>Ga0164313_10000257_pt1 | contig 40174 bp, 24 predicted proteins | sample GuaBasSedimGuay4_FD_113735 | JGI IMG/M metagenome (GOLD analysis project Ga0164313, IMG submission 113735) | Subseafloor sediment microbial communities from Guaymas Basin, Gulf of California, Mexico - Guay4, Core 4569-4, 0-3 cm | ecosystem: Environmental > Aquatic > Marine > Hydrothermal vents...
AGAGCTATAATGTTTCAGGAAAAGCCGTTGACAGTGAAGGATTAGGGGTTGATTCTGTGAAACTATTTTATAGTTCAAGTGATTCTGTTTATTCTGATAAAAATGGTAATTGGAATATTTTAGCCCTTACAGGAGCCAATTCAATAATTCCTTATAAAAACAATTACATCTTCAATCCTACACAGGTTTCTGTAAGCTCCTCTCAAGCAGGTATCATATTTATCGCTACCGATACAACTTCAGATTACGTTTTAGAAAATGAATTGAAAGTATATAATTGGTTTGAGAATCTACAACTTGCTAATGGCTTATTAGAAAGTGCAGAAAATAGCAACATTGTATCACTCTACGACAATGCCTTAGCAGCTCTGGTATTTATTTCTAATGGGAATTTTGAACGGGCAGAAAAAATATTCGACTTCTTTAATCTGCGCATTGAATCAGAATTAACGATAGGGAATGGTGGTTTTTCGCAATTTAGAGATAGAGATGGAATCCCCGGTAATCATCGTTGGATGGGTGACAATGCCTGGCTACTAATTGCCCTGAATAATTATAAAACCATAACAGGCAATACCCAATATATCGGGCTAGCTGATGCAATTGAAGCTTGGTTACGCTCATTACAAGATACTGACGGTGGCCTTTGGGGAGGCTATTCTAGTGACGACACTCAAATTCATAAAATAACCGAAGGCAATATTGATGCCTTTAATGCTATTCCTGGATATGACAGTTTCCATATCAACTTATTGAATTTTCTGGAAAATGATCGCTGGGATGCAACCGATAAACTATTAATTGCCTGGCCCGGCAATGTGCAATACAAATATGCTCTTGATTTACATTGCTGGGGATATTGCATATTCGAAGATTTTCCAGAATCTGTGTTAACTGAAGCTGATAGGTATATTACGACCAAAACCGCAACTGTCTTGGGGACTCCGGTTACCGGGTACTGTTTTGATATTGATAAAGATGTTGTCTGGCTTGAAGGTACCGGTGAAATGGTAGTTGCTTTTCAAAAAGCCGGATTAAGTACTGAAGCCGATTATTATATTGTAGAACTTGAGAAAATGATTATTGAAAGTTCTTTATTCTCTAACTCATCAGGAATCCCCTATACTACTAATAATGGCACTCATTATGGGAGTTCTCAATTATGGGATGGGGTGGATACTAATCAGGCTATCTCGTCAGGAGCATGGTACTTATTTAACAAACGTAAATTCAATCCGTTTGAAACAGGCAGAGTTAAAAATATCCCTGAAGAAGATAAATTTTGGAGAAATTAATCTTCAAGAGCTCTACTAACAATTCCAACGATTATTTAAAGTTATTATACCTTAGACCAAAGCCATACTTAAATAAAGGAGCACTTGTTTTATCCCAAAAATTTGGTCCATATTTACCTTGAAAATCCTCTACAGATTTAGGCCATGAATGAGGGAGTTTACCATTAAAGTTGTAATCACCAAATAGTACCTCAGCAATACCATCGCCCTCAGAACCGGGTAACCATGCTGCTATAAAGGCATCTGACATATTAATTTCTTCGGTAACCACTAATGGCCTTCCTGAAATTAATACCACTATAACTTTGGGGCCTTTATCAGCATACGCGTTAATATAATTTTTGTGCTCCTCACTTAATGTCAATTGAAATTTGCTACTGTCATCCTCAATATCACCCATAAACTCAGCATATGGAGCTTCGCCCACAATAATAATGGCCACATCAGCATCTGTATGATTACCAGTGCCATCTATATCATAGATAACCTCACCACTAGCTAATTCTTGAATGCCTGATAGTATTGTTGTAGCCCCTGCGTAATTCTCTTGTATCCCTTGCCATGTAATCGTCCAGCCACCAGATTGTAAGCCAGCATTATTGGCATGCTCACCCACTACTACAATTCTTCCAGTATTCTTTTTAATGGGCAGAACATTATTTTGATTTTTCAGCAAGACTAAAGATTCACGTACTGCTTGTTTAGCTCTTTCCCTATGCTGTGGGCTGCCAATTTGGGCAACCAGACTAGCGTCAGGATATGGGTTTTCAAATAAGCCTAATCTGAATTTTTGCCTCAAAATCCTTCTCACTGCATCATCTACTCTAGTCTGAGAGACATAACCATTTAGCACCGCTTCTTTTAAACCCGTTTGAAATACGTCTAAATCACCATCAACGGCCATCACTACATCTATTCCGGCATTAATTATATCATTTCCACCAAATCTGGAATACCCTTTCCAGTCAGAAATGACAATTCCATCGAAGCCCATCCCTGTTTTTAGTGTATCGGTAATCAGCTGCTTATGCACATGCATTAGTGTTCCTGTTAGCGAATTAAATGAAACCATAATGGCACCTACGCCTTCATCTACTGCATCACGATAAGGCGGCATCAACCTTTCATATACTTCCTGCATTGTTTGAGAGGAGGCCCCTCCCTCTTTACCAAAATCTGTTGATCCATCTGCTATAAAATGTTTTGCAGTAGCCAGAATGGTTTTAGGGTCCTTCAAATCACCTTGATACCCTCTAACAGAAGCTATTACCATCTCCCGGGTCAGTTCAGTGCTTTCTGAAAATGCCTCATACACTCTGCCCCATTTTTCATTGTACGGAATGGCAATGCAAGGCGAAAAAGTCCAGTTAAAACCAGTTGCTTGAGCTTCTATGGCTGTTATGGCCGCAGCTTCTTCAACCAAGTTGGCATTTCGTGTGGCCCCCATACCAATATTATGTGGAAAAATAGTTGCCCCATTATATGTGTTTTGTCCATGTATTGCATCAACGGCAAACATTAAAGGGATGCCAAGTCTGGTAGATAAAGCCTTATCTTGTAATTCTCTAAATCGAGCTTGCCAGGCTATCGCATCTTCACCCGGAGCTGGCCCATCTGTATGTATTACAGAACCAATAAATTTTTTGCTGATATCATCATCAGAGATATCAGCAAAATGTCTTACCTGTGACATTTGACCTATTTTTTCATCTAATGTCATCCGGGAAAGAAGCTTTTCAATCTTAAGCTCTACATCATTTCCCGCAAAATCTGTAGAACAACTTACGACACCAAATACTAAAAATACAATGCCTAAAAACCAGGTACTTTTCTTCATATAATTATTCTTGCTATTAGCTTCCGAAGTATGAGAATGGCTATTGAATACTATTCGTGAATCTCGATTTTAGGTTTAAAAGAACAGTAAATGCTTTCAACCTTCCCTGTTCTTTTAAATATTTCAGATGAAATCGTCTTCGATAGCATATTCTCATTAAGTTCAATGCTATTACCATCAATAAGAACCTCAATTCTTTCATCCTGCCCATTTACATAGACAATTGGTACCTGACAGTATGTAAAGGCAAGAGATCCTTTTGGAAGATGGATTACCCTCTTATTTCCTTTGATGTCGAAATACACAAATGATTCTTCCTTCTTAAGGTATTCAGCACCTTTTAAGAACAAAGGTTTAAAAGAAAGCCTGCCATCTTTTACTGTTACACCAAGCTCTGCCCAACGATTAATAATATCCTCCTTCACCTGACCCGTCATTCCAGGTTGCTGAGCCCCCATATTTCCTGGTGTATGAGAATATGCATCAGTTGGAAAAGCTCCATATAAATCCGGTGTTTTATTAATGCCAATCCCAGCCCTTATTTCATAATAATGATCTATAAGCCTACCCATAGTTTTGGAATCAGCACCTTCTCTGTTGCCTAAAGCTATATTTTCCTGTGTTGCTAATAATAATTTAGAAACCATGTGCCAATAAATAGACCCAAGCCCTTCATAACCATAAAAAGTCCCCGATCTTCCGGTAAATGATTTGTGATCAAATACCTCCTCAAAAACTTCAAGGAAAGAATCATATTCTTTATGAACCAAATCAGAGTATCCAAGTTTAGAAAGCTTATTAAGTTCGGCAATAAGGTCATTTACATTATGAAACAAACCATTAAAATGATATAGTCCATTTTTATCCTCCTTTATTAAGCTGTAGATCTTATTTGCAAACAATGTTTTAAGCAACATTGATTCGTTTACAAATTTCTCAGAGACACAATTCTTCTCCAAAAACAGAGGCAACTCCCGATCAGGGTAAAGCAGGTAACTATATTGATCGGGCCGAAACATTTTACTTTGTTTTAAGGCATCTAGTACAAGAGAAGACTCTTCTGCACTTAGAAACTGCGCACTCAGAATTGCAACCTGTCCTTCAAGCATTTCATACATATGCTTTGCCTCTGCCTTTGTATTATCTATTTCAATCAGATTATATGAGTGATATAGCCCATCACTACGCTTATTGTACTCAATGCTATGCTGCAGGTAGTGTAGTGACGTTTCAAACATTTTCACAATGAAGCGAGGTTCAAATGATTGCTTTTTGCCTGTAAAGCCTTTATACGCTGCTACTCTATATCCCTCCCCTGCCCGGCCGAGGTCATCCATTATTTTTTTTCTGGCCTCATCGGTAAGGCCTCCTTGCAAGTCACTAATTCTGGAGTTAAATATTTTATCTATTGACTCCAGTAATTGCGCTACAGGCTGGTTTAACTCTACACTTGATGCCCCCAGTTCGCTAAACAGTTTAATGCCAAATTTTAAAAATCTATTCAGATAGTATAGGGTAACCATTGATGCTCCATTGCCTACCAAAGCATTATTTGCATCATTCCATTCAGGCCGTTGGGTATTTAACCAAATACCGGCCTCAGGAATAAAGTTATAGAGCTTGGTCAGGACGACAACAAGAATTTTCTCAGCTAAATTAGCCCTTATAATTTCATCATCGGTATTCCACACCAGCTTGCCATCTGCGCCAATTCGTTTGGTCCTTCCATCAATAACATTAGCCAAGTCCTGGTCAAAGACAATTGTGTCACTAGGATCTTCTAAGATAGCTTGATAGCTTTTTATTTTGTAAGGGACATTCGCATAAACATTTAGTGGTTTGCTTAAAAGGCCAATTAACCTATCAGGATGATGAGCACTAGACAGTTCCAGCAATTTTAATAAGTAAATAATTTGATGATCACCCCAATACCCAATAAAAGACCAAGGGTCATCAGGCTCAACTACTTCCCAATCAATTCCATTCCGTGATATTCTGTAGGGGTTATAGCCGTCAATGGTCGAAGCATTAACAAATTTTGTAATCATCCCTTCTATGTACTCAGGAAATGATAAAGCCAAAGCTTCCCAATTTTGAAAAATATCACGCCAATTACCTTCGTAGCAATTTATTTTTTGACCGGTGCTGTCTTTCGATTCTATCGAGAATATGTTCCAGGGCCGACTAGGGTCTCCGTGTCTTCTACTAAACGATAGTGGTAGATATTCATAACAAAGACGCTCTAAATCAACATCCTTATTAAGTCCCGCTTCTGAAATTAATGTTTGATATTGCAATCCTGGTTTGAGGTTGTTGATAAAATCAACATTTTTCTCAAATACTGACTTGTTCAGTTGGGTAAAAAAATTCCTTAAATCAGAAATATTCGTTTTATACTGATCTTCAAAAACACCACCACGCATTATATTGAATAATGTATTCGAAAGATGTCTGCCGGTACTCAATTTATCGTCTGTACATTGTAAACCGTCGGCAGTGCCAATTTTTCTTAGAAGGTCTTCTGACCCACTTTTAATATCCTTTTCGAGTTCTTCAACTAGACTCAATCTATCTTCTAAAGCTCCTTGAATATCAGCAATACTATTCAACGATTGATTAACATCACTGATAATATACCAAACTGACTCTTCTAACCCTTGTAAGCTAATTTTACTATTTATAAAATAAGCTCCTCGTTCAGCCCTAACTTCATTCTCGGAGGTTAAAGAATGACCTTTTCTGAATTTATCGAGTTGATTGGAACAGAGTAAGTGGTTAATAATATCGATTCCCGCCGACCATGATGTTGTTGCTAATAGTGCTTCACTAGGCTCGGCCTTATCCACAATCATAGCACTTAGACTATATATACCAATACCACTTTTTACATCAAGTTCATTTTTTTTATAAGCATCAACTAATGTACTCTTACTATTTTGCAGGTCACTGTTTACGCCAAAAGGAAGAATATTCTGGAGCCCATCCAATAATTCAATTTTAACTTCTCTCTTTGCTAAATTTTTAAGAGTTGATTTTTTAACAAAGCCAAACCGATCAGAAAAAGTCCACAGATAATTAAAAGATAAATCTAAATCTTCATTTATTTCCTCAAACAATATTCTATCACCAATTCTACTTTTATATATGTTTCTTTTAATACTATAAATTCCAGAATATCTTTCAGAAAAAGGCTCCCAAAGGTATGGTTTGCCATCTTTCTCTACCCTGAAAAGGGTTTTACTACCTGTAATTTCCGCAGAATCGGTTATTTTATCGTCTGTATAATAAGGAAAAAGTGCGCTATTTGAGTTTTTTCTACCTGCGCTCAGGGCACCATTACTTGAAATAAAAAGCCATTGGTCCGAACCACTAACTATAGTCATAAAAAACGGACGCATCAGGTCATAATTGCTGATTTTGAAATATTCCACTTTTTCAACAATACAGTATTCGCCAGTTACCTTTTTTGGCTTTTGATCTAATTTCGAATTTCCAATAAAAATATCCAACCGGCTCATTTATATTAACCAAGTAATACTAAGGTCTAATTATGATAGTCTGCAAGGCTTCCTTGTCAATAGTTATCTGAGTCATTCTATCTTCAAGTTGGATTCTAAAGTTCTTTTCCTTCATGGTGGTGTTAAGTACTATAACTACTAAAGATCCATCTTCATTCTGAGCTGCAGTTATCATCAGCTCTTCATCATTATTATTAAAATCAATTCTATTTGCTCCAGGCCTAACAAATTTACTAAAATGACTCAAAGTATAGTACAAAGGAGTATAGTAAACTTCATCTTTCGCAACATCAACAATTACAGGAGCTATACACCAATTATTGGCTAAGTTCGGCCCACCATTGGTATCTAAAACCATATTCCAATCTATCCAGCCTTCCACCGAGCTATTAAGGCATCCTATTATATCCCGGGCATAGCGATAAACAGGTACATACTTTGGATGGTTGGCCTTATTTTCTTCAGAGGCCCAGTCCCAGCCCCAATCTGTTGCTTCTTTAGACCAATACCATTTGTCATCTTGCCAATGTGGAACTTCTGAATCTACGCACCCCTCTGTATGAAGAATATGCTTATCAGGAGCTAAATTATGAGTATAATTAAGTGACTCAGGAAACCAATGAATAGTACTTGAGTACCAATGTACAGCTGTCCCATAAATGAAAGGTAAAAGTTCCTGATCATTTAATAATATATCGGCCCATTCCTTTAGTTCTTCTCCTCGATTTTGATCATATACTAAAATATTAATATCAAGGCTATCCTTTTTTAGTTGCGGGCCAAGATGATTTTTTACAAAATCAGCTGTCTCTTGTGGGGTATAATGCATGCTTTCCCAATTTTCATCATTCCCTAAAGGCTCGTTCTCAACTGTAAACCCCCATATATCTATGCCCAATTCAGCATAAGCCGTGGCATATTTAGAAAAAAATAATGCCCATGTCGGATAATACTCCTTCAATAATTTACCCCCATTCCAATTATTATTATCTTTCATCCATGGAGGAGCAGTCCATGGAGAAGCAAGTATTTTAAACCCCTCTTCTGAGATATTTTGAGCTTCATGAATCATTGGGATTACATCATACATGTCCTCTTCAATACTAAAGTTAATTAACTCCTTGTCGTTTTCTATTGGAGCATATGAATAATGCTCTAATGAAAAATCACAGCTGTTCATATGGGTTCGAGTGAGACTATATTGTGCTCCTTCTGTACTGAAATAAGCATTAAGAATCTCCTTACGGTTCTCCTCACTAATCTCGTTAAGTAAAAACGCAGAAGACTCCGTAAATGCCCCTCCGAAGCCGGTTATTTTTTGATATTTCTTTCCCGGATTCAATACTACAAGAGGCGAACTATTGTTTTGCTCAAGCTCTAGGTTTGAGTTCAATAGTTTTAGGTTATCTCCGGCTGATGAAGTTTGGTAGACAACTAATTTTAATTCTTCGGTTTTCGGAATAGTACAACTAATAAAAAAGCTAAATAATACTGTGGTAATTAATACTTTCTTCATCTCAATTTAATAGTTCGAACTAATAATAATCCCTCTGCTTGTGATGCTACAAATAATTCAGATATGATTATATCTACTAATTTTTTGTCCTTGAATTATATAAGTAATCTTCATTAGGTCTTACGATCAATGGAGATTTAATCTACATAAAAGGGGATATTAACTGTAGCTGCATGCTGATTACCGTCAAGTACATAAATAAACACCCGGTATGCACCACTTTCAGCAGGAGATTTAAATATTACCTTTCCAACAGCTTCCGAAACTATGAGCCCTTTAATAATAGAAGGTTTTTCTTCACTGTCGCCTCCATCCTGGAGGTCGGTGGCTTCTTTCATTACCTCAAATCGCCAAGTAAGTTCGTCTTCCTCCGGGTCACTTATGCCGTAAGAAAATGTAAGATCATCACCTACATTCACATGTATGTTTTGTGCCGATTTTTTCCCATTCAGTAAAACATTAGAGATTCTAGGCGTTCCATTGTCAGGCCACTGATTTTCATTCCAAAAATAGTGCATAACATCTACTGCTTCTGTTTCTTCTTTATTTTCAGTAAATAATCCATACCAGGTGGGTGTTCGCTCCTGTTTCTGCCCCCAGAGGAATACATAAGAACCCAGGCAACGAGCTGAATCACTTTCTATTGCTATTTCGAATCGTTTCTTGATCCCCGCGGCCTTTTCACTAGAGTTTTGTTCAATAGGTGCTCCCCATTCTGTTAAGCCTACTTCCCAGTGACCTGTTGCCCCCCATTCCGTTACTAAATAAGGCCCATCATAGCCAACTTCTTCCAGCCGTTGCTGTAGATTTATAATATCACCATACATCTGAATAGATAAAAAGTCAAGATCATGGCAGTTAGCCTTAATGTAGTCAACCTCTTCCCTACTGATACCTGCCAACATGGTTGTTGTAGGATGGTTACCATCTATTTCATGAATCATTTTAGCAATATCATTCACAGCATCCCATACCTTCTTATTAGTATAGCGAAGATTTAGTTCATTGCCTATTCCCCATCCAAGTAATGCCGGGTGATCCTTTAACAACATTACCTCACTTTTTATAGCTTCTTTTTGCTGATATACCCATTCCACGTCATCATAATCCTTGCCGTGCCGTTCTCTGCCTAATTCCAGTCCCATAAATACCATTAAGCCATTTGCTAAAGCTTCATCAAGAACTTCCTTGCCATTCTGCTTACCATTATCAGTCCTCCATGTTCTAAATGAGTTAGCACCATGGCTTGCAAGCACCTCTTGATCTCCAAATTCAAGTCCTGCACCTCTAACATAAAATTCTTCTCCATCTACAAATAACCTACTGTATCCTTTGCTGTTCAGCTTTAATTCTACTTTTTTCGGCTGGTTAACGGCCACTTCCTCAACAAATGAATCCTGACCAGAGTCACATGAAATCAGAATTGATAAGGAGAGAATAGAAATTAAAAAATATATTTTTTTCATGATGTTGACTACAATTTGGATTTTACTAAAAGACTTTCTAATTCCTCAAGAGATTTACCTTTTGTCTCTGGAATTACTTTGATGATGAACAATAGTCCAATCGCAGCAAAAAGTCCATAAATTAAAAATGTTACAGCACTACCTAGTGTTGCAAGCTCCCATGGAAAAATCCATTGTACTAAAAAGCTTACACCTGAATTTATCAACCCAACAAAGGAGATGGCAACACCGCGAATTTTGTTGGGAAAAAGTTCTGAGAACAGCACCCACATAACAGGGCCAATAGATATGGCAAATGAAGCCACAAAACCAATTATGGCTATTAAGATAAGAGCAGGATTCATCTTTATCGCTGCGGTTATTAAATTCCCTTCATATGTTGCTGCCATAGTCTCTCCTAAGATCTTTTTAAGTTCATTTTTAAATTCAGTATCACTAGTAAAAACTTTTCCTACTAAAGGAGTTAGTTTAGCTCTGTCAATTTGTTCCGGTAATGAAGTAATTGATTCTTCTGAAATTGTATAAGTTGCTATAGAAAAACCATACGACAAAAGAAACATGCTAATAGCAATGCCGGCTACACCAAAAGTTAGCAGTGGCTTCCTTCCAATTCTGTCTATGAACAATATGGCTAGTATTGTAAACACCAAATTTGTTAGACCTACTAAAATTGCTTGCACGAATGAAGCATCCGTACCAATTCCGGACTGCTCAAAAATCATTGGAGCATAGAAAAAGACAGAGTTAATCCCCGTAATTTGTTGAAGTATGGCTACTACAACACCTATAGTTAGTACAAGCCTAAGTGCAGGGCTAAACAACTCGGATAATTTTGCTTTTTCTTTGCTATCGTCTTTCTCAATACTCGTTTTTATAATTTCAATATCATTCTTAGCTACTTCTGGGCCAGTAAATCGACTCATAACATCAACAGCATCGTCATATCGGCCTTTCAGAATCAACCACCTGGGGCTGTTAGGCACAAAGAATAAACCAAAAAAGTAGATAATTGCAGGTATGGTTTCAAGTCCCAACATCCAGCGCCAGTTATACTCATCAATTTTAAGGGCTAGCGCCCATGATGCATCCGACTTACCAAATTGCAAAATGAGGTAATTAGTAAAAAAAGCTAGTGAAATACCAATTACAATATTTAGCTGATTAAATGAAACCAGCCTTCCACGAAGTGCAGGAGGGGCTATTTCAGCTATATACATTGGTGCAAGTATTAGTGATGCACCAACACCCAGCCCTCCAACCATTCTCGCCACAACTAACATTGTGAAACTAGGGGCTAGTGCAGAAGCAACTGCAGATATTGCATATAAAATTGCTGCATAACGTAGCACAGTTCTACGTCCAATTGCGTCACTTAGTGGCCCAGCAACCATCATTGCTAGTGTAGCTGTTAGTGTAAGTGAAGCAACGGCCCAACCTAATTCTAATTTTGTCAGGCCAAATTCGGGCTCTATAAATTTTACTACACCTGAGATTACAGATGCGTCAAAACCCATCAATAAACCTCCGAGGGCTACAATTAATGTTATTGTTGTGATTACGGTGGTTTGGTTTTTCATCTTTTACTCAACATTTACTTTAATATTTCATAAACCCGAACGTAATCAACCTCCATCTTCTGTGGCAGTTTTTCACTATCCAGGCCTTTCTGTCCTCCCCAATTTCCTCCGTAGGCGATATTTAAAATCAAATAAAATTTTTGATCAAAAGGCCATTCCATAAAACCGGTACCTTCATTTTTGAAAGTGAAGTAATTAATATCATCTACAAAAACTCTGTATTCATCTTCTTCCCATTCCAGCGAATAGATGTGAAACTCTTCACTATTATCCGGGACAACCAAACGTTCATGTTTTTGGGTGTTGATGGTGAAGTAGTAAGACCCGGTGTGTGCCGAAGCTTCAACTGTATCCGGGTCATAACCAACATTTTCCATTATATCTATTTCGCCACATTTGGGCCATCCACCATAGTGAGATGGATCAGTTGGCATCATCCAAATTGCTGACCAAACACCTTTTGTAGAAGGTAATTTTGCTCTAATTTCAAACCGGCCATATTGCCAGTCCTGTTTTCCTTTTGTAACCAGTTTTCCTGAGGTAAACTCGCTGTTCTCAAGATCTTCCTTATGAACTTCTATTATAAGTAAACCATCCTCTACACGTGTGTTTTTTAAATTTTCATACGTGTAATACTGAAGTTCATTATTGCCCCATCCGCATAATTCCGGACATCCATCGCCAATGCTGTAAGCCCATTTTGTAGAGTCGGGTATTCCGGTATAATCAAACTCATCCGACCACACCAATTTTAGTTCAGTATTATCCATTTCTAATGCTCTGTTTTGGCATGCATTAAGCAGGAGAAACGTAGCAAACAGTATGTGGATTTTATTTAACATTATAATAATTTACATGTCCTGAAAAACACGGACATAATCAACAATCATTTGTTGTGGAAAAACAGTAGAAGCGTCTGGACTGCCAGGCCAGTTACCACCTACAGCAACATTAAATACGAAAAATGCATCCTGATGAAATTCACTTAAAGCGGCAGGTGTTATATCTGCTGTTGCAAATTGAATATCATCTACAAACCATGTGATTGATGTATTATCCCAAATAGTAGTAAAAACATGAAACTTATCATTAAATATTCCTGACGGAAGGGTATAGCTTAAACCATAATCCGCTTTTTGGCCATCATTGTCCCAATGGATAGTACCATATGATCTATTATCACCAGTTGAGCCACCTATTAATTCCATAATGTCTAGTTCTCCGCATTTTGGCCATCCTACCTGATCTATATTAGCACCGAGCATCCATAAAGCAGGCCAAAGGCCTTGTCCTTTTGGCAATACTGCTCTAATGTCTATTCTCCCATATTTAAATTCTTGCTTATTCTTTGTAATAATTCTGGATGAAGTGTAGCTTCTTCCACCATAGCTTTCTTTTCTTGCTTCAATGGTTAAATAACCATTCATAACAGTGCTGTTTTGTGATCGGTAATATTGTAATTCATTATTACCCCAGCCATTATTACCCGTACCAATTTCATGAGTCCAATCAGCTGTATTAAGTATATTGCCGCTAAACTCATCCTGCCACACGAGGTTCATCCCCGGATAACTAAGGGGAGTTTTATACCCTTCTTCCGGATCAATTGGACCCGGAGGATCCTCTCCGACCTGAACTGTTATTTGAATTTCTTTTAACAAATACTTACCAGAACTTCCATAAGCTCTTATTTGTATTAAATAAATACCTGTATTTGTATATTTATAGCTGAAAATACCACTTGTCTTATATAGTGGTTCCTGTGTAATATTATCCCCAGAGTAGAACTCATAACCAACAGCATTATCCGCAACAGCGGCAACCTCGACATTCCCTGAATTATCCTCGCTGATGATTACATCCACAACTAGATTAGATGGATTTATTGTTGAGTCGATTTCCTCATCCTGACAAGAAGAAACAAATACTAAGCCCAGTAGAACTAAGATGGCAAATACCCTTTTTACTTTAAGATTGAGCATACTTCCTGTGAAATGTTTGTGATGGTCTTAAACTTAAAAAATAGGGAGCCCGACTTCTTCGAGCTCCCTGAATTATTAACCAAGTATTAATTAATAGAAGTACATATTATCTACAAACAATGTTGGTGATGTTCCAGACCCAGCATCATCGAACTTGAATTGTATAGTTTGGGTCAAGTCCACTGCACTGATATACTCTGACAGAGCAATATCGAAGCTTGTCCACGTTCCTGCCTCAGTTGTAAGTGTAACAAAAGTCTCACTACCCCCTATCAATGAAAAATTAGTAGTTACTGCTTCTTTCGACCATATATCTACATGAACCATAGTCTTACCTGATACATCTAAAGAACCTCCAGCGGTAGCTGTCCAATCAATCCCCTGATAATTTAAGCCAGCTAGCTTCAATATATTATCTCCTGTAACCACTTCTTGTTCTGTTACAACAGTTGCTTGTCCCCAATCCGGATTAGTATTTACTCCATCTATAGGAGTGTAAGCATCACTGTAAATTGAGATGACATCTGCAGCATCTTCAGTAGGAGTTGGTGCAGCTTCAGTAGGATTTGCTGTATCTATTATAACATCTTTTGTTGCGGTACCAGAATCAGAACCATCCGAAGCAGTTAGAGTAACTGAGTATGTTCCATCAGCGCCATACGTATGAGAAGGGTTTTCATCGGTACTTGATCCTCCATCACCGAAATCCCAGGCATAAGTTGTTGCTCCAGAAGATGTATTTGTAAATGTAGCGGTAAGACCAGCCGTAGTAACATCGAAATTTGCATTTATCGCTACCAATGACGGCTCGTCAAGAGGGTTTGCATAGCTTACATATTTTGCTATCCAATAGTTTCCAGAATAATCATAATGTATTGTTAATGTATCTACACCAGTATCTTCACCACTAGAAAGAAAAGCAGCAAAACCAGTACTTGCTTGAGGTTCACCTACGTAACCAGCTGTACCCAATTTAATCAATCCCATCCACGCTCCTTGACCAGTTAGCATAATTTTATTGTTAGCAACATCGTATTCATAGGTGTGAGAAGCTGATGATAACCAAGCACTTTTATCTACACCGTCAATCGTAAGATTAGCCGTTGTAGCTTCAAAGCAAGATTCGGTTAAACTCTCCATATCCGTACCATTATAAATATCTCCCTCACCAAAAAATGTGCCTGCATCGTTGAATTCAAAACCACCATCTCTTGAAAAGATAAATTCATCATCGTAGAAGCAATTTCTAGAACCATCATTAACTAATGCCCACCATTGCGTCCAATTAGCTTCATCTGGTCCAATTCCTATGGCTGCACCCTCGCGTACTAATTTCCATGTTTTAGAAACAGAACCAGCTAATAACGTAAGTGCTTCATCAGGATCTGTAATAGTTATGTCCTTAGTTGACTCCGCAGAGTTACCTGCTGCATCTGTTGCTGTTAACTTAACTGTGTAAGTACCAGAAGCTGTATATGTATAAACAGGTGACTCATCAGTAGAAGCACCAACTTGGTCTCCAAAATCCCAAGCATAACTAGTAGCATTTTGAGAGAAATTAGAGAATGTAACTTGTAGGAAATTAGTTGCATCCACTTCAAATTGAAAACTTGCTACTGGCAATACAGGTTCTACAACCGGATCCTCTTTACAAGAAGCGAGTAACCCAATTGAGCCAATAAATGACCAAAGCATCAGCTTACTGATCAAATTTGTTGTTTTAATGTTAATCATAAATTTTCTGTTTAGTTAATTACTTAATTAATAAAATTCTTTTAGCTACCAATCAGAATCATCAACTTTTAGGAGACGATTTGACTTAGTATAAAACTTTTATGCAAGTAGTATCTATTAAAGCATAAAATCAAATTCCTGCATTCATCATAAATACATCAGAATCACTGAATATACTACATCAAAATTACATCAATTCTTTATACAATAGCTCATGAAATCCCTTAAGAGCCCATTTTGCTATCTAATTTATTTGTTTTATATTTCATTTTTCCAATGCCAACTTCTTTCTCATACTAATGACTATACATTGTTTATTTCGGATTACCAGAAGTTCTATTTTTTTATTTGCGAGTATTCTTTTTTTTGCAAGTACTAATCGCACATATAGCCAGCAGCTAGGCTTACCCTTCACTCGATATATTAGCTCATCTGATTATAATTCCGGAATGATGAACTCCTCTATTGTTCAGGATCATAGAGGATTTATGTATTTCGCAAATAATTTTGGGTTAATGGAGTTTGATGGAAGTAAATGGAACACTTACCCGGTTCGTTATGGATCAAAAGTAAGGGATGTAGCCATTTCTAAGGAAGGGAAAATTTATGTTGCAGCTCAAGGAGATTTTGGCTTCTTTACTGCAGATGAGACCGGTCATCTAACATACAATTCATTGGCAGATTCATTGACTGATGAAAGCATAAGCCTGGACGAAGTCTGGCAGGTATTTGTAGGTAAAAAGGAAATTTATTTCTGTGCTGAGAATAATATTTTTGTTTATTCAAATGATTCTCTTGTAGAAAGTATACCCATTGCTCCAACTACTAATTTTTATTACCTAAATAACAGGTTATATCTACAATTTAATGGAGGAGGTTTATATTATTTAAATAACGGTCAAGTTGAAAAGCAGATAAGTATTGATAAACTCAATAATATAGAGGTAATCTCTGTACTACGCGACAAAGGCAACAAATATGTATTAATTAGTGCTAATAGTGGCATTTATGATCAGGCAGGAAACAAAGACAAGACTCTTATGAACAGTTCTGAAGCGCTCGCAGAGACTACGATAAATTGCGCTATTAGACTTAAAAATGGAAATGTTGCAATTGGAACTCAAAACGATGGTCTTTTTATTTTCGATGATTTTGGAAAACGAATCATCCATTTAACTAAAGGCTCGGGGCTAAATTATCGTGTAGTATTATCAATATTGGAGGATAAACAAGGCAACTTATGGCTCGGACACGATAACGGACTTACAATAGTAGAGTTAAGTATGCCATTTTCATACATCAACGAGGATTTACAACTTCCAGGGTCTGGATATGATGCCTTCAGCTCAGGAGATGAGCTTTTCTTAGCCACCAATAATGGTTTATTTAAAGGAGTTCTATCTGATCCGAGCATTAAATTTCAAAATATTTCTAATAGCTCCGGACAAGCCTATTCTGTTAGTGAATTTAATGGCAAGATACTCTTAGGTCACCATAATGGCAGTTTTGAGATTTCAGGTACTACTGCGAAAGAAATAACCTCTGGAGTTGGCAGCTGGACCTTTCTAAAATCAAGCCCTAACTCTGACAAATTGATTGGTGGCACTTATGAAGGTTTGCAATTATTTGAATTTAAAAATTCTTCGTGGGTGTTTGCCGGAGAAATAAAAGGATTCAATGAGTCATCCAGAGTAATGGAATATGATAATAATGGATCTATCTGGATGACTCACGGTTATAAAGGAGTTTACAGATTAAGGCTAAATTCTGCTCAGGATAGTGTTACTAGTGTGGAGTATTTTGGAACAGAAGAAGGGTTGCCTAGTAATGCCCTAATAAATGTTTACAAGATTGAAAATGAACTAATATTTACAACTCCAAATGGGCCATACATATTTGATTATAAGAGCAACACATTTAAATTGGATTCTGTCTTATCACAGTATGAAGTTATAAATGACCCGCTCAACTTTCTGGCAGATGACGCTAAAGGGAATATTTATTTTCTAACTCAAAGTAATATGGGTGTTCTAACTAAAAAACTAGATGGGTCTTACGAGCCCAAAATAAATATTTTTAATAAGGTGCATTCGATGCTTAATAATGATCTTGTTAATATCTCAGTATTGAACTCTAATAATATTCTTTTCGGAGCAAAAGAAGGATTTATAGTATATAATCCATCCATAGAAAATGCTTTTGAAAATAATTTTGGGACATATATTAGAAATGTAAGCATAACTTCAGATGCAGATTCAACAATATTTGGTGGCAATTTTAAACGAGGTGATAATATTATTGCAAACCAACCGGATGACCAAGCCCCTGTTCTAGGTTATAACAATAATTCCTTAAAATTTACTTACTCTGCTGATTTTATGGACAATTTCGACAAAACCGAATACCAATTCTTCCTTGAAGGCTTTGAGAGTAATTGGAGCCCTTGGAGCAGCCAGATCGAGAAGGAATATACGAATCTATTTGAAGGCTATTATATTTTTAGAGTTAAGGCCAAGAACATTAATAATATTGAAAGCAGTGAAACGAGTTATGCTTTCGAGATACTGCCTCCCTGGTATCGTTCGAAATTAGCCTATGTTGCTTATTTAATTATCATTGCTACATTCATAACAATTGCTATTGTTATTATAGACAGGAAATATAAAGAATCGAAAAGGAGTTTCGAGAAAAAGAAGCAATTGGAAGTAGACGAGATTGACAGCAAGCTTAAATCTGTTACTCAGGAGACAACCCAAAAAATCGAAAAATTAAAATCTGAAAAATTGCAATCTGAGGTAGAGCTTAAAAATGTAGAACTAGCCTCATCTACAATGAATTTAATTAATAAGAATGAATTCATTAGTAGCATTAAAAGCAACCTGACTTCAATTTCTAAGAAGAGTAAATCACAAGAAGTAATTAAAGAATTGGGTAAGATTACGCACGAAATTGATAAAAACATATCTCATGATGACGATTGGAAGCAGTTTGCCTTTCATTTTAACAAGGTTCATGGAAATTTTACTACTCGCTTAACCTCAGAATATCATAATCTCAGTGCTCAGGATCTGAGATTATGCTCTTACCTTCGACTTAATTTATCTACTAAAGAAATCGCACAATTACTAAACATTTCTGTGAGAGGAGTAGAAATAAGCAGGTATAGATTACGAAAAAAATTAGCCCTTAATCGAAGTGATAATCTTTCAGAGTTTATCTTAAACTATTAGCCTAATATTCAATATGCAAAAAAGGGAGATAACTCTCCCTTTTTAACTTAACTAAATCGCATTTATTAAAAATACTAACTTCCTTAATACCCGTCATTTTGCTTAAAAAGACCTTGCGAAAGATCTATTTCAGATTGGGGGATGGGCAAAAACCCATTAGTTGCCGGATTAAAAGTAACATCGAAGATTTGCTGATCGCCAACATAGTTCGGTCCGCGAACTCCAATAACCGTTAGCTCTTGCTCCGCATAAGCCATTCCTCTACGAATAACATCGAAATAACGTATCCCTTCAAGAGCGAATTCCATTCTTCTTTCATTATAAATATTGTCTAAAGTTGGAGCTACACTTGGTAATCCTACTCTGGTTCTCACCTCATCTAAATACTGTTGAGCCATTGGGCTTCCTAACTCTGCTGCCATGAGTAGTACGTCTGAATAACGAATTACTCTATAATTACTAGTCCTGTTAAGTTCAAACTGTCCTGAAGCACCCCAGTGTTCTGCATCAGAGGAGTATTTTTTAGAATAATAGCCTGTGTGCTGATAGCCCTTGCCTAAGGCATAAGTAGGACTTGGGTCGGTGTTTAATTCTGCCTCAGTTAATATCGTACTAATCATCCTTGGGTCACCTGCCATATCCAGAGCTAGTTTTTCGCTTACCGGAGCAAAACTCCAGCCTCGATCATAGAGCTGAGATCCGGTAACTCTTGGACCCTGCATTTGTGAACCAAGGTTTCCTTCTCCACCAACTGTATAACCCCAATCCCACCAAACAGGAGTGTCGCCATAGCCAATTTCAAAGACAGACTCTTCACTCCACTCAGCTGCAATATGGAAAATATCAGAATAGTTTGATAATAAAGCATGATTGCTACTCAAAATTATATCCTCTAGATATTCTAAAGCTTTGGCAGAATTTACAGTTACATTTCCAGTTTCCATATCAGAACCATAAACACCATTATAAAAGAGAAAAACTCTTGCGAGTAGCGCTTCTGAGGCCCACTTATTTGCACGCCCTAATTCATCTGCAGGAAGGTTCCCCGGCAACACATTTATAGCGTCAACGAGATCTGTTGCAATTTGGTCATAAACCTCTTTTGGTGTATTTTGAGCCTGTGCGAAATCGGAAGGACCTTTTATTGTTGCTGTTAGTAATGGTATGCTTTCAAAATACTTCACTTGCTCGAAGTAGAAATACGCTCTAAGAAATTTACATTCTGCTTCTACCCTTGCTTTAAAGTCATCATCTGCATCTATATCGGGAAGTCGTTCAAGTAATAAATTAGCTCTAAAAATTCCTACATAGTTCTTTAGCCAAATGGAGTGTACCATTGGGTTATTACTCGGAATGTTAAACGTATTCAATTGGTCTTCCTCAACACCATCATTAGCATCACCACCTCCGGCAAAGGAATCATCAGAGAGCATATCTTGAACAGTTCCATAAGGTGCCCAGGCTCCAACAGACTGGTACTGTAGCACATCATACACAGCCACAAGAGCCTGTTCTGCGTCTACTTGAGTTCTATAAAAATTTGTGGAAACTATTTTATCTAATGGTTGTTTATCAAGAAATTCATCTGAACATCCTGTAACCAACAGAATTATTATTAGTGCTTTTATATAAATTAATTTACTTTTCATCTTTTTACAATTTATTTAGAAGGTAATACTTGTACCAAACCTAAATGTTCTGGCCTGTGGGTAAACTGCTCTATCAATTCCAATATCAAATGAGCTCATCGCACCAATTTCAGGATCAGATCCCGTATAACCCGTGAAGGTTATAAGGTTTTCCGCAGAAACATAGAATCGCCAGGTAGTGGCTCCGAATTTATCAAGCAATGTTTTTGGTAAATTATAACCAAATTGCAAATTTCTAACTCGAACATAAGACCCACTTTCAATATACAGGTCTGAAACACGATAGTTATTATTGTTATCAGCCCAGGTATATCGAGGTATTTCATTCGATGTTCCAGGCCCAGTCCACCTACCTAAGAAACTTTCAGGACGATTTGTATATGTTAAATCAACCCGGTTCATCCCTTTAAATATGTCATGGCCTAAGGCCCCGGTAACAAGAATGCTAAGATCGAACCCCTTATAGCTAATGTTGCCTGTTAGGCCCAGAGTCCATTTAGGAGTTGGATTGCCAATCATAGTTCTATCAGCCGGAGTAATTTCTCCATCACCATCCGTATCTAAAAACTTAACATCACCTGGTACAGCATTAGGCTGAAGTACATCACCATTCGAATTTATATGGCTGAAGATATCTCCATCGTTCTGAAAAAGGCCATCTGACTGATAACCCCAAAAATACCCTATTGGTTGCCCGACTTCAACCCTGGTTACAGGCCCGGCAATAGCCCAACTAGCTCCTTCTATAGGTGAACCTATTTCAGTTATTTCATTATGATTATAAGCGCCATTAATACCAATTGAATATTTTACATTTTTGGCATTTTCTCGCCAATTTATTGAGAATTCTACGCCATTATTTTCTACACTGCCTACATTAGCAACGGGAGGTCCCACGCCAATATGACCCGGAATCGGCACTGATTCAAGTAATCCATTTGTTTTCTTAATATAGTAATCTACTGTTGCTGTAAGCCTATTATTAAGTAATCCTAAATCAACTGCAATATCGAGTTGTTCTGATTCCTCCCAATGAACTTCTGGGTTTTCTAAAAACTCAGGTGATACACCAAGATTTGCTCCGTTTGCAGCAGTGTACCAGCGGCCCTGACTTAAGGTGGTTGCGAATCGATAATTACCGATTTTGTCATTACCGTTAATTCCCCATGAGGCCCTAAGTTTTAGCATGTTTACCGGCCCTAGATTTTGAAGAAAATCTTCATCACTTGCGACCCAGGCAACTCCAACAGAGGGGAAAATGCCAAATCTCTTATCTGCTCCAAATTTGGATGACCCATCCCTTCTAATAATTGCAGTCAGAGAATACTTGTCTTTATAATCATATGTAACCCTGCCAAATAATGAATATAAGGCTTCCTCTGCAGCACCTCCTGATGCTTGCCATGCAGTATCTGTTGCAAGGCTTAGGTAGACATTATCCGGATCATCTACAGGCACCTTGGCATTAAAACCAGATAAATCCTCATATCTCAATTCCCTGGCTGAAATTCCGGCTAAAGCGCCAAAATTATGGTCATTAATCTTCTTTGTATAGGTAATAGTATTTTCCCATTGCCACGTTACAACCCTATACATATACTTGCTAACGGAGGTCTTTGTGGTATTATTCTGAGCTCCGTTCAAATAGAATAATGGCCTAAAACCATCATTCATACCATATGCCAAGTTAATCCCCAGATCCGTTTTTAGTTTTAATCCCTCAATAATTTCAAATACACCATAAACATTTCCTACAATTTCATCCTTGGTAGATTCTCCATTATCAAGTTCAATCATAGCTAATGGATTAACAATTTCAGCACCTACATATTGAGATATTCCATAGACGTTACCATCAGCATCCTTAACAACGGGTTCATTTGAATACGGCGGCTGGTCTAAAATATTTTGGTCCGTTTCAAATACAGGGGTTAATGGATCAATATTTAATGCACTACTATAGGCTCCGTTGAAAGAGGTGTTACTTGCTATACCCCGTCTTACTATGTGAGAATAAGCCAGATTATTACCAAATGTAAATACCTTATTTACTTTGTGAGTTGAGTTAAGCCTAGCTGTAATTCTATCAAATTGAGATTTTTCTCCCCCAATAATTCCCTGTTGTGAAAAATACGAGAAAGAGGAGGCAAAGGTAGATTTTTCGCTACCTCCCGTTACTGATATTTGATGATTGAACATGGGAGCATTTTTTTGAAATAGCTCTTCCTGCCAATCAGTATCGTGCGTAGATATTTGGTTTAAATCAAATGGTTCTGTCAAGCCGGCATTTCTGGCACCTTCATTCATTAAAAGCTTATAATCATCAGCTTTTAGCATATCAATAGTATGAGCTGCATTTTGAATTCCGTAATATCCCGAATAGGTAACGCTTAATTTACCCATCTCTCCTGACTTAGTAGTAATTAAAACAACGCCATTGGCTGCTCTTGCTCCATAGATTGCTGCAGATGCTGCATCTTTAAGAACATCCATCGACTCAATGTCGCCGGGATTAAGATATTCAATATTATCAACCTGCAAACCATCAACTATATAAAGAGGTGTTGAAGACCCTGTTGTTCCAGCACCTCTAATAACCACTGTCGGTGTTTCTCCCGGCTGTCCTGATAAATTCGTTACCTGCACCCCGGCGGTCCTTCCCTGAAGTGCCTGTTCTGCACGTAATATTGGCGTAGAAGTAATTTCTTCTGCAGATATACTTTCTATTGCACCGGTAACAACTTTCTTCTTCTGAGTACCATAGCCTATCACTACAACTTCACTTAGTTCTGTTAGTGATACTTTTAAGGACACGTCAATTGTAGATCTGTTTCCTACTTCTATTTCTAAAGACTCATAGCCTACAAATGAAATCATTAGAATGGCATCTTCTGTAGTAACGTTTAAGAAGTACTTACCATCAATATCCGTTACCGTCCCGTTGCTGGTGCCTTTTACCAATACGGTCGCTCCAGGAATAGATTCTCCTGTTTCACCATCGCTAACGACACCAGAAACAGTCTGGGATTGCCCGTAAGCTGTGCTAGATACCAGCAATATTATAATTCCTGATAAAAATTTGTTAATAATTTTATTCATGATAGAATATTTATTGTAAGGTTTTTTTCACTTAGTAATTTACTGAATTGTCGGCTAATTCCGATTACCATATTTCCCACTAATCATATACTGTATCAAAATTGAAATTTTAGACACTCTATACCAATAAAGGCTATACATCAATAGTACATCAACATAGTCGTTCTTATACTACAAAATTTCATCAAGCCATAAATATATATTTATAGACTTGACTAGAAGGCAAATATTGGGTAAAATTACATTTCACACAATTTAGTAAATAAGGAAATAATATTTCATCAATCAGCACTATTTTTAAATTATTGGAGTAGTAATTAAAATTTTCAACTTCTTAGGTTTTTTGGCTTCAAAAAAGCTTAAAAATTGTAAATAATAAGAGCTTTTAGAAGCCTGGTTATTGATTTGAAACAAATGAGGTTAACTAAAATAAAGCCAATATCTCTGCTATTGCTTTTCATGTTTTTAAGCAACTGCCAGACTAATCGACAGGAAAGTGCTTTTGTGACAAAAAACCCTAACCTGGAATATAATTCCTATACTCCATCATCATCTGATCTTATTATTTCACGGGCAAATTATTTGAACAAATTATATGGTTTCTGGCTTGGTCAAAGCATTGCTAATTGGACTGGCTTAGTTACTGAGATGGATAAGATTGGAAATATTGGTGAGATAAAAACAGGAGATTTTTATACAAGGGAAGATTGGGGCAAGCCCGACCAACCAAGCATTTGGGGAGAAGGTAAACCAAGTGACTTGTCACCAACAATTGATTTTGTCTTCGAGGATAAAGAAGGCGTTTGGGGTGCAGATGACGACACAGATATTGAATACATGTACCAGCATCTATTGCTGACTAACAAAACCAGTATTTTAACACCTGATCAGATAAGAGACGGGTGGTTAAAATATATTAAAAAGAAGGAAGAAAACTACCTGTGGGTATCAAATCAAAAAGCTTATGATTTGATGCAGCTTGGCTTGCGGCCTCCGAATACCGGTGATCCGGAAAATAATCCCGAATATGAAATGATCGATGCCCAACTCACTACAGAAATATTTGGTCTTTTCGCACCTGCACGCCCTGATATTGCTCTAAAAATGGCTCATTTGCCAATTCAAACAACAGCACGTGGCAATTCAGAATGGATCTCTGAATTTTATGTGATAATGTATTCTTTAGCTTCATATGTAGATAAAAACCTATCAATTAATGAGCAATTGATATGGATGTCAAATGAAGCCAGAAAACGATTACCAGATGACTCATATTCGGCCAAAATGTATGAGTTTGTAAAAAGCAGGTACCTGGCAAACGTATCTTGGGAAGAGGCCAGAGACGAGATATATAATAGATATCAGGTTGAGCAATTAGATGGCTATGATATAACATCACGTGAGCTATATTGTAATGGTTGTTTTGCAGCAGGCATAAATTTTGCCTCCAGCCTGATTAGCCTCTTTTACGGGGATGGAGATATAAAAGAAACTATCAAGATTGGAACCTTGGCCGGATGGGATTCTGACAATCCTACAGCAACCTGGGGTGGTTTACTTGGATTTATGATTGGTAAAGAAGGAGTCGAGAAGGCATTCGAGCGAAAATTTTCAGATAAGTTCAATATACACCGGACAAGAATAAATTTCCCAAAGGGAATAGATATTTTTTCTAAAATGGCAGAAAATGGAGTTTTTGTTGTAGATCGAGTTGTCCTGGAAGAAATGGGAGGAGGCATAGACCTGGAAAATAATGTCTGGTATGTACCAAGTGATTATATTAAAATCAAACCTGCAGTTAAATGATTATTACTAATAATATGGAATATAAACCATCCTTCTTCAAGGCCATTATAGGTTTTAGTCTCATCTTCCTTTCCAATGCATCACTCTCACAAGTCGCTTTGCGAGATACAGTTGTACAATGGCAGCACCATCGCTTTGAACTTAATGATGACCACAGTATGAAGTCCTTTACTACTATTGATACTGACATTCAAAATATACAATTTACAGGAGCGAAAGTTATTGAGAATGATTTAATAAGGTTGGTAATAATCCCTGAATACGGCGCCCGTGTACTATCATTTTATTATAAACCAACAAACCACGAATACCTCTATCAAAGCGAAATAGGATCTCCATATGGAATAGGTGATGGCAACTTTTATTACGATTGGCTAATGGTTTACGGTGGTATCTTCCCTACATTTCCTGAACCTGAGCATGGGAAAACATGGTTTTTACCATGGGATTACTCGGTAGTCAAGAATAATACTGACACGATAACCATTCGTATGGAGTATCAGGATAGCACGAACTATGCCGGTGCACCGGGTGGCTTTAATAACGGTATTACAAACATTACTTGTAGAGTTGATATAAGCGTTTACAGTAATTCTACAATTTGGGACTATGAGGTTACACTTATTAATAATAAGCCCAATAATGTAAACTATGAATACTGGACATGTACCACTCTTGCCCCGGGTTCTGAAACAGGCAATACCGGATCACCGTTAAATTCTGAAATCGTAGTTCCTGTAGACGAATATGTAGCAGGCTGGAGTCCGGGTTCATGGATAGGTAGTTATAATACCAGACACAAAATGACGGATATTGACTACCTCCACAAATGGGATGATATGGGGATAGCATATGGCTACAATTTAGATGAGACCTACTGGGGCGTTATTAACCATGATAATGAAGAGGGAATATTTAGAATCTCAGAGAATATAGAAACTAAAGGGATGAAGTTATGGACGTGGGGTAAAAATAATGTTGATAACAACTTATATGATTTTAGCAATGGTGGAGCAGATAATTATATAGAATTATGGGCCGGTGTTTCAAACGCATTTTTTGAAGATGCTATTTTAGCTCCAAACCAAACGAAAAACTGGACCGAGTCCTACTGTGCTTCAGTTGGCTTATCTTCAATTATAAATATAAATAATGAAGCGGCGGTTAATTTGCTTTGGCAAGAAAGTGACTTAAACCTGAGATATGAGCTAAACACCTTTATAACAGATCGTGTTTACAATATGCAATTATATATTGACGGTGAGAACTTTATTGAGGTAGCGGAACGAACAATTGCCTTTGCGCCTCTTGGAACAGCAGAAAGCATTTCGCTAACAGACCTGAATCTAAGCGTGGGTGAACATTTAGTCAGGCTCGACTTATATGACGAATCCGACCAGCTAATACTTGAAGCAAGCAAATTGATTGATGTATCTACAGTGCTTGCTACTAGCATTCTTAACCCAAAATCAATGTCTGTCAAATTAAATAGCCTTGGGAATTATAGCATTGAACTATTTCTTCCTAATAATGATGAATATTTATTGAAAGTGTTAAACCTTAATGGTAGTATTATTTTAGAGGATAGATTCAATGGCCCTACTAACAGGGTCAAGTTGCCCGGTAGTGGCTTATATATATTTAATATTACCGGGCGTAAGTCAGCTTTCAGCGGAAAGATATTTATTCGATAATTAATTTTTTCTTATATTTTCTGATAGATGCCATTAATCTTTAATCACTTTAAGGTGATACCGTTCACTATTATATTCTAGCAATATTAGATATATTCCAGAATCAAGTCTCGAGAAATCAAATTCCACATTTTGTTGATTAAAAGAATAGGGAACAGCATAATCTTTGCCTTGCGAATCGATTACATGGTGAATTTTAACCCCCGCTGGATTTGGGAAAACTATATTCAAGCTTGATAATACAGGGTTCGGGAAAACTTCAAACCCTCTTGACCTACCATTTTCAATCCCCAGGGGCTCCTCCGAACAAGTACTGCCAACAACATATGAAAAGTATTTTGTGACCGCTAGTCCCCCTGCAAACTCAAATTTACATGCATAACGGATAGTCGAGCCAATTGTTTGTCCGGTTATAGTTGTGGTGAAAGTTCTTCCCGAAACATGGGCCATTGATGTCTCTGTAAATGGATTCTCCTTCCATAAAAAAGCAAAAACACCGTCTTTTTCATCCAGCAATTCAAAGGTCATTTTCACATCTGTGCCAATTGTTTCAAAATCATAGGTATAGCCAACATCAAATGACCCTAGTTGGGACAAAAAGTTTGATCCTGAACAATCTGTATTGGTGTCATTCGCAGTAGTTGCTGATATTACTATTGGGTTATTATCAGCTTGATTACCTGCCAAATCACTAGCTGTAACACTAAATACATAATCGGTTTCTGCTGATAAGGCATTTACAATCAGCGATTGTTCAATACCAGAGTCTGTTGAAATGGTTTTGGTATTAGATCCATAGGCTACATTATATATTACGGTTCCTGAATTATCAATTGCATTCAATAGCAGCTCAACAGATGTTGACGAAATTGCACCAAGAGTTGTTGTAAAATTAGTTGGGGCTTGATCATCGTTTCCTTCACTACAATCGGCACCTACAACATAGTTGATATACTTTGTTACTGATAGGCCTCCTGAATAGGCAAATTTGCACGCATAACTTATGCTTGTACCATTTGATTGCCCAACCAGGGTTTTCGAAAAAATATTACCTGAAACGTGATCCATCTGCACCTCTGAAAAAGGAGATTCTTGCCACAAAAAGGCAACAACACCTATTTTATCTGTATCCAGCAATTCAAATGTAACCGTAACATTTGTTCCCACGGTTTCAAATGTAGCTTTATATCCTACTGAAAATGCTCCTTCCAGTGATTCATTAGATGTTTCTACGCATGATTTTACTTCGTCAATTGATACGTTTACGTTTTGGGAATTTCCTTCCCCTCCTCCATTATCAGTTGCTTTAGCTGTTAATATATGATCGCCTAGAGAAGCTCCAGTCCAAACAAAGCTATACGGCTCCGTTAAATCTTCACCAATTATTGTTGTTCCATCATAAAACTCAACCCCTGTCACCTCTCCATCTAAATCACTTGCTGTAGCAGATATGGTTATCTCAGCACCTTCCTTAAATGAAGAATTATCAGCAGGCGAAGTTATAGTAATAATCGGGTTAGTATTTCCTGTTACAGATACGATAACCAACACAAAACCAGTTGATGAATAAAGGCCATCATCAACTGTTAATTTACATTTGTATATTCCTTCTTCCAAATTTGATATATCTGGTGACACAACGGCATTATCCGAAAATGTGATTAAAGACGGACCGTAAACCTGCTCCCAGATATAGTTTAGTGTCTGACCTTCAGGGTCGGAGCTTAATGAACCATCCAGGGTGGCAGTAGATGCTGGAAGAATCACGGTTACATTCTCACCTGCATTGGCAACCGGTGGGGAATAACTCAAGTCTCCGGCTAAAACAAAGGTCATTTTACCTAAATTGAATTCTCCATTAGTAGCTACCAGCCGTAGTACATGCTTGCCCTCATTCAATTCAACATTAGATACTGTCTTACTTATCCAGTCATCCCAATCCCCCGTATAACTAACGGAGAAATCATCACTTATTTTCTCCCCATCACTTTCGAAATAAAAAGGCCCTCCACCGCTTGCATTCCCTGAAGCATATCTAAATGTTAAATCATAGACTCCTGCTGTTTGAACTTCAATACTATATTCCATCCACTCACCGGCAGATATCCAACCAACAGTAGCTCCTTCATTCGTAACAATAGTTGCATCAACATACTCATCTGGTCTAAAACCTCCTTCATTCACTTGAGAAACATCCACGTATGATATGTTTTGACCTACTCCTCCTTCAAATGCGTCATAATGACCGGCCTCTATTGTTCCCGGTATCATATGGGCACTGCCTGAATATGGAACTTGTTCACCCACTTGTATTGAAATTATATTTGTCACATTAAACGCATCACCAACATATACTTTCGCATACATGCCATGACTTCCTAATGTCAAAGTAGCAGCCTTCAACTCAAATGGTTCTACTGTTTTAGAACCGATAAGTGTATTCTCATCATAAAACTCTACTTTGGTTATCCCATCTCCTGAAGTAACTACTGAAAGGTTCACACTTCCATTGGCGTATGCCTGGTTGAAATCAGAGTACATAACTCCTGTCACAGCCACATCATTACTCGTTGCCATCTCATTAGCGGGGACATCAAGTGTATATCCATCCGAAAACGTAATCGTTAAAGGGCTCTTTGAGTAATTATGACCGGCATAAGTAATCACACCATCCTTATCGAAAGCTGCCGCAATTGGGTAATCCGCAGTTAAATTAGCATTTACATTTCCAAGGGCATTCATAGTGTGTAGCCAATGGTATGTTTGCGCATCTGATACACCAAATTTTAAAGATCGATCCGGATACGAATCATATAATTCAATCGCCGCTTCAGGATCAATAAACGAAAGGAATTCCCACATTATATCGTGCCATAAATTTGGATTTTCTTCATTACTGAGAATACCGGTGTTCACTGAGATTTCATTCCACAATTTCTGAACATAGGTTGTATTGTGACCCAGATAAAGAGAGCCACCATGAATTGGGTACATTTCTATTCCATAAGATGCAGCAATATCTGCTGTCCAAAACGTACCATTATCATATGAATTTCCCCATACTCGAGAAACCAAACTATATTGCTGTGATGAAGAAAAGTTACGTTCGTACATGTCGAACCAATATTCTTCTATAGCCGTTTGCTCTGTTGTATATAAGTAAATTCCTAAATCACGGATCTCATCATTTCCGGTAATTGTTCCCCAATGAATAAGAGAGGAATTGAATTGCATACTTTCAGATGTTGATTCCTGATCATTTCCCTGGGGAAAGGTGGCAAAGCCATTGGCCCAGCAATGACCGGCATAAGGACTAAAATTTCTCAGGAATGGAAATTGGTTATCAGTTCTGTCTGGAGAGGCAGCATCGCGTACTAAATGGTTTATCATCTCACCCCACTGGTCAGACCATCCCGGATCAAACTGCTCTAAAAATGCTGCAGCATGAATAAAATAACCCCAGTGAAAATGGTGATCATTTATGTTCCCATCCTGACCATGTCCTGCAGGATATCCTATTAGGGTAGACCAGGTATTATTATAATAAAACAAAAAGGCAACTTCTGAAGATTCCGCTGTCAACCAGTCTTCCAATCTTTCTTTTATTGTAGCAATCATTTTGTCTCTTGCATCAATATTGCCCATTTGATCAGCAATTCTGGCTGTTTGAATTAACCGATTCATTACCTGACCTTCGTTATATGAATCCGTCCAAGTAGCCAAGCCATCATTTTCAATCATGGCAATTTTATTATCTAATTCAGATGGACTAAACCCGGGACTGTAATTAGCTAAATAAGGTAGTGTAGGAAGAATTCCTTTGAAGGTATTTTCAACGCTGAAACTGTTTCCCTCCATCATTTTTATTTCACCTCTTATTGAACTGTAGCTGTACTTATCTGGTTGGGGTGAATCAGCTGCCAGGTTGGCCCATTGATGTGGTAATAACCCCATCAGCATACTTGACGCTGTGCCTTCTTTTACTTCCGTGGTTACAGTAAAATCTGTTCTCACTTTCGCATTGGCATCATTATAAGCCCATGCTGTTGAAGTGTTTATTGGGAACACATATGCGTATTTTTTGTACTCTTCAGCGACAGCTGTAATATTCGTTGCCGACAAAGGTATCATGGCCATGGACCAGTAGTTTTTATTATTCAAATTGGAGGTGTATGTCGAACCCGACTGAGTCCAGGTACTACCCACAGGTGCATAAAAAACAAAATCAGCATCGTTCCTCGCATTAGCCACAATTAGCATTTCGCCGGCTATGGTAACGTCTCCCAGGTTTACTGTTATCTGTGCTACATCACTGCTGTTTTTATTGAAATATAGAAATGGCATGGCAATGCCAGACGTTGCCTGAAAGTTACGCACCCCATCATTCCAGTCCATGGTCACTGTCCAATCTGAGTAGTCTGCTACCGTTGCTTTTGAAGCGCTCAAGTTAGTTACTCCGACAATAATTGGCTCTTGGTCATCGTAAACACCCCAGGGAATATAGCTAACAACCAAGCCTTCATTAGTTGTTTTCAGGGCCATGGGATAGTTAAACAAATTGCTCACATGATCACTTTTAATTAAAGATGACCACCAATCATTTGTAGGTACTGGTTTGCCTATAGCTGCGCCACTTAATTGAGGCGCTCCCGATGGATAGGTGTTTCGATTAGCCTCATCTACTCCCGGAAATGTGTTTGTATAACTGCCTGAACCAATTGTTGTTATTTGGGCCAATATTGTAGTGTAATTAAGAAGCAGAAGCAATAAAATAATATACCTGTTAGAAAAATTGAATTGAATGAGCATGTTTTCCCTATTTTAAGATCAATAATCAAATGGAAAAATATAAGTTAAATGAGCATTAAGATTATATGTGAATACATCAAAAACTCATTGTGTATTACATCAAAAACTCATCAGTATCTTATTTTGTTGGTTAGAAAGCAATTTAAACCATGCTTAAGAGAGACTAATGAAATTAAAACTATATGTTAAAAGCCCCATATTTTACATGGGACTCCTGAGTGATCCTCCAGATCGTAGTCAGGCGGACTCCCAATAAATGAGGCAAACATGCCCGACTGTGAGCTGGCCTATGCTTAGGCAGGCTAGCTTCTCGCCCCAGTCCTCTGAGATCTTCTGCATAAAAAAAGACTCTCACTTTCGTAAGAGTCTTTCCAGAGTGACGGGCCTGGGATCAATTCACTTGCCTCTATAGCATTGATTGTCAATTTGTTAGAGGGTAATGAAAAAATTTGGTATAACATTGGTATAACATTTCTGAGCCAACGTGAGCCATTGTGAGCCAGATAAATCGACTTACTACTTATAGACATTAGTGGTAGTTGTGTTTGCTTATCAATAATTTGCCCCCCTCATAGTTTGTGTTAATTTGCCAGTTCGCTGTGTTAACAAAAAACTTTGAGATGCCATAATCATTATAAGAAGATAATACGGTTGTTAATTAGAATAGGTTTTTTAATAATCTATATACATCCTGCTCCTTATCCAAATAAATAAGGGTTATGCCAATTACATCATATATTCCATGTGTAAGGATTGTTAACCAAAGCCTGTTTTTACTATTTATAAACATTGCCCCCATAGCAAACCCTGCTACTCCTGTAGTGACCATGCCCGATATGCCCTGATAACGATGCGCCAGTCCAAACAGGTTTGAAGAAATCAAAACGGCAATCCATAGTGCTGCTTTGGTATGGCCAAATAGAAAACCTAATCTTTCAACAAGTAAACCACGGTAAACAAACTCCTCACCAAAAGCTGCCACCACCCACATAAAGAAGATAAGTATTGCATAGCTTATTGATTTTAAGTTATTGCTTAAGTTTTATTTAACACTCTCCATTAATCCAAAAAATCCTTCAGTGATGGTTGGATGAATATAAACAGCACCTTTCAGTATTTTCCAGCTAACTTTAGCCTGCATCAAAAACATAAGTGTCTGCACTACTTCTCCTCCGGCAACTCCCAAAATAGCAGCGCCAAGAATTTGCTCAGTATCAGCATCTACCACAATCTTCATCATTCCTTTTGTGGCTCCCATTTCAATAGCTCTAGCCACTCGAGTCATAGGAATTTTACCAACTTTAATATTATAACCTGCTTTTCTTGCCTCTTTTTCCGTTAGCCCTACCCTACCTAGTTCAGGATCTGTAAACAGCGTATAAGCAACTAATCTTTCTTTATTGGTCTTTTTATCATCATTAAATAGATTGTGAAAGGCAATTTGAAAATCGTTATAGCTAATATGGGTAAAAGCGGGACCTCCTTTTACATCGCCCAGAGCATACACTCCCGGGATGTTTGTCATTAGATAATCATCTACCTCGATGTAACCATTCCTGGTTTTTATTCCAGCTACATCCAATCCTAAGTTCTCTGTATTCGGTTGTCTTCCAGCAGCCAGCAGTATATGAGTACCTGAAATAATGGCTTCAGTATTTTTGCTTCTAACAGATAATTGCAACACACCATTTTCATCTTGTCTAATACTTTCAGCCTCGGCTGAAGTAATGAATTGTATGCCTTCATCCTCCAAAGCCTCTTTGAGAGATTCTGAAACATCTTCATCCTCCCTGGAAACTATGCGATCTTGATGCTCAATAACAGTTACCCTACTGCCAAAACGATTGAACATCTGCCCGAACTCAAGGCCAATATAACTGCCGCCAATAATGAGTAAGTGTTCAGGTATCTCATCCAGATCCATAATATTACGGTTGGTAAAATATGGCACTTCATTAATACCATCAATAGGTAATATTAAAGGACTTGTTCCAGTATTGATAAATATGTTTTTACTGGCCAATACTTCATTATTTACCTCTATATCACGAGAACTGGTGAATTTTGCCGCGCCCTTAAATACAGTAATATTATCGCGATTAGCCGCTTGTTTCTCCTGCCCGCCACGCCAATGCTGAACCATATCATTTTTACGTTCAACAATTTTTTTAAGATTAATTTTAATCTCTGGTATCTCTATACCCAGTTGATGGGCATTTCTCGCATTAAACGCTGCTTGTGCGCTGGCCACCATCGTCTTCGTGGGGGTACATCCATAATTTACGCATGATCCGCCTAAGTATTCTTTTTCAATAAGGGCTACCGTCCAGCCACTGTCAGCCAGGTTATGAGCCAATGGGTTACCTGCTTGTCCAGACCCGATAATAATTGCATCAAACTCTTTCATACACTAGATTTCATTGGTTAATCAAAATGTCATTTTCTTTTACTACCTGACTCAATTCAGCCTCCAATTCATTAATCCTATTTTTAAGCTTGTCAAACTCCGGCTGCAATTCTTCCATGGTAAATCGTTGCTGAATATGCTGCGGACAGTTTACATCCCAAGCTTCAACGGTAAAAACAATAGCTCGTTCAAGTTTTGCTTTATAGTCCGAGGAATGAAGTTGTGCTAATAGCTCAGCATCATCTTCAACAACTTTTGCTGTACCCCAAATCTTCATTCTTGTTCTTGTAGGGTAATCAATTAAGAATATGTAAGCTTTATTATTTTCCCTGAGTGTCCCAACTGTTATGTATTGCATATTGCCGGAATAATCAGCAAAAGCTAATGTTTTATCATCAAGCACCTTGAGAAAACCTTTAGGTCCTCCACGATGTTGAATGTAGGGCTGGCCTTCAGCGTTGGCGGTACCAAAATATAAAGAATCTCTTTGTTCGATAAAATTTGATAATCGCTGATCAACACTGTTTTGCCAGCCCACACCTTGCTCCATTTTCGCATAACTACTTCTCGAACCATTTTCTTGCTGTACTTTTTTAACGGTTGATGAAAAGGCAATATCACTAACAAAATCTCTCATTTTCTCTATTCTGTTTGGTAATTGGAGCATATACTAATTAAATAAACAATTCTGGATTGCCTTCTACTGAGTCACTATTACCCTTTATAAGGAGATATACTGATATCATTAGCAGCGTTACCTGAAATTCCATCCCACCCATTGGGTGTGTTTCTGAAGGCACAAAACTCCATTGTCCCCAATGTGCCATCACTATGGCCCCAAGCAATACTGGGATAACAAAGACTGCTCCAAGCCTGGTAATCCAGCTTTTAAGTAATCCTCCTAGAAGGATGAATACGCCACCTGCAACCTCTGCAAGCGCTACTAATAAAAGTATGAATACCGGTAACCCCAACATTTCTGCTGTACCACCTAGATTTAATAATTTAGGAACTCCATGATAAATGAATACACTTGCGATTGCTATACGTAGTAACCAATGTGCGTACTGTGAAGGTTTTAAATAACTTGACATGATTTTTAAGTTTAATAGTTTAATTTATTTATGAGTTTACTTATTGCTTGCATAGCTTACCTTACTACTCAAAAAACCCTTGATTAGCTTAGCTATCTTATTTCCATCTTCCTCCAGGGCGAAGTGTCCTGTATTTAGTAAATAGAATTCCAGGTTTTTCAAATCCTTTTTATAAGGATATGCGCCATCAGCAGGAAAAATATAGTCGTTTTTACCCCACACAATTAAAGTTGGTGGTTGGTACTTACGAAAATATTTTTGCCAAGCAGGGTATAACGGTACGTTTGTACGATAATCATAAAACATAGCTAGCTGAATTTCATTGTTCTCAGGCCTAGTTAAATGCCTCAAATCGAGGTTCCAATTATCAGGACTTATTGTTTCTTCATTCCTTACACCATGTGTGTATTGCCACTTTAAACCATCAGGTGAATGAAATCCTTCCAGAGGCTTACTATTTTCGATAGTATAATCATTCCAGTATTTCTTGATCGGAATCCAGAAGTCTTTTAGACCCTCATCGTAGGCATTACCATTTTGGATAATCAATGACTCCACTCTTTCAGGATACTTTGCTGCAATCCTGAAACCTATTGGCGCACCATAGTCCATTAGGTAGATACTATATTTTTCTACTTCAAGCTCTTCAAGAAAGCCCTCTACAATAACGGCCATGTTATCAAAAGTGTAATCAAATTCGTTCATGGGTGGCTGCTCGCTGTTGCCAAATCCCGGATAATCCGGTGCCAATAAATGATAATCATCTGCTAAGTCGCGCATCAGATTACGAAACATATGTGATGAAGTAGGATAACCATGAAGCAATAGTATTGTTGGTGAATCCTTTGATCCTGCTTCTCGATAAAATATTTCTACTCCATTTACAGTAACGATTCTGCTAAATACCGTATTGCCCTGAGCCAAAGTTTTTAGACTAGTTAGTCCGAACAAGATGACCATTGCAAATGCTTTAAATTTGAATTGTGTCTTTTTCATGATTTTGTTGTTTAAGTTTAATTGAATTTAATATTCTTGATTAGTGATTGATATAATTACTTAGATTTTGTATTTCCTTTGGCTCTCAAGAATGGGTACATCATTGGCACTCATATCTCGTATTTTCATTTGGCCTTCAGCATCAAACTCCCAATGCTCATTGCCATGGGTTCTAAACCATTGGCCGGTCTCGGCATTTCGCCATTCATATTCAAAGCGAACAGAAATCTTATTGTCAGTATAAGCCCACAATTCTTTCATAAGCCGGTAATCCAACTCCTTTTGCCATTTATCTTTAAGAAATTCTTTGATGGCCTCCCTGCCGGTGAAGAATAAGTCTCTGTTTCTCCACTTAGAATCAATAGAATACGCCATTGATACTCGTTCCGGGTCTTTTGAATTCCACCCATCTTCTGCTGCTTGCACCTTTGCCTTGGCAGTTTCTAAGGTAAATGGGGGCTTAATTTGCTTCTTCATTTTGAGTTTATTTAATGGTTAAATATCCTTTTCTATTTCGTGCTATAGATGCTATTATTAGGGCCTTTTGGCAATCCCCCTTGTGTATCTGTTTTAATAGCAACAGATAACATTAGGGCATAAAATGCAACTAATACACCAGCTAGAATTAGTAATGTTTCTTTTCTTATTAATGCTAATTGAGCTTTCATAGGTTAGGTTATTAAAACTGTCCGGATCTAAGTCCGGACAGTTAAGTTGTCGACTTTATTTTAAGTCTGCATTCTTGAATACTTCTTTTAGTTCTGCTGTTTTGTATACATGACTGGCTACAAACCTATAGTTAGTTTGCGCCGCTGCGTTGCCATCTAAACCTGGTAGTATGGCCGATGCCGTAGCATCACTGACTACAGATACCTCGAAACCATCTTCCAGTAATTCCCTCAAATGAGATTCTACACAAAGGTTCCCCGACATTCCTGCAAGGATTACCTTGTCAATTTTTTGTTTACGAAGTTGCAGGCTCAAGTCATTTTGCTCTGGGCCATATACCTTATGAGGACCGGAAACCGTTACGTAATCCTGTTCAATATACTGTTTGTAGATCTCCAAAAAGTCTGCACCTGATCCTTCGAAGCTCTCTATGTTTAATTGATCTCCCCTGTCAAACATGCCAATATTGTGCATCAGTACTTCTAGAGCACCTTCAAACTTCCATGTATGATCATGCTTGTAATAATAGTGAGGAGAAACAAAAACTGGTATCCCATATTCCTTTCCAAGTTTGAATAATGTTTCCAGATTTGCTACAGTACCATTTTTAGTGACACTTTCACCAACTACTCCCCAGGTAACACCATCAGGGCTTAAGAAATCATTCTGCGGATCCGTAATTACAATAGCCGTAGTTCCATCAACAACAAAACCAGGATCTGGTAGTTGTGCATAAATTTTGCTTGAAGTGGTGATAATTGCTAGCACCATAAATAATGTTTTTAAGTTTTTCATTTTCTTGATTATTAGATTTTATATTAATTTGAACAATCGATATACAATCGATGTGCCAAACAACATAAGTTGCTGTAAACCAATACTTAACATTGTTTTATGCAGAAAATGGATTGATATATTATGCCAATATAATGGCAACTAGATGAAATGTTGGCAATTTTTTATGGACGATCAATGCCTAATTTTTTCATCCTTGCCTCTAATGTAGTACGGTTGAGGTCAAGAATTTTAGCAGCACCTTTATCGCCACTAATACGCCAGTTGGTTAATTTTAATATGTTAAGAATATGAGCTCTTTCATTATCTGCCAGGGTAATAATCTCCTTCTCAGAATCACTTATGGAAAACTTCGGTATCGCATCACCTATCTCTAGTTTATCTTTTGGACTAATAATAACTGCGCGCTCGATAACATTTTCAAGCTCGCGCACATTGCCGGGCCAGCTATAGTTCATTAATGAGTCGATTACCCTTTCTGTAATAATTTCTACCTTCTTGCCAAACTGAGCATTATACTTCAATAAAAAATGCCGTGTTAAAAGTGGAATATCTTCTTTTCTCTCCCGCAAGGAGGGTATTTGAATCGGGAACACATTTAATCGATAATAGAGGTCTTCTCTAAATGTACCATTGGCAACTGCTTCATGTAACTTCACATTTGTTGCGGCAATAACCCTCACGTCTACTTTTGTTGTGTTAGAATTACCTAATCTTTCAAACTCACCTTCTTGTAGTACACGTAGTAGTTTGGATTGGAGTTCAATGGGAATCTCCCCTACTTCATCTAAAAAAATACTGCCTCCATCAGCAAGCTCAAATCGACCTACTTTTTTAGTGAGTGCACCTGTAAAAGCTCCTTTTTCATGTCCAAACAGCTCACTTTCAATAAGTGTAGCCGGTAATGCAGCACAGTTCACCTTTACCATCGGTCTGCTTTTCCGTTTACTTAAATTATGCACTGCTCGTGTTATCAACTCTTTACCTGTCCCGGACTCACCTAATATTAAGACGGTGGCATCTGTCTTGGCAACTTGCTCTACCTGCCCTAAAACTTTTTTAAATAATTTACTCTGACTAATTATTTCCTCAAAATTATGGGTGAGTTTGATTTCCTGTTGGAGGTATTTGTTTTCTTGCTCAAGTCTTACTTTTAGCTGATTAACTTCAGTTAATGCCTCCTTCAGCTCAATGTTTGTTCTATTAAGCGCTTGCTCGGCTTCTTTACGTCTGGTAATATCTTTAAAAGAAACCACTGCTCCTATTAAAGTGTTGTTTTCATCCCAAATAGGCGTACTAATGTATTCAACAGGGAATGATGTACCATTTTTTCTCCAAAAAACCTCATCTTCTACAGTATGTACTTTACCATCTTTGAATGCCGCATAAATTGAACATTGTTCCTTCTCAAAAGGTGTTCCATCAACTTTAGTATGATGAATCATATCATGTTGAGATTTCCCTACTAATTCCTCGAGCTTCCAGCCAACCATCCTAGCAGCCGCATCATTTACAAAAGTTGTATAGCCATTCACATCCAATCCATAAATTCCATCACCTGCAGACTGAAGAATAGATTCATGGTGCCTATGTAAGTCTTGAAGTTTTTGTAGTGCTTCCTTTTTATCAAGTAACGCACTTACTGTCATTTTCGATCCTTGCGACCTTTCTTCAACAATGCGGTTAAGAATCAGCTTTGCCTCCTCTAATTTTATTGCTAACTCCTTCCTCTGAGATATATCTTTTATAAGTACACAACTAACACTTTCATTTTCATCTTCCACTAATGTAAAATTCAACTCTACTGAATAGGACTCTCCTTTTACATTTGAGATTGCGGTTTCTACTATTTCTGATTTAGACTTTAATAATTTATTCCACAGGTCTTTCCATTCTTTTTTTGAAAGGTTTTCATCAAGATCAAATAACGAACTATCCGTTGCTTCTTTTTTACTAAAGCCAAATGTTTCAATGAACGAACTGTTGAATTTATTACTATCTCCATTAGCAGTAACCCAAATAACCGGAATATGCATATTCTCAAAGGCCATTTCTGACCAATTATTGTTCCGTTTCTGCTTTGCACTTTGTGACATCCTTAGTCTAATTATTTAATCTATAATAGATATTATTAAAGTTTCAATATCTTAGGCAAATATAAATCTATTTCATTATGACATTAAAACTTGCTGATTTGGCCCCTGATTTTGAGGCTGAGTCAACATTAGGAAAAATTAATTTTCATGATTGGCTTAGTGATAGCTGGGGACTATTTTTCTCACACCCTGAAGATTACACTCCGGTTTGTACTACAGAGCTAGGTGTTGTGGCCAATTTGAAAGAGGAATTTATCAAAAGAAATGTAAAAACTATTGCCTTAAGTGTTGATGATTTAGATTCGCATAAAGGGTGGATAGAGGACATTGAATCTACTATAAACAGCAAGGTGGAATTCCCAATTATTGCTGATCCCGAAAAAACAATTGCTGAATTATATGACATGATTCATTCAAACTTAGATGCAAATTTCACCATTAGATCTGTTTTCATTATTGGGCCAGATAAAAAAATAAGATTGATTTTAACCTACCCGATGGCGGTCGGAAGAAATTTTGATGAAATATTGAGGGTGATTGATGCCCTTCAACTAAGCGAAAACTATGATGTTGTTACCCCCGCAAATTGGCAAAATGGAGACAAAGTAATTATAAACCCGGCCTTAAATGATGAGCAGGCAAATTCGAAATTTGGTAATGATTATGACAAGGTAAAACCATACCTGCGTTACACTCCACACCCAGAAAGTTAAAAGTATATTCTGTATAGGCGTATTAATATTTGAGCAATTAATTTCTGCATAAAAAAAGACTCTCACTTTCGTAAGAGTCTTCCTATTGTGACGGGCCTGGGGCTCCCCGAAGTAAGCCTTGCTCTGCACGGCTAATTCGGGACAGGCTTCTCGCCCCAGTCCTCTGAGATCTTATGCATAAAAAAAGACTCT
>Ga0164313_10000258_pt1 | contig 39976 bp, 33 predicted proteins | sample GuaBasSedimGuay4_FD_113735 | JGI IMG/M metagenome (GOLD analysis project Ga0164313, IMG submission 113735) | Subseafloor sediment microbial communities from Guaymas Basin, Gulf of California, Mexico - Guay4, Core 4569-4, 0-3 cm | ecosystem: Environmental > Aquatic > Marine > Hydrothermal vents...
ACCGCCCGTATTATTTCGGCGCTCAAAAAAAAAGAGAAAATTCTGGTCTTCGGTGATTATGACGTGGACGGCATCACGGCAACCTTTCTGATGTACCGGTTTTTGCGCTCAGCCGGTGCGCAGATATCATATTACATTCCCCACCGGATTACGGAAGGATACGGTCTGAAACCTGACCACATCTCCCCCTATGCCGTATCAAAAAATATTAATCTCATAATTACGGTAGATTGTGGGTCTGCCAGCCATGATGCTGTTTTTGAAGCGCAAAAACACGACATCGATATTATCGTAACCGATCACCATGAACCTCCGGCTGAACTGCCCGAGGCACTGGCAGTGATAAATCCAAAACAAAGAGACTGTTCTGCGGGGCTTGAAGACCTTGCCGGGGTCGGGGTTGCTTTCTACCTAATCATCAGCCTGCGACTACGGCTGCGTAAGATCGGTTTTTGGCAGGACCGCCAGGAACCCAACCTGAAGGCGTTGTGTGATCTGGTGGCGCTGGGTACCGTCGCGGACATGGTACCCATGCTAAATGAAAATCGGATTCTGACCCGAGCCGGACTGGATGTGCTGCAGACCGGAGGTAACACCGGAATCAGGATGCTCATGCAACAATGCGGGCTCGAAAGGCACCCTATCGATTCCGAAGATATCTCCTTTAAACTGGCCCCCCGACTGAACGCCGCCGGAAGGATTGAACATGCCGATGCAGCCATGGCACTGCTGGCTGCAGACAGCCCGGCCCAGGCAGCGCCTCTTGCGGAGCATCTCCACCAACTGAATCTAAAACGCCGGGCCATGGAAAAAAATATCCTCACAGGCATTGATGCACAATTGACCCGGCACCCGATCGAGGCGATGAAAAAAATCATCCTGCTCTGCAGTCCCGACTGGCATGTGGGCATCCTGGGAATCGTAGCCTCCAGGCTGGTGAACCGCTATGCCTGCCCGGTGGTCATTCTGGCCCTGGAGGGCGATGTGGCCAAAGGGTCGGCACGCAGTGTGCCCGGGATCAATCTTGCGCATCTATTTTCAGTATGTTCGGAGCACCTGATCTCGCACGGGGGGCATGCCATGGCAGCCGGGCTTCAAATCCGGACTGAAAATATCGAATCTTTCAGAAATGCGCTTGAGAAAAAGGTTAACAGCATCACGGACCGGGAAAAGGCAAAACCCGTATTGCTGATCGACGGCGAACTGAGTTTCAAGGACATATCCCGGACGCTCATCGATGAGATGGAATTACTGAAACCATTTGGCGAAAAGAACCCTGCGCCCCTGTTCGTCGCAAATGATGTCCGCGTACACGCCTCAAAATTACTGTCAGGCGGTCACCGGCGCATGTCTTTGGGGCAGACAGATGGACCGGTCCTTCAGGCCATCCACTTCAATCCAAAAGCCCATGCGGTGACCTTGAACCTTTTTAAAAAAATCGCCTACCGCCTGCAGCTGAACCGCTGGAACGGCCAGGAAAACATCCAGTTGGATATCGAAGACATTTTAATTTAAAATGTATAATTAAGCGACAGTTCCAGCCCCCGATTTTCATACCGCGAGGCCAGGCTCACTTTGAGGTTTTTTCTCAGATTTTCGATCCAGCGCCGCTCATTTTTACGATTGAACTTATGTGCGCTGGCAACCGAGCCGTAAATGTTGCCGGCATAAAAGCCAAGTTCTACAAAGGTGATCACGCTGCCCAAGGCGTATAACTCGTTACTGAAGGATTCATAGGCAGCCCAGATCAATCCGCCATTGACCAGCAGCGCGATCAAGGCGTCCTGGTAGCGCCCACAGTAAAGATATCCCCCTCCCGGTATGATGGCCAGGGTTCCGGCAAGGGTCGGGCTTTTTCTCCTGACCTGCTGTTCTTTAGCCAGCGCTGTGGAAAGTTCCTGCAGTCTGTACGCAGTGCGGTTGTCCTGACTGATCAGGTCGAAAACCTTTTGGGCTTGCTCCCACTGTGCCAGCCCGACATAGATCCACCCCATTCGATAATAGGCTTCATCTCTGACCTGGACATCATCGCTGAGAACGGTAAGATTCCGCAGACTGGTGATAGCGGCGCCGGCCTGGTCACTTCTGGCATAACCCTCGCTGATCCTGAAGTGAGACCGGTCAGAATAACGCCCCTCGGGATAGCGGCGGATGAGCTTCTTGAAGGATGTGATTGAATCCGCATAGCTCCCGGCCTGCAGATAACACATGCCCACTTTGTACATAGCCGTTTCGACACTGCCGTGCTCGGGGAAGCGATAGATGAACCGTTTGTATTCACTGGCAGCCAGGAAGTACTCACCGTCGGCATAGAGCCTCTCGGCATACCCGAACTGGGTTTCGGCATCCGCACCTGCGCCCTGCCCTGCCGCAACGACGGTAGTCCCCACCCAAAAGATTACCAGCACCAACGCCTGGAATAACACGGCATGCTTGCGGGCTGTGCTCATGGGCGGCTCCACCAGAAATCGTTGCGCTGCAACGGATCGAAAGTATAGGTCTGCCGGTCAATCATGATATTCTCGGAAACATGCTTTTCATCCCTTCCGCAGCGCAACAGCCGATCACTGGTCATGACCCAGCCCTTGATGAAACCATGTTTCTTGAACGCCTGGGCACTGTATTCCGAACAGCTAGGATACATGGGACACCGGTGACCATCAGCCCTGGAAACAATCTGCCTGAAAAATTGAATCGGATAGGCCATGGGCCCTGTATCCGGTTCGGGGGTTCTGCTCATGGAAGGAGATTCATCGCCATACACCACCGGGCTCAGCGCTGCCAAAACGATAATGAAAATTAGAAATTGAAGTGTTTTTTTATTAAGCATTGATATAGCGGCGCAGCCGCGTTCCATAATTTTTCTGATCTATTCGCCCATGGCGAATAGATCAGAAAAATTATTATTTTTGGGTAACGCGCAGGACTTCCTCAATGGTGGTAACACCGTCCAAGACCTTTTGGATACCATCCCTGCGCAGGGAAACAAGATTCAGGCGCATCGCCTCCTCCTGGATACGGTTGGCATCAAATGATTTCAAAATCAGTCTTTTGAGACGACTTTCCAGCTCTAAAATTTCAAATATGCCGATGCGACCGCGATATCCGGTATTAAAGCAATGTTCACATCCCTTGGTCTTGAAAACAGTCGCCGCCTTGATTTCATCGGGCAGAATTCCGATATTCTGCAGGGTCAGATCATCGGGCCGGTGGCGCTCTTTACACTTGTCACACAGCACACGTATCAACCTTTGGGCGACAACGGCGATGACCGAAGACGAAATGAGAAACGGCTCGATGCCGATATCGACCAGTCTTGTTATCGCACCGGCTGAATCGTTTGTGTGAAGTGTTGAAAATACAAGATGACCGGTAAGCGCCGATTGAACGGCTATTTCAGCAGTTTCGTGATCACGAATTTCACCAACCAGAATCACGTCCGGATCCTGCCGGACAATAGATCGCAACCCCCGGGCGAAAGTAAGATCAATTTTGGGGTTGACCTGTATCTGACTAATGCCGTTGATCTGGTATTCGACCGGATCTTCGATGGTAATAATGTTGATATCCGGAGAATTGAGAGAAGACAGAATCGCGTAGAGGGTCGTTGTTTTGCCGCTGCCGGTAGGACCGGTCATCAAAATAATCCCGTTGGGTGCGGTCACGAGTTTTTCCATGGTGGCGAGTCTGTCCGGGTTAAGGCCCAGATCCGGTAGTTTCAGCAGAGAGCTGGTTTTGTTCAACAGCCTGAGAACCACCCGTTCTCCAAACGTGGTGGGGATCGTGGAAACCCGCACATCGATGTGCATGCTGCCGATTTTCACTTCCAACCGTCCATCCTGGGGCAGTCTTTTTTCGGCAATATTCATTTTGGCCATCACCTTTATCCTTGAGATAAGGGAAGCCTGGATCCACTTCGGCGGCGACAGCAGGTCATACAGAATGCCGTCCACCCGGTAACGCACCTTGAAACTGTCCTGGTAGGGTTCGATGTGAATGTCGCTGGCCCGGGCCTTTATGGACTGCGACAGGATGTGATTGACGAGTTTAATGATCGGGGCATCGCTGGTATCATCCAGCAGATCAGCGGTATCCTCGAGTTCGCCGATAATCATGCTGTCGTTTTCTTCCATGTCCTGAACCAGTTGTTCTGCAGAATCCCTGCTCATGTCATACGCAAAATTAATGGCGGCAATGATTTCATCTTTCGCGACCAGCACGATATCATAGGATTGCATGCTCAGGATCCCGGCCAGATCGTCCAGCGGCTGGAAATCAGCGGGATCATTGATGGCAATGGCAAATCCTGAACCGGTCAAGATAGGACCGGGTGTTTCATTATCCGCCATTTGACCGGTTTTTTCGGCAGGAAGGATTTGATTTTCCAGAGGCAGCATGAGGTATTTTTTTAAAAACTGAATCGGAACCTTCTGGGTAACATCCCGCTGGATGTTCTGCATGGGGATCTTTTCCCAGACCGGGACCTGATACTGAATACCCCGTGCGGATAGAAGCTGGTCTTCAGAGATCAACATCTTGTCGAGTAAAATATCACCCACATCTCCGCCTTTTTCATCTTTGATCTTGAGCGCCTCGGACAGGTCACTTTCGGCGATATTGAATTGTGATTTCAGAATCTGGGTTAGCTGCTGCATCATGATATTTTCATAAAATGGGTGTGGTCTATTTTGTTTTAACCAAACGCTATAAAAATCTACTCTGTATTCGAATTTTGTGTTCCATCGATAATCTGTTGCTGATAGACGGGGTCTTCGTCGTACAATTTGATGCTGCCCTCCCTTTTTTCGTCTATGAATCCCCGTTTGTTATTGTAGATAGCGGCCGCTTCGGCTTCATTCGCAATCACGTGCGGGGTCAGAAAAACATACATGTTGGTTTTCTCCCGTGATTCCGAAACCGATTTGAAGGCCCATCCCAGCAGGGGGATATCCCCCAGGCAGGGAATTTTGTTCTCGGTTCTGGAAAACGAGTCATCGATCAGTCCCCCGAGAACGATAGTGTTCTTATCATTGACAATCACAGTGGTTTCAATGGTGCGTTTGAGGGTTGTAGGCCTGTCCGGTGACGTCGTGGCGAGTTCATCCAGCTTGGTTATCTCTTCGAAAATGTTCAACCTTACGAAGCGCTCCTTGCTGATATGCGGCGTAATCTTCAGGGTGATGCCCACATCCCTGTATTCATATGAACTGTATGTTTCCACACCGGTTTCGGCGGCCGAGCGTGTTTGAAAGGGAACATTTTTTCCCACGTTTATGGTGGCCTCTTCATTGTCGGTGGTCAACAACTGAGGTGTTGCCAGTATGTGGACGTCCTTGTCCTTTTTATAGGCCTGCACGACAGCGGCTATGCTCGGGAATTTGACCCCGCCCACCTGGATGAACTCTCCCAGTACGCCCAGGGAAAGCCCGGGAGGGAAAGTACCCACCCCGGTGACACCACCACCGAGTCCGGCGATATTGCTGTATCCTGGATCCTGGCCGCTGAACCCGCCGCCGTAACCGGCGTCATACCCATCGTAGCTGGTTTTCCCAACTGCCGTCCACTCGGTTCCCAGGTTGAAATCCTTGTCCAGGTTGACCTCCATGATCAGGCATTCGATATAGACCATGGAACGAGGAATATCCAATTTTTTGATAATGGTTTCCAAAAAGAGGTAATCCTCCTTCTCGGCCATGATAATCAGGCTGTTGGTGGCTTTATCCGCCTTGATGACCACCCCGCTGGAGATTACCGGTGCTTTTTTGGGATTCTTGGATGTCGCCGCCGTGCTTTTCTGGGTGGGCAGTTCCTGGAGAACCTTGGCCAGTTCCTCGGCAACCGCATTCTCAAGATAGTAGACATGAATGCCCTCCTTGCCCTTGGGGGTCTCCTTGTCCAGCATGGCTACCAGTTCCTTGATACGGTATGTGTTGGTCTTGCTGGCCAGTATGATCAAGGTGTTGGTACGGTCATCGGCCACAAAATTAATCGTATCCAGGGCGGCATCTTTCTTGGATTTTGTCTTACGGGCCGTGAATACGGACTGCAGTATTTTTACCAGATCCTTTGAGTTGGCATGCGTCAGCGGCAGAATCGTCAATTCTTGACCGATCCCCATAACATCGATGCTCGCTACGATTTTCTGCAGACGCCTGATGTTGGAATAGACATCCGTGACAATAAGCATGTTGGTCGGCGGGTAATCCAGAATGACACTGCTCTTGGATACCAGCGGTGACAGCAACTTTTTTACCGCGCTGGGGTTGGCGTATTTCAAAGGGATCAACTGGGTTACCACCTTGTCCTCGGCAATACCGCTTTCCTCCCTGAGTCGTGTCTCGATATTTTTAGAACGGGCGTCCGGGGCCGGAACGATCTTGATGATCTTGCCGGCCTTAACCGTGGTAAATCCATGAACCTCGAGAACGGATTCAAACACCCGGTAAGCTTCGCTGACCGAAATTTTCGAAGGCGATATGATGGTAACCTTGCCTTTGACGCGTTGGTCAACGATGAAATTTTTACCGGTCATTTCACTGATGAACTTAATCAGAACGTTGATATCCACACTGTTGAAATCGATGGACACAGGCTGAGATGGTTTGAGTCGTTTCGATGACACCGCACGCTCTTGGACCGGTGCCTTATTCTCATTGTCCTGGGCCATGGCCGGGCACGGCAGCATGAATCCCCACACACAGCCGGCGACGGCAAGAATTTTCAACCAACTCCGGAATGGTTTCTCCATGATACGTTTGGTTCCAGAAATTGTTTTCAAATCAATTTTCCTTATTATTTGATCAGCCGGGTTTTTAAATAACGGCACAGCCGCGTTTCATAAATTCGCCTTCGGCGAATTTATTATCCTTCAATTTTATAGTCGATGGTTCTGATTTGTCCCCTTCTCCGAATCTGGACCTGTGCGCCCGTTGCCGACTGCAAACTCTGATAGAGCTTCAGCGCATCGTCCACGGTCTCAATATTGTTGCCGTCCACGCCAACGATGACATCACCGTTTCTCAATCCCATTTCACTGAATATCGATTTGGAACGGATACCGGATATGGTGAGACCATCAGGTTTGCCATTCTTGAAATGAGGTCGGATGCGAATCTGTTTCATCAATGTGTTCAGGTCGTTTACGGCCGCATCGATTTTTTCGCGTTTCAGGGTGATATTGGTCTGGACCGGGTTGGTATTCAGTCTTGGTGAAGCACCGGACCGCCGGGTGCCGGTACTCTTCATTTTTTCCATATCCAGAACTTCATAAGTACCGTCCACGTCCAGGATTATTTTGTTACGGTGGATCTCTTTCACGATGGCATTTTGAATCGTGTCATTTACCCTGTACAGAGTCTGCCTTCTCAGTTTGGTGTCCTCGACAACCGCATAGGATTCACTGGCTGCGCCGGTAACGGTTCCCCACAGTTTCAATTTAAGATCGGTCTGTTTCAACGCGGCGATTTCTACTTTTTCCTGCACGGCTTCCCCGGCGCTCTCTTTTTTAATGCGAAAAAGGTTGCGTTCGTTGATGTGCCGGTATTCACCCATGGGTTTACGGGCTTCTTTATCAATCGAAGGCGCATTACCGCCTGCGGCCATCCTGGGATTTTCAGTAATGAGTATGGATGCAGCCGTCTGGTAAAAGATGCTGACGCCGAAATAAACCGCTCCGGTAATGAGCAGATAATTAATGATGGTTAAATAGATTCTCATCGCAATGAAAATTTCGGTTTTTCGATTGTTCCGTATAGTTTGATCGGATAGCCTTTGTCCCCTGCCTTTTTGGAAGGCAAAAGACTTTTGGGCAGCACTTTATTCAAACTGGCCATCAAAAGATGGCGCGGCAGAACAGTACCCTTGAATTCCAGGCGGCTCCTTCCGATCGGTTTCCTGAAGAGGATCACGCCGCTCACGCTCCCATCAACCTGGCTGCCCGTGATTTCACAGCGTTTGAGTTTCAGTGACCGCTGGTCGACGATCAACTCGGCATCGACCCTTTCAAAATCCACGTTGCTGATATTGAGAACCGGATTGGTAAGGCCCACTTCTCCATCAACGACCTGCATGCTGACATTCAACCGACCGGCGGCGGCCTTTTCACTGCTGTACCCGATGGTGCTGTGCAGGACACCGGCTATTTTTCGGCCGAAAAAGGTTTGAAGATAGTTGTGGTCTTCAAGCCGGATACCAGTCAGCGCGGCGGATGCCTTAACCCGGTATGAGGGTTGAGCCGGTTGCAGGTCAATCGTGCCGCTGACCTTCCCGCCGTATGCCCTGCCGGTGAAGCGTATCGTTTTTTCTGACCCAAAAATGGACAGGTAACGCGGGCGGACGCGCAGGTGTTCCAGGTCTGCCCACGTGTCTCCACGGTATGCGATGGAGACCGAATCAAACTTCAATCCCAGGGGGAAAACAGGCTTGACGGTTTCCATGGTCACGGTATAGCCGGGATACTGTTTTCCCAGATAACCGGAAATATACTCTTTGGCGGCATCCGATGGAAACAGCACATAGAGGAACAAAACCGTAATCCCAAGTACATAGCCGGGATATAAGACCCATCTTCTAATTCTTTTCATGAATTAAACTTCAAGCGTTTCTACCTGCAGAACGACGTTTAAAATCCCTTCCTTGTCATCGCTTTTGGTCAGGGAAAGCCTCTTGATACTGACCATGTTTTTAGAAGTCTCGATTTTATAAAGATAACGGGTAATCTGTTCCAGGGTCAGGCCTTTCAACTTCATTTCCACTAAAGATACTTTATACGCGCTGTCTTTTTGCGGGGTCAATGTCGGTTTCATGGAGGCCATTTTATCTTTTATCCCCACCTCCCCGGCAAGCTGGACGAGAAAGGATAAAAGCGTGAAACCTTTCCTTCGCTGGCTGAACCGCTTCCGGGCCTGGTCTCCCGCATTGATCATTGTTTCGTACTCCGCTTTGAGGAGCCGAATCTCTTTCAGGTTGCCGCTGTTGACCGAAAGGTTCCGCTTCAGCCTTTCCTTCTTATCCATGAATGGAAAAGCAACAAACCTGACCACCACAAACAGACATAAAAATCCGATGCCGGCCAGGACGGCCATCCGTTCGCGTCTGTTGAGTTTCATGGCTATGGGTTTGAACCATTGCATCAGATGACCGCCTTGATTTTGAAGCGTACACGGTTTCCGGATCTTTCTTTATTGGTCGAGGTGATGGAAACGTTTTTGAAGATCGTTGCCTGTTCCAGGCTGTTTTTCACGTCGTCGACCGCATCGAATCCTCCGGTATCGCCTGAGATGAGGACATTGTCCGACCCTATGATGATACTGACCAGTTCCACGTCTATTTGGTCGGGAATGAATCGGCTGATGTCGTTCAATATGTCGATGGTCTTAACCGGCCGACCCATCCCGGCTGAAAACGTGTCGGCGTTTTTCACGTCCTGCAGTTTCACCCGCATCTGCTGGAGCGGGTCGACGATCCGTTTGACATCGGGAAACGTTGAAATAAAATTTTCACGGATTTCCTGTTCCAGTCGGATCGACCGTTTCTTCATTGAGAAATAATCGACCACGAAGTTCGAAAAGAAGAGCAGCAGGACCAGAAAAGCAAGCAACCCGCTCTTGATGATGTCTTTTTTATACTCGACCCATTCCTTTTCAACGGCGAACCGACCCTGGCGAAAGTTCAGAAGATCAAATCCGACGATTTCCGTCAGGGCAAGGGCAAGAGAAGCATCCATGGCGGTAGTCCGCCAAAGAAGACCTTCGGTGTCAATCGAAACCAATCCGCTCAGGGCGATGAGATCCATGGTCCGGACGGGAAAATCAAATGCCCCGCCGATGCCGCTCTCGACGTCAAAATCCTCCAGAGCGCTGCCGGTTAACATCGCCTCGTGGATGTCGATATTTACACCCATATGCTTTTGAAAACCTGAAAGGGCCTGGTGTACATTGGCGCAGAGGTGCTGAATGCCGTTGGCGGACCCGAGACTGACACTGAAGGAGCGTACAAGGTTGATTTGACCGGCAAGCAGCAGAAAAAGTGTTGCCCGATCGGGCTCCACCGCAATGAGGAGCCGGTTTTCCCCGTCATTTGAAAAATTGTCAAGAGCCCGGGCCAGGGGATATCCCCCGATGGTCAGCACCTCCGGTTCCATGCCGTGCGACTTCAGCAGGTCGATATAAAATCCAACCCTTTCCTTCTGTGCTGCTGCTGCAAAGATTTTATAGTGCTCGGCGTCCCGTAAGCCGTCCAGCACACCGAAGTCGATGATCACGTTTTCCGGTGAATACGGCAAGGTGGATTCCAATTCAAAGGGCAGGATCTGACGAAGCTTTTTTTTATTTTTGAAAGGCGCTTCTATATTGCGGTAGGAGGCGTACTCGGCAGGAAAGGCCGCAATACAGGTAGCACCATCAACCTCCATTTCCTCGGCGATCGTTTTCAATGCGTGTGACAACGACGCATCGGGCCGATCCGTGGAAACGGGAATACACCGATGGTCCTCGATCCAGTTGCCTTTTATACCGCCCCTGACGATTACCGCCGAAACAGCATTGTAGCGTATATCCAGCCCCAGAATTTTTCTGCTCATGAGATCCCGATACGTTTACATGCTTATCCAATCACATACAAACAAGCATGCCACAAAAGTCGATAGCGGATTAGGCGCTTCACACGCATTCCATCATGAAAACTGCGTTATGATTCAAATTTATGCTTATACCCTATTTTTCCTGCCAACTCAAGATTTTACAGTACCACTGACCTGTTTTCTCAATTCTAACCCGTTGAACCACCGCACTGATAGTCATTTTCATATCGGCAAAGGCGGCTTCCGATGTAATTCTGAAAGTGTCGCTTGTGTTCATAATCAACCCCGGATCAATGTCCACATCGCTGCAACCGGGTGCATTCTTGTACCAGGCAGTTCCGGACAGGTCATGAATAAATTTGTCGTCAGAAAGTTCTTCGCGGTATTCAAATATGGCCTGAGCCAGGAATTCATGCTCCACCGGCAGTATTGCCGCGATGACCGGATGGTCCGCCGTATTGATATTGATACGCCCTTTAAAGGTAAACTGGTTGTCCGCAGCCTCGGATATACCGAATACCGTCATGTATTTTCCGATTCCCGGAACACCGCCGGCCCCCTGAAAAAGTTCCGGAGTAATGCCTTTGATCATGCCCAATTCTCCCAGGTGGGCCAAAGGGCCATTTCTTGACGGATAGGCCTCCTCCAGGTCCATATAATAATCTGATTCGGCGCCGCTCAGACCTGTAGTAGCGTCATCATCACCGGAATCAAGCCAATCCTTGATCGAATTGATGATTGCCGTCGGTTCCGTATCTTCCGTCCTCTCCATGGGTGAAATCGCCAGGTTCAGGAAATGCTCCCACATGTTCCGCTGGGCTTCGTTGAATTCGCGTCCCCCTGGAAACTTTACCAGTGCATTGACCTGAATTTTTCCGAGTTCATCCGAGATGGTGACTGCCGGGGCACCATTTTCAAAGGGAAGGTCAAGCAGCAGTGCATCGATTGTTTCCTTGTCAGCCCAGTCCTCCTGTATGGAATCGATATCGCTCTCCGCCTTGTCCTTAACCAGCATGGCCATGCCCGCATGAATGCCGGAGGTCGTGATCTGACCCAGTATAAATCTTCCCTTGTCCGAGTCTGAGGCCAGAAGGGCCGAACGGACCCTGCGGTGCAGTTCGAGCGTGGTCGCCACCAACAGGGTGATGATGGAAAGCGTGATCAGGAGGGCAATGCCGCGATTGTTAGCCATTTTACTCTAGCCCCTCACGCACCACAGGTAAGGTCACCCGGGTTTCAAAAACGGATGTGGTTCCATTTTGAGCAATTTCGATCAGGAGGTTGACTGACACCGGCGTTGCGTAATCAAACGCATCAGATTCGGAATCCCAGTAGTCATAATCGTTGCCCTCGCGATCGAAATATGTGATTTTTAAATTTTTAATCCCTTCGCACAGTATCGGATCCCAGCCATCCACTTCGAAGGGGGGATAGGGATAAAGGCTGTCCGACCGCTTCAATTGAAAAACCCCGTCACCGACAGGATGATCATAGTAAACAATTTCGGCGATACCTTCCCGGGTTGATTGTTCAAAAGAGAGGTGGCCCAGGGAGGCAAACCTGAGCCACGGGGTGTTGCCACTACCGTCCCCGTCACCGCGTGCCACCACTCTGTACGGATCAGGGGGCGCATCAAATTCCGGTTTTTTGTATGCCGGGGGCTGCGCTATATAGATCGATCTGAGGTCCAGAGCGATACGTCCCAGGCAAGTACCGGACATTTCGTACAAATCAATACTGCTTTCTATCATCGGCGCACTGAAAAATACGGATCGGTAGGAGGCAAAAACGGTGGTGACAATGATGCCGAACATCAGGATGGCAATCAGGACCTCCATCAGGGTAAAACCGGGTGGAGGAAGCCTGAAAAACCGGGGTTTCTTCAACTTTCGGTCCCCTTGCGCATAAAACGGACTGTTTTGCAGTGAAAAACTTTCTCATCGCCGTTGAAGGACACGGTCACACCGATGCTTTGCAGATCATCCGCTATGCTTCCCAACATCTCTGAGCTTACTGTTTCTACCACCGTTTCCCAACTGTAGCCGTCGAATTCCACGCCGAAATCACCGGATTCATCGCTGATCTCCGCAAGTGGCCTGTTCTCGAAATCGGCAACTATTCTGGCGGCCAGCAAAGGCGCTGTGGTGTTGAATTTCTGATCTATATTCATTGAAATGGTTTGGGAATAATTACCGTAGACCGCGAGGAGTGCAATGGCAATGATGGAGAGGGAAACCATAACTTCCAGCAGCGTGAATCCGGAAGGCGGATTTGATCTGCGCCTGGTGGGAAGGCTCGGGATCATCTCCCAGAAATAGACTGTCTGCTTAGTTTTCAAAGTCTGAATATTCCTCTGTGTATTTAACCTTAGGCAGAAAAGGTTCGATGAGAAACGAAAACTGTCGCTCATTATCCTGCTCTAAATGAATCAGGGCTTTGTCGGAATAGCCCTTGCCATAAAAGTAAATCTCGGCCTGCCCCACAGATATTTTCCCTTTGCCCGGGAATTCAACATCCAATATCGACACATCTTCCGATAGGTGATACGCCTCATTTTCAGCATGCTGAAGCATATCATCTTCCATCTCCCGGGTTGAAATCCAGAGCTTATCGGCTTCCATATCCACATGCAGGATATAATCCTTTTTTTCGCGAACGGACTGCTGTTTCAGATGGCGTGCCTGGGTAATAATCCAGCGCGATGTCTTGCGGGCCTGGTCTGTGAGAATGTTATCCCGAAACCTTGGCAGCGCGATGAAGAGCATAATGGATATGAGGGCGATGACAACCACGAGTTCGATAAGCGTATATCCATCCAGGCCGAATGCGCCGCTGTTGCTGTTGTCTGAGATCATTAATTATCACTTATGGGGTCAATCTAGTTCCCAGCTTTTGATGTCCTTATTTTTGCCTTCTCCCCCTGGGATGCCGTCCGCCCCGTAGGAAACGATGTCATATTCTCCGTTTACCCCCGGGCTGAGGTAAACAAATTCATTTTCCCAGGGGTCCCTGGGAACCCTGCCCTTTTCCAGATAACCGCTATCCCGATAGCCTTTCGGGACATTACCGGTATCCGGTCTCTCGATCAGCGCCTGAAGCCCCTGCTCGGTGGTCGGGTAGGAACCAGTGTCCAGTTTGTAAAGGCGAAGGCTGGTTTCCAGGCTCTCGATGGTCAATTTCGCTTTGAGCTGCTTTGCCTCTTCGGGGCGCCCCATGATTCGGGGCACGATGAGTCCTGCAAGAATCCCCAGGATAACAATGACCACCATGAGTTCGATCAGGGTAAACCCGCGAGTGTTGTTTTGATTTCCATATGCAGACGATTTCATTCCACCTCACTTCCAGGTGATATGAATTTTAGAGTCGCAACGCTGTACAAATAAAGAAGCATATCACCTCCTATAAAAACCTAACCCGGATGAACCGGAAAAAGATGAACATCGAATATCGAATAGCCACAAGCTGGATTAGCAATCCGCCTTTTTTAAATATCCAATTATCAAGTTTTAGCCGGGCTGAAGCTCTGAACTACAAGGCAGACAGCCGACTGCTTTAAACAGATACTAAGAGCTCGCTCAAAAACAGGTTCACATTTTCAGCGCCCATCCATCCCGCTCAGCGGTGTTGCGAAAATTCGACATATGCCCGATATTTCTGCATTTTCGTGCCTTGCTGAGCGGGCGCCTGAACTCTGAAAATCTGCGAACTTATTTCTTCGCAAACCCTAAGACCCTCATACCATAGGTTTTTGAGAAATCAGCGACCACCGGCAGAGCCGAGGGTATGAGGAAGGCCCCTCGAAGGGGCCATACTCTGCCGGTGGTCGCTGATTTATACCAAGAATTTTGTCTTTGATGATTTTTTTCAATCGTATTCATTGTTCGCCCATTCGGAAACGTTCATATTGTATACATTGAAGGCCTTATGTGTTGAAAACCAATTGAAGGTGAAACTGGAACCATATAATAAACAAAGATAAAATTCTTGGGTTTCACTCCCTTTTTAAGCCACCTGCTTAGCACCATTGAAGGCTTTGATTACAATGCAATCCGCACCGGATCGGTAGAACCTTTTCAATTCTCACCGGCGGAGCCGGTGGCTTAAAAAGGGAGTTATAGGGTCAGCGGCGAAGCCGCTATCCATAACATCGTGGTACACGATGTTATTATCCGACCAACTGATTCATCTCAAATATGGGCAGGCATATGGACAAGACAATAAAGCCCATAATGACACCCATACACAGGATCATGAGCGGTTCCAGCAGGGAGGTCATGCTTAGAATACTCGCCTCGGCTTCGTTTTCATACACCGTGGACATCTTTTCCAGCATCTGCTCCAGTTCCCCGCTCTGCTCCCCCACCTGTATCATTTGTATGGCCAGGTCGGGAAACACTTTCGATATGCCCAGGGAAACGCCGAGCCCTTGCCCTTTGCTGACTTCCTGGGTGGCATCGTCAATAGCCTTCGAAATCAGCTTATTGCCTGCAATATTTCTGACAATCTCCATTGCGGTCAACATGGTTACGCCGTTTTTCAACAAGGATCCCAGCGTCCGTGCAAACCGTGCAACGGAAAGTTTTCGGGATATCGGTCCGAACAGCGGCAGCATGAGTACCGCCTTGTCAAAAACGTAACGTCCACCGGCTGTTTTTTTTGCACTGCTGATGCCTGCCAGCATGAGAGCGATACAAATCAGGATCATCCACCAGAAGGATTTGAAAAAGCCGCTGATGGCAATGAGAAAACGGGTAGGTGCGGGAAGCACCTGGTTCATATCTGTAAATATGGACGTAATCGTTGGAACGATGAAGGTGAGCAGCAAAAACAGCACCAGGGTGCCGATACAGAGCATCAGGACCGGATATGCCAGCGCCGCCCTGATCCTGCCTTTCAAGGCCTGCTGCTTCTCGGTGATGTCGGCCAACTGTTCGAGTACGACCTCAAGGGTGCCCGATGTCTCACCGGCCCTGACCATATTGATATATAGCACGGAAAAAACTCCGGGGTAGTGTGACAGGGCGGCGGCAAAACTGTTGCCCTCGACAATCGCATCCTTTATCTGGGCCATGATTTTTTTAAAAAACTTTGAGCGGGTCTGCGGGATGAGAGCGTCCAGGGCGGACACCAGCGGAAACCCGGCACCTACAAGCGTTGCCAGCTGCCGCGTCATCATGGAAAGATCCGCAGGCTTCACGCGTGAAAACATGGAAGCCACAGAAGCCCGGCCCTTTTCGACCCTGTTCTCTGCAGAAGCGGTTTCTTTTATGCTTGTAGGGAATGTTTTGGACACCCTGAGCTTCTGCCGGGCGGCTGACGCACTGTCGGCATCAATAATTCCGGTTACCGATTTTCCCTTTATGTCGAGAGCGGTATATTCATAGACAGGCATGTTTCAATCATAATCGATCACATTTTCGTTGTAAATACCCTATGTTCATTTAACAAACTTTCATGCTCGACCCGACACAATAAAATCGGAAATAGTCTCGTTTCTAATGAATTATTTGCTTGCAATTAGAAAATGGTGACATTATTATGCGCTAAAATTTCTAAAGAATAGGTGGATAACATGTCCAAGGTTTTTCGGCCCAGCAATCGTGAAGCAAGTATTCTCTCAAGAATTGAATCATCAAAAGAACGGGCGAGGCGATTTGCCATCAAAACGGTCATCAACTGTATCGATGCGCTGAGCAACGCCATTTCCATGAAACTGGTTGAGAGCAAACTAGTTGAAACTACGAATAAAAATGGGCTTGACGAACAGATACACCAGTGCCTCGGTAAGCTCACGCGGGCGGAAGACTTTGATATCGATTATCAGGTGGCTCCGTTCCGAGGGCTTGTTCCCAATCCCCACGTCGTCAGCATCTATGTAACTGCCTTTGTCATAGAACAGGTGATCAACCACAAGGACACCGTAGATATCTTCGGGTCTGATGAAGAGATTTATTTCTGCATCAATCAGCAGGTCAGAAAATACATCCCCGGCTAAATTTGATGGTCTCGTAAAAAGTCCGAAATTCCGTCATGCCTGCGAAGGCAGGCATCCAGAACTATCTGAAAACACTGGATTCCCGCCTTCGCGGGAATGACGCTAAAGGACGTTTTAAGACTTTTTACGAAAGCATCAAATTTGGTACCCAAATTTAGGAAATTGCACCATACACCCTGGTTTCGATGACCAGCAACGGTTCCGGTGAACTGTTCTCTATGGACACGCGCACTGGATTCACGATTGATTCAGAACGTCCCGGTGCCAGATAGACACGCCGGCCGTTCAGCAAGAGCACGCCCTGGCCCTTGACGGGCAACACATTCCAGAGCATTTCCGTTTCAAAAGTTTCGCGGTAAACCGAACCGGGGGAAATCAGGCGTTTGACGATTTTCAGATCACTTTTATCTTCGAGAAACGTGCTGCGGCCCCAGGGATGGGTCTCGGTGTTGTGCTTCTGGTACTCCTTGCGTTCTTGACGCTTAAGTGTATCTACGATCTCTTTTACATTCCGGCTGTTTTCAAGTCCGGAAACAAAAACGGAATCCGGTGTTTCGACAATGACCGTTTGATCAAGGTCGTTAGCGGCGATCAATCGGTCATGGCTCAGAATAAAGCTGTTTGTTGTGTGGTGTGCCACCACATCGCCGTTGAGCACATTGTTATCCGCATCCTTGGGTAAAAAATCGTACAGGGACTTCCACGACCCGATGTCACTCCATTCAAAGTCGGACGGCAGGACCACACCCCGCGCAGTTTTCTCCATGATGGCATAGTCAAAGGAAATATTGGGTAGATTTTTATATTCTGCTTCTGAAATAGGCTGTCCGCTCCCAAGCAGCATCCGCATCATCCGCACCATTCTAGGGGCCAGTTTTTCGTATTCCGCCAGCATAATGGCCCCGTTAAAGGCAAACATGCCGCTGTTCCAGAAAAAATTCCCCGCCCGGATATACGTTTCAGCCGTATCCTTGTCCGGTTTTTCGACAAAACGTTTGATGGTCAGGGCTCCGGGGTTCACCCTGCCCTCCCCTTCAATATATCCGTAGCCGGTTTCCGGATATCCTGGCTGAATACCAAAGGTGACGATAAAGCCCTGATCGGCAAGTGCCGCCGCCCTGGTCAAATGTTCATAAAACCGTTCCACATTCCGGATGACATGATCCGCTGGAAATATGAAAACCGTTGCATCCGGATCTTCTTCGAGAATCATCAGCAATGCCAGCAGGATGGCCGGCGCGGTATTGCGTCCACACGGCTCCGAAATGATTTTGCCCTCCGGGTTCAACCCCATATCGGCAAGCTGTTTACCGGTTTCATGATAGTGTTCCTGACCACAGACGATGCGAACACGTTCGCGATCCATCACCGAGTTCAACCGCCGGATAGTCCCCTGGACCAGGGAATCTTCATCGATAAAATTCACCAGCTGTTTCGGATAGAGTTCTCTGGACACGGGCCACAGGCGTGTCCCCGAACCGCCGGCCAGCAGAACCGGATAGATATTACCTTTTTTTTCAAGCACGCGACCTCCACCTGGCTTTAGGCTCGTTCCGCACAATGGAGCTTCCGGCCTTGTCGCATAACGTTTTAAGCGCCTTGTAACCCAGCAGCCTGTCGACATCTTTTTTCAGAGCGCTGCCGGCTTTCAACTTCAGGGTTTCCGGCAGGGCAATAACGGCTTCTGCATTTTCTGGATTGCGCAAATGCAGAAAGGCGGCACAGGGACCCGTGTGAGTCTTCAGAATTTCCTGCAGGGATGCCAGAAGCGCTCTGTCGGTTCTGGTCACTTCCAGGTTCAAATGGATGCTCGCCGTCCATGTTTCTTCAGCCATCTCAATGGGGACAATCTTGTCAGCCAGAATTTTGACTGATTTTTCATCCTTCTGAACACGGCCCTCTATCAGTATCGGATTATCGTCGGTTAAAAGTTGGTTGATCTCAGCATATACCGTAGAAAACACAACAATTTCCGTGGACCCGTGCATGTCTTCCACGGTCACAAAAGCCATGAGGTCACCCTTTTTGGTTTTAATCACCTTGCTGCTTCTGACGATCCCGGCTATCCGGACGCCCTCTGCATCGGAAAGGTCCTTTAGACTGAGTGTATCTGCAGTGGTGAATTTTTCAATAAGATCGAGGTAGCGGTTCAGCGGATGCCCGGTGATATAGAAACCCAGGGCCTCTTTTTCCATGGCCAGCATCTGCTTTTCATCCCACTCTTCGATGCCGGGAAGCTGTGGGCAGTTGATGCCCTGCAATTCTGCACAGGCATCGAACAATCCCATCTGGGGGTCGGCTTTTTCCTGCTGGATGGTCTGCCCATAGTCCATGATATCTTCCAGGGCTGTGTAAAGGCAGGATCGTGCAGCCCCGGTTGAATCGAAAGCGCCGCATTTAATCAGGCTGACCAGCACCCCCTTGTTGACTTTTCCAGGGTCGACTCTTTCGCAAAATTCATACAGCGAGGGGAAGGGTCCAGCCTGCCTGGCCGCTATAATCGATTCGATGGCAGCCTCGCCCACATTTTTTACGGCCACCAAACCAAACCTGATTTTCTCTCCGGAAACGGCAAAGGCCGTATCGCTCTCATTGATATTAGGAGGCAGCACATCGATGTCATGGCTGCGGCACTCGGAAATATACTTCACGACACCATCCGTTGAATGCATTTCGCTGGTCAGCAGGGAAGCCATGAACTCTACCGGAAAATGCGTCTTCAGATAGGCTGTCTGGAATGCAATCAGCGCGTAGGCGGCACTGTGGGACTTGTTGAACCCGTAACCACCGAACTTTGCGATGAGATCGAATATCTGTTCGGCTTTTTTGATATCGATGCCGTTTTGCGCAGCCCCCTGTACAAAACGTTCGCGATGCTTGGCCATGATTTCCGGAATTTTTTTCCCCATGGCCTTGCGCAGGTCATCCGCCTCGCTCATGGAATAGCTGGCAAGAACCCCTGCGATTTTCATGACCTGTTCCTGGTAAACGATGACACCATAAGTCTCCTCCAGCAGGGGTGCCAGTTCGGGCACGAGGTATTCAACCGATTTTTTCCCGTGTTTCCGCAGGACAAAATCATCGACCATGCCACTGTCAAGAGGACCGGGGCGGTATAGTGCCACCAGTGCAATGATATCGTCAAAACATTCCGGTCTCAGACGCACCAGCAGGTCTTTCATGCCCGAGCTTTCCAGTTGGAACACCCCGGTCGTATCACCGGATGCCAGCAGCCGGTAAGTTTCCGCATCTTCGAAGTCCATGGATTCGAGATCCGGAACCGTTTTCCCCTGGCGGGCGATGAGTTGAAGGGTGTTGTCAATGACGGTAAGGTTGCGCAGACCTAGAAAATCAAATTTGACCAACCCGATCTTTTCGACCACCTTCATGTCGAACTGGGTGACGACCTCCTCTTTTTTCCCCGTAAACAACGGCAGGTACTCCACCAGCGGTTTGTCGGAAATCACCACCCCGGCAGCATGGGTGGATGCGTGTCTGGGAAGCCCCTCCAGGACTTTCGATATCTGAATCAGTTCGCCGATCTCGGGTTTCTGCTCTGCCAGGGCCAGTATTCTGGGTTCCTGCCGGAGGGCATCTTCGAGACTGATATTTAAGACATCGGGGACCATTTTTGCAATAGCGTCGACTTCACTCAATGGAATGTCCAGGGCACGGCCCACATCACGGATAACAGCCCGGGTCTTCAGTTTCCCGAATGTTATAATCTGGGCGACTTTTTCCCCTCCGCCATACTTGTCCACGACATACTTGAATACCTTTTCTCTGCCGTTGATGCAGAAATCGACATCAATGTCCGGCATGCTCTTACGGGCCGGGTTGAGAAAACGTTCGAATATCAATCCGTGTTGGATGGGGTCAATGTTGGTAATTCCGAGCGCATAGGCCACAAGGCTGCCGGCGGCAGATCCCCGGCCGGGTCCTACCGGGATTTTATTTTCTTTGGCGTAATTAATGAAGTCAGCCACAATCAGAAAGTATCCCGGAAATTCCATCTCTTTTATCAGATTGATTTCCGTATCGATACGATCCGTATAAATCGCCGCATCGAAATCCGGATTTTTTTTCCTGAGTTTCTCGAGGATACGCGTAAATCCTTCGCGTACCTTTGCTTCAAACAGTACCGCCTCGTCCTGACCGGGTGGCGTTTCAAACCTGGGAAAGTGATAGGTGTCAAAATCAAAACCGACCTGGCAACGTTCTGCAATGCTGACCGTATTTTCGAGCGCTGCCGGCTGGTGGGCAAAGTATGCGGCCATATTTTCTTTTGATTTGAAATAAAGCTGATCGGTGCCGAACTTCAAACGGTCTGACATCTGGACCGTTTTTCCGGTCTGAATGCACAACAGCACATCGTGAGCCTTCACATCCTTCGCATTCAGATAATGGCAGTCATTGGTGGCTACGACGGGAATTGAAAGCCGGTCACTCATCTCAAACAGACCGCGGTTGACGACATCCTGAGCCTCGATTCCGTTGTTCTGCACTTCCAGAAAAAAATTATCTTCCCCGAAAATGTCTATAAAACGATGTGCCGCAGCATCCGCCGCGGCCATGTTTCCCTGGCGGACCAGTCGGGGGATTTCTCCCTGGAGGCACGCGGTGAGTGCGATCAGGCCCTGGCTGTGCTCTCTCAGCAAGGCTCGGTCGATGCGGGGTTTGTGGTAAAATCCCTTGATCCGGGCGATGGAAACCAGCTTGCATAGATTACGATAGCCTTCCTGATTCTCGGAGAGCAGAATGAGGTGGGTGAGACCGCGGTGATCTTGCGGTGTCTTGTCGAAAATGGTTCTGGGAGCCACGTAGCATTCGCACCCAATGATGGGTTTGATCCCCTTTTTGAGCGCCTTTTCATAAAACTCGATCGTCCCAAACATGGTTCCGTGGTCGGTCATGGCCACGGCTTTCATACCCAACTCGAGCGTGCGGTCAAACAGCTGGTCCAATCTTATGGCGCCATCCAGCAGACTGTACTGGGTATGGACATGCAGGTGGACAAAGTCAATATTGTTATGTTTCATTGTAGACACTAAGCTTTCTAATCCAGCCGATAGTTCGGCGCTTCTTTGGTGATAATTACATCGTGGACATGGCTCTCCCTGAGGCCGGCCGCGCTGATCTTTATGAAACGCGCCTTTTCCATCAGGTCGCCGATGGATTGGCAGCCAAGATAGCCCATGCCGGCCTTGAGTCCGCCCACCAGCTGGTGAATGTTCGATGAGAGCGTCCCCCGGTAGGGGACTCTGCCCACAATCCCTTCCGGCACCAGCTTCGCGTCTTCTTCGTCGTCCCCCTGATAATACCTGTCCTTGCTGCCTTTTTTCATGGCTTCCAGGGAACCCATCCCCCGGTAAACCTTGTAGCTCCTGCCTTGAAAAAAGATGGACTCGCCTGGGCTTTCTTCGGTTCCGGCGAACAGGCCACCGATCATAACGGTATGTGCACCGGCGCCAATGGCCTTGGAAACATCGCCGGAAAATTTAATTCCGCCGTCGGCAATCAGCGGTACCCCGCTTTTTTCCGATGCAGCCCTGCAGTTCATGATCGCGGTCATCTGGGGAATACCCACTCCGGCAACAATACGGGTCGTGCATATGGACCCGGGACCGATGCCTATTTTGACCGCATCGACGCCGGCTTTGATCAGGTCCTCGGCCCCTTCGGCAGTACCCACATTTCCGGCCACCAGTTCGATGCCCTTGAAGTCGCCCTTTAATGTCTTGACGGCCTGGATAACATTTTCAGAGTGCCCGTGCGAGGTGTCGATGGCGATAACGTCGGCGCCGGCGCGTAAAAGACTTTCGGCCCTGGCCTGCATATCGTCGCCAACGCCAACCGCCGCACCGACCCGCAGCCGCCCCATGCTGTCCTTGCAGGCATTGGGATATTTTTTGATTTTCTCTATGTCCTTGATCGTAATCATCCCCGTGAGTCTTCCGTTTTTGTCGACAACCAGGAGTTTCTCGATGCGGTGTTCGTGAAGCAGCTTTTTGGAGTCATCCAGCGAGATACCTTCCGACACGGTGACCAGTTGATCCCGTGTCATGACCTCGGAAATCTTTTTTTCCGTACTGGTCTCAAAACGCAAGTCACGATTGGTTACAATGCCCACCAGTTTGTCGCCGTCGGTTACCGGCACACCTGAAATCCTGTATTTTTTCATCAAATCCAGCACGGCTTCCACCGTCTTGTCCGGGTGGATCGTGACCGGATCGACGATCATACCGCTTTCCGACTTTTTTACACGATCCACTTCCAGGGACTGGGTGTCGATACTCATGTTCCGGTGGATGAAGCCCATCCCTCCTTCGCGGGCCATACTGATGGAGGCACGGGCTTCCGTCACGGTATCCATGGCTGCACTGACAAGCGGAATGTTCAGGCTGATATTTTTTGTGAGTCGGGTACTTACATCCACATCCCTGGGCAATACAGCGGAATAGCCTGGAATCAGCAATACATCATCAAACGAATAAGCTTCCTCAGGGGTGTTCTCAATCATTGTTTCCTCCTGTCATAAATTCGCAGTGCCGTATAAAATCAAGGTATTCTAATTTATTTTTTACTACGTGGTTCAGAATATACCATATCGGGTGTTGGTTTGAATCCCAATACCAGATGTCGTGGTGTTTAGCAATCATTCATTAAAATCGGGGATTCGTTTTTGCAGCCCGCGTCAATACTATAAGCGGGATTTATGATGAAATAAGGTACGCGAAAATATTTCCGATGACAATCACTGATTTTCATGGCTTGACATGAATTTTCGGCCATAGTAAACACCCAATCGCTATGCTTATCAACATCAACCCCATAAACCCGCAGGAACGACTGATCCGCAAAGTTGCGGATTCGCTCAAACAGGGCGGCATCATCGCTTACCCTACTGACACCCACTACGGTATCGGGTGCGACATCATGAACAAAAAAGCCATCGAGAAGATCTATCAGATAAAGCAGCGCAACAAGAATAAACCCTTCAGCTTTATCTGTTCAGGGCTTAAAAATATCAGCCGTTATGCTAAAGTGTCCAATTACGCCTACCGTACGATGAAACGCCTTCTTCCGGGACCCTATACCTTCATCCTGGAAGGTTCGAAAATGGTACCGAAAATGATGTTGACCAAAAGGAAGACCGCCGGTATCCGGGTACCCGACCATAAAATCTGCATCGCTCTCATCGAGCAGCTGGGCAATCCCATTATTTCAACCAGTGCCTCACTGCCGGACGGTAATATCCTGCACGACCCGTCCCTGATTCACGAACACCTCAATGCCAGGTTGGACTATGTTATCGACGGCGGCCCGGTTCCGGCCAGTCCTTCGAGTGTAATCTCACTGATTCGGGATGCGCCGGAGGTGCTGCGGGAAGGGTTGGGAGATGTCAGTGTATTTCATTAGAACGCTTCACCTGGCCGATAAATATATCCTCCGTGCAGAGGCTGTCCCATGGTCTGCAGAATAAGGTCTTTGACAGCTGATTTCAGAAGGTACTTCAGGACAGAAAACGTTTCTTCACGTTTGTAGACCGCGGAAATTTTCCCATCGATTCCGCCCAATCGCCCGGCCCACTCAATCGCATCCTCGAAGTTGCCGAGCCGGTCCACCAGGCCCTGTTTGAGCGCTTCTTCACCGGTATATATTCTTCCATCAGCCAGCGATTCCACGCGGGAAAGGTCCATATCCCGACCTTCTGAAATGGCCGTGACAAATTGCCGATGGGTTTGATCAACGAAATACTGCAGAGTTTTCTTTTCCCGGGAGGTCATTTGGCGGGTGGGGGACCCCATGTCCTTGTATTCACCGCTTTTGATAACCACCGGGACCAGTCCGATTTTTTCGAACAGCTGCTCGATATTGGTATATCCCATGATCACGCCGATGCTCCCGGTTATCGTTCCGGGATTGGCAACGATGCCATTTGCCGCCGCCGCGACATAGTATCCTCCGGAGGCGGCCACCGATCCCATGGAGGCAACGACTTTCTTTTGGGGAACGGTTTTCCGGATCTCTCGGTATATTTCCTGGGAAGGTCCGACAACCCCCCCCGGTGATTCTACTCTGAGAACGATGGCTTTGATGGTCTCGTCTTCCCGGAACCGTTTAATCAGTCGTATCGTCTCCCGGGAATCGGTGATAATCCCTTTGATCTCAACAACACCGACTTTTCCGCCGCCGGATTCGGTGACGAAATCGGAAAACTGGGTCTGCTGCAGTCCTTTGACCAAAAGGTAGGACACGATGATGACGGACACCGACAGCAAAGCGAATAGTGTCAATAAAAAAAACAGGTAGGGGTGTCTTCTGGTAAACATGATCAAAAACTGCCTTTGATGTTTGTTTTGGGTTTAATGTTGAAAATCAAAACTCCCGCAAAGCGAACCGCGGGAGTTTTGATTTCAAAAGCGGCGCAGCCGCATTTCATAAAATTTTCACAGTAAATTTTATTCGTCGTTCAGCTTTTCCTGGAGGTTTTCACGTAGGATTTCACCAAAAGAGGAGGTGGCCGGACCTATGTTGTTGACATACTCCGTCAGCAGTTCCTTCTCGTCCTCGATCTCCATACGTTTAATGGACAGGCCGATTCTTCTTTCATCACTGTTGATGTTCATCACCCTGGCGGTAATCACATCGCTGATATTGAACATCCCCACCGGTGTTTTGATCTTCTCCTTGCTGATTTCCGACACATGCACCAAACCTTCTATGCCTTCTTCGAGTTCGATGAAGATGCCGAAATCGGTTATGTTGGTGACGGTTCCGGTGATCTCTTTTCCGACCTCGTACCGTTCACTGACCGTCTCCCATGGATCGGCTTGCAGCTGTTTGATCCCCAGGGAGAAACGCTCATTATCCTTGTCGATCTCAAGCACGATTGCCTGTATGACATCACTCTTTTTAAAAAGTTCTGAAGGATGCTTGATGCGTTTTGTCCAGGAAATATCGGATATGTGTACGAGGCCGTCAATGCCCTCGTCTATACCGACGAAAAGCCCGAAATCAGTGATATTTTTGATCTTGCCTTCTATGGTGGTACCCACCGGATATTTTTCACTGATCACATCCCACGGGTTCGGAGCAACCTGCTTCATGCCCAGAGATATCCTGCGGTTCTCAGGTTTGATATCCAGTACGATGGCATCGACATCCTCCCCTGCGGAAACGAGTTTCGAAGGATGCCGGACTTTACGTGTCCAGGACATTTCGGAAACGTGGATAAGTCCCTCTATACCCTCTTCGAGTTCGATGAATGCGCCATAATCGGTTAGGCTGACCACCCGGCCGGTAACACGAGCACCCACCGGATAGTGATCCGTGGCCGTAAGCCAGGGATCTTCGGAAAGCTGCTTCATGCCCAGAGACACACGCTCCTTCTCGAGATCCAGATTGAGGATCTTAACCTTGATTTCATCCCCCATGGAAAACAGCTCCGAAGGATGTTTGACCCGTCCCCAACTGATGTCCGTAATATGAAGCAGTCCGTCTACGCCACCCAAATCGACAAAAACACCATACTCGGTTATATTCTTGACAACACCGTCCACCACGCTGCCTTCCTGAATCGATTCAAGGGTGGCCGTCCGTTTCTCTTCCCGCTCCTGCTCCAGGATGACTCTTCGGGACAGTACGATATTGCTTCTTTTGCGATTATACTTCAATATCTTGAATTCAAAGGACTTCCCAACCATATCATCGAGATTGCGTATCGGGCGAAGATCCGCCTGCGACCCCGGCAGGAATGCCTGAACACCGATATCGACAGAGAACCCCCCCTTCACGCGGTTCATGATGACACCTTCAACCGTTTCATCGGCTTCGTGCGATTTTTTGATGGCCTCCCACACTTTGACCTTGGCGGCTTTTTCCTTGGAAAGCATGACAACTTCATTCTCGTCGTCCCACCACTCCACCATCACTTCAACCGGATCGTCCACCTGAGCGTTGATTTCCCCATTTTCATCCCGGAACTCACGAAGGTTGATCTGCCCTTCCGACTTGTATCCAATATCAACGAGAACATGATCTTTGTCGACAGATATGATTTTGCCGATGACCACCTCCCCTTCGGCAAATCGCTTAAAGCTCTCTTCATAAATGTCCATCATGTCTTCCATGCTCTGGCCGGCATCCAGACTCTCGTCCGATGCTTCCATATCCGATTCCACATCCTGCTCTTTTTGAGATGTCTCGGCTGGTTCTTCATTCATGACTTCTTTGGTAGAGTCATTTTCCACAAATTCTTCCATTAATAAAAATACCCCCTTAGCCAATTTTGACCACATTTTTTATGTACAGTACAACCTGTAGTAAATAACAGGCCCATACAGATAATTCAAGACATATTTTGATTCAAATACTTAATTAAGGCAAAATATTTTTCAACATAGCCACCACCACCTGCTCCACCGACAAATTCGTGGCATCGATGACGATGGCATCTTCTGCCGCACGCAGCGGTGCTACGGCCCTTGTGCTGTCATCCGCATCCCTGCGCCTGATGTCGGCTTCCACGTCCTGAACGTCCTGAACGTCCTGCGCGCTATGCCCTTTGAACTCGTCGAAACGTCTTTTTGCCCTGACGGACACCGAGGCATCCAGGTAAAACTTGACATCGGCTCCCGGAAACACGACCGTACCCATATCCCGCCCTTCAAATACAGCCTTTTTCGCATGCCCCAGAGTGTGCTGGATTTTGAGCAGGAATTCCCGCACAACGGGTCTGGCGGATACCGTCGATGCCGCCATGGTAACCTGCGGTGTTCTGATCTTTTCCGTAATATCATGATTGTCCAACATGAGCCTGGTATCGCCGTCCTGAATCGTAAACCCGATATCCAGGTCTGTTACCATCCTTTTCAGTCCATCATCGTCGGCAAGGTCGACGCCGGCGCCCAACGCAGCCAGAGCAATGCCTCTGTACAACGCCCCCGTGTCCACATACCGGTATCCCAGGCGTTGGGCGAGAATTCTGCTGACCGTTGTTTTTCCGGCGCCGGCCGGACCGTCAATCGTTATAAGCAAATGAGTACCTGATATTCATGTGAACAGCCCCATATAAGCGCTCGTGATCTTGGCATCGGTAACCGGCAACTATGGTCTCAAGACTTCTCCAAGCGCCTCGACAAACCGTTCATTTTCCTCCGGCAGTCCTGCGCTGACCCTGATGTACTGCGGGTACCCATATGACCGCATAGACCGGACAATGACCCCCTTGCGCAACAAAACCGCATAAACTTCATCAGCATCCGTTTCCACATCTACGAGCAGAAAATTGGCCTGGGTCGGAAAATGTCTGATCTGCATATCTGCCAAGCTTCTGTCAATAAAATCGAGGCCTGCATGCACCACCTCAAGGGTTTTTTCCAGAAATCCGTTGTCTTCCAGGGCAGCAGCGGCAGCGGCCTGAGACAGCGAATTTACATTAAAAGGTTGCCTCACCCTGTGCAGCAGCGCGGCGATCGCTTCGGGCATGAGGCCATAACCCACCCGCAGGCCGGCCAACCCGTAGGCTTTTGAAAAAGTTCTCAGCACCACCACTGCCCGGTCATTTTGGATATAACGGATACTTTTCATGCAGGCCGGATCCCGCACGAATTCGATATAGGCCTCGTCTACGATAACAACCACCTCGGCGGGAACACTGTTCAGAAACCGTTCGAAATCGTCTTTGGATATGCTGGTCCCGGTGGGATTGTTGGGGTTGGTCAGAAAGATCATACGGGTCTTGTCATTAACCCCGGCGGCCATTTCATCCAGATCGATAGCCAGGGATTTCAAAGGCACCCGTACAGACCGTGCAGAAGCGCTCCGTACCATGATATCGTACATCAGGAAGGACGGTTTGGGCATCACCGCCTCGTCACCGGGCATGAGCAAGGCGCGGGTCAGCATCGCGATGATGTCGTCCGAGCCGGCGCCTAAAACGATCTGTTCCGGGGAAACAGCGAATTTCTCCGACAATTTACCGACAAGTTCATATCCGCCACCGTCAGGGTAGCGATTGAGTTCACTCAAAATTTCCTGCAGCGCTTTCAGGGCCAGCGGCGACGGCCCGAGGGGATTCTCATTGGAGGCTAATTTTATGGCGTGACGGACGCCCAGTTCCCTTGCGAGCGCAGTAATGGGTTTCCCCGGCACATAGGGGGCGATGGATAGAATGGCGTCTGGAACTTTCAATTTCATCCGACAACCCGGTTTAGTCTTTTTTGGCCGCCTGGATACCTGCATCGACGGCTTGCATGTTCATGGGTATGAGTTTCTGTTTCCGGGCAAATTCTTCTTTTATCGACCCTTTCAAGGTCTCGATGCCGACAACGCCGCTTCTGGCCACAAACGCTGCAAGGGCGATAATGTTGGCTGTTTTCACATTGCCCAGTTCTTTGGCCATTTCGACCACCGGCACCACCAGTTCATCAACATCGTCCCGGCCGCTGTTCACCGATATCAAGGACCCGTTGATGAATATGATGCCCCCCTTTTGCACCGCAGGAGCAAACTTCTCCAGAGAGGGCCGGTTCATGGCCACCAGATGCCTCGGATTCTTGATTACCGGAGAACCAATAGGCTGGTCGCTGATCACGACAGTACAGTAAGCCGTACCGCCGCGCATTTCAGGTCCGTAGGAAGGAACCCACGACACCTCGAATCCCTCTTCCATGGCTGCGTGGGCAAGAATTTTACCAATCAGCATGATGCCCTGACCGCCAAAACCGGCAAATTGAACTTCATTCTGCATTATACATCCTCCGGTGTTTTATATTCTCCCAGCTTATAGTATGGAAGCATCTTTTCCTCGGCCCACGTGATCGCATCAACCGGGTTAACCCCCCAGTTGGTTGGACAGGTGCTGATGATTTCGACAAGGCTGAAACACTTCCCGTCGAGCTGATACTGAAATGCCCGTTTGATAGCCTTTTTCGCTTTTACAATATACTTGGGTTTGAGAACAGCCTGCCTGACAATGTAGCCTGGCGTCTGGAGCGCGGACAGCAGCTCGGCAACCTTGATGGGCATGCCGACATCATCGACATTCCTGCCGAATGGTGATGTGGTGGTGCGTTGGCCCGGCATGGTTGTGGGCGCCATCTGGCCTCCGGTCATTCCGTAAACGGCATTGTTCACGAAAATGGTCGTGAACTTCTCCCCACGGTTGGCGGCATGAATGATTTCACCCATGCCGATGCTGGCCAGGTCGCCATCCCCCTGATAGGTAAAAACCGTCAGGTCCGGTCGTACGCGTTTGATGCCGGTAGCCATGGCCGGCGCTCTGCCGTGCGCCGCTTCCTGAAAATCGAATGTAAAATAATTATAAGCCAGCACAGCACAGCCGACAGGCGCAATCCCCACGGTGCGTCCGCAAATACCGAGTTCGTCGATCACTTCCGCCACCAGTCGATGAATTATACCGTGTGTGCATCCGGGACAATAGTGGGTCACCGCTAATGACATTGACTCCGGCCTGGCAAATGTTTTTCCCATTGCATATCTCCTTCAGGGCAAGGCCCCTAATATTCTACCTGATGCGCGTTATTCAGTAACGTGAAGTGATAATTTATGTCGTCTTCGTTGACTGACGTATTGTCGGTTAAATGCCTTCGGTTCCTGTTTACAGCAAGGTATGGATAAACGCCACGACTTCTTCCGGCGTGGGCACATCACCGCCGCACTTGCCAAACCATTTGACCGGCTTTTTCCCCTGTACCGAACGCTCGATATCCTCGATCATCTGACCCATGCTCATTTCTATGCTGGCAACGACACTGCAATGGGTCACGTCCGCAGCCGCCCTGATCGGGTCCTCCGGGAAAGGAAAGAGTGTCTGGGGACGGATCATCCCCACTTCGATGCCTTCCGCCTTCATGCTGTCGATGGCTGTTCGGCAAACCCGGCTCATGGTCCCGTAGCTGACGATGAGCACATTGTACGCCGAATCCGTGTTGTATGCCTCAAAGCGCACTTCCTCGCGCTTCATTTGTTCATATTTCGATTTCAAAAGCAGGTTGTTGTTATTCAATGCCTCAGGATCGAGAAACAGGGATTTTACCAGGTTGCGCGTGTCGCTTTTGCGAGTGTCCAGCCCGCTGGTCGCCCAGGCATCGTTGTTCAGCGGTTCCGTTTTCTTGCTATCCGGGAACTCCACCGGCTCCATCATCTGTCCGATAAGCCCGTCACCAAGAATCATCACCGGATTTCTGTATTTCTCAGCCAGAGGAAAGGCATCCATCATCATCTCCACGGCTTCCTGAACACTGGCCGGCGCCATTACCAGCAGCCTGAAATCTCCGTGACCCATGCTCTTGGTCGCTTGAAAGTAGTCGGCCTGGGACGGAAGAATGCCCCCCAGTCCCGGTCCGCCGCGCATGATGTTCACAAATACAGCGGGACACTGGGCACCGGCCATGTAGCTGATACCTTCACTCATCAGACTGATGCCTGGACTGGAAGAGGTTGTAAAGACCCTGGCGCCGGCGGCAGCTGCCCCGAATATCATGTAGGATACCGCCACCTCACTCTCGCCCTGAAGAAAGACGCCGCCGACTTCGGGCATCCGCCTTGCAAGGTATTCCGCGACTTCGGATTGCGGGGTTATCGGATAAGCAAAATAATTTAGGCATCCCGACCGGATAGCCGCCTCCCCAATGGCCTCATTGCCCTTCATCAGTACTTTAGACATTGTTCCCTCCAAGAATATTTCATCACTGCCGCTTCCCCGGGAAGCAGGCAATTATCAGCAAAGGTTGTGTACAATTAGATCCGTTAGATGCAAAATGCCGTCGGCTCGTGTGCAGCGGCTTCATGCCGCTTTCTCTTCTGCAATGGTGATCGCGACATCCGGGCACATCCTGCAGCATGTCGCACAGTAAATACAGTCTTCCGGTCGTGCTCGATAGGCAGGAAAATACCCTTTGGAACTGACCTTGCTCTCAAGTTCCAGAACCTTTTTCGGGCATACGGTGACACATAAACCGCACCCTTTGCAGTACTCGATATCGATCGAATAAACATAGGCCATCGTTAAGTCTCCTTCATTATTATTTTGCAAATTTTCATGAACAGTCTTTGGTGTGTCAATAGCCCAATTCAAAATGAAAAGGATGTCTCATGCTCTGTTGTAGCAGGTTGAGCATAAAAATTTATGTCAATGAGACCGCCGGTTTCCAGGGTGGCACAAGTTGTCTCTTTATGGTCAGCACCGGACATTCGAAACGGCCGGTGTCAACGTCGGCCTTCAGTATTTCCGGCACAGTGACGAATTCAAGTTTCAAGCCGCTCTGGCGAGCGAATTCGGCTGCAAATTCATACCCATCGTAGATATGTCCGGTCTGCGTCTCGTCAATCAGGTTGGCATTCCCGACAATACCCGTCATTTCTACTTTGGAGGCCGCTTCGATTTCGCTTTTTATTTTGAGGCACCCTTCAACGGTCTCCGTGAATGGCCGGAACGGGTTAACCACCTGAAGCATCTTGAAAGATATGCCCTGCAACCTGTCCGCCAGAGTTGCCAGAACGGTGGCACCGACATCGTCCCCGCCCATATCCAGGATCACCATGGCTGTTTGCTCCCGAATGGCGCCGGCCACTTGCGGGGCCAGAATAGGAAGATCCGCCGTCATGTACTGTTCAGGGGGCAGAATGACCTCTATGCCAAGATTTCGCAGTTGATGGCGGGCTTCGCGCGTCCTGAAATAAGGGTTGACCAGATCCAGGTCGGCCAGGCGGACTTCGGTCCCTCCCGAATTTCGCTCTACGGCCAGATTGACGGAAACCTCGGTTTTACCGCTGCCGTAGTTTCCCGTTATGATAACAATACCGTCCAGATCTATTTTCATATTTTAAACGATATAGAATGCTCCCCGTATTCGGATCCGCCCTTCAGGCACCGATCGTGCCGTAAAAGCAACCACCGAGCCCGCCGATCAACAAAATTGCTTTGTATTTTCTATTTCTTAGAGTGTCAACCCCAAATGTATTCCTAAAGGCGTCGCAATAGGCCTTTTGCAGCTTTTTATCGCCCCCGATATGTGCTATTCTTGTTTACGCCTGAATCGAAACGAGGTTACCGAGGCTCATGCCAATGACTCATGTTTGGAGCATTTGAGCCTTTGATATTTGGATTTAGGATTTCGCGGTAAACCCTTACCCGGATATCTACCATTTTTGGAGTATTAGGTCATGCAACAAGTGGTTACCGGTCTGGAAAACCTGATAAAATCCCCGCCGGAATGGCTGGCCGGAAAAGCTGTGGGGTTGTTGTGCAATCCTGCATCGGTCGACAGCCGACTGCGGCATGCCCGGTTATTGATCGATTCACGGTTACCCTGCAGCATCAGGGCGCTTTTCTCACCGCAGCACGGTTTCTTCTCTGAAAAACAGGACAACATGGTCGCGTCGGAAGACCTGCTGGATCCGCTACTGCGTGTGCCCGTGTACAGCCTCTACGGGAAAACCCGCATCCCGGAACCAAGGATGTTTGCCGACATCGATGTTCTGATCATCGACCTGCAGGATGTCGGGACCCGCGTATATACCTTTATGTACACAATGGCCTATTGTCTGGAAGCAGCACGGCAGCACGATGTCAAGGTGCTGTTGCTGGACCGGCCTAACCCGGTGGGGGGTCTTGCCGTGGAGGGCAACTGTCTGTCGCCGGAATACACTTCTTTTGTGGGGCGGTATCCCATACCCATGCGCCATGGCCTCACCATGGGCGAACTGGCCCTGTTGTTCAACAGGCAATATGGCATATCCTGTAATCTGGAAGTCGTGCCCATGTCCGGCTGGAAGCGCGGCATGCTGTTTTCGGAAACCGGGCTACCCTGGGTTGCGCCGTCCCCGAATCTTCCAACCCCTGCGTCCGCCATGGTCTATCCCGGCCAGGTCATCTGGGAAGGGACCAATGTTTCCGAAGGCAGAGGTACGACACAACCGTTTGAATTATGCGGTGCGCCGTACATCGACCCGGTGGAAATCACCGCCTTCCTTCATGAAAAGTCAATTCCCGGGGTTATCCTCAGAAGCACCGCGTTCGAACCGACAGCCAACAAGTGGCGGAAAATGCTCTGCCGGGGTTTTCAAATTCATATTCATGACCCCGGGCTGTACAGGCCCTATGCCGCAACACTCTTGCTACTGCAGGGGGTGATATCCTGCCATGCAGCCGCATTCGAGTGGAAGAAGCCGCCCTATGAATACGAATTCAAAAAATTACCCATCGATCTCATCATCGGCAGCAGGGAAATCCGCGAACGGGTTGAGAACCTGGAACCCCTCGAGACCATTATCAATTCATGGAAAGACGAAACTGAATCCTTTCGATGCACAAGCCGGAAATACTATTTATATGACTCATAAATTTTCATGCCTCTCGCGTACAACAATGCCTGAAACAAAAAAAATTCGGGAATATTCGTAGGATCATATTAACGTAAACATGAAAATCTATTCGGATGGAAATTATCGCCAATGAACAAGCCGGGTTGGAAACGCATGTGTTTCAAAGGGAATAAGGTGTGGGTTGCCATGGACGCGGACGATCTCCCCGAAGTCAATAAAGGCAAAGTGCTGATCAAATACCAGCTCGACCAATCGCACGAATACCAGGTCCATCCCCAGAGTGTAAGGCCCCTGCCCCAAAAGGGGGGCTGCAAATCCGATTCAAATACCGGAGCCACTGCCGCTGCGACGCGCGACAGCGATGGCAAGAGCGGCCGCCAAGCCGACGATGAAGCAACCATCCACGTCTATACCGACGGTGCTTCATCCGGAAACCCCGGTCCGGCCGGTATCGGTATTTTTCTTCGTTATGGCGTGCACGAGAAAGAAATTTCGCAGTACATCGGGATTGCCACCAACAACATCGCCGAACTCGAAGCCATTCGAACCGGACTCTCCGAAATCAAAAACACCGGACTGCCGGTGCGTATTTATACGGACAGCAGTTATGCTGTTGGATTGCTCACCCAAGGCTGGAAGCCCAAAAAAAACCATGATCTTGTCGCATCAATCACGAAACTGATGAAACTTTTCAAGGATTTGAAATTCATCAAGGTCAAGGGACACTCCGGCAACGCAGGCAATGAAAAGGCGGACCGGCTGGCAACCGGCGCCATTAAATCTGCCGCAGCAGCCCGGAAGTAGATACCCGGGTCCAGATGACCAGGTTTTCAATACTGGAATAAAAAAGCGGCCCGCGTCAATAAAACGACAGGCCGCTTTTTCGATCAAACAATAAAAATGCTATCTTAAGATTCTTCTTTTTTCAGGGTCTCGATCTCTTTTTTCAACTCGTCGATCTCTTGCTTGTAATTTCCGTCATCATCGGGCGCACTGGCCGCATCGAAAGATGAGTCGTCTTTTTTCCATGTGTCTTTAAGCTCATCAAACCCTAGATAGAGGGCCAATCCTCCGCCGAGAAGCAGCATCACGGGTAACGCGCCCGCCACTAGCTGCAAAAAAGCGCCAAACCACACCGAAAGGCCAATCAGCCCCAGAACAGCTGCTACCGCACCACCAATCAACGTTTTCATAAACTCCCCCTCCTTCGTATTACATTTTTATTTCAATAAGTTATAAGTTCATTTTCATTGCACAGCAATGGTTTCGGAAATATCATACCCGTTTTCGTAACGCAAGCCTAAATTTAAAATATTGCAAACATCCACACCTTCTGATATTTTTAAAGCTGTTTTGAACAACGATTGAAATACGCTATCAGGTTTTAAATGAAAATATCAAATCAAGGTTTTGCCAGCCGAGTAAAAAACCGGTTTAGAAAATGGATCGACAGGGCTATAGGCGGTACCCATGACAATTTTTTCAACTATCTTCCCGTGAAAAAAGGTATGACCGCCACATGGCTGCTCAAACTCTTCTTTTCAGGCATAAAAGACAACCAGGAACAACTGGCCGTGATTCGGGACATCCCGGAAAATGCCACCATCGTTTACCTGAATAAATTCAAAAGCAAGTTTGACTTTCTGTTTTACCACACCCGTTACCCGGCCAACCATCTCCCGACACCCGAAATCGGGCTGGGATACAGATTTTTTATCCTGCAGCCGATGAAGAGAACTCTGCGTGTGCTCATCTCGGCTGCCGACGCTTTCCTGCTCCATTTCAAGCAGCCGGATCCCTACCACGATGGATATTTCACCCAGGAATTGCTGAAGGGAAAATGTGCTTTCATGTCCCTGGTCGAAAAAAAAGGCTTCTACCGTCGTTTTGTCAAAGCGCAGCTTGACCCCATCGGTTTCCTGATCAAACACCAGAAGTCCACGGACAAACCGGTGTATATCGTACCGCAGCTTATGGCCTTCGGAAAAAAGCCGTCACGCTCAATTCCCACCGTGACGGACATGCTGTTCGGTTCCGTGGCCCGGCCGGGACTCCTGAGGCGCCTGGTCATTCTTTTCAAAACCCCGGAAAAAATGTTCTATGAAGTTTCAACGCCGGTCAATCTACAGCGGTTCCTGTCCGCTCCCGAAAGCCGTGATCTCTCGGAAGATCAACAGGCACTGATGCTCCGGCGAAATCTTCTGCTCCAGATCAACCGTCACCGTCAAAGCATTACGGGGCCAGTGCGGAAATCGATCGAAGAGGTCAAGGAGAATATACTGACCAACCGGCGCATGAAAAGTTTTATGGATCTTCACGCCGAAAAACGCAACCTCCCCCTTTGGAAGGTGAGAAAAAGCGCCGATGCCTACCTGGATGAAATCGCAGCGAAACAAAATGCCGGTTTTTTGCGCTTCGCCGAAGTTGTTGTCGGGTGGATATTAAATACCATGTTTCAGGGCGTTAACTACAACGAGGATGGCTTGAACCGCGTCAAAACCATGGCGCAAAAAGGCCCGCTCATATTTATCCCCTGCCATAAAAGTCATGTGGACTATCTGATGCTGCCCTATCTCATGTACATCAAGAACATGCCCGTGCCGCTGATCGCCGCAGGGAAAAACCTTTCCTTTTGGCCTCTGGGACCTGTTTTCAGGGCCCTGGGGGCATTCTTCCTGCGTCGAACCTTTAAAGGCAACGTGCTCTACGCCAAGGTATTCGGCGAGTACATCCATAAACTGCTGGAGCAAGGGTTCAACCTGAAAGTTTTTATTGAAGGTACGCGCAGCAGGACCGGCAAACTGATCATGCCCAAGCTGGGCTTTATTTCCATACTGCTGAACGCCTATAAGAATGGCGCATGTGAAGACCTCGTGTTCGCACCGGTTTACATCGGATATGACCGGGTCCTGGAAGAAAAGTCCTATCTCCACGAAGTTGAAGGGGGCCAAAAGGAGGATGAAAACTTCCTGCAGGTGCTCAATGCAAGAAAATTTCTGAAAAACAGGTACGGTAAAATATACATCAAATTCAATGAACCCATTTCGCTAAACGCGATACTGGCCCAGGACAATCTGAACATCTTAGATATGACTCAGAAAGAACAGAACGCGCTGTGCAGAAATCTGGGGCATCGCATTATCAACGCAATCAATACGGTCACCGTGGTCACCCCCCATGCCCTGCTTGCAAGCACCCTGTTGAACAGCACCAAAAAAACACTCACCTACAATGAACTGATGTCGAATACTGAGATTTATCTCCAACATCTCAACATGCAGAAAGCCGATATCGCCGATACACTTGTCATGAATCATGTGCACGCAATGGACAATGCCCTGGAATCCTATATCACCAGAAAGCTCGTCGATCGTATAGCAGATGGCCGGTCCGTGCCGCTGGAAGCGTGTAAGTTCAAGGTCAATGTCGACAAAAGACCCATTCTTGAGTTCTACAAAAACAACTGCATCTCTTTTTTCATTCCGATCGCGTTTACGGCCATCATCATTCTCGATAAGGATGCCTTCCAATTTTCAGCATCCGACCTGCGCGCCGACTATGAATTTCTACAGGATTTTTTCAAATACGAATTTGCCTTTGATGTGGACCTGACACCTGGTTTTTATGTACGCAAAACCGTGAAGTCCTTTATCGACGACGCCATTATCATCCCCCACCCCACACTGCCTGAAACCTACAACATCACTGCCGCCGGATTCAGGAAACTGAAGCTGCACGCCCGGTTTTTAAGGACCTATTTCGAATCCTACTGGGTCGTTCTCCAGTACTTCAAAAAACACACCAGAAATGCGACATCCTCCAAAGATCGCCTCAAAAACATACTGAAACAGGGCCACCGCATGTACAAAACCAAAGAAGTGGAGCACATCGAATCCATCTCCAGAGTGTACTTTCAAAACGGGGTCAATTTTTTCAACACCCACGGCGTCAAAGGTGAGGAAGACGTAGAAAAAATTGCGTACTACACGGGTATTATCCAGCGTTACCAGGCAAGGATAAACCTTTGAGCGAGCCCTTATCTCCCGATTGGTTGACGTTATAAATGAAATCCATGATACTCGCCGCCGGTTACGGCACAAGACTTCTACCCTACACCGGGCATACCCCCAAACCGCTGTTTACCATCGCCGGCAGGCCCATCCTCGATTGGATGGTCCGAAACCTGGTTCGTGCGGGTTCAACCGCCATTATCATCAACACCCACCACCTGAACACCGAAATCGAAAAATTTCTGACCGCAAGGAATTACGGCATCCCCGTTAAAACCTGTTATGAGCCTGAAATCCTGGGAACAGGGGGCGCGTTGAAAAATGCTGCCCACTTCTGGGATGATGAACCTTTTATGGTAGTCAACAGCGATATATTCACCGACATCGACCTCCAGGCCGTATACCGCTTTCACCGGGCGCACACCGCCCCGGCCACCCTGGTCCTTTGCAACGATCCCGAGTTCAACCGGGTTTCAATTCGCAGTGACGGGACGATTCTGGATTTCCACACGGCAGATTCACACGCCCCGGCTTGGACCTTCACGGGCATCCATGTCATCGACCCTGTGGTCCTGGACCTGATTCCGGATAACCGCTTTTCAAACATTATCGACATCTACCGGGAACTGATGGCCCGGGGAAAAAGCATCCGGACATATGCCCCCCCAAAAATTTTATGGGATGACATCGGCACACCGGCTCGTTTCCGGAGCGTTGCCCGCAGGGAGACGGCAAAAACCGCCTTTAAATCGGTGTATCCCCGTATTTCTGAAGGTTCCCTGGATCTCCTGGATATAGAGGGCGACGGGTCTGACCGAAAGTGGTTCCGCATCACCCGTAAAGGCCGTTCCATAATCATGGTTGACCACGGCATCAGAAAGGCCGATCAAACCAGTGAGGCGGACGCTTTTTGCCACATCGGCCGCCACCTTCACAAACAAGGCGTTCCCGTACCGGAAATATTTTTTGCCGACACCTTTTCGGGGCTTGTCTGCATGCAGGACTTAGGTGATCAGCACCTCCAGCAGGTTGTCCGCAGTGCCGCATCGGAAGCCGCGGTGGAGCCCCTTTACAAAACGATTGTCAAGCAGCTCATTCACATGTCCAGGGTGGGTTTTCAGGGGTTTGAGCCGGCCTGGACCTGGCAGTCTCCCAGCTATGACCGGAACATTATCCTGGAAAAGGAGTGCCGTTATTTTGTTGAATCATTTCTGAATGTATACCTGGGCCTGGGCATTTCCTACGCTGATGTCGAGGACGAGTTCAATTTTTTAGCCCATGCGACCCTGAAGCATGCCTTCAATGGTTTCATGCATCGTGATTTCCAGTCCAGGAACATCATGGTCAAAGCCGGTTCTCCATACTTTATCGATTTTCAAGGCGGCCGTTCAGGGCCCCTGCAGTACGATCTGGCCTCACTGCTCATCGACCCTTACGTGGCCCTCACCCAGGCAAGGCAGGATGTACTTCTCGATTTCTGCATGGCCGAATTGTCCCGGAAAATCACCCTGAATCCGGATAGCTTCCTTAAAGGTTATGCCTGTTGTGCCCTTACCCGCAACCTGCAGGCCCTGGGCGCGTTCGGATATCTTTCCAAAAAAAGAGGCAAAATACAATTTGAGGCCTACATTCCCACGGCCCTCAAAACACTCAGGGACAATCTTGGGCGATTCTTCCCGGGCCCTGAATTTCAAAACCTCAAGCATGTGGTTGAAAAAGCGCTCAGCCAAGCATGCAGAAATAGTTTTTATTGAAATGTTCCGGCGATCCTATAATAAGTGTGACTTTTCGTACTTAAACTGAATTCAATTTACATTTACATTAGAAACAATCATCGGCACGGATTGATGCTCTATCGCATGCTTGTTGGGTATTGATATAAACCAGAAAGGCGCCTGACTGTTTCTAATGAATGCATGGAGGTGAAAAAATGATCCCCATCAACGTCATGATCAACGGCTTGCCCGGAAATGTGTCCAGGGTCATCGCCCGACACATCCAAAACGACAATCGCTTCAATCTGCTCCCCTGGTCCCTGAC
>Ga0164313_10000259_pt1 | contig 39944 bp, 39 predicted proteins | sample GuaBasSedimGuay4_FD_113735 | JGI IMG/M metagenome (GOLD analysis project Ga0164313, IMG submission 113735) | Subseafloor sediment microbial communities from Guaymas Basin, Gulf of California, Mexico - Guay4, Core 4569-4, 0-3 cm | ecosystem: Environmental > Aquatic > Marine > Hydrothermal vents...
AGCGCATAGCGGAAGAAAAACGCAAAGCTGAAGAAGAGCGTTTACGCCGTGCGGCAGAAAAAGCAGAATTTGAGCGTGCTTTACTGGAAGAAGAAAGACGTGAGGAAGAAGCTAAAAAGCAGGCTGCACGCGCCGCCAGATTGCAGACACAGCGTCAGCAATATATTATGCACATTAAGCAAAAAGTTAATAATAACTGGTTGCGGCCAGCAACCACCACGTCAGGGCAAAGTTGTGAGGTGATTGTGACACAAAGCATGTCCGGTGAGGTTATTGAAGTTCGCGTGCAGGCCTGTACCAGTACCAGTGATAAGGCTTTTCAGCGCTCGGTTGAACGTGCGGTTCAAAAAGCGTCACCATTACCACTGCCGCCTGACCCTGAATTGTTTGATAGAGAAATATATTTTAAATTTAAGCCGCGTTGAAAAAACATTAGTTGAAAGTTGAAAGTTGAAAGTTTGAAGAGAAAAAATTGTATGATTAAAAAAATAATAATTTTATTGTTCTGCCTGAGTTTTACTTCGGTGGCTCAGGCTGTTTTGAAAATTGATATTACGGAAGGTTTTGAAGGTGCGCTGCCGATTGCGGTTATTCCATTTCAGTGGACTGGTGCAAAAAAAGTGGCTAATGGTGATGTCTCCAGCATTATCGTTTCTGACCTGGCACGAAGTGGAAAGTTTTCACCGGTTGCTGAAAAGGATCTAATCGCGCGTCCGCAAAAACTGGCCGATGTACACTATAAAACCTGGCGCATCGCCGGTATGGATCATATTGTTATCGGCAGCGTAACAGCGCAGGCTGATGGCAGCTATAAGGTGCAGTTTCGATTAATTGATATATTAAAAGCCAGGCAGGTGCTGGGCTACTCTTTCTCGGCGACAAATAAAACCTTGCGAGATGTTTCACACCAGATCAGCGATTACATTTTTACTCACATCACCGGCCTGCCAGGTGCCTTTGCTACCCGTATAGCCTATGTCACGTCTGTACGCAGTAAAGCCGGAACCAGCTCTCGCTTGCAGGTATCCGATACCGATGGTTATAATCCGCAAACCCTGCTGACCTCCGATCAGCCGATTATGTCACCAGCGTGGTCACCGGACGGTTCCCAGCTGGCTTATGTTTCGTTTGAAGGCAGGCAGGCAGAAATTTTCACCCATAATATACGCACCGGTGTGCGCAAGAGCCGTTCAAAATTCCCCGGCCTGAATGGTTCACCAGCCTGGTCGCCTGACGGTAAAAAACTGGCCTTGACCCTGTCAAAGGACGGTAACCCGGACATTTATATTTTAACCCTGGCGAATAACAAGTTGCAGCGTGTAACCAATCACTGGTCTATTGATACCGAAGCGGTGTGGACAGTAGATGGCAAATCTATCATTTACACATCCAGCCGTAGTGGCAAACCGCAGTTATACAGGCAGTCGGTGACCGGCAAAGCCAAACCTGAGCGATTGACTTTTGAAGGCAGGTACAATGCCAGCGCCAGTGTTTCTGCGGATGGCAAACATGTTGCTTATGTGCATGGCGAAGGCAATACTTATCGTATTGCGGTTTTAGACCTGGCGACAAAATCATCCAGAATTTTAACCGATGGTCCACTTGATGAATCACCGGGGTACGCGCCTAATAACAGTATGATTTTGTTTGCATCACAGGAAAAACATAATGCTGTGCTCGCTGCGGTGTCAGTTGATGGACGCCAGAAGCAGCGCCTGGCGTTTTCTGATGGTGAGGTGAGGGAGCCATCATGGGCTGCGGTTCGTTACTAGAGAACTTTGCACGAAAAATCTACATCGTGCAAAGCTCTCTATTAAAAACTAATAAATGAGAAAAAATATCTGAAAAAAATAACAATGAGGTGTTTTAGATGAAAAAATTATTATTTATATCAGTGCTGGTACTGCTTATTAGCGCTTGCGGTGACAGAATAAAACCTGATGATGAAACAACGACCGCAAACAACGATACCAACGCTGGTGAAGATGCAGCGGGTGGCGCGACAGCTGGCGGTATTGATGATGGAGCCGGTTCCGGGGCCACAGCGTTAGAAGGTGGCATGCTGGTGTCTTATGAAGAAAATGCGATAAATGACCCGAACAATGTCCTCTCAGAAAAAATTGTTTATTTCGTTTTTGACAGTAATGCAGTCGGCGATGATTATGTCGAGCTGGTTAAACACCATGGTAAATATCTTTCCTTTAATATCAATGCCAGTGTTCGACTGGAAGGGCATGCGGACGAACGCGGTACACGCGAGTATAATGTCGCTTTAGCCGAGCAACGTGCACAGTCAGTCAAGCAACTGATGATGTACGAAGGTGCGACAAACGACCAGATTTCCATCATCAGTTATGGCGAGGAGAAACCCGTTGCCTTCGGTCACGATGATGAATCGATGAGCTTAAATCGTCGTGTAGAGATCGTTTATTAATGATATGTGATTGAATAAAAACACTGAGCAGGATTGAAATGAAAGTCAAGATAAAGAAAGCGGGACTTGTTGTCTGTGGATTGTTGATTGCAGGCAATGTTGTGGCTGCTGATAATAGTCTCGTTAAATTGAGTGACCAGCAACGTATAGTAAGGCTTGAGCGTATGCTGAGCTCAGATGTTTTTCGTGAGCAGGCACAAACCATACAAATATTGCGTGAAGAAATTTCTGCATTACGTGAACAGGCCGAGCAGCAGGAATATGAGCTTGATAGCATGAAGCAGCGGCAACGTAATTTATACCTGGATATGGACCGCCGTATAAACAATGTTGAGGCAGGTGGACGCAGTGGCGGCAGCTTTGCCGCGCCGGTTCCTCCGCCAAATTCCTCAGCATCTAAAATCGCAGTGCCGGTCGTTACAGCCGGTGATAAAGATGGTCAGGAAGCTTACTCAAAAGCCTTTGCCTTATTAAAAGAAGGTAACTATGAGCAATCCATTCAGGCGTTTGAGAACTTTAAAACCAGCTATCCAGACAGCAAGTATGCCGACAATGCACAATACTGGTTAGGTGAAGCTAATTATGTATCGCGTGACTACAAAAAGGCGCTAACCGCATTTCAACAGCTTGTTGCACAGTACCCGGAGAGTTCGAAAAATGAGGGGGCGCGTTTAAAAATTGGTTATGTCTATTATGAATTAAAGAACTGGTCAGCCGCGCGTGATGCCCTGCAGCAGGTTATTACTTTATATCCTGATACCACGGTTGCTAAAAAAGCCAATGAGCGCATGCAGCGTATGAAGCGTGAAGGCAATTAGATTAGTCTGTTGCGTTTATGGCTGAGAAAAAAAATAGCCTGAAAATCACCGAGATATTCTATTCCCTGCAGGGTGAAGCTCGTAACACAGGGCTGCCAACGGTGTTTATCAGGTTGACAGGCTGCCCGCTGCGTTGTCTGTATTGTGACACCGCTTACGCATTTAGCGGTGGGCAATGGATGTCGCTCGACGCTATCATCAGTGAAGTTAAAAAATATAACACGACACATGTTACCGTTACCGGCGGTGAGCCACTGGCACAGAAAAATTGTATAGAGCTTCTTAAACAGCTTGCTGACAACGGCTATGATGTTTCACTTGAAACCAGTGGCGCGCTTGCCGTTGATGCAGTTGATAGACATGTAGTGAAAGTAATCGATGTGAAAACACCGGCTTCTGGTGAAGAAAGTAAAAACAGGATTGAAAACTTTTCCTGTTTAAGTGCTGATGATCAGCTTAAGTTTGTTATCTGTGATGAAAATGATTATCGTTGGAGCAAAAAATTTATCAAGCAACATCAACTCAATAATCTTTGTGAGATCCTGTTTTCACCGGCACAGGGCCAACTGGATGCGGTGACACTGGCAGAGTGGATATTAAACGATCAGCTTAATGTGCGTTTTCAGATACAGCTGCATAAATATCTATGGGGTGAGCAGCAGGGTGTTTAGTCTGCTGTTAAATTATCTATGAGTGCAATAAAAACTGCAGGCAGGCAAGCAAAAGCTGTGGTGCTGCTGTCTGGTGGACTGGATTCAGCTACTGTGCTGGCGCTCACCAGCCAGGAATTTGAGTGTCATGCACTTAGTTTTAACTATTCACAGCGCAGCCTGTCTGAGATTAATGCTGCGACGCAGTTGGCGAAACGTTATGCCGCAAACCATCAAATAATTAAAATCGATGGAGGTGTCATGGCGGGATCAGCTTTGACTGATGTGACGATAGCCGTACCGGAAAAAATGAGCGATGGCATTCCAGTGACTTATGTGCCGGCCAGGAATACATTATTTCTCTCGCATGCGCTGGCGGTCGCTGAGGTGCTGTCGTCACAGGATATCTTCATCGGCGTTAACGCAGTTGACTATTCCGGTTATCCGGATTGCCGTCCGGAATATATCAGTGCTTTTGAGAATATGGCCAACCTGGCGACAAAAGCGGGTGTAGAGGGTAAAAGGCTACGCCTTCATGCGCCTTTGATCGACAAGAGCAAGGCAGAAATTATTGCCCTGGGTACTAAAGCCGGTGTCGACTACTCATTGACAGTCTCCTGCTATCAGGCAAACGAGCAGGGAGAAGCCTGTGGAAACTGTGACTCCTGCCAGCTGCGCCGGAAAGGTTTTGAGGAAGCTGGAATTACCGACCCAACACGCTATTTTTAGCTTTTTTTATTGTTTTTCGGCGCAACACCATGTATGATTCGCGCCTTCTAATTATGTTGTTTTCCACGGAGCTGGATTTGAGGTAGTTAAAGAAAACCCAAAACATAGATAATTGGGCCGTTAGCTCAGTTGGTAGAGCACCGGACTTTTAATCCGATGGTCGAGCGTTCAAGTCGCTCACGGCCCACCATATAAAACAAAAGGTTAGCTATTTGCTAGCCTTTTTTTATTTCTAAAAGGTGCAAATATGGCGCACTCGCATATAATGGATCGCAATTAACTGCGTTAGAATATACGTGAGAAATTACTATTATTTTTTAGCGTCAAGCTAAATGCCTATTATCCCTATCAGCTCACTATCCCGAATGCGAATATGCGGCTCAGACTAAGTGAAAAGGGCTGAATGAATGCGCTGCCTGCGGCAGAAGCCAGAAAGTAATCTGTATAACACGTTCAACTCTCACTTATTTATAAATAGAGAAGCCACTCGGGTGAGTGGCTTCTTTTTGCATTTTACTGCTCAGTTGAGAAGGTCAAAGTGCGTTTAATTGCACCTTGGCCATCCTGAGTTGAATACATTAGCTTTAAATTTTTTTCAGTGAAGCCAATGTATTTTTCACCGTCACTTACTAAGGAGCTGGTGGAAAGCTAAGTAAGCCAATGTCTGCAGCATTTACAATTTGCTGACCTGCAATAGCGTTGAACAACCATTCAGTGCCTTCTTCAACAAACCCAGCGGGGTAGTATGAAGCAGTCCTGACAAAGCCCGCATTAGCAAATAGTGTGATTGCCTGCCCCTCATTGCCATGCCATATATTGTAGGCATCTCTCAGTGAAGCGGGCGCAGTGAAACGATAGAATTCAACGCCGTTGTGAGTGACTGTATCCCAGGTTGCCGTTTCTGCTAGCTGAGTCGAGGTCGGGACATTGCTGTCCTCGTCAAAGAATACAACAGTCTTGTTAGTTCCATCATCAACCAGCTCAGCTGATAAGCTTTTGCCAGCAATATTTTCGCTAATATTGAATCTTTTTGTGCTGCCTGCAGCAGTAGAAACTAGACCAGATAATGTCGTTGCAATGCCACTAGATGTATATACGGCGTTACACCAACTACTACCTGTATAAGTAATAGTAGGGTCACAGATAATATCGCCACCTACCTCAGTCTGTTCATTCACCACTGTCCAGGTAGAACGATAAGCAATACCACCAGTCGTTGAGAAGGTTGCATCAGCGGGGATAATATCGGCCCAGCGGTCACCATTGATAACAAAGAAAGGGCGTATATCCAGACCTGTTACATCTACAGTCTGAACAGAAGTAGATATGTATTGTATTGTAAGCAAGTTTGACGCCGACGAGAATGTGGCGCTGCCATCAGGATTAGCGCTAACAGTAAACACATCACTAATTGTTTCCCAGCCGTTTGAGGTCAGATACGTGTCACCTTCAACTGGGCTCGGCACAAATTCAGTTCCATTGTGCTGATACATTGCTTCATTTACACCCTCTTGTAAAACACCGTACTCGATGTAATCAATGTAGTCGTATGTACCATCGTTTGAAATCTCACTTTCAAACCAGTAAATACCGTTTGTAGTTGCATCAGCAAGGTTGCCCGTTGTTGAGCTTACTGCAGCATTCACTTCTGCGACGATTACTTCTTCAACCACTGCTATTGCAGTTTGCACATACTGATCCAGTGTCTGGCCTAGTTGAATAGGAGGTAGTTCAACTGTTTGTGCAGAGTTGATGATGGCTTCTACTTCAGCAACTGATATATCAGTTAGTTCTGCGAAAGATGTAACCGTTGCTGGAAGATTATTTAAAAATCCCTGATATGCCGCGGTCGATTGTATATCGATATCGATAGTAGGTGCAGTAGTCGGCGCATAAACAACGTCGGCTGGTAGAGGGCTACCTACAGTAACACTTACTGGGCTATCAAGGTCGGCAACAATGACGCAGTCTAGACGCGGGTCGCCAGGTACAGAAATTTCCCAGCTACCATCGGGGTTCTGTGAAATATCACTTGCAGCAACTTCAACAACTTCAACAACGTTTCCATTTATGTCCACGATTGTTACGGCAAAGTTTGCAGCTGTCAGATCATTGCCATCCAGTGCATATGCATTGGATAGAAAAAAGCCCATCAGTTTTTCGCTTAATGACTGGTTGCGCAGCATAGCGGTTTGTGGTGGCACCAGTGCATCGGGCACACTAACTGCAACGTTATAAGTTGTTTTATCTGCGGCAGGTATTACATCTGCAGTACTTGAGCCACCACTGCAACCATACATGGCTAACAGTAAGGGTGTTACAGCTAAAATCTTGGTTTTACTCATAGGTTATCTCCTTGAGATGATGGGTAAGATACTTAATCTTAAGTATTTTTAGTTACTTTAAAGTGTGCAGCGAACAAATTATTCGCTCGAAACAGTATAGATGTAAACAGTATAATTTGTGTTTTTCGTATTAAAAAATCTAAAGCGAGTAATTAACTTACCCTCAGGCGAACATAAAATTGTGAGGCGCCGGGTGTCCGAAAAGGGTCTGAGTGACTAGTGATTATGAGGAAGTGATTATGGACACCCATAGAATAAATTGACACCAGCTTGGCAAGTTTGTAATCTAATGTGAATAATCAGCTAAGGACAGCATTATGCCAAAACCAAGGAAGTCATTGGTGTCTCTTGAGGTCAACCCTTATTATCATTGCGTTTCCCGTTGTGTGCGCCGCGCCTTTCTTTGTGGCGAGGATAAGCTCACCGGGAAAAACTTCGAACATCGCCGACAATGGATTGAAGACCGCCTGCTAGAACTGACCAGTATTTTTGCTATTGACATCGCCTCCTATGCGGTAATGAGCAATCATTATCATGTGGTCCTACATATCAATCGTGAAAAGGCATTATCCTGATCAGCGTTTGAGGTCGTTGAACACTGGCATCGTTTATTCAAAGGCAGTTTATTATCACAACGCTTTTATCAGGGTGAGGTGATGAGCAAGGCAGAACTGAATGCACTAGGCGAACAGATCTGTGAATGGCGCTCCCGCCTGATGTCTATCAGCTGGTTTATGCGCTGCACCAATGAACCGATAGCAAGAGAAGCTAACCATGAGGATGAGGCCACAGGACGATTCTGGGAAGGCCGCTTCAAGTCTCAGGCACTGCTGGATGAAAAAGCACTAGCAGCGTGCATGGCTTATGTTGACCTGAACCCAATTCGTGCGAGGATGGCTGAATCGCCTGAAGAATCTGATTATACATCAATCAAACAACGTATCGAACAGGCACTCAAGGTGCAACAGCCTTATAAACCAGACCGGCAACCTGGGGCGTTGTTTCCATTTGTTGGCAATCCCAGGAAAAACATGCACGATGGACTACCGTTCAATCTTGCTGATTACCTTGAATTAGTCGACTGGAGTGGACGCATCATGCATGAAGATAAAAAAGGTTATATTCCTGACCACATTCCAAGTATCTTACAATGTCTGGACATGGATGCCAGACATTGGCTTTATCTCACCAGAAATTTCGAGCAACCCTTCAAGGGTCTGGTTGGAGCGGTACATCATGTTCGCAAGGCATGTGAAGACATGGGTAAGTGCTGGGTACACGGTATTAGTCAATGTGAAAAGTTATTCTCAAGTAGCTAAGTCTTTCTCTATAAAGAAAAAAGTGAGCTTGAAATAAACCAGTTCAGGTTTTTCTTTTGCCTGGGTTTAATTTATTAACAGGTGCGCAGTTTAAAAAAGCTGTTTTGTGGAATATACAGCGTATATTTAACAAGAATCATCTAAACAAAAGAACAGATTGATGTGTATTTATGTTTATAACTTTTTAATTAATGGATGTCTTTGTTTACTGCCTACAAAAATGCTGAGTCCCTCTGTAGACCGGCATAAGCGATAGTGTTGCCGGCAAGACATTTTCACATAATTCCTTAACTTACTGGCATTGACACTGAACCCTTACTCCATATACAGCTATGCCTTTTTACGTCTAGCCAATCCTATTAAACCGATAAGGCCAGAACCGAATAACCAGGCTGCTGCTGGTACTGGGACAACAGTAGTACTTCGTATTAATGCTGAACCAATATGACTGTATCCTGAATCATTACCAGCCGCGCCAGAACCAAGGTTGATATTATCCATCGTTAAAGATTCTGAATAGCTGGGGCGATCCAGCAATCTGACAATATTTCGAGAAAAGGGAACTAATAATGATGAGTCACTAGTGATTGCAGAGGAGTCTGCATAAGTTAATGTGTGTCCCCACAAATCCAGGAGAGGTATAACGACACCGTTATTTTCTGCGCTCCAAGCACCATTATAAACCCCTGACCCACCCGCATTGTTTAGCAGCTCACGAACCTCTGTAATAGAAGCATAACTCCAGCCTGCAAATTGCTCACCTTCACTAAACTTTGAGGAAACATCGTTATACGATAAGCCTGTTGTTTCGGTGAGATCTAACCACTCTAAGCCACTGTCTGTGTCGCGTGTAATAAGGTTATCACCAACAGTTTTCCAGTTAGTGCTGACGAGTGCTGCACTGGTATTAAAAGAAACAACTGCCAAACAAATGAATAACATACCAATAACAGATTTACGCATTAGCCTTTCTCCTTGCTAAACCAGTCAGCCCAATTAAACCTGAACCAAATAACCAGACTGCGGAGGGTAATGGCACGGATGATACATCCAGAGCGATATTGTAGTTCATGTCATATTTAAACGAATCCCAGGGTGTCTCACCTGAAAAAACTAGGGAGCCGGCACTACCTGTTTGTTTCACCTGGTAAAAACCACTAGATAATTCAGCAATGGATAGAATGCTTATAGCACCATCCGGCACAACCCATGCAACAGGTTCGCCTGACTTAAACACCTCAGAAGCAAATGACTCATAAGTAGTCAGACAAGCCCAGCTGCAGTCACCGGTGGTGACACTTCGGCGTAATTCCCATGAAAAAGAAACATCATACGGACTACCACCTGTATCAATTGTGTAATCAAATGAAAAAGCAGCTTTGGTATTTTCAGGAATAAAAAAAGTAAAGAAGTCAAAATCGCTACTGCTTCCAGTTGAAATAGTCCCGGCTATGACGTTGTGTCCTATGTCTGAGGTAAAGGCTGACTCGCTAATTAAATCAATATCACCATCACTGGCTTCATTAAAATTGATGGTGGCAGCATTAACCGTTGATACAAAAAGACCTGTTAATAATGTTGAAAGGTAAAGTAGCTGTTGATTACCCATAGTTATTCTCTTATTCCCTGTTTTTTTGTTATTTGAGCATAACTACAGGCAATAATCATGCAAATATGTGTTGACGATGTAAATACAGTTACTTAGCAAACTATTTATTTGAAATGAGCTAGAAAAGTGTAAAAATTACACAACGGAATTCGGCATTCCTTACAGGTTAGCGAATGACCCTAAAGAGTGGCGGGTTCAACTGATCGACGCGACCCTTGATTAAGCCTTAGACAACGAAACAATCTAACGGTCGTTTTCCCGGCCAAACTCAGACGGTCAGGCAAACAAAACCCCGCCCGATGGCGGGGCTAAAGCGCGAAAATGTTACTGACTATTGTTTACGTGAGTTATTCTTTAAGGCGACCTAATACCAGGATTTCAACGCGACGGTTTTTCGCACGCCCTTCCGCTGTATCGTTATCAGCGATTGGCATGGTATCACCCATACCTTTGGTCTCTACTATACTGGCATCAAGACCTTTGCTTACCAGGTAGTTGCGAACAGTGTTAGACGCTGTTCAGAAAGTACCATGTTGTCTTCAGCACTACCCTTATTATCGGCATGGCCGACAATTTCAACGTAAAATGCACTATCAAACAGCGCTGTAGAATTCAAGCGCTGTTCTTCAAGAAAGGCCTGGCCTGCTTCGCTCAACTTAGCACTTTTGCGATCGAATAATGCCAGGCTTGGAAACAATAATGTATCCATGGCTCGCACTTCAGCGACAAGTAGAATATCTACACGACGATTGTGTATACGACCTTCCAGGGTGTCATTTGAAACGATCGGATCTCTGGAGCCTCGTCCGAGAACACGTATGGCATCTTCTCTAGTTCAGGTAGCAAGCAGGTAATCCGCCACACTCTGAGCTCGCTTGAGCGATAATGCATCGTTATAACTGGCATCTCCTGAAGTATCTGTGTGGCCCACAACAAGTACTAAATAAGAATTCGTCAGTTCAGACCTGAGGTTGGTTCTATATTCTTCGATAACGGCTTTGCCGCTGTCATTAAGTTCTGCGCTATTAAATGCAAACGTTGAAGCGGCAGGAACAGGAATGGATGCATATACACCAGAGCCTTCGCCAACGATCACCCTGGCGGGCGTGCTTAGCGCTACGGGATCACTGGGTTCATCATGCGCGCAACCAGTCATGAATAAGTTTGTTGATAACAGGCCAAGCAGACCAGTAAAGATTATTTTGTTCTTAATGCTCATAATGAATCCCCGTTATTTTTATTATTTATGGAAAACTAACATGCTTCGGCTATAGCTACCATATACTACATGTGCATAACTCGGAATTTTAGGGTCAGTGTAAAAGTCATCTGGATGTGTACGAGCGACCTCTGTGCTGATGGCGGTGGTAGGCTATTGCTAAATCATTCAAACGTAAGCACTATGGCAAAGATAGTTGCTATTATGAGTAGAACAGCTATAGCTGCAGCTATGCATTCACGTTTGCAAACAGGCGCTTCACTTTTTTCCATTATTTCTTCAATGCTTGCGACTCTTCTCATTGACTCTTCAATGCCTGCGGTATATTCAGCAGTGTCTGGCTTCTGCTGCGCTATCCATTCGCGTAACTCGCTGTTTGATTTTTTATCCAGGTTGTACTGATTATTAGTCATAATATCCATGTTTATGTCTATGCCTGGTTAATAGAATATTATAAACACTTGAAAATAATCTTGATTTGAATCAAGTTGCTTAAGTGAAAGGCCGGTCAGACTTTACTCCGTCTATATTGACAGTTGCTGAGTGAGCGTAAAAGAGCGATTTCCTTTACTGTCAGGATAGTCGTCGCCAGGAGAGAGTGTTTAATGATTTGCCGGAGTGCCTTAAATTCTACCAGGCTGAGAAGAAGTATAAAGCCAAAGCATTGCAATAATAAATAAACTCATCATAGCCTGTTAACTGTATAAGTTACTATGTAAGAGACATTATGACGTTCGCACCAGCTCGCTGGCATTTGTAGCGGTATCAAGATTAGATAATATTGTTATTCCGGGGTTGTAAATCAACTTCTCAGGTATTAATCTGTCTTGTTAGTAATTCGTGGAAAATGGTGTTTTTACTTACCAGTGGGATATTACTAAAAACTAATAAGTCAAAAAACTTGTGGCTTTTATGATTAAGTATAAGCTGATTTAAATTTGAAAATTATTAACACTTATTACATGGAGTTTTTCAAATGATTAAAGTCATTGTTGTTTCAGATATTAAAATTTACTGCGAAGGATTAAGCAGAATTCTTTCTAATACCCCTCCAATTGAAGTAATTGCTGCAGAAAATAATTTTGAAAATGCCGTTAATAAAGTAAAACAGGGTACACCGGATGTTGTATTGCTTGATATGACAATGATTGACAGTTGTCGTATTGCGCAAAAAGTATTACAGCTTTATCCTGATAGCAAAATTGTGGCATTAGCCGTGCCGGAAGATGAAGAAAGCATTATGGAATGTGCACAAGCCGGTATTGCAGGTTATGTGGCAAGAGAGGCTTCACTTGACGAGTTAATTGAAACGGTTATTGGCACACAGAAAGGTGAGTTTCGTTGTCCACCAAAAATAGCAGCGTGTATATTCAAAACAATTAAGCGCATTTCGCAAAACGCAAAAGATCAATGTCTGCCGCCTGTGGTTCAATATGATCGTGACAACCTGGTTACGGTATTAACTAAGCGTGAGCAGCAAATCTATAGCCTTATGGCCAAAGGTCAGTCTAATAAACAAATTTCACATAAGCTGGTAATAGAAGTCTCTACGGTAAAAAATCACGTGCATAATATCCTCGTTAAGCTTGATGTGAAAAGTCGTGTGCAAGCGGTAACACTTGTGCAGCGAAACGCTTTATCTAATAAACCTGATCAAGATATATCACCTCCTTCTTATTGCTAACTACATCTTAAGGGCATGCAGAGGACATAAGCAATTAATAGAGGTGTCCTTAAGTTGATTCTTAGAAAGGAGAGAAACAGTCTCAATACAGTGTATTAAGAGTAAAGATCTAGTTCTATAGATCGTATGATCTAGATCTATGTGCTGCATCTAACTTATATCTTTATGCTCATTTGTATAGCATGAGTGTGGGGGTAAACTATCTAGTAAAGAAAAGTTAGCAACATAACAAAGTGTGTTGCTAATAGTATTCTTCAGGAATTAGATGGTGTCAGGGATAAGTGTCTTCATATGACTAGTCAACTGTATCGTATTCTTATCAAATCAATAGGTACTGCTCAGCCGGCCGCTTCCGTTGCGGTTGCCAGTGGGCTTGGTCTTCCTGCAGCAACCGTTGTTTCTCGGCTTTATAGTGCTCCAGCTATCCTGATTGATGGTGTTGATGAACACATTGCCAGAGCTATGGTCAAGTTATTGAACGGTATTGGCTTTGAAACTGAGGCTCAGGATACAACGCTACCGGCACTAGCAGCTTCTCCTTTGTACGATGTGGCTATCTATATTAAGAATGCCAGGCAGTACCAGCATGTCATACAGAAAGTGGCGGAATTTACCGGGATTGTTGAGGACGATGCCACACGTATGATCCTGTCACCACCAGGTGTTATTTTGGGCTCAGTGAGCAAGGCAACGGTAGCTGCGCTTTCTGAACGGCTAGGACCTGAGGTTTCAGTGCTCTCTTCGCAAGCTGATACCGCCCGCTACAACCTGTTTCTCAGCGAAGATACAGGCGCTACGATTCATCGGCGGATCTTGCAGAACTTAAGCCATGATGAGTTAGAGCTATGTGGCACTTCTGGCCTGATTGCCACGAATGTTGACCATGCCACCGCTCGTGAACTTTGGCAGCGTCACCAGTCTTCAGGTTTACTACGAATCGTCAATCAGGATTTTTTACGTTTCGACCTGGTTCTACAAACAGTGGTAATAACGAATGTAATGACTCCGGAACAAACGGAAGTGCTGGAAAAGCTTGCAGGTATACCGCCTGATATGGTTGAGCAGGTTCTGCAAGCTGCGCCAATCACGTTGCTTGAATCTGTGCCAGGCACTGAGCTTGCACAGCCAATGGCCGCATTTGCAGAGGTCGATCTGGACGTGCGTGCAGACATGATTACCTTTCAGATGCTCGGTTTAGAGATCCTGTCACTATCTGATCGTGCTGCCACGGTACAGTCACTTGAAGGCTTTGGCCTACACCAGCAGGGTAAACCGCTGCCCCGGACACCTTTTTCCCTGCCCGGCGTTATGCCGGAACTGAAAGCAAGAATTATTCGTGCTGCGCTTGAAGATACTGGTGCGGAAGTTACTTTTGTGGAGGCATGCTGATGAATGCTTCTACGACTCACACAATGCATCTATCGATTGCAGAAAAAGGCAAACTGAAGGCGCTAAAAGGCAATCATAAAGAGGCCTTAAAATATTACCGGGAGGCGCTACGGCTAGCAGTTTCATCTCGGGCACCAGAGATCTTTTTTCGCCATTACACGCAATGCGTTCTGGAAAGCCTGGAGCTAACAGGCAGCTACGATGAAATTATCGAGTATTGCATAAACGCCGATGCGCATTATGCATCATTAAATCTCAACAGCAGTATTCACCGACGAGATCGTGGTTCTATTCTGGAACGACAGGGTCTGGTACAGCTGAAAAAAGGTGATATTGATAATGCGCGACTAGCACTACAACAAGCCAGAGAAATCGCGGGTGAAAAAGTGTTACCGGTTACCGAGGAAGTACTTAACTGGCTCAAACGCGGATTCAGTGTTGACGCCAGCCGTATTCTTGGCAGTCAGCGAAAGCATCACTATTTTGTCGTACGTGCCGAGCAGGTTAGCCGTGAACGTGCAAAATCTTTTTCAACAGCAAAACATACAGGATTCTTTGATCCATCACAGGTGCTGAGTGGGTAAGGGGCAGACAATAAAATTAAGGAGAAGACGATGGCAGATTACGATGGACTAACACCCGGACAGGTACTGGCCGATGCCAGTGTTGCCGAATTTATCAAGTCTCTTGGACTTGGTATTGCTGAGGCTCAAAAAGCATTAGATGAAAACTCCGTTGATCAGATAGCGGAATTTATTGTGCCGCGAGAAGGCTTAGGCGGAAAGACACTGCTGGACCTGGGTTTATCGCCCGCTTTTTACCATTACCAACATGCTGATATTACGTGTTCGCTACAGTTAAGTCTTAAAGTAGAGAAAGATTTTAGTCTGGGCCTGAATCTCAGTGGTTCACTTAATGACACCAGCACGAGCTCCGGCAATAGCAGCAGCAGTGAAACCAGTACTGAGAGTGGTAGCAGCACTCGAACACAAACACGCCAGGCCAATATTGAAATTACTTCCGCTTCAGCCGGCTCATTAAGTGTGGGTGGGCAAGGGTTCACCTTAACGGGTGATACGCCGGCGGAACGTATCAGTAACCTGCAGAACGCACTGACGGGTGACCCGGGCACGGGTGTTGCACGAGTACTCTATCAGTTAAGACCATCATCATTAACTATAGCAACAGATGCTGCAGCTGAAAAAGTACAGGTCACAGAAAATACGGTCGCTTTTCTTTCCGGCGGTTTTGATAGCGGAATTATTCGCATTGGTACGGATGTGGATACCAGCTATACACTTGACGATGCACCAGCTGTTACAGCCTCTACTACTGCACAAGGTTCTGTGGCTGATTATGCTAGCCATGTCAAAAGCCAGATTGAGTCCGTGGGATATAGAACAGACCTGTTTGCTCCGAATGCAGCAATCTTCAGAGCCTTATTCGAGACGGGTAAGCATACGCTCACCGCAACGCAACGGGCATCCCTGTCTAATGGCTTGATGCGACTGGCGCTTGCCATAAAACAGATGAATTTTCGCATTGAAATTGAGGGCTTTGCTGATCGACAGCGATTTGCCAATCGCACCAGCTCTGCTGCATTGAACCGGCAACTTGGTGATAACCGCGCACGAGAATTGCAGAATATTCTGCTTGCCAACGGTGCACCGGCAAATTTGATCACTATTAAAGCTTCCCGTGGGGAGGCAGCTGCTACAGACGCTGGCGATTCAGAAGGCCAGGATAACCAGGCTTTTCGCAAGGCCGAAATTACCACACCTGACCGAACTACTCACTGGCTCTTTGTGTATGCGCAACCCGGTGGCCCGAACCTAAATGCGGTTGCACCAGACAAGACTGGAGATAGCAGTGCGGATAATGGTTTTGTTTATCTGTTTAAACCCACTGCGCTGGCATTATCCGGTAAAAAAGTGACTATTGAAGGTACTGATTTCCCATTTAGAGGGGTTGCAATAAGTGGTGGAGCGGCAGCAGGCAGTTCACCGGCCTATGCGCAGAATCTTACTAATGATATTAATGCTCATGCTAGCGCGGCCTTAAAGGCTTCCGTGGCAGAAAACGTGGTTACTGTGAGTAAAGATGGTGACAAATTCCAGCTTACCCTGGTTACTGCTGAGCAGCGACAGATCAATCTGACTGGCAGCAGCGGCATAACGGTAACACAGCAATTTTCCCGAACTCGCTCGGCAAGCCAGACACAGCAGAACACGGGCAACCGTGCTGTTGCCGTAGGGGCCTCACTGGACGTACGTTTCTCACGTAAGTTTGAAATGAATGTAACCGGCAATTCTTCTATCTCAGCCCGTATGGTATCGATTCCGGCACCACCGCAATTTCTGGAGACTATTCAGAAATTTTTGAAGCAGGACGAATGAGGATAGTCTTATGCCAGAAACACCTTCAGTCACCCGGGCGCTAGTTACTGCACCGTTACCGCAGATTATTGAAAAACTGGGGCTGGCTATCGCTCAGGCACAATATGCGCTTGATACTAATTCTGTTGCTCTGGCAAAGACCATGTCTGAGACAGAGGTTGAAATTGGCGATAATTCCTACAATTTGCTCAGCCTGGGTTTTCAACCCAGCTTCTATTCGTTCACTGAGGCAACCGTAGAAGCCAAGCTGAGTTTTACCATGACAGAGACAACAGAGACTTCAGTTGCTGTAGGTGTTGAAGCTCGTGTTAACTACGGGGTTTTCATGGCCGCAGCGTCTATTGATGTTTCCTATGCGAGAAAGTTTTCAGTCTCCACAGAAGGAGCAAGTTCCATTGCTGCCCGGCTGGTTTCGCTACCACCGCCGGATGTCTTTGAGCAACTTCTTAAACGCCAGTATGAAAAATCTGTTACTTGAAGCTGAAATATTAAAACATTAAATCGTTAATACAACTGTAAAAGGAGAATTGAAATGGCCGCAATTGGACAAGAATTATTAAACGTTCCCATGGGGGATATGATACGGCAAATGGCTTTTGCTATTGCCGAAGGGCAGTACCAGCTAGACGAAAACTCGATTAATGTCGCGGAAATGATGGGCGGGTTGACCACCGTCTATGACGAGGAGGGAGAAGTCACTTTTGATGACAGTCGGGTATTCTTTGGTTATGAGTATATGACGATGAAAGAAGCCCATGCCTTTGCAGCAGTGGACGACGCGCTTACTGGCACCTTAGGTAACGATGTCATTAAGTTAACAGAAATACTCGAAAAAATGGAGAATTTTGACAAAGAAGAAGATACAGAAATTCGTGTGCCTACACGTGTGTCTATGCTTGAGCTTGGTTTTACCCCGGTTTTCTACCATTTTGTCGACACCATTATCGAGGTGAAAATTGCCATAAAGATCACCCGCACCCGTGAATACACACGGACAAGGAGCGTAAAGAACACTGGACGTTCTGATTCACATAGACGCAAGCGTAGTTTTTGGGGAACAAAGCGTGGTTCGTCGAACCGCTCTCAGGTAACAACATCACAAGTTGACGCTACCTATTCATCTAAATATTCCTACACTGCGGAAGGGGCCAGCCTGCTGCGTACCAAATTAAGCCCGGTGCCACCACCAGCAATGCTAGAGGAGCGCATCCGTGGACTGATGGATAATGAGGAAGCTAGACGTGAGGCCAGCCTCGAGAAAAAGCGTAAGGAATTACATCTAGATGATCCTGAACCTGAACCTACTTAATCCTAGTATAAACACGGAGATAATCAGATGAGCGTCGGAACAGACTTATTAAATGCGCCTTTTCCTGAAATGGTCAAAACCCTGGGTATCGGTATTGCTGAGGCACAGTATGAGCTTGATCTTGTCTCGATGAAAATAGCCCGTATGATGGCAGGCTACGAACCGGATGAGGAGCCCGAGGATGGTAGTGCCCCCGCAACAGGCACCCCTGCACGAACCGTGCTGGTCCCGCTGGGAGATGGTAAGGAATACAGCCTGTTGGAGCTGGGGTTTACCCCCAATTTCTACCAGTTTGTTGATACCATGATAGAGCTGAAAATGTCGATCTCGATGTCGCGGGAAAGCAATTATTCCCGATCAAGCACCACCGTAAATGCGAGTGTCAAAGGCAAGGTTGGTTTCTTCTCCGCTTCAGCAAAAATGCGGGTGTCCACGGTCAGTGCAAGCTATGCCTCCAAGTACCAGTATTCTGCCGAGGGCAGTTCATTGATGCGGACCAAGTTGGTACCGGTACCTGCGCCTGCCATTCTCGAAGAGCGGATACGTGCCATGATTGCTGCCAGTTCGACAACGCCGGCTTAGGAGGTACGGAATGCCAGGTAAGACATGGAAAGACCTGAGGAAAAACACCACTGATTCCACTACTGAACGCTCCTCAGTGCTACCGCACGGGGTAGATAGTGTGGCTAGAAAGAATGCTATTGAGCGGGCCAGGCAAACTTCCCCTCGACTGGCCAGTTTACTGGATCAACGTAAAACGCTGGAAAACCGTTTACATAACCTGAGCTCGGGAGCTGGCGAAGAGTTAGATTCCCGTGATGCTGCCAGATTTCGCGTCCCCACCTTCGCTGAACGCCAGGCGCAGCAACGTGAATGGGAGTCGAAGCATGAGCAGCTACGAGTACGTGCAGCAGAGCTAAGGAACCAGGCAAAAAATGCAATAACATCGCCACTGAAAAACACGGGCACACGGCAGGCTCGTCCATTAGCGGATTCGGTCGGACGATGGCTGGATCGTCGCGACACGCAACGGCAAAACCTGAGGCAGTCGGCTCGTGATCGGCTTTCACCATTAAAGGATGTTGCTCAAGTTGGTCGTCAGTTAAGTGGTTCTTTATCCAGTGCATCGCGACAATTACGCGATCTGGATCGGCAATTAGCAGAACAGGGTTTATCTCAGGAGCGCGAAGCAATACGTGATTTTGGCGGCGGTAGGCCTGACAAGGTACAGTCAGAAGTTGGCAGGGTTACAAAAATGGCAGAAGCCCCCATGCGCACAATTGACAAAATAGATCATTTCTGGGAAAAACGCCAGCAGCAGATTAGCGGTGCCATGGACAGGGCTGGCCCGTATTTCGAGCGCTCAAAGCGTCGCCTGTCGACTGAGACGGGCGGTTCCGGAAACCTCTTCGAGCGCATGGAACGCAACCGGAAACTTGCTCTGCAGCATCGCCAGGAAAAACGCCGCGATGATGATAGAGACGAGGCTCGTCGGCAACGTGCCAGGCGCAATAAACGTAAGGAAAATTGAATGTTATGAGTAATGAAAGTCGTTTTGTTAGTGAATCACTTGAAGCATTGCTGGTTTCTATTGCTGATGGTGTACGTGAAGCACAAGAGGTTATGAGCAGTGCACCCTCAGTCGACGTCTTCGGTCGACCTATGACCACTTACCATATGCCGCGCCTTGATTTCAAGGTGGAAGTAAATATGGAAACGGTGGCTAAGAATGGAAGTAGTGGTGGACTGATGCTGAAGATACGCAAACTGCCAGGAGGCTCATCTACTCGTGACATTAGCAGTACCCTGTCTGGCCGACTGGTTGCGATACCACCTGGTGAAGGTCTGCCAACCCTGATACTAACCATCTCTTCTGAACGAGAAACTGCACGTCGACATAGAATAACGCTTAGTGCAACAAACTCGGCAGGGGAAATTCTTGCCGGGCAGGCTATCGAGCTGAACATTAACCGGGATGCATCAAAACAACTTTCTCAGGTGGAAGGTGTAAACCTGAAGAATCTGCGCCAGGGTACCCGGCTAAATGATGTCATTCTGATAACAGATGCAGCGGGTACTGCTGAAACGTTGTTTAATATTGACGCCGGATTACCTGCTAAAGCAGTACTGGTGTTAACCGCAGAGCTTGGTAGCGAAAACGTGAGCCTGTCTGTTGCTGCTGGAGGTGGTGCATGAAGACTATCCAGGCACATGCCCATATCCTTACCGACGAGGGTGCTAATGCCAGCAGTGTGAAGGCAACTCTGGAAACCTATCTTCTCTCTTCGCAACGCTGGGTCAAGCTTGCTAGTGCCAAATCAGATACCAGGGGGATTTGGCAAGTCAGTGCAACAAGACTGAAACAAGGTGTTTTTTATGCCCCCGTTTTACGCTTGATTGAAGCGGGTGATCCGGTACCACGTGTACTGGCTCTTGGTGGTTACATTAGTTACGATAAAACAAAACAGGTTTTGAGTGTGGATTTTGGACGTATAGAGCGTCTGGCGGAAACTGCCTATCGATTAACCGCCTCGGCCTCAATATTTAAGCGTTCTAAACTTACCATCGCAGGGCAAGCTAAAAAGGCAAGAATCTCCTTCACAAATCTGTTGCGTGCAGGTTCTTTGACTGCTGCTGATCGCGAACGAGTAGCTATTGTGGCTGGCGCTGAACGCTCAGCTATAAAAGCTAATCCTGTATTAGAAAATTTTGATGCTGAAGTTTTAAAATTCAGAGCAAAAGAGGCCGGTCTGCAGTCAACGATACTTCAAAAAGATGCGCTACTTACCAGCCGTAATGTTGAGCTTGCTAAGACCAGGTCTCAGGTAACGGCGCTTGAACAACAATTATCCAGCAGCATAGTGTTAGAAAAAAAACTGAAAGAACAAAATAAAACTTTTGTTGAGGAGTCAAAACGCAAAACGCCTATTCAAAGCATTGCTGCTAATATTGGTACCGAAATGGATATTGCCAATAAAAAACTACGCAGTGAAAAACGTCCTTACCGGTTTGGTCGCATAGAACTTGATCTGCGTGGCACTATCAGCACTGATGGTCAATCAATGACCCTTGCCAGCCTCGTTGACCTGAAAACCCTGGGTGGTGCTGCCGTACTACCAGGTGTGAAGTTTGAAATACTGCCTGACACCATCCCTACGGAGTCAATAACCGATGTCGACGTGCCAGATGTCACTGGCTTAACTGAAACAGCGGTACGCCGTCTGTTGCAGGCTGTCGGTTTACGGCTTGAAATGGTTCATAAATCAATCGAGCCGACGACAAACATCCCTATTGGTCTATCGATTCAACAATCACCTGTAGCGGGCACAAAACTGGCACGCACTGAGATCGTTCTGGTGGTATTTGCGATAGCTAAAACAAATGCAGAGGAAGTGACATGAAAAATAATATCAGCGATCTGGTACGTGACGTTGTGGCCTCACCACTAGGTGATGTTATTGCATCTGTTGGCGAAGGTGTTGCTGAGGCACAGCAGGCACTGGATGAAGGCTCACTGGCGAAAACCCTGGAAATTTATACAGAAGGTAATGAGGATACTCTCAGAGTATTACGTGAAATCGGTTACCGTCCAACCTTCTATGCGCTACCCGAAACAACCGGGCAAGTACGAGTGTCACTTCATCTGGGTAACTCAGTAAGCGGTGCAGCAAGCACTAAACCACCTGCTTCCACCATGCAACCTGTGGTCAGAGTGCAGCTGGCACGAACTGGGCGTAACCTGGGCATCAAACCGAGACTGTACGCCACGCCTGTGGACGCAGGTTATGCCAACCGGTATGGTTATAAAGCCGATATTAGTGCAACCTTAACGTTTAAAATTGTCCCGGTACCGGCTCCGGATGGAGCCGATGAACTACGCGTGCTCCCCGACTTTGTTGGTAAAACCATCGCACAAAGTCGCACACTAGCAGAAAGCATTGGACTCGAAATTAGAGTGGTTAATGTGAGTGGTGTGTTAATCGAAATACCGGATGAAAGTGGCAGAGTCACTGCACAAGAGCCTCAACTAGTCCCGGAAACGCAGCAGTTTATACGGCTTGGAGATGAAATCTTACTGACCATCGCCTGAGTTGTGAAAAGTGGAAAATACTATACAGAACACACATCAATGCCAGGTGTTGAAGCCATTGCATAAGGAAAAGTGAAATGAAAATTACTAATCATTTTTTATCGGGCGAAAATATTAAAATTGAGCAAACGCCAAATATAAGCGGAGAATTTGCATCTGGCTTACCGGATACGCTAGTGATGCATTACACTGGCGGCAGTAGCGCCGAATCTTCGGTCAGGCATTTATGCAAAAAATCTGCAAAAGCATCTGCGCACCTGGTTATAGGAAGAGATGGAAAAATATTTCAATTGGCTCCATTTAATGTCATAACCTGGCATGCAGGACGTAGTAGCTGGAAAGAGAGAAACGGCTTGAATAAGTATTCAATAGGTATAGAGCTTGATAATGCCGGTGAGTTAACGGATAACGGTAGCGGTAAATTTTTTTCCTGGTTTAATAAGGCATATGCTACAGAAGAGGTTTATTCCGGAATACACCGAAATAGGACGTCGTCTTCATTCTGGCATTCTTATACAGAAGAGCAGCTAGAGAAGACATTTGATGTATGTGAGTTAATCAGCGAGCATTACAATATAAAAGAAATCATTGGTCATGAAGAGATTGCACCTGCCAGGAAATCGGACCCGGGCCCGGCATTTCCGCTTGATAGAATGAGAGAGCAGATACTCACAGAAAACAGGCGGTCTGAAGAAGCTGAAAATTCTCCCGGGGAATCAGTTCAGTCAATTGTTAATGTTTCGAAGTTAAATATTAGAAAAGGTCCGGGAGTCCAGTATGGAATGGCTAGTGAGCCTCTTTTGAATGGTGCCATTGTTAAACCATTAAAAACCAACAATGGCTGGACTGAAGTTGAATATAACGTGCGTGGCTGGGTTAGTAGTCAATATATTAAACCTTTGGTTTAATCGCTGAATACTTGTGTAAATCTGAAGCTATTAGAACAGTTGTTCTGTTCTGCTGTTAAATTTTGCTGGATGTCTGCGTCAGCCAGGTGTAGCAGAAAACATTCTCGAGCAGGATTCAGCATAAATAAAAAAGCCCTGAACAATGTTCAGGGCTTTTTTTCTAAAATCAAACCCGAATATCAACCAGGTATCAATTCGGTTTGATTTTTTCAGGTCTTATTTTCTCTGGCTTGGACCATTAAGTTCCAGACCATTACTCATGTAGGTATGGAAGTACTCGAGTGCCTTGTATTCATCACTTTGAGCTTTAAATGGTTTTGCGCGAACCTGCTTGTTACAACCGCCATAACGACGATGCAAGGTACCCATGCCTGCCCATTTATTACGATAAACCGGGAAGCCCGATGGCTGACCATAAGCAGGGCTTAAGAGGTCAGCACGGATTTTACTGCCGGAATAGTAATAATGGCAATCAGCACAGGACATGTTTAACTGCCCGCGTTTTGCCCAGAAATGTTTCTTACCACGATTATAAGCAGCAATTGCTTTTGCATCGTTAGGTACTTTCACATTGATTTTCTGGTCACGTGACAATGATGCTAGATAGGCACCGATTTCTGTGATTTCACCTTTTGCCCATTTTAGCTTTTTCTCGCCGTTATCCGTACGACACTTGTTGATTGCGCCTTCCAGAGTAATAACTTTTCCGCTATCAGTATCAAAATAAGGATAATTTTGTTTTATGCCTTTTTTGTAGTTAGGAAAGCAGTCTGCATAACCTTTACCGTTAGCAAACTTTTTGCCGAATTTCTCTTCGCCATTATCAATAGCAATTTCGTATGAAGGGAATTCTTCAAACGCTTCCCACTGTTCACGTGCGCCAGCATCCAGGGCGTAAACGCCATTAATAAAGTCATTTGCAGGTACTTCAGGAAATTTTTTCGTGAAGTAAGAGCGGAATGCTTTTAAGTCATCATCTGGCGTTGCCTGTGCTGCAAACGGGGTTGCAGCCAGCAGCATGACAGATAATGCAGTAGCAATTTTTTTCATGGTTCACCTTTGTTTTTATTATGCCAATATTAAATATTGAGAGAATTGTTACCAAACGCTCAGTTATTTCATCTTGGCTTCGGTAGAGTCGCTTTTGCCAGTATTATCTACCCAGCTAATCTTGATCATGTCACCTGATTTAGCGCCAGTGAATGCAAAAGAAAGGAAAGGGTTTTTAGATATAGTACCGTTCCACTGTGCGTTCATTACAGTTGCGCCGCTGTGTTCGCAAACGACTTCCTGAATGAATTTAGCAGGGATTAACTTACCGGTTTTCTTGTCCTTACGCAGGCCTGTTTCCATTGGGTGGCTGATTAAGCATTTTACTTTTGCTTCGCCTTCTTTGACCTTAGCGCGTATTTTAATTGATGATTTAGCCATCTTTATTTTAACCTCTTGAATTTTTGCTTAACCGCCGCAACCACCGATGGTGACTTTGACGTTTTTGGAAGTGCTGTACAATTTGCCGCCGGCTTTTACAACAGCGGTAACATCGGATGTTTTACCCATTTTTATACGGGTAGAAACAAAACCTTTTGTGTTTGCACCAAGGTTAAATGTGGCAGCTAAAGGTGTACCATTTTCTGCAACAACGATGCTGATAGCTTCAGTGTTAGCAATTTTACTGGTTACAGTAATAGGCACAACGGCACCGTTTTCAGCAATATCCGGCGCTTTTAGTTTAATGTCGCTACTTTTTGTAGTGCTTGAGCTTCCTAGTGAAGCTTCCAGCGCTGCATTTGTATCAGTGGCTTCAAATGCAGCTTTAGGCCATGCAGCTAAAGCGGCTTTTGGTGTTAATAATCCAGCACTTATTGCGATGCCTGTTGCACCAGCAGCAAATGTGCCTTTTAGTAGTACTCTTCGATTCTGATTCATCTAGTCTTACCTTCTGACCTTTATAGTGTTTGAATGAATTTTGTTACCAAATCGATTTCACTATTAGACATCACAGCGTGAGGGCCAAAAGGAATCATGATGGTATTCGGGTTGTTTTTGCGAGCGTCGTAAATCTGAGCACGAAGTTTATCGTAATCAGGGAAACGCGCTTTCATAGCAATTAACGGTGGTCCGATATTGCCGGCTAATGTTCCGCCTTCAATTTGATGGCAGGCCAGGCAATTACCTTTCTTTCTGTCAAATGCTAATTTTTTGCCTAGGGCAAGGTCATCTGCTTCAGCAGCGTTAGCAATCGTAGGTGCAAATCCAAGGCAGCCGACGAGGGCAGCGATAGACGCGGTAGTGGTTAGTATATGTGCGGTTAGCCGCATTCTTTGTTTCCTCCTGTTAATCTTGTTATTGTTACAAGACGTTGCACAGATATATTTATTCTTCAAAAATTAAATATTTCGTGCATGCCTCGCACAACCTAATAGTTGTAGGAATATATTCACAATTGAATAGGCAATATAGCATACTCTATAAGTGATATAAGGCAAGGGTTTTATCGAAAAAAACAAGCAGTTATACAGTTTAATCATTGATTTCTTAATATTATGGCAGAATATAAATGTCTGGTAATTTAATTGCCTGCCGTTGTGTCGAGTGGTTATAGTTTAAAAAATTTCTGATTAAGCAAGCTAGCCTGGTCGATTTAGACAGGGGCGCAGGCGTGGTCTCAACTCTTTCGCGAAGATCTGTAGGATTTTAACCAGGCTAAAAGTAATTGAACCTGATTCGGTTTGCTTGCTATCAAAGCTGATCTTTATATTGCTGCGCTATTTTTTTCAACTCCTTTTTCGCTGCTTCCAGTCGTTGTTTTGTTGATTTGCTTATGTTTTCCTGTTGCAGTGCATTGTCGTATTGTTGTATAGCAAGCTCAATATACCCCTGACGTGCATACTGGTCGCCGGTGGATTCTAAGGCCGCGCTGATCTGGCCATTGGCATAATACGCCTTTGCTAATGACTTATAGATAATGCCGTAATCATTTATCTGTAATTGTTTTTTCAACAGGGTTATGCTTTTGTCGGGCATCTTGTTGCGATTAAGTGCGTCGGCGTAAGCCATCGTCACAGGCAAATAACCGGGATATAAATTCGCTAATGTGTTTAAGATTTCCAGTGCTTTTTTATCATCTTTTTTACTGGTGTAGGCTTCTGCCAGCGCAAGTCGAATCCAGGGATGCCGGTGTTTTTCCACATGCTGTCTCAGAATTTTTATGGCAAGGTCTTCTTTTTTCAAACGAATAGCGGCCAGCGCTTTCTGGTATTGGCCGATGAGTCCATTACCGACCACTTCGTCATCAAGGTAGTATTCGGGCTGTTTGCTGAGCAGAATAACCAGCCGGGCTTTGGTGAACTGGAAGTCCTGGTTGTCTTTTGGCAGGTCTTCAGTTTTTTTATTGAGGCGGTTTTTTGCTTCAGAAACACGATTACCGCTAAGCGGATGAGTGCGTAGATACTCAATACCGCCATCCGGGCTTTTATCTAGCAGAATCTCAAAAAATTCAACCATACCTTGCGGGTTAATGCCGGTATCAGCCAGAATGCCAATGCCGACACGATCGGCTTCGTACTCATTGCTGCGGGTGAAGTTGATGGAAGATTGCTGGTTGGCTGCAATGCCCGACATCAAAACGGCCTGTCCCGCCTGTGTGTCCTGCGAACCTACCAGGATAGCCGCAAGTAAGGTGGCGATGGTCAGGGTTGTTGACTGCCCTGAATTATCAAAGGCGCGCGCTAAATGGCGTTGCGATACGTGGGCAATCTCATGCGCCAGTACGCTGGCAAGCTGACTTTCATTTTTGGCCTCAAGAATAAGTTCGGTGTGTATACCGATGTAAGCAGCAGGGCCGGCAAATGCATTGATGGTTGGCGCTTTGATGATAAAGAAATGAAAATGATCACCTGCGGCATCAGAATGCGATGCCAGTCGTTGGCCGATGCTATTGAGGTAATAATTTATTTGCAAATCGTCAATGAAAACCAGGTTTGCACGTAATGACCGATAAAAAGCCAGCCCGAGCTGCTGTTCCTGTTTGCTGCTAAAACTCTCCAGCGTGGGATCACCCAGGGTTGGTAGATTGGCATAAGCTACCGTAACCACAGTGAGTGCCATGATTAATGACAGTATGACCTTATAAACTAGCCGTCTAAAAAACGATTTAGTATTTATAGTTGTAGGCATTTTTCGTTTGCGTTTTTTGTGGGCAATGATAGAAACAGCAGCTCTAATTGTTTATGTGTTGGTGCTTATGAAAGCAATGCTTCTGCCTATTACTATAATGAGGTAAGTTTATCAGATTTCAATAACTTCTAATTTAGCTCATCTGTTAGCAGTCAGCTTTACAGTATAAATAAATGCTGTCGACAGCTATATTAGAGTGCAGCGGTATAGGAAAGTTGCCTGCCCCTGTTTGTTTTGTGATACTTAAAATTTGTTCTGTAACAGCGAAAAAATGATTTACAGTAAGCATTTTATTTGTATACTAGCTCAGGCTATTTTGAGGGAGAATAGTGAAAAATAATAATAAAATTTAAGTAGTTAATCGGTTATTTGATTGACGTGGGCCATTTTCTGACCTATTTGTTTTAACTATCTGAATAAAATAATTATTCCTGTTAATTATTAAAGTCTTTTCTGGCTTCATGCACCTACCGTTGGAGGTAGTAATAATGAAAAATGTTGTGAATAAATCACTCCTTGCAATTGCAGTTTCAGGCATATTAGTTTCGCCTGCCGTTAACGCGACTAACGGTTATTTTAGTCACGGTTTCAGTACAAAAGAGAAAGGTCTGGCAGGTGCGGGTACCGCATATTCTCAGGATTCTATGGCGGCAGCAACCAACCCGGCGGGTATGGCATTTGTTGGTGAGCGTATGGATATTGGTTTGCAGTTATTTAGTCCATCACCGCGCAGTTTTACGGTAACAGGCACAGCAAGTCAAAGGATGTCAATTAATGTGGACTTCGATCCTAATACTGGCGAAGTCGCTGGCACTGAATATGAAAGTGATAATGATTTCTTTTTGATTCCGCATTTTGGCTATAACTGGGTACTAAACAATGACAGCACTGTGGGTGTTACGGTTTATGGTAACGGTGGCATGAACTCGGAATATCCTGCATCAGCATCACCGGGTGAAGCAGGTACATTTGGTGCAGGCACAGCGGGCATGAATATGGCGCAGTTGTTTGTTAATGTCAGCTTTGCGAAAAAAATAAACGCCAAGCATGCGTTCGGTGGTAGTTTAATTTTGGTCGGGCAGCGCATGATCATACAAGGTGTGGATAGTTTTGCTCCCTTTTCACTTGATCCCGCTAATATGTCAGGTAATGTGAAATCAGACTCTTTTGGTGCCGGTCTCAGGGTTGGTTACCAGGGTGAAGTATCTAAAGGCATACGTGTCGGTGTCTCATACCAGTCAAAAATCTCTATGACTGAACTCGATGAGTATAAGGGGCTGATGGCTGAAGCTGGTAATTTTGATATACCATCTACCTATAACATTGGTGTCTCATTTGATGTCGGTGCCAGCGGTGTGATTGTGGCTGATATTCAGCAGATTAATTACAGTGATGTGGCTTCAATTTCTAATCCTATTACAGGTTTAACTGACTTTTCATGTATTCCGTCAGCCCCTTTTTCTCCTAATCCAGAAGCCTCGGGTGCTGCCTGCTTAGGTGGTCCTAATGGCGCTGGTTTTGGCTGGGAAGATATGACTATCTTTAAGATAGGTTATCAGATCGATGTTAATGCAAAGCATACCGTCCGTGTAGGTTACAGTCATGGTGATCAGCCGATCCCTGACTCTGAAACACTGTTTAATGTATTGGCACCAGCGGTGATTGAAGATCACTTTACTGCTGGCTGGACAATGAAAGTGGGGACTAATCAGGAGTTTAATCTTGCCGGTATGTATGCACCAGCTAACTCTGTAAAAGGTGATAATCCATTCGATGACGGTTTAACCCAAATAGAAATCGAGATGTCTCAGTGGGATATTCAGGCTGGATGGGCCTGGAAATACTGAGTTAGTCTTTCTTTAGCATGATAGAAAAAGACCCCGGATGGGGTCTTTATTTTTGTCCTGGTAAATAATGAAATGCTGTGTTTTTCTACAACAGGTATTAGATTTCAGGAGCTAATATTCTTCACCAGCTTGCTGTATTGAGAATATATAAGAATATTATAAACTATTAAATGTATTGATTATTTATCGAAAAAGCTTGCATAACTTCATGCTTTTATTTAGATTGTCGACCCTGCTTACCCATAAATGGATGGATTAAATCTATATTTGAAATAATCTGCCCCGGTATGTGCAAGGCTAAATGAATATAACTGAGAAACACTTTGGAGTGAAATAGCATGATTAAAGTTAATACAAAATTACTTGCCGTTGCAGCCGTAGCTGTAATGAGCATGGCATCGATGGTGGCAAATGCTGCCGGTGAAATGAAACCGTTTATTTTAGGTTCAACTGGTACCGGTGCCGTTGCCGACAAAGTGGCTGGTGTTAAAAAATCGTTAACCGATAATGGTTTTGAAGTGGTCGGTGAATACTCACCTTTTGATACTGCGCATATCATCATCGTAACCAATGATGCGCTGAAGAAAGTGGCGGCTTCCCATGACCGTGGTGGTTATGCTGCGGGTCAACGTGTTGCGATTACAAAAGTCGGTGATCAGATTCAAATTACTTACACAAACCCTCCATATATGGCTGCGGCATACCATGTTAAAGGCGATGTCTCAGCGGTAACGGCGGCTTTAGCTAAGGCTTTAGGTTCCGTTAAAGAGTACGGTCCTGCTGAAGGCATGGATGCAGATGATATTGCCGGTTATCACTATACCTTTGGTATGGAATATTTTGATGAGCCCACTCCTTTAGCCGATTATGATAGTTATGAAGAAGCTGTCGCTGCGGTAGAAAAAGGTCTGGCAGCAAAAGCGGGTGGTGTTTCTAAGGTCTACCGTATCGATGTTCCTGGCAAGAAACAAACATTATTCGGTGTTGCTATGTCCTCAACAACTAATAAATATATGGATGATACATTCATCATGAATGAGATCGATTTTAAGGAAACTCGCTCAACAGCGCATCTGCCATACGATATTCTGGTAACGGGCGAAGAAGTTGAAGCATTGCATGCACGTTTCCGTATTGCCATCAACTTCCCTGATTTAAGCATGATGGGCGCTAACAGCTTTATGAATATCATGGCATCACCTGATGCTATTAGAGAAGCATTAACACAAGCTGCAGGTGGCACAGTAAAAGAAGATTGGTAGCCAGATGAAGGTTCCAATTTAAAATACTTAATCTTTTAAAAAAACCCTGGATACCCAGGGTTTTTTTTCGCCTGCATGTTGGCAGAGTTCTAATCAAATTGAATAGATTCGGGTGCAGTAAAAATTGTTCGTGAAATTTGCCTGATAACCGTTTAGAATGCACGGTTCGCTTGTCAGATCAAATGATCAGGTTTGAAAAGCACATGATTAATAAGGTTTTTTTGAAGATATAATTCGACCCAATGGATGCGGGGAGTGCGGAAAATGCAGGAGCAATCTTTCCGCTAAATACTTAGCGAGATAGAAATACAGTGGAATTAAGCGGCGCAGAAATAATTATTGAATGCCTGAAAGCCGAGGGTGTTGATTACGTATTTGGTTACCCGGGTGGTGCCGTGTTGCATATTTATGATGCTTTTTACCAGCAGGATGATGTGCAGCACATCCTTGTTCGTCATGAACAGGGTGCAACCCATGCGGCTGACGGTTATGCCAGGGCAACCGGTAAAGCGGGCGTGGTACTGGTGACATCCGGCCCCGGTGCAACCAATGCGGTTACCGGTATTGCCACCGCCTATATGGATTCTATTCCAATGATCGTTATCACCGGCCAGGTGCCAAGCCACCTGATAGGTAATGATGCATTTCAGGAGGTTGATTCTGTTGGTATTACACGGCCGATAGTTAAGCACAATTTTTTGATTAACGATGTAAACGATATTGCAGAGACGTTCAAAAAAGCCTTTTATGTTGCCACTACCGGGCGACCTGGCCCGGTTGTTATCGATATTCCAAAAGACATTACGGCCGAAAAAGTTGCCTTTGAATATCCCTCAAAAATTGAAATGCGCTCATACAGTCCGACAGTCAAAGGCCATAGCCGGCAAATTAAGCGTGCTGTTGAGCTGATGCAAAAAGCAGAGCGCCCGATTCTCTATACCGGTGGTGGTGTAATAATAGGAAATGGCTCCGAGCAGTTGCGAACATTGACTCGTAGCCTCGGTTATCCGATTACGCAGACGTTAATGGGTTTAGGTGCCTTCCCGGCGAGTGATCCTTTGTCGCTGGGTATGCTGGGCATGCATGGAACTTATGAAGCCAATATGAGCATGCATCATTGTGATCTGTTGATTGCTATCGGTGCACGTTTTGATGACCGCGTAACGGGTGCCCTGGAAAAATTCTGCCCGGAAGCAACCATTATTCATATAGACGTTGATCCCGCATCTATTTCTAAAAACGTAAAAGTAGATGTGCCTATTGTTGGTGAAGTAGTGCCGGTGCTGGATGCGATTAATGTGCTTCTGGATAAATCGCCTGCTCAAACAAACAAAGCGGCCATTGAAAAATGGTGGCTGCAGATCAATGAGTGGCGCGCACAGGACTGCCTTAAATATGACCGTGATAGTGGCACCATCAAACCGCAGTTTGTGGTCGAAGAATTATTTAAAGTGACTAACGGTGATGCCTTTGTTACATCGGACGTGGGTCAGCATCAGATGTTTGCCGCACAATATTATGGCTTTGACAAACCACGCCGCTGGATAAATTCGGGTGGCCTCGGCACTATGGGGTTTGGTCTGCCGGCAGCGATGGGTGCGCAGCTGGCTTTTCCTGATGAAACGGTTGCCTGTATTACTGGTGAGTCCAGTATCCAGATGTGCCTGCAGGAGTTGTCGACCTGTAAACAGTATGCCTTACCGCTAAAAATCATTAATTTAAATAATGGCTACATGGGTATGGTGAGGCAGTGGCAGGAGTTCTTTTATGAGAAACGTTACGCCATGTCTTATTTTGATGCATTGCCTGATTTTGTCGCATTAGCTGAAGGCTATGGTCACGTTGGCATCAAGGTGGAAAAGCCCGGTGATGTCCGACCTGCACTGGAAGAGGCGTTCAAGCAAAAAGATCGCCTGGTATTCCTTGATTTTATTACGGATCGGGAAGAAAACGTTTACCCGATGATTCCTGCCGGTGCCGGCTTGAATGAAATGATTCTGGTGTAATTATCATGGTATACGAAGAAGCCACAAACGAAGCAGAAGAGATGAGACATATCATCTCTATATTATTAGAAAATGAATCCGGGGCGCTGTCACGTGTTGCCGGACTGTTCTCTGCACGTGCATATAATATCGAATCGCTAACGGTAGCGCCGACTGATGACCCGTCTTTGTCTCGCATGACACTGGTAACGACAGGTACTGATGAGATTGTCGAACAGGTATGCAAGCAGTTGAACAAATTGATTGATGTGGTGAAGCTGGTCAATCTAACCGATGATGTTCATGTTGAGCGCGAGTTAATTCTGATAAAGGTTAAAGCTGAAAATGAACAGCGCGATGAAGTGAAGCGCATAGCTGATATTTTTAATGGTCATATTATCGATATGACAGATACTACTTATACCCTGGAAGTCACCGGTGACAGTGAAAAGATTGATGCGTTACTAAAAGCACTTAAATCGATAATCATGCTGGAAGTGGTTCGCTCCGGTCAGCTGGGCATGGGCCGTGGCGCTAAAGGTATCTGTGGTACGAAAGGTATCTGTAGCAAATAAAGCAAAATTTTAATTAAAACATTTACGGACTAGTAACAATGAATATTTATTACGATAAAGATTGCGATCTTTCTATCATTCAAGGCAAAAAGGTTTGCATTATCGGTTATGGCTCACAGGGTCACGCGCATGCAAATAACTTGCAGGACTCAGGTGTTGATGTTTGTGTTGGCCTGCGCCAGGGCTCTGCTTCTGCGGCAAAAGCAGAAGCAGCGGGTATAACAGTAAAATCTATTGAAGACGGTGTAAGCTGGGCCGATGTGGTTATGGTGCTGGCACCTGACGAAAACCAGGCGGAAATCTATAAAGAGCAGATTGAACCGAATATCAAGCAAGGTGCAGCAATGGCTTTTGCTCATGGTTTTAATATTCATTTTAATGCGATTAGTCCTCGTGCTGACCTGGATGTCATTATGATTGCACCAAAGGCACCCGGTCATACGGTGCGTACTGAGTTCGTTAATGGCGGCGGTATTCCTGACCTGATTGCTATCGCGCAAGATGCTTCAGGCAATGCAAAAGGTATCGCGTTATCCTATGCTTCTGCTATCGGTGGTGGACGTACTGCGATTATTGAAACCTCATTCCGCGAAGAAACGGAAACCGATTTATTTGGTGAGCAGGCAGTATTGTGTGGCGGTACCACAGCATTGGTACAGGCTGGTTTTGAAACATTGGTAGAAGCAGGTTATGCACCGGAAATGGCTTACTTTGAATGTTTGCATGAGCTGAAATTGATTGTCGACCTGATGTACCAGGGCGGCATTGCTGACATGCGTTACTCTATTTCAAATACAGCAGAATACGGTGATGTAACACGTGGCCCTCGTGTTGTGAATGAAAATACCAAAGCTGAAATGAAGAAGATTCTTGAAGAAATTCAAAGCGGAAAGTTTGCCAAAGAATATCTTGAAGAAATGCATTCCGGAGCGAAAAATCTTGAAGCACTGCGCAAAAAAGGCCGTGAACATCAAATCGAAGAAGTGGGTGCAAACTTACGCTCCATGATGCCATGGATAAAAGCCAATAAGATTGTTGATAAAAGCAAAAACTAATATCAAGGTATTTGGTTATATAAGAAAAGGGCTCTATGGCCCTTTTTTTATGTACAGGATGTACGGTATGTTGCGGTGCCATGGATGGCAAGGAGCGACGCATGTACAGGATGTACGGTATGTTGCGGTGCCATGGATGGCAAGGAGCGACGCATGTACAGGATATACAGTATGTCGCGGTGCCATGGATGGTGAAAAGCGACGCATGTCCATGGATGGCGGTGCGGTTATTTAAGAAAAAGAAAAAATTATCCGCGAATAACGCAAAAGACGCAAAGGTTAAAACCAAAAAAAGCTTTTCTTTGCGTATTTTGCGTTATTTGCGGACTAAAAAGTTTTTAAAAATTAGACGATACAGCGCGACTAGGCTATCCTTACCCATTATGGACACATCACAAGAACAACCCGTTAAAAAACGTCGGCGTGGTATTTATTTACTGCCTAACCTGATAACTACCGCTGGGCTATTTGCCGGTTTTTATGGCATTGTTGCTGCAACACAGGGTAAGTTCGAGCAGGCGGCAGTGGCAATTTTTATTGCCATGATTCTGGACGGGCTTGACGGTCGTGTTGCCCGTATGACCAATACACAAACCGAATTTGGTGCCGAGTACGATAGCCTGGCTGATATGGGCTCATTTGGTCTTGCTCCTGCATTAATTATGTATGAATGGTCCTTGTCTTCACTGGTGAATGTGAGCTGGCACTGGGGAAAACTAGGCTGGCTGGCAGCGTTTTTATATGTTGCTTCGGCCGCATTACGTCTTGCACGTTTTAATACCAAAGCCAGTAATACCGATAAACGTTATTTTCAGGGTTTGCCCAGTCCGGCCGCCGCCGCTGTTGTTGTTGGATTTGTCTGGTCCTGTTTTGATAATGGTATCAAAGGTGAGGATGTGCCGATGTTTGCTTTACCCCTTATTGTATTTGCCGGTTTAATGATGGTGAGTAACATTTCCTATTACAGTTTTAAAGATATCGATTTTCATAACAAAGTACCCTTTATGGCAATGTTAGTTGTGGTAATGGTTTTTGTGTTTTCTGCCATTGATCCGCCGATTACATTATTTGGCTGTTTTATGCTTTATGCCCTGTCTGGTCCTGTTATAAGTGTTACGCGTCGCTTTAGAAAACGCGGCAGGGCGGAATAAATCTCCCGTGCAAAGCGGTAAAAATGGATATAACTAACCCCGAGCTGCAACTGGCCAATGATTTTATAAAATATACTGGCAACAATATTTTCCTAACGGGAAAAGCCGGTACCGGTAAAACCACCTTTTTACACAAACTAAAAGAAAACACGCCTAAACGTATGATCATAACCGCACCAACGGGTGTGGCGGCGATTAATGCAGGTGGCGTCACCTTACATTCTTTTTTTCAAATGCCATTTGGTCCCTTTGTGCCGGGCGACGAAATTCATCAACAAAGGCAGCGTCACCGCTTCAGCAAGGAAAAAGTTAATATCATCAAAAGTTTGGACCTCCTGGTTATTGATGAGATCAGTATGGTGCGTGCTGACTTACTTGATGCTGTTGATGCCGTGTTACGCCGTTACAAACACCAGAACCAGCCATTTGGTGGTGTGCAATTATTAATGATTGGCGATCTGCATCAGCTTCCTCCCGTGGTGAAGGACGATGAATGGAATCTGCTGAAACAATATTACGATTCATTCTATTTTTTTAGCAGCAATGCCCTGCGGCAAACGCAGATGATCAGTATTGAGCTGAAACATATTTACCGTCAGTCCGATGCGCATTTTATTCAGTTGTTAAATCGTGTGCGTGATAATCGACTGGATCAGGAAACCCTGGAAGCACTTAACGCCAGATATAAAGCTGACTTCCAGGCAGATGAAAAAAATAATTACATCACGCTAACTACCCATAATCGTAGTGCTGATAATATTAATGAAAAACATCTGCAAAAGCTGGACTCAAAATCGTTTGTTTTTCAGGCGGACATTGAAGGTGATTACCCGGAATATATCTACCCTGCAGCAGAAAAACTAACCCTGAAAAAAGGTGCGCAGGTTATGTTCGTGCGCAACGACAGTTCCGCCGAAAAATTATATTTCAACGGTAAAATTGGAAAAATCACGCAAATTGATAAACAAAGTATCAGCGTAAAATGTCCCGATGAAAAAAGTGAAATACAGGTAGAAAGGGCTGACTGGGAAAACATAAAGTACGCCCTGGATCCGGAAAGCAAAGAAATATCAGAACAGGTATTGGGGACTTTTTGCCAGTTTCCTTTACGGCTGGCATGGGCAATTACCATCCATAAAAGTCAGGGTTTAACCTTTGAACATGCCATTATAGATGCTAATGCAGCTTTCTCTCATGGACAGGTTTATGTCGCATTGAGCCGATGCAAAACTTTTGAAGGCATGGTGCTGAGTACCCCTATTACTCAGCGTGCGGTAAAAACAGATAGGACCGTGGCGCGATTTGTCGAACATGCCAGTCAGTATTCGCCGGGCCAGGAACAGCTGAACAGCGCCAGAATACACTACCAGCAAAAATTATTACTGGCGTGTTTTGATTATCAGGCGCTGCATCTTAGTTTAAAAAAACTCAGCAAACTATTGTCTCAGAACCTTAAGCTTATTCAGTTTTCCGGTTTTGAGATGTTCGAAAAAATAGAAAAGCAAACACTTGATGAGATCATTATTGTCAGCGATAAATTCAACCGTCAGCTGCAATCATTATTTGCAGATAACAAAGTACCTGAAGACGATGCCAAATTGCAGCAGCGTGTGCAAAAAGCCTCTCACTATTTTACTGAGAAGCTGCAATCAGGACTGCTGGAATGGCTTGCTGCCTTTAACGTTGATTCCGACAATAAAGAAATAATAAAACAAATAAACCAGGGCATTGGTTTTTTGAGACATACATTGGATATAAAAATGGCCGGTTTGCAAAGTTGCCAGGATGGTTTTTCTACCGGCCTGTATTTAAATGCGCTTGCCCTTGCAGAAATTGATTCCAGCTCAAATGCCCGGGTTAAAAAATCAACACCGGATTATCATGCTGCCGATGTGGAGCACCCGGAACTATTGCAGATACTAAAGTTATGGCGCGCAGAACAGGCTGAGGAACAGGGGGTTGCGCATTACCAAATTCTTCATCAACAGGTTTTAATTCATATTGCCAATAAGCTGCCTGATACTCTGGCAGCGTTATTGAAAATCAAAGGCGTTGGAAAATATAAAGTGGAAAAATATGGCGCACAATTAACCGCCATGGTTGTTGAATACTTATGCAACAATTGAAATTTTCACCGAAAAACACTCTTAAAACACTGTCGTGAAAGTTTACACAATACCTTTTGTTAGAAATTTAAAATAATATAACTATTTGATTCTATTAAGTATAAATATATAGGCACAGCTTTTGCACTGTTTAGATAAACTATGCAGGTGTGATGGGCTGTGCTTTTTTTTCCATATAAAGCTGATTTAGAACAATGGCGTTTTCCTCTCGTCACACTATTGGTATGTGCAATCTGTATTATTGTATATTCCTACCAGTATGAAAAACAATCATCGATTGATTATGAGGTTGTTAGCTATTGCAATAAAGCAATGCAAAATAATAAATTTCGATTTTCTTTAAGTCATATCTCAATTGTTACAGGTTTGCATTCAGATGATGTGTGTAAATATATGTTACGTATGTCACATACCAGTGAGCAGCCTGAACAGGTTATTCATGAATGGGCATACATATCAAAAGATAAACTAAAATATTCTGAACAAGTCACCAGGGAGCGTATTAAAAATCTGTTTTTAAGTGCGCATGCAGAATTTAGTTTGAATGCTTCCTATCCGTTGACTCAAAACTTGTGGTTTTCACCAGAGAAGATTGATCTAGTGAAAATGGTCACGTCGTCATTTGCACATGCTGACCTCGAGCATTTGTTTGGCAACATTTTATTTTTCTTTGTGTTTGCAGCAACAGTCGAGTTGGTGATTGGTAGCGTAAGCCTGGTTGTTACAATTGTTTTGCTCGCAATAACAACGAACTGTTTTTATGCGTTTACTTCATTTTTAAATGCTGAATTTATTCCGACAATGGGTCTGTCTGGTGTGGTATTCGGCATGATGGGTCTGTTCGTTTGTTTTCTACCGCGTGTGGGTATTCGTTGTTTCTTCTGGTTTTTTATTGTGTACAGGAGGGTTGTTATACCTTCATGGATATTGGTATCAAGTTATGTGGGATGGAGTATGTATGACTGGCTGACTTTAGGTGCGGACTCCAATGTCAACTTTATTGTTCATATAAGTGGTGCATTGTTTGGTTACTTGATTGGTTTAACAGTATTCCGTATCAGCAAGCTTCAATATACGACTGCGACTACTGCCCTTAACTGACAATACCAAACTGCAGAAAGCCTGGTCTGTAGATAGAGCCCTGGTCGCTCGTACTCTATATTTAGCAAAATACAGATGATAAGTTACTCATTGTTGACTTTGTTCATGGCTGCCGTAACATGGAATCCATTATTCAGGACCTTTCTAAGTCATGAAAAATAGCAAAGGCCAGGGCAGAGCTTGTATATTTGCTGACTTATCGCTATAGTTATTCCAGATATGAACTATTTCACACCACAAGCTGATCTTACTGTGGCGCATATTTATAATGCGCCTGCATCGGCTGTGGCATTCCTGTTAGACTCTTTGTTACTCCTCCTGCCTTAGGGCGAATAAGCGATTCCTGGCGAGGAGAATACGCGCTCAACCGTTTTACAAAAAAAATATTGATTTGAAGGTCAAGTCATGAGTAATGAATCTACAGTACAAGATAAATTAATAGTATTTGATACAACCTTGCGTGATGGTGAGCAGAGCCCCGGTGCTTCCATGACAAAAGACGAAAAAGTCCGCATCGCCAAAGCATTGGAGAAAATGCAGGTCGATATTATTGAAGCCGGTTTTCCCATTGCCAGTCCCGGTGATTATGAATCGGTGAAAGCGGTCGCCTCTGTTATTAAAGACAGCACCGTATGTGGCCTGGCGCGGGCACTGGAAAAAGATATCGTACGCGCGGGTGAAGCACTAAAACCAGCGGAGTCTTCACGCATTCATACCTTTATCGCAACATCTCCCATTCACATGAAAATGAAACTGCGTATGCAGCCGGATGATGTGCTGGCGCAGGCGGTTGATTCGGTGAAATTGGCGAGACAATATACCGATAACATTGAATTTTCACCGGAAGATGCCGGTCGCTCAGAAATCGATTTTTTGTGCCGCATTATTGAAGCGGTGATCGATGCCGGCGCCACTACCATTAATATTCCTGATACCGTGGGTTATAACATTCCGCACCAGTTCGGCGAATTAATTCGTACCTTGTTAGAGCGCATTCCAAATTCGGATAAAGCAATTTTCTCTGTGCATTGTCATAATGATTTAGGTCTGGCTGTGGGCAATTCACTGGCTGCAGTATTAAATGGTGCTCGCCAGGTTGAATGTACTATTAATGGCCTGGGTGAGCGTGCCGGAAATGCTTCCCTGGAAGAAATTGTCATGGCTGTTCGTACCCGTCAGGATGTTTTTGGCTGTGATACCAATCTTGATACTACACAGATTGTTCCGTGCTCAAAACTGGTCTCAGGTATTACCGGTTTTCCGGTGCAACCTAATAAAGCGATTGTCGGCGCCAATGCGTTTGCTCACGAGTCGGGCATTCACCAGGATGGTATTTTGAAGAGCCGTGAGACTTACGAAATCATGCGTGCTCAGGATGTAGGCTGGTCCGATAACCGTATGGTGCTGGGCAAACACTCAGGTCGTAATGCATTCAGGAGTCGCTTAAAAGATTTGCATATCGAGTTTGATTCTGAGCAGGAATTAAATGAAGCGTTTTCCCGGTTTAAAGATCTTGCTGATAAAAAACATGAAATCTTTGATGAAGATTTGCGTGCCCTGGTTGCCGACACAAACTGGAGCATAGAAAACGAGCATTACAAACTGGTTAGCCTGCGCGTCTGTTCTGAAACGGGTGAAACCCCGACGGCATCGATGGTGCTGGAAATCGGTGGTAATGAAGTTGCCGCAAATGCCAGTGGTGGCGGCCCGGTTGATGCCTCGTTTAGAGCGATTGAAAGTGTGGTTCACAGTGATACCCAGCTA
>Ga0164313_10000260_pt1 | contig 39936 bp, 28 predicted proteins | sample GuaBasSedimGuay4_FD_113735 | JGI IMG/M metagenome (GOLD analysis project Ga0164313, IMG submission 113735) | Subseafloor sediment microbial communities from Guaymas Basin, Gulf of California, Mexico - Guay4, Core 4569-4, 0-3 cm | ecosystem: Environmental > Aquatic > Marine > Hydrothermal vents...
AGCGGCGCTCTCGTGGCGCAGCTCTGCGTTGCCAGATCTCGACGAATCCACGGATTCGCCTGCGATCTGTCGCCTTGATCTGCACCACGAGCGCACCACCGCGCACGAAAGCACTTACGCCACGGATGCTAGTCGTCCGCCGGCACGAGCGCCTCGGTGTACTCGGCGTAGCTGTGAAGCGAGCGCCTCAGGTGACCCGGGTTGTCGCTGATCCCGAACGTCTGGAGGATCACGGGCCCGTCGTAGCCGGCGTCCTGGAGCGCCTGTAGGAAGGGCAGCAGGCTGTAGTCCCCTTCGTCGAGGGGCTTGATGGCGTCGTCCCAGTTGACCGACGGGCCGGGCGGTCCGACGTAGGCGTCCTCGTCCGCCCCGGCGATCCCGACCAGCACGGCCCTGCGGGCGTGCTCGGCCGCCACGGCCTGCATGTCGTCCTGATTGCCCCCCCTGATCTCGTGGTAGGTGTGCAGCGAGTTCATCAGGTTGGGATGCCCGATCTGCTCGATCAGCGCCGCGGCTTCGGCGGCCGTCTCGATGTCCGTGTTCCAGTGCGGGTAGATCACGGTGCGGACGCCGAACGTCTGGGACTCGCGGGCCATGCGCTGGAGCAGCTGACGCACGGCCAGCGTCGAGGGAGCCTGCCTCACGATCACCCAGAGTGGCGCGTCCGCGCCGGCCAGGATGGGCAGCGCTTGTCGCCAGATGTCGGGGCTCGATGGGCTGCTGAAGTCGTAGACCACGAAGGGGATGAGCCTGAAGTCATCGAGCGTCGCGATGTAGCGGGCGTAGCCAGCGAGCTTGACCAGGTCCGTCGGGTGCTTGACGCGGGTGACCAAGCCGGCGAAGCCCAGCGACCTGACCCGCTCGACGTTGGCCGCCGGCTCCAGCTCGAGCGTGAAGTCGTAGACCAGCAGGGACGGCTGGGCTGGCAGGTCCGCTGCAGCGATCAGCAGGCAGGCCCCGATGGTCAACGAGCGCAGCGTGTTCTGGACGAGGGGCGGCATGGCATCGGACCTGGGAGGGTGGGCGGGCGCGGCGACGCGGGCGCACCCCGGCGGCCAAGTTGGGTGCGCCTGATTGGGTGCGCCCGCGTCAGTCTAACGCCGCGCCGTTCTGACGCCTAACGCCGCGCCGTTCTGACGCCTAACGCCGCGCCGTTCTGACGCCTAACGCCGCAGGTGCTCAGCGCTGTGGGGCAGCTGCGCTGGGGCCGCTCAGAACTGCGCCGCCTCGGTGGACTCGGACATAGCGGTGGTGGACGAGGCGCCCTGGGAGACCGCGTTGGACACGGCGTCGAAGTAGCCGGTGCCCACCTCGTGCTGGTGCTTGGTGGCGGTGTAGCCGTGGCGCTCAGAGGCGAATTCGGCCTCCTGCAGCTTGGAGTAGGCCGCCATGCCGTCTTCCTTGTAAGTCCGCGCCAGCTCGAACATGGAGTGGTTCAGGGCGTGGAACCCGGCCAGGGTCACGAACTGGAAGGCGTAGCCCATGGCGCCCAGCTCGCGCTGGAACTTCGCGATGGTGGCGTCGTCCAGCTTGGCCTTCCAGTTGAACGAGGGGCTGCAGTTGTAGGCCAGTCGCTTGCCCGGGAACTCGGCCTGGATGGCCTCGGCGAACTCCCGCGCCTCGTCCAGGTCCGGCGTGCTGGTCTCGCACCAGATCAGGTCTGCGTAGGGCGCGTAGCTGAGGCCGCGGTTGATGGCGCAGCGCAGGCCGTCGCCCTCACCCTCCTTGAGCCGGAAGAAGCCCTCGGCGGTGCGCTCGCCGGTCATGCAGGCGCGGTCGCGCTCGTCCACGTCGGAGGTCAGCAGCTTGGCGCTGTGGGCGTCGGTGCGCGCGATGATCACGGTGGGCACGTCCATCACGTCGGCCGCCAGGCGCGCCGCGTTGAGCGTACGAATGAAGGCCTGCGTGGGCACCAGCACCTTGCCGCCCAGGTGGCCGCACTTCTTCTCGCTGGCCAGCTGATCCTCGAAGTGAACGCCGGCGGCGCCCGCCTCGATCAGGGCCTTCATGAGTTCGAAGGCGTTGAGCGGGCCGCCGAAGCCGGCTTCTGCGTCCGCCACGATGGGGCAGAACCAGTCCACGTCGTCGCCGCCTTCCATGTGCTGGATCTGGTCGGCGCGCTGCAGGGTGCGGTTGATGCGGCGCACGACGTCCGGCACGGAGCTGACGGGGTACAGGCTCTGGTCGGGATACATCTGGCCCGCGTTGTTGGCATCGGCCGCCACCTGCCAACCCGAGAGGTAGATGGCCTGCAGCCCGGCGCGCACCTGCTGCATGGCCATGTTGCCGGTCAGGGCGCCGAGCGCGTTCACGTAGGGTTGCTCGGCCATGCGCCGCCAGAGGGTGCGCGCGCCGTGGTCCGCCAGGGTGTACTGGATGGGCATGGAGCCCCGCAGGCGCCGCACGTCCTCCACGCTGAAGTCGCGCACGATGCCGTCGAAACGGTGCGCATCGAGCTGCTCGTCGGGGCGCCGGTGTCCGGTGTTGTGGCCGTTGGTCACGCTCATGGTGAGGGTCTCGTTCGGTTGGTTGGTCGGGGGTGGGGGAGCAGCGTGGTCGCGGGGCGGGTCAGTCGCCCAGCGTGAGGATGTGTTCGTAGGCGAGCAGGGTGAGGAACTCTTCGCAGCGCGCTGCGGTGCTCATGGAGAGGAACAGCTGCGCCGCTTCGTCGAAGCGACCGGCGGCCCAGCGCTCGTCGCCCACCGCCGCGCGGATGGCGCGCATCTGGGCCTCGAGCTCCTGGGTCACGAACGCGGCGGTCACTTCGGTGCCATCGTCGAGCCGCGCGCCGTGGCGGATGCACTGCCAGATCTGCGTGCGCGAGATCTCGGCCGTGGCCGCGTCCTCCATCAGGTTGTAGAGCGGGACACAGCCGTTGCCGAGCAGCCAGGCCTCGAGGTACTGCACGCCGACGTCGATGTTCTGGCGCAGGCCGGCGAGGGTCAGATGGCCCGTGGGCACGCGCAGCAGGTCCTGGGCGCTGACCGTCACGTCATCGCGCCGCTGCTCGAGCTGGTTGGGCCCGGGCATGTGCTCGTCAAAGATGTCCTTGGCCAGGGCCACCAGCGCGGGGTGCGCCACCCAGGTGCCGTCGTGCCCGTCGGTCACCTCGCGCAGCTTGTCGGCGCTGACCTTGAGCAGCGCCGCCTGGTTGGCCGCCTCGTCGCCCTTGATGGGGATCTGCGCGGCCATGCCGCCCATGGCGTGGGCGCCGCGGCGGTGGCAGGTCTTGATCAGCAGCTGGCTGTAGCTGCGCAGGAAGTGGCAGCTCATGCCCACCTCGGCGCGGTCCGGCAGCAGGAACCCGGGCCGACTGCTGAAGCGCTTGATGAAGCTGAAGATGTAGTCCCAGCGACCGCAGTTCAGGCCGGCGCTGTGCTCGCGCAGCTCGAACAGGATCTCGTCCATCTCGAAGGCCGCCAGGATGGTCTCGATCAGCACGGTGGCGCGGATGCTGCCGCGCGCGATGCCGAGCTCGCGCTGGGCGTGGACGAACACGTCGTTCCACAGCCGCGCCTCGAGGTGGCTCTCCAGCTTGGGCAGGTAGAAGTAAGGGCCCGAGCCGCGCGCCAGCAGCGCGGTGGCGTTGTGGAACAGGTAGAGACCGAAGTCGAACAGCGAGGCAGAGACGGGCTCGCCATCCACCAGCAGGTGCCGCTCGGGCAGGTGCCAGCCGCGCGGCCGCACCAGCAGCACGGCCGGGTCGTCGTTCAGCTGATAGCGCTTGCCGCTGGTCGGGTGTGTGTACTCGATGCGGCGGCGCACGGCGTCGGCCAGGTTGAGCTGGCCCACGATGACGTTCTCCCAGGTGGGGGAGTTGCTGTCCTCGAAGTCGGCCATGAACACGTTGGCGCCGGAGTTGAGCGCGTTGATGATCAGCTTGCGCTCGACCGGTCCAGTGATCTCCACGCGGCGATCGATCAGCTCGGCCGCGAGGGGCGCCACGCTCCAACTCCCAGCGCGGACCTCGGCGGTCTGGGGCAGGAAGTCAGGCAGTTCGCCCGCATCGAGCCGGGCCTGGCGCTCGACCCGGCGCGCCAGCAGTTCGCGTCGCCGCACGCCGAAGCGCCGCTGCAGGTCGGCCACGAAGGCCAGGGCCTGGCTGGTCAGGACGGCGTCGCTGCCGGGCAGGGCGGGGCCCACGACGACGACGCCAGGCAGGACGGTGCGGCCGGAATGAGTGGTCTGGGCCATGGGGCTGAGGCAGGACTCCGGGACGAACGGACGGGCGGGGCGCCACTTGGCTCCCGCAGGACCTCCTGTCATTTATTGACAGAATGTGCGAGCGGTCAAGGCGGCATGGGATTTGGCGCTGTTGGCCTGTATTCGGCATGACACGCAGACCGTGTAATGATGTAAAGCTTGTCAAGTCCGCTCGCGCTCGATCCGATGAGGTGCGCCATGGCCCGATCTCCCCGTCTTGGACACCGTGTGCGCCGATTGCGGCGTGATGAGGGCCTGACCCAGGCCGCCATGGCCAAGCGCCTGGGCATCTCGGCCAGCTACCTGAACCTGATCGAACACAACCACAGGCCGCTCACCGCCGCGCTGTTGCTGGAGCTGGCGAGGGTCTTTCAGATCGATCTCGCGTCCTTCTCGGAGGATGACCAGGCGCGGCTCTACGAGGACCTGATGGAGGCCTTCGCCGACGATCTGTTTACGGATTCCGGGCTCAAGGCGGCGGACGTGCAGGGGCTGCTCGATGCCTCGCCCGAGGTGGGCCGCGCGGTGAGCAGCCTGTACCGCGCCTACCGATCGGCGCTGGACGATCGCCGGGCCCTGGTGGAGCGGGTGTCGGACATGGACGAGGCCATGGAGGCCGAGCCCGCCCGGCTGCCCAGCGAGGAGGTGTCCGACTTCCTCCAGGAGCACCGCAATCACTTTGCCAGCCTGGAACAGGGGGCCGACGCTTTGGTCGCGGCCGCGGCGGCCAGGCACGGACAGCTGCTCACGGGGCTCGGCCGGCATCTGGAGCGGCGGCACGGCGTGAGCATCGAGGTGGTGCCGGCGGACGAATCTGGCGGCGCGGTGCGCGTGTTCGACCCGGAGTCGCGCAAGCTGGTGCTCTCGGAGGTCTTGCCGCCGCGCAGTCGCTTGTTTCAGCTCGCGCACCAGCTGACCCTGCTTGAGCTTCACGACGAGCTGAACGCGCTGGTGCAGAACTCACCCACGCTGGTGTCATCCGACGGGCGGGCGTTGGCGCGCGTGGCCCTGGCCAACTACACCGCGGGGGCCGTGCTCATGCCCTACGGCCCGTTCGTGGAGGCTGCTCGCTCGCTGCGATACGACATCGAGGTGCTGGGGCATCGCTTCCGTACCAGCTTCGAGCAGATCTGCCATCGGCTCACGACCCTGGGCCGTCCGGGTGACGAGGGCGTGCCCTTTCATATGGTGCGGGTGGACATCGCGGGCAACATCTCCAAGCGCTTCAGCGCCAGCGGCATTCGCTTCGCGCGTTACAGCGGCGCCTGCCCGCGCTGGAACGTGCACGCTGCCTTCATGCAGCCGGGCTTCATCCGGACGCAGCTCTCGCACATGCCGGACGGGACGACCTACTTCTGCATCGCGCGCACGGTGCGGCGCGAGGGCGGCGGCTTCCGCGTGCCCCAGAGTCGACTGGCCATCGGCCTGGGCTGCGGCGTGGAGCACGCGCGCGATCTGGTCTACGCCGACGGCGTCGAGCTCGACAACCTCGGCGCTTCCGTGCCCATCGGTCCGACCTGCCGGCTGTGCGAGCGCAGCGACTGCCGGCAGCGCGCGTTTCCGCCACTGCAGCAGCGGCTGAACGTGGACGAGAACGTGCGCAGCTTGTGCTTCTATCAGGCGCCCGCGGTGCCCCGTGACCTGGGCTGACGCAGGTGGACCCGGCGGCGCACTGAGGTCGTCCAGTCCCCGGCCCCGCGGCGCGAGACTGGAAGCGGGCCTCGCGGCCAGCCACCATGGAGGCACCGCGTGAGGAACCATGAGATGCAGCCCCGCCCCTGGCATCGGCAGTACGACGCGGGCGTCCCCGCGACGCTCGAGTATGACGGCCTGCCCCTGCCCGACGTGCTGGCGGCCACCATCGCGCGCCACGGCGACCGCGTGGCGCTGTGCTTCATGGGCCGCCGCCAGACCTGGCGCCAGCTCGGAGAGCGGGTCGACCGGCTGGCCACCGCCATGACCCGCATGGGCGTGACCAAGGGCTCGGCCGTGGCCGTGCACCTGCCCAACCTGCCCCAGACCGTGCTCTCGATTCTGGCCACCCTGCGCTGCGGCGCGCACGTGGTCATGACCAACCCGCTCTACACGGCGCGCGAGATCGAGCACCAGTGGAACGACTCCGGCGTGACCCTGGCGGTGACCGCCGATTTCCTCTGGGCGCGCACGTTGGCGCAGCTCGCGCCCAGGATCGACTCGTTGCAGCACACGCTGGTGACGTCCATCCCGGAGGCCTTGCCCTGGCCCATGTCGTGGCTCGCGCAGGCCAAGCTGCGCCGCCAGGACCCTCCACTCAGCGCCGGTTTTGAGCCCGGCGAGCGCGTGCACGCCTTCGCGGCGCTGGTCAGGAGGACGCCCGCCGACCCGCCCTCGGTGCGCCTGTCGCTGGAGGACCCGGCGGCCATCCAATACACCGGCGGCACCACAGGCGTGAGCAAGGGCGCGGTGCTGAGCCACGGCAACCTGGCCGCCAACTCACAGCAGGTGGCCGCCTGGTTGACGCCGCTGGGAGGCGGCCCCCAGGTCGTCCTGGGCGCGCTGCCGTTCTTCCATGTGTTCGGCCTCTCCATCTGCGTGCTGCTTTCGGCGCGCCTCGGGTCCACGCTGGTGGTGGTTCCCAACCCGCGCGACGTGGGCGTCATCATCGACCTGATCGAGAAGCACCGCATCAGCGTGCTGCCGGCGGTTCCGGCCATGCTCGACGCCATCTCCACACGGGCGGGCATCGAGTCGCGCGACCTCACGTCGGTGCGCGGCGTGTTCAGCGGCTCGGCGCCCCTGACCATGGACAGCAAGCGCCGCTTCGAGGCGCTGACCGGGGCCGCGGTGTTCGAGGGCTACGGGCTCACGGAGACCTCGCCCGTGACGCATGTCAACCCGGTGGCCGGCGAGAACAGGATCGGCTCCGTGGGCCTGCCCCTGCCCGACACCGACGCGCGCATCGTCGATCCCGACGACGCCACCCGTGAGCTCCCGGTGGGTGAGGCGGGCGAGCTGCTGCTGCGCGGCCCGCAGGTCATGGCGGGCTACTGGAAGCGGCCCGATGAGACCGCCCTGGTGCTGAAGGACGGCTGGTTCGCCACGGGCGATCTGGCCGTCATGGACGACGCGGGCTGGTTTTCCATCGCCGGGCGCAAGAAGGACATGATCATCTGCTCGGGCTACAACGTCTATCCCGATGAGGTGGACAGCGTGCTCTGCGACCACCCCGACGTGGCCGAGGCCTGCACCATCGGGCTGCCCGATGAGCGGCGCGGCGAGACCGTCAAGTCGTTTGTGGTGGCCCGCCCCGGCGCCAGCGTCGATGAGTCCACGCTGCGAGCCCACTGCCGCGAGAACCTGGCCGCCTACAAGGTGCCGCGGTCGATCGAATTCCGCGCCGAGTTGCCGCGCTCCGCACTCATGAAGCTGCTGCGCCGCGAGCTGCGTGCCGAGGAGATCGCACGGCGCGAATCGGATCTCCCAGCGTGACCCGCGTGGTCGGGCCTCGGGCCAGCTGACCGTCCGGCTGACTCGCGGGCGTGCCAGCCACACCCCTCGATATATGAAGTAGAGTGTTTCATTCCCCGCGCGGCCTTGTCGTGCGACGTGCGCGGGCCACTCGACCTCGGCATTCTGTGACGGAGACCTCCATGCGTCTTAGCTCCCTTGTACGCCCCCTGCTCGTCGTGGGCGTGCTGCTCCCCCTGGGCAGCGCGAGCGCCCAGACCACCCACACGGTCGATCAGTTCGGCTTCAGCTTCAGCCCGGCCAACATCAGCATCGATGGCGGTGACACCGTGAACTGGGTCTGGAACGGCGGAGATCACACCGTGACCGAGGGCCTGGGCCCCGTGCCCGTCGGTGGTGAACTCTTCAACTCGCTGCTGGCCTCCTCTGTCCCGCTGGTCTCGGTCGAGTTCAACACCAAGTTCCTCTTCGAGAACCCGCGCGCCGGCAACGTCTACGACTACTACTGCATCCCGCACTTCGCGTTCAACATGAAGGGCACGGTCAGCGTGACCAGCTCGTGGTTCAACGACGGAAACGCCCTGGCCGGATCCAACGGCGACCCGCTGTTCTACGGCAACGGGACCCTGGAGGTGGGCTCCACCGCTGAGCTCGTGCTGGAGAACGCCCTCCCCAACGCGCTGGTGGGCCTGTTCATCTCGTTCGCGTCGACGCCGGTGCCGTTCAAGGGCGGCATGCTGTGCACCATCCCGCTCGCCTCGGTGACGCTGTTCCCCATCGGCCCCTCGGGCGAGGTCAGCCTGAGCTCGCCCATCACGGCCGGGATCCCCTCGGGCACGCCGGTCTTCTGGCAGTACGCCATCCAGGACGCCGGCGCGGTCAAGGGTGTGGCCCTGAGCAACTGCCTGCGCTCGGTCTTTCCGTAGACCGGAGCTCGGGGTTCGCTCGACGACCTGCCAACCAGCGGGGGTTGCCCACGCGGCGGCTCCCGCTGGTTGCGTGGGGGCGCTTCCCCAGGAGCTGGGCGGAGCGTAGCCTGCCGCTGCAGTCAGCGCCTCGCTTGGTGGCCGCGTCGCGTGCGTTCGAGGCGCGGCCACCTCTGTGCCGGGCGCTGGCGACACGCTGTCCGAGCGAGGCCCGTTGGCGCCTCATCGGTGGGGGCGTGGCGGAACTGGCAGACGCAAGGGACTTAAAATCCCTGGGCCCGCAGGGCCGTTCCGGGTTCGAGTCCCGGCGCCCCCACACTCCCGCTGGGTCTCAGCCAGGCTCGGCTCCCAGCGCTGAGCGGCCGCGCGTCGCCGGGCGGGGCGGCCCGGGGTCCTCCCAGGCCCTGGATTCATAGGCCCCGCTTTCAGCAAACCCTTGAAAAACAGGGAAATCCGTTGCTGGAAGCGACGTGCGCGTGGGGTAGTGTCGGCGCTTGTCGACGGGACAGGGCGCCCTGCCCCGCGAGCACATCCCCACGAAAGGACAGTCGAGATGGCCGCCAAGAAGGCAACCAAAGTCGCGAAGAAGCCGCGCACCAAGACCGAGATCCTCCGCACCATCGCCGAGAACACCGGCCTGCCCCGTCGCGACGTGGTGGCTGTGTTCGACGAGATGGGGACCATGATGGCCAAGGATCTCGGCGGCCGCGGCGCCCCCGGCGTGTTCACCGTCCCCGGCCTGATCAAGTGCCGCGTTGTGAAGAAGCCCGCCACCAGGGCCCGCAAGGGCACCAACCCCTTCACCGGCGAGGAGATGATGTTCAAGGCCAAGCCGGCCCGGAAGATCGTCAAGGCCACCGCGCTGAAGGCGCTCAAGGACATGGTCTGAGCGCGGTGCGGAGACGCGTGAGTTCGCGTCTCCCTCCCATGGTCCGGGGCGGTCTCCTGCGAGGCCGCCCCGGACTTCGTTTGGGGCCCCGGGCATGAGCGCACGCTCTGCTCGCGGCGGCCACGCGCACGGGCGCTTGCAGGTCGACGGGCAGTCCACGCGCTGGCTGCGGCACGGCGCGCTCGACGGCCGGCCCGTGGTGCTGCTGGCCCACGGCGCCGGGGCGCCCATGGACAGCGCCTTCATGGCGGCGGTCTGCGCGGGGCTGGTGCAGCGTGGTTGCTGCGTGGCGCGCTTCCAGTTCCCGTTCATGCAGCGGGCGCTCGAGACGGGCAAGCGCCGCCCCCCCGATCGTCGCCCGCGCCTGCTCGCCACCTGGCGCAGCATGCTGGCACGCGCCCGGGCCTGGGACGGCGCGGGGCCGCTGGTGCTGGCCGGCAAGTCCATGGGCGCGCGCATGGCCAGCCACGTGCTGGCCGAGGGGCAGGCTCCCGACGCGCGCGCCGCGGTCTACCTGGGCTTTCCGCTGCATCCGCCGGGCAAACCCGGCAGCGAACGCGCGGCTCACCTCACGCAGGTGAGCGTGCCCCAGCTCTTTGTCTCAGGCGATAAGGACCCTCTGGCGCGCTTTGAGCTGCTCACGGCCACGACGCAGGCCCTGGGCCGCCGGGGTCAGCTGCACGTGGTCCACGGCGGCGATCACTCCCTGGCCCGCCGCCGCAGCGAACTGCCCGATCCGGGGGCGTCCTGGCTGGACGACGTGGCGCGCTTCGTCGCGCGGTACGCAGGGGCGTAGGATGTCCCGGGACGAACCCGCCCCCAACCGCCGTCGAAGCCCCATGGACCGATCGATCACCGTCACCGGAGGCGCCGGCTTCATCGGCGGGCACCTCGTGCGCCGTCTGCTGGCTGGCCATCCGAGCCGGGCCGCGCGGGGCCAGCGCATCACCGTGCTGGACGATCTGTCGGCCCCCTCGACGCTGCCCTTGCCCAGGGATCCGCGCCTGCGCCTTGTGGTGGGAGACGTGCGCGATCGGGCCGCGGTCCTGCGCGCCGGCGCGGGAGCGGGCCTGGTGCTGCATCTGGCCTCGGTGGTGGGGGTGGACGCCGTCACCGACGATCCGCTGCGCACCGGCTCCGTCATCCGCGAGGGCACCGCCCGGGTGTTGGAACACTGCCGCCGCACGGGCGCGGGCCTGTTGGCCTTCAGCACCAGCGAGGTGACCGACCCGCCCCGCAGCGGGCCGCGGGCCGTCTACGCCGAGGCCAAGCGCGATGCCGAGGCCATGCTGTTGGCGGCGGCGCACGAGCTGCCGGTGACCATCGTGCGGCCCTTCAACATCGTGGGTCCGGGACAGTCGGCGCCGGGCATGGTGATCCCGGCGCTGGCGCGTGCCGCGCGCCATGGCGCGCCCATGCCCGTGCACGGCGACGGCAGCCAGCGGCGCAGCTTCCTGCACGTCGACGATCTGGTGGACGCGGTGCTGGGGCTGCTGGCTCAGCCGGCTGACGCCAGCGGCGCGATCATCGAGATCGGCTCCGAGCAGCGGGTGAGCATCGCGGCCTTGGCCGAGGCGTTGGCCAGCATGGCGGGCAGCGCGGCCCGGCCCGCGCGCATGGCGCCCGACGCCCGGCGCGAGGACCGCCCCCGGCGCGGTCCCGACCTGAACGCCCTGCGCCAGCGCACGCGCTTCAAGCCCCAGCGCGACCTCGAGCAGATCCTGCAGGAGGCCCTGGCCCATGCCTGAGGTCGTGCGCATCATCGCGCGCATGAACCTCGGAGGCCCGGCGCGACACGTGCTGCGCATTGATGCCCCGCTGCGCGCCCGCGGCTGGCACACCACGCTGGTTACCGGCCGCGTGGCTGCGGACGAACTGGACCTGTCGGAGGAGGCGCGCCGCCTGGGCATGGAGGTCGTGGTCGTTCCCGAGCTGGGTCGCGCGCCGCGGCTGGGCCGCGACCTGCGGGCCCTGGCCGCGCTGCGACGCCTGATCAGGTCCCGCCGCCCGGCGCTGGTGCACACCCACACCGCCAAGGCCGGTACTCTGGGTCGACTGGCCACGGCGCGCATGCGCCGGCGGCCCGCGCGTGTGCATACGTTTCACGGCCACGTCCTCAGCGGCTACTTCGGCCCGCTGATGAGCGGCACGGTCGCTCAGGTGGAGCGCGTCCTGGCGCGGCACACCGATCGGCTGGTGGCGGTCAGCGCGCGCGTGCGCGACGAGCTGCTGGCGTGCGGCGTCGGGCGTCCGGACCAGTACGCGCTGGTGCCGCCGGGCATCGACCTCGAGCGCACGCGCCCCGACCGCCGCGCCGGGCTGGCCCTGCGCGCCCGCTTGGGCTGCGACGAAGACACGCTGCTGGTGGGCCTGATCGGTCGCCTGGCCGCGGTCAAGGATCCGCTGCTGGCGGTGGACGCCTTTGTCCGCCGCGGACCGCAGGCGCGCCCGGCGCATCTGCTGGTGATGGGCGAGGGCGCTCTGGGTGCGGACGTGCGTGCGTCGCTGGCCTCACGCTCCGACGCCACCTGGCTGGCGCCTCGCGACGACCTGACCGCGGTCTGGGGAGCGCTCGACCTGTGCCTGCTCTCCAGTCGCAACGAAGGCCTGCCGCAGGTGGCCACGGAGGCCCTGGCGGCGGGCGTGCCCGTGCTGGCGCCTGACGTGGGCGGCCTGAGCGAGCTGGTGACTTCAGGCCACGACGGCCTGGTGCTGCCCCGCCATGAGTTGCCCGCGGCGCTGGACCACCTGCTGGCGCGGCCCGACGAGCTGTCGCGCCTGGCCCGGGGCGCGGCGGAGTTCGACGCGCGCCGGCACCGCGCCGAGGCGGTGGCCGACGGGCTCAGCGCGGTGTACGCCCGCGCTCTGGATGCCGGCCGCCCGAGCGGTCATGCTGCCGCGCTATGCGGCTCGTCATCCTGACCCAGGTCCTCGACCAGCGCGACGCCGTGCTGGGTTTCTTCCACACCTGGTGCGAGGTGCTCTGCCGCCACGTGGACGAGCTGGTGGTGCTGGCGCAGCAGGTGGGGCAGGTGCAGCTGCCCGCCAACGCGAGCGTGGTCTCGTTGGGTCGCGAGCAGGGTGCGGGCAGGTCGGCCATGGCCGCGCGCATGTTGCGCTACCTGATCGGCTTGCCGCGGCGCACCGGGCGCACGGTGATCCTGGGCCACATGGTGCCGCGCTTTGTGCTCAACGCGGCGCCGGCGGCGGCTCTGCGGCGCTTCCCCATGTACCTCTGGTACACGCACAAGGGCGTCGATCTGTCCCTGCGCATGGCGGCGCCGTTGGTCAAGAAGGTGTTCACGGCGTCACCCGAGAGCTTCCGGCTGGAGTCGGCCGTGTCGCGCCGCGTGGTCACCGGACACGGCATCGACTGCCAGCACTTCTCGCCGGGTCGTGAGCCGCGCGAGGTGGGCGTGCTGAGCGTGGGCCGGCTAGCTGCCAGCAAGGGGCAGCTCGAGCTGCTGGACGCCCTGGCCCGGGTCGACCCGGCGCCGTGTGTGGAGCTGGCCGGCGACATCCTGCTGGACAGCGACCGCAGCTACCGCGATCAGGTGGCCGCACGCGCTCGCTGCATGCCCGGTCCGGTGAGCCTGCTGGGGGCGGTTCCCTATCCCGACGTGGCTGGCGTCATGCGCCGGGCCAAGCTGCTGGTGAACAGCTCGCGCACCGGCAGCGTCGACAAGGTCGTGCTGGAGGCCATGGCCTGCGGCACCATCCCGCTGACCTGCAACGAGTCCTTCCGCTCGGTCTTCGACGACGACCTGCAGCGGCGGCTCATGTTCAAGCTGGGAGACGCGGACGACCTGGCCGGGCGCGTCTCCGAGCTGCTGGCCCTGCCGAGCGCCGAGCGCGCGTCCCTGGGCCAGCGCCTGCGTGGGCTGGTGCAACGCGACCACGACCTGCTGCGCCTGGCGCCGCGGCTCGTGTCCGAGATGGGCGGCTGAGCATGCAGACCCGGTCGATGGTGACGGCCACGACGGCCACGACGGCCACGACGGCGACGGTGGCCACCACGGCCACGGCGGTGGCGCGCTCAGGGGGCGTCGAGTGACTCGCCGTCCGAGCGCCGGAGAGGGGCGCGTGCGCCTCGTCGATCAGGTCTCGTTGCGGCTGGGTGTGCTGCGCGGCCTGGCGCGCTGGCTCGACAAGCGCACGGGCCCCGACGGCGCGCTGCGCTGTCGCCGCCACCGCGTGGAGCACACGGGCAAGAACGTCTACGGCGCCCTGTTGCACCTGGAGTTGTGGCGCTACACCCGCGATGAGGAGCACCTCGAGCGTGCGCGCGCCATCGTGCTTCGCACGCTGTCCATGTTGGGCGAGGACCCAGACTCCAAGGTGCCCGTGTTCCTGCCCGGGCGAGTCGACCCACGCAACGCATCCACCAACGCCATCGACGGTGGCGCCTGCGCCGACACCCTGGCCACCGTGCTGGATGAGTGCCCGCAGATGTTCCGCGGCGACGAGCCGGTGCGGGTGCGCGACGCGCTCGAGAGCCACGTGCAGGGCTACCTGCGCCACGCCGCGCGCGAGCGACCGATCACGGCGCAGCGGCTCTGGGCAGCCACGGGCGTGGCCCGCGCCGCGCGCCTGATGGGCCGCGACGACTGGCGCGCGGACGCCCTGGCCGGCTGCCGCCTGGCGCTGCAGGAGCTGTCCGCCGACGGCGTGGCCAGCTATATCCCCGAGCACACCGACCACTGCACGCACGAGGGCCTGGCGGATATCTCGACCTTCTACCACTCGCGCACGCCGGGCTTTGTGCTGTACGTGCATGACGTGTTGGGCGAGCCCCTGGACGACTGGACCGCCGAGCGCTTGATCGCCAGCCTCGACGCGCTGCTGGCCCTGCGCGACGGCAACGGACGCAAGCTGCTGCACAACGAGGCCAAGGCCTGGTACTGGGAGGGCGCCTACGAGGTCGCCAGCCATCCCTTTGATGCCTACGCGCTGCAGACCGGCGCGCGCCTGCTGCAGCGTCCCGACTACAGCCTGGCCGCCGGCGGTGTGATGGAGGAGTGGGTGGCGCACCTGAGCGCGCTGGACGGAGGCGTGGAGAGCCACGCGGGGCCGGGCGTCGACTTCCAGTGTCGCGTGTTCTGGACAGCCCATGGCGCCTGGGCCGCGCGGGTGCTGGCCGACGTGCCGTTGCGCGCGTCGCATGACACCCCGCGCGACATCGACCTGCCCGCCTCGGGCCTGCTGCACGTGGAGCGTCCGCGCTACACGGCGGTGCTGCGCGGGGCGCGCCGGCGCAGCAGCAATCTCTTCGGCTGCGACGCCGGCGGCGGCTGCCTGCAGTCGCTGGTGGTGCGGACCGGCGGCGGTGGCCTGGGCATGGAACGGGTCGCCGCGCCGCGCTTCGACGTCGCGCGCCCGGGCTCGGCGCGGGTGCGACCGGCGCACGGCAAGAGCCATCTGGCGCGCTGGTTGGCGCTGCTCTCGGCCCAACGCTCCGATCTGCGCTTCCGGTTATTCGTCGCCAGCGTGGAGTGGGGCGCAGGGCGCTGGCTGGGCGCGCTGCTCTATCCGCTGCGGCACGGGCTGCGACGCACCTGGCGTGATGCCTCGCCCTGGCGCTCGGCCCACGCCGACGTGGGCACGACCCACAGCTTCGACGGCCAGCAGGTCGTGTTCCGCGGGGGCGTGGCCGACTGGGATGGCGAGCGGCTGGCGGGCGTCGAGACCGAGCGTCGCTACGTGTTCGAGGACGCCGCCGTGTTGCTCGACGACAGCCTGCGACTGTCCGGCGTCTCGGCGCTCGTGCGCTACGAGCTGCCCGAGCAGCTGACCGACGTGGAGCTGAGCTGCGAGGGCGCGACCTGGCGGCGACGTGGTCGCCGGCTGGAGCTGCAGGTCCGCGGCGGCGAGGTCTGCCTGTCCGTGCGCGGCCGCTACGTCTGCTGAGCACCGCTCGGGCGCTCAGCCGTCGCCGGCGGTGGGCTCATGGGCGCCGCGGCGCCAGGCGTCGATCAGCCGCAAGTCATAGGCGTCGGCGGCGCGGGGCGCCATCTCGCCGGGATCATCCGCGAGCTCGTAGCTCATGCCGGCCGAGGCCTGCTCGCCCTTGGCGGGGGAGGTCAGGATGGTCTTGGCGTGCGCCGTACGAACGCCCCAGATGCGCAGCGCGGCGCCGCGTGCGCCCGGGTCGAGCTCAGGCGGCAAGCTCGCGCCGGTGCCCAGGCCCGGACGCCAACCGCTCTCCAGCAGCACCCGCTCCCGGTCTGCGGGGACGCCGCGCAGCAGCACGTCGCCCAGGTCCGAGAGGCTCACCAGCTTGTCGGGCGTGCTGGCCGCCGCGCCGCCGCCACAGACCATGAGCGGGACCCGGATGGAGGGCTCGAACAGATCCGGACCCGCCGCGAACCAGGTCTGGTGTTCGTCCAGACTGGTGCCATGCGGTGCGGTCAGCACCAGCATGTCCAGCGCGGGCAGGGACGCCACCAGCGGCTCCAGCAGCCGATCCAGGTCAGTGACCAGGGCGTCGTAGCAGGCGCGCCCGCGGGCCAGGTCCAGCTCGCGCCCGCCGCCCACAGGTGAGGGCGTGGGCGGGAAGGCGGCGAGTCCGAATGGAATGGACTCCGGGTCGTCGGGAAACGGGAAGTGCCCCGTGCGTTCATCCTGCAGTTCGGGCGGCAGCACGTAGGGCGGCTCCAGGTCAGCCAGGTGCAACCACATGAAGACCGGCCGCGCGTCCGGTGCCGATATGGACGCGATGGCCTTGGGGATCAGGCTCGACGCGCGCGCGTCCGGATCGACGAAGACCTCCTCGAAGGCGCTCAGCAGGCCCTGCCCGCGCTCCAATGCCACCAGCGCCACGGTGCGATAGCCGCGCGCTGCGTAGCGTGAGGCCAGGTGTGGTGCACCCGGATTGAGGCTGCCAGATGCGCCGCGCACGCCGTGCTCAATGGGCGAGAGGCCTGTGAGCAGACTGGCGAGCCCCGCGCCGGGGGCGGGTGAGGGCGTCACCGCGTTCTGGAACAACACCCCGGATCGCGCGCGCAGCGAGAGCTGAGGCATGTGTTCGGGCGTGAGCCGGTCAGCGCGCAGGCTGGAGATGGTGATCAAGAGTACGTCCGGCGCTCGCGCTCGATGCAGGCTCCATGCGCCGCGTCTGTAGATCACCGGCAGGATGGAGGACAGCTTGCGCCGACTGAGCACCCAGGCGTCACGTCCGCTGAGCCCTGGCGTCCCAAGCAGCTCGGCCAGGGCCAGGGTCTGTCCCTTGAGCACCTGCCGGCCCACCTCAGCCAGGTCGCCCTGGGTGGGCAGCAGCGGGCGCCGCCCGATGAGCGCTGCCAGCGTGGGCGACGGAAGCAGCTCGTCCTGATCCAAGATCAGGTACGCATCGCTGCGAGCCACGCGGTCCAGCGAGCCCAGCAGCTTGACCAGATCTCGATCGAGGTGCGGCGCGGAGAGGCTGCCGTCGGCGTGGGTGTCCACCACCCGCGCGCGCGTGCCGGCCTGCTCGATCAGCCAGATGGCAGGGCCCAGAGCCACCAGGCCCGTGGCCATGCCCAGGACGACGCGGCGCCCCGGGCCCGCGCCTTCGCTGAGCTTGAGCGCGCCGTGGGCGGCGGGCGCGGCCAGCACCAGCGCAGCCAGGCGGGCGGCCAGCTCGCCCTGATCGCCGTCGAACGGCAAGCACACCGTCAGCAGACCGGAGACCAGCGCGAGACCCACGAAGAAGAAGGCCTCGCGCCCGGGGCTGGCGTTGAGGTGGCGCACGCCCGGCATGTACAGCAGGCAGCCGGGGCCGACGGCGGCGAGCAGCGCCCACGCCGGTTCACGCCGCAACCACACCGGCAGCTCCGGCAGGCCCGTCACCAACAGCCCCAGGCCGGCACCCAGGGCCAGGTGCAGCGCCGGTCGCCAGAAGGGAGCGCGTAGCACCACCGGCTCGCCGGGCCGTCGCACTCGACTGCCCCCGTGGGGGTCGTTGTCGGGGGAGTCGAGGCAGGCCAGGTGTGACATGGCCAGGCCCAGGCACCAACCCGGCAGCAGCAGGATGGCGGCGCGCACGTCCGCGATGACCAGCCCGGCCGCGGCCAGCAACATCAGTCGCGGAACGTGCCGGCTGGAGCGGCGCAAGACCGACAAGGATGTCGCGAGCAGCAGCGCCGTGAAGGCCAGGGTCATGGGCAGCTGCACGCCCTGTACGAAGGGCGACAGCGCGGTGGTGATGCCGGGTGCCATGCGCGGGGCCATGCGGCTGAGCACCGGCGTGGCCGGGTCGCCCGACAGCATGAACACCACGGCCAGCGGATTCAGCAGCAGCAGCAGGGCCAGCATGGCGCGCGTGCCGCCATGGTTGCCCAGCAGGCGCGCGACCGCCTCCGACACCAGCAGCAGGCAGGCCGCCAGGGCGCCGAGGCAGATCAGGCGCACCGCGTGCGAGGGGGCGATGTCGGTGGCGGCCACCAGCCCGGCCACGGCGGCGGCGGGCAGGTCGTCGCCGTCCAGGCTGTGCGTGGCGTCCAACGGCGCGTAGCCGCCCTCCAGCCAGGCCACGGCGCGGCTGGCGCTGGTGAGGGCTCCGGCCTGCGGGTCCATGTGATCCACCGGCGCCACGTAGTTCACGCTCAGCAGGGTCGCCAACAGCACCAGCAGGCAGGCGCCGGTGCGCGCCGGCCAGAGCGGCATGGGCGCGGGGTGGGGCGGCTGACTGGCTTGCCAGCGGTCATGGCGCGCCAGCCTCAGCCGGCCCGCCAGGCACAGCAGCACGCTGACCAGTTGGATCACGAAGCCGGTCCTCACGGCCGACCATCCCAGCGCGGCGCCCGCCAGCATGCCGCCGCCCAGGACGACCCAGGAGAGGCACAGGGCGCTGCCCGCGACCGCGAAGGCCCGATCGATCACGGAGACCAGGCGTGTCAGGCCCCAGCCCGGGCAGAACAACACCAAGGCCCCGGCGGCCGGCCAGCCCATGATGGAGCCCACCAGCCCGAGCATGGCGAGCAGCAGCGGCAGGTGGGAACGGCGAGGGCTACGGGTCATGACCCGCGGCAGCCTATCAGTCCGTGGCGTGAGTCCGCCGAGGCAGCTCGAGGGCGCGCGCCCATGACGCCCCGAGCCCGGGCCTGCCCGGGCAGGTTTGTTCCTGGGCCGAGCGCGGTGAAGCGTGGTCCTGCCCTGGTCGAAGACCTAGAATGCGGGCCGAGAGCCCGCCCGCCGGGGCGCTCGTGACCCGGATCCCGAGTACCCGGGACGAGCCGGCCCCGCCCTCTGGAGCAAGGATTGAGCCTCATCCGCCAAGCCCTGGCCACGGGCCTCGTGCTGGGTGCCGCCTGGGGTCTGATCGAGGCCCTGGTCTTGCTGCTGCTGCCCTGGCAGCGCCTGGCCGTCGGGCTCGGCCGGCTTCCGGCCTTCGATCTGGTCGAGGCCCTGGCGGTGATGGCCCTGGGTGCCTGGCGCACGGCGCCTCCGGTGCTGCTGCTGGTGCTGCCGGCCACGGCCCTGGTGGCGCTGCTCGAGCACGTGCTGCGGCGCGGCCGTCCGAGCGACGAGCCCTCTCTGGCCGCCCCGCGCGCCGTGATCAGTCTGGTGGCCTTCGCCAACCTCTATTGGTGGACCAAGCCGCTCTGGGCCTTCTCGTGGGGGCTGCCGTTTCAGCACCCCAAGCGCCTGCTCCTGACGCTGGCCTGGCTGCTGGCGGGCTACCTGATCGCGCGTGTGTTGGTGCGGCCGCGCGGGCTGTTGGGTGTCCCCTCCCGGCGCGCCTGGGTGTGCGTGGCGGTGTTCATGCTGCTGGGCGGCGGCTGGGCCCAGTGGCGCGAGGGGCGGCTGTCGCCCCCGGCCCACTTTGGCGCTGAGCGCCCTCCCAACGTCTTGCTGGTGGTGCTGGATGCCATGCGCGCCGACCGCCTGGGCTGCATGGGCGCCGAGCGCGACCCGCCGATCTCGCCGCACATCGACGCGCTGGCGCAGCAGGGCGTGGTCTTCGATCGCGCCATGGTGCAGGCTCCGTTCACCTGGACCTCATTCGGGTCGATGCTCACGGGCAAGTACCCGCGCCAGCATGGGCTGATCAAGATGTCGCCGGACCAACGCCTGGACACGGCCACCAACCGCACCCTGGCGCAGGCGCTGGACGAGGCGGGTTACGCCACGGGCGCGTTCCTGACGGGCACCCTGAGCAACAACACCGGGTTGCTGCGTGGCTTCGACACGTACTTCGAGACCATCGTGGGGCACGAGCCCGTCAATCGCCACAGCCGCTGGTCGGTGGTGCGCAGCCGGCTGCTGGTGTCTGTGCTCTGGAACAAGCTGCGTCAGGCCATGGACGAGCGGCTGGTGAACACCGAGGCGCTGCGCTGGATCCGCGCTCAGGCCGAGGTGCCCTTTTTTGCGCTGGTGCACTACTACTCGACGCACACGCCCTACGATCCGCCCGCGCCGTTCCGTGGGCGTTACGACCCCGACTACCGTGGCGCCTACGACCCGTTCTTCCAGAGCCACGCGGTCTGGGTCATGCGTCAGCAGCAGACCGGCGTGTGCGAGCACGACGGGCAGCCCGCGTGGTCGTGCGATCACTTCGACCCCGTGCGCGACGTCGAGCACGTGCGGGCGCTGTACGACGAAGGCGTGGCCTTCGCCGACGACATGTTCGGCGACCTGATGGCCCTGCTCGACGAGCTGGGCATCGCCGACGACACCCTGGTGATCTTCACCTCGGATCATGGCGAGGAGCTGTTCGACCACGGCATCTTCGAGCACGACTGGATGTTCAACACCAACCTGCGCGTCCCGTTGGTCATGCGCCTGCCGGGGGGGGCGTACGCCGGCACCCGGGTCACTTGGCCGGTGGAGGAGATCGATCTGCCGCTCACGATCCTGGATGTGACCGGCGTGGGCACGCTGCAGGAGCAGCGCCTCGACTTCGAGCTGCCCGGGCGCAGCCTCTTGCCCGACATGGCCGGCCAGGCGCCGGCGCCCGCCGAACTCTGGACCGCCAGCGAGAACGTGCGCTACGTGTCGCTGCAGAACGCGCGTTTCAAGCTCACGCGCAACCGCATGTTGCCGGATTCCGTGCGTGTGTTCGACCTGGAGGCCGACCCGGGCGAGCAGCGACCGCTCGATCTGCACGACGTGGCCCACGCGCCTCTGTTGGCCCAACTGCTGGCACGCTGGGACGCCTTTGACGCGTCGCAGCCGGAGGTCTCCCAGTTCACGCGGGGCGTGATCGACCTGGAGTCGCTCGCGCAGCTGGCGTCGCTGGGGTACACCGCCGGCATGCCCGCCGAGGCGCTGGAGGCCCTGGCCGTGGGGGACACCGCGGCGGCCGCCCAGGCCTTGCTGAAGAGCACCCAGCTGTTGGGCAGCAACGAGATCCTGGAGGAGGAACTCTACACGCGCCCGTTCCGCTGGCCGCCGGAACCCGCCCCGCATGATGGGGGCGACTGACCCGTGGGCGCGTCGGTGCACAGGCTCACGCGGCTCGACCTGACGGTCAACATCCGCTTTCCGGGCACGCGGGCCAACGGCATCCAGGTGGCGGCCATGGCCGAGGCTCTGGCGGCCACCGGGCTCAACGTCGACGTGGTGGTGCCGCGGCGCTGGCCTTGGAAGGGCGTGGACCCGTACGAGCACTACGGCGTGGCGCGCACGTTTGGAGTGCAGCGTCTGGCCAGCTTGGACACCATCGACATGCTGCCTGCGCGGGCTCAGCGCGTGCCGTTTCTGGTGCAGTCGGTGACCTTCGGCTTGCGCGCCCTGGCGCGGGCGGCGGTGACGCGCGACGCCGGCATCCTGCTGCGCGACCACTACACGCTGCAGGTGCTCACCAACGGCCTGCGGCGCGCGGACCTGGCGCGCGTCTCGGCCGAGGTGCATGACCTGCCGGCCCCCGGGGTCCGTCGCCAGCGGGTGGCCGCGGCCCTGGCGTTGCTGCCCGCGGTCGTCACCATCAACCACGCGCTCAAGCACGACCTGGTGTCGGAGGGCCTCGATCCGGGTCGGGTGCTGGTGGCGCCCGACGGCGTGTCGCTGGCGCGCTTCGCGTCGTTGCCCTCGCGTGGCGACGCCCGGGCGGCGGCGGGACTCCCGCTGGACACCCCGCGGCTGGTCTACGCCGGGCAGCTCTACCGCTGGAAGGGAGTCGATACCCTGGTGGCCGCCATGGCTCACGTGCCGCGGGCCGAGCTGCTGGTGGTGGGTGGACAGGGCGACGACCTGGAGCGCGTGCGCGCCCTGGCCGAGCGGCTGGCCCCCGGGCGCGTGCGTTTCACCGGCAACGTGCCGCCGCCGGCGGTGCCGGCCTTGCTGGCCACGGCCGACGTGATCGCGCTGCCCAACAGCGCGGGCAGGGAGATCTCGGCCCGCTACACCTCGCCGCTCAAGCTGTTCGAGGCCATGGCCTCGGGGCGCGCTCTGGTGGCCTCCGATTTGTCCTCCCTGCGCGAGGTGCTGCGCGACGGCGAGAACGCCCTGCTGGTCCCGCCCGATGACGCGCAGGCCCTGGGCGCCGCGTTGTCGAGGCTGTTGCAAGACCAGGCGTTGGCCGAGCGCCTCGCGGTTCGCGCCCGGGACGACGTGTCCGGCCGCGACTGGCGCGCCCGCGCGCGGCAGGTGGCGGAGTTTCTGCGCGAACACCTGGAGGTGGCCGCCTGATGGCGCACCCCCTGCGCGGCGTGCTGGTGGTGGTGGCCCTGCTGCTGCTGCTCAACCTCGACCACGGCCTGCCGCAGCGCTACGTGCCCGACGACACGGCCGTGCGCTGCGCCCTGGGCATGGCCCGCGATCTCACCAGCGGAGAGGTGCCGCTGCTGGAGGCCCTGGCGCCGCCCGACGGTCGCTACACCAGCTACCCCATGTTGCTGCCCTGGCTGGATCTGGCGGCCCTGGGCGGACGCTTCGGGCTGGGTCTGGTGCGCGCTGAGTGGAGCGGCCCCGGCAGCTTCAAGGCGGCGTTGTTCGAGGACCCGGGCCTGGCCTGGTTGCCGGCGCGCTGGGTCTCGGTGCTGTTGGGCATGCTGCTGCCGCTGAGCCTGTATCGCGCTGCGCGCTGTCTGGGGCGCGGCAGATCGGCGGCCGCTCTGGCGGCGCTGATGGCGGGCAGCTCCCTGTTGTTCGTGCAGTACGCCCACACCACCCGGCCCTGGGCTGCCATGTTGGGTCTGGCCGGGCTCACGCTGTGGATGTGCCTGCGGCTGCTACGCCGGCGGCGGCTGCGAGACGTCCTGGCGGCCTTCGCCGCCGGCGCGCTGTGCGGCAGCAGCTTTCAGGTCGGCCTGGCTTTCGCTGCCCTGCCCGTCGGCGCGCTGCTGGTGGCGCTGTGCACGCCGGGTCAGGTGCCCAAGGGCGTGCTGCTGGGTCGCGGTGCGCTGGGTCTGTGTCTGTCTGCGCTGCTGCTCTGCGGCCTGGGCTATCCGCACCTGTTGCTGCACGGGAGCGAGGCCGCGGGGCAGGGCGGGCAAGCTGCGCTCGAGCTGGCAGCCAGCGGCGTCGCCCTGGGTGGGCAGTCCTTCTCGACGTCGGCCTTCAGCGCTGTGCGCGCGGCCGATGTGACGCGCTCCTGGCTGGGCAGCGACCCGGTGCTGGCGTTGGCGGGGCTGGCGGGCCTCTTGCTGCTGGGCTTCGGCGCGGGACCGCGTCGGACGCTGGCTGCGGGTGCGCAGCCGCTCACGCCGCCAGACGAGCAGCGGACGCGCGCCGCCGGTGCCCGTCCCACGCGACTGGCCGTCTGGGTGCTCGTGCTGCTGCCTGGCTTCGGGTTGCTGCTGGTGTTCACGTTCTACGAGGGCTCGCATGTGCGCTACCTCATGTCGGCCACGCCGTTCCTGGCCCTGGGCGCCGGGGAGCTGCTGGCTCGGATGGCGCGGGCGGGCGGCGCGGCGCGCGGGCTGGCGCTGCTGCTGCTGAGCCTGCCGCTGCTGCAGGCGGCGCGGCTCGATCAACTGCTCGGTCGCGAGGACACCCGCAGCGTGGCGGCGCGCGCGCTGCCCGCTGTGTTGGGAGCCGAGCGCCGCATCGCCCTGGACGGCATGGGCAGCCGCTACGCGCCGCCGCTGCTGCCGCGAGCCGAGAGCCTGCTCGAGGTGGCCGCGGCCGGCGTCTGGCTCGGGCGTCTGGAGCGAGAGATCGTGTCCAACAGCCGGCAGGGTCTGGCGTCCTCGCCGGAGGCCCGGCAGCTCCTGCCGATCCAGCGCTTCTGGCGCTACGACAGCTACTACGCCAGCGACTACCTGTACGACGGGCTGTCGGTTGAGCAGCAGCGTGCCGCGGGGCGCGAGCACGACGCCGCGGGGCGTCCCATCGTCGAGGTACAGCTGGGCGATTGGCTCGATGACTGGCGCGCCGACAGCTTCGTGCAGGTCGATCGCGTCCCGGACGACGAACGGCGCGCGCCACTCACCGCGCTGTTGGGCCGGCGCGGCCGGCTGCTGTGGGAGCTCTCGCCCACGGGCCGTTCGGCGCCTCGTGCGGCCGAGCTGCCCACGGACATGGGCTTCCCGCTGACGGACCTGTGGACCTACCAACGCCCCGGCCCCTGGATCCGCGTCTGGGACCTCACGGAGGAGAACCGTTGAGCGCACCGTCGAGCGCGCCGCGGGTGCTGGTCCTGACCCACTCGCTCTCGCCCGTGGACGGCGTGGGTGTGTACGGCGCCAACATCCTGCGCTACCTGGCGCCCCTGTGCGGCGGGATCGAGGTGTTGCTGGGCCGCAAGCACCGCGGGCTGGCGCCGGAGCTGCCGCGCGAGGGGCTGACGGTGCTGCCGGTCCTTCCCAGCGATCACTTCCCGTTCCTGAGCCTGCCCAAGCTGGCCTGGCTGCTGCTCACCAGCCTGCCCATGCTGGTGCGCGCCGCGCGCCGCGCCGACGTGGTGCACAGCTTCTCCGACTACCCGCTGGGCTGGGTGGCCACGCTGGTGGGCTGGCTGGCCGGACGACCGGTGCTGGTGAGCTGCCACGGCACCTACGCGGTGACGCCCACGCGCATGCCCGTGCACCGACGGCTGATCCACTGGATGTACGCCCGCGCCGACCGCGTGCTGCTGGGCGCGCACTACGCCATGGGCAAGCTCAATGAGGTGGCCAGCCCGCGCGCGGCCGAGGTGGTGCCCTACGGTTGTGTGCCGTCCGACTACGACGCCCGCGCGGCTCGGGGCGAGCGCCCCGGCGTGCCCACGCCCTATCTGCTGACGGTGGGGGAGGTCAAGCAGCGCAAGGGGCATCACACCTCGCTGCCCGCGTTCCTGGAGGCTTGGCGCCAGCGCCCCGACATGCACTACGCCATCGTGGGCCGCTTCGTGGACGACGACCCGTACTACCTGGCGCTGCAGGCCCAGGTGCAGGCCGCCGGCGCCCAGCAGCACGTGCACTTCCTGGGCAACGTGAGCCAGGAGCGCAAGGTGGCGCTCATGCGCGGCTGCCAGGCCTTCATGTTGACGCCCAACACCAGCGACGAAGGCGGCTTCGAGGCCTTCGGCCTGGTGTATCTGGAGGCGGGCGCGGCGGGCCGGCCGATCCTGGGCGTGCGCCAGAGCGGCGCGGAGGACGCGGTGCTGGAGGGGCGCAACGGCAGCCTGTGCGACGCGGGTGACGTGGCCGGGTTGGCACAGGCCGTGGGGCGCCTGTTCAGCGAGCCGGGCCTGGCCGACGAGCAGGGCGCCGCGGGTCGCGCCATCGCCGAGGAGCGCACCTGGGAGGCGGCCGCGCGGCGCGTGTTCGCGCTGTACCAGGAGCTGCGGGCGCCGCCGGGCGTGCTTGGGGAGCGCTGAGTCGCTTGTGCGCTGGAGCTGAGGTGCTCCGCGCCGCCGGCGGCGGGTCCGGGCGCGTGCGGAGCCTCGGGTCCCGGGATCGGTTCAGGCTCAGGCCCTCCGCGCGCCGAAAGAGGGCAGCGTGGCGAGGTCTCGGCCTCGCTCAGTGAGATGTCATTCCGTGTATATTCGTTGAATCTCCCCTGCTTGCGCGGCCGCCACGGTGCGCAGGTTCCCGTGACCCACCCAGGCTGATCTCCCGATGACGGATGCACCTGCTGCCGAGGGCAGTGCCCTCGACTCCCTGCCGGTCACCGGCAAGAAGATCGTCTTCATGTACGTGACCCCGCCGGGGCAGGACGACTTCTTCATCGCCATGCCTCTGGGCATCATCTACTTGGCGGCCATCCTGCGCGACGCCGGGTGCGACGTGGAGTGCTGCGACGAGCGCGTGTGCACCGCCGCCGAGGTGGACGCCTACATCGCCAAGGCCGAGATCCTGGGCCTGTCGGCGCTCACGCCCCACGTCAACCGGGCCATCCGCTACGCCGAGAAGGCCAAGCAACTCAACCCGGATGTGATCACGGTCATGGGCGGGCCCCACGCGACGGTGGACGTCGACACGTTCCTCGACGCCGACTCCATGGACTACGTCATCGGCGGTGAGGCCGAGGACTCCATCGTCGACTTCGTCAAGGCCATCGAGGTGGGCGAGCAGCAGTTGGCAGCGGTGCCCGGGATCGCCTTCCTGAAGGCCGACGGCACGCGCCACATCAACCCGCAGCCGCCGCTCATCAAGGACCTCGACCGGGTTCCGTTCCCGGCCTGGGACATGCTCCCGTTCGACCGCTACTCAGGCATGAACAAGGAGCGCCTGTTTTACATCTTCACCAGCCGCGGCTGCCCGTTCCGCTGCGTCTTCTGCCAGAAGGAGCTCACCGGTCGCGGCTTCCGCACGCGCTCCGTCGAGAACATCCTCGACGAGTTGCAGGAGATCCACGACAAGTACGAGCCGGGCAACGTGCTCTTCATCGACGAGCTCTTCACCTGTCAGAAGAAGCGCATCTACGACATCTGCGAGGGCATCGTGGAGCGCGGTCTCACGCTCAACATGAGCTGCGAGACGCGGGTCGACATGATCGACTACGACATGGCGCGCACCATGAAGAAGGCCGGCTTCAACCGCATGTACTTCGGCGTCGAGTCGGTCAGCCAGCGCAGCCTCGACACGCTGATCAAGGACTACAAGGCCGAGAAAGTGGTCGAGTGCCTCAAGATGATCCGGCGCGCCGGCATCTGGTCCAAGGTGTTCCTGATCATTGGCACGCCCGAGGAGACGCTCGAGGACATCGCGCTGACCGAGAAGGGCATCCGCGACGGCATGGCCGACCGCGTGCGCACCTCGCTCTTCAATCCGCTCACGGCCACCGCGTCCTTCGAGCAGTACAAGGATCGCATCGACCCGGACCTGGTGCGCACCGAGTACGTCGATAGCGACCGCTCACCGTACATCCATGAGAACTTCACCAACGACGAGCTGAACGCCATCAAGCGTCGGCTGGTGGAGGACTACGAGCAGTGGTACGAGTCGTTCCCCGCGCGCGCGCGGCGCTACCTCTGTCGGATCCGGTACTACATCGAGAACTGGGAGGACGAGGGCAAGGCGCGGGTGCTGCGCGCTCTGCGCATTGGCAAGGTCAAGGCGCCGACCACGGCCGACTTCCCTGAGATCTGACGGGACCCCGACCGCGGTCCTGGTGCGCCTGCCGGGCTTGACCCGGGGCGCTCGGCGGGGCACGGTCCTGGCACCATGAAGGTCCTGCTCGCCAACGATCTGTATGGGCACAGCTCCGCCGCCGGGGTCGCCGTCGGCATGGCAGAGGCTCTGGCCGCCCGCGGTCATCAGGTGTCGTTCCTGGCCACGGTGCAGTCGCAGCAGGAGGCGGGACGCAGCCACGAGGCCGGCGTCGACGTGCTGCGCGTGTTCACGCCGCCCTACGCCCTGCGCTTCAAGGCCTGGCGCAGCCTGGACGCGCCCGCCGGGGCGGGCGCCATGGCAGAGGCCGTCGCGGCCGTGCAGCCCGACGTGGTGCACGTACACAACCTGCACATCCACCTGGGCTACGGCGCGCTGGCCGCGGCTCGCGCCGGCGGCGCCGCGGTCGTGCTGCAGGTGCATGACGTCATGCCCTTCTGCCACCAGAAGCTGTTCTGCCAGCTGGACGAGCGCATCCACCCCGGCGACGAGATCCACTACCGGGCCGGGCTCAAGTGCGCCCTGTGCGTGAAGGCGCGCTGGAATCCGTTCCGCAACGCCGCCATCCGGCGCACGCTGCGGCGCGACGTGGACCGCCTGCTGGCCGTATCGCCCGAGATGGCGCGGGCCCTGGCGGACAACGGCCTGCCGGGCGCGGTCGTCGTACCCAACGGCATCGAGCCGCCAAGCCCCGCCGCGCCCGGTGTGTGCGAGCAGCTGGCGGCGCGCCTGGGGCTGCTGGGGCGGTCTGTGATCCTGCATGCGGGTCGGCTCGATCGGCTCAAGGGCAGCCTGGAGCTGGTGGCTGCGCTGGAGCTGGTGCTGCGCCGGGCCCCCGACAGCGCGCTGCTGCTGGTGGGAGAGGCCCTGCCCGGCTTCCGCGACGAGCTGCTGGCGCTGGCCGGGCGCCTGGGCCTGCCCCGCGAGCGGCTGGTGTTCGCCGGCTGGCTCAGCGGCGACGAGCTGGCGGCTGCCTATGAGCTGGCCGATGTGCTGGCCTCGCCCTCGCTCTGCTTCGAGTCCTTCGGGCTGGTGAATCTGGAGGCCATGGTGCGCGGCGTGCCGGTGGTGGCGTCCATGTGGGGCGGCCCCTCCGACGTGGTCACCGAGGGCGAGTCCGGTTATCTGGTCAATCCGTTGCACGTGGACGTGCTGGCCGAGCGCCTCTTGCGTATCCTCTGCGACCCGATGCTGGCCCAGGAGCTGGGTCGCGGGGCGGCCCGCCGGGCGCGTGAGCATTTCTCGCTCAGCGCTACGGTGGACGCCGTGGAGCACGTCTACCGGGAGCTGATCCCATGAGAGCCCGCTCGCGCGTCATGATCGTGGTGGTGCCCGAGGGCACGCGCGGCAGCCGCCTGGCCAGCAGCGACGTGCTGGCGGCGCCGCCGCGAGACGCCGCCTGCATGGCGGCCACCCTGCTGCGGCTGGGCGCCGAGGTGCGCATCATGGACGTGGGCATCGAGCAGCTCTCGGCCCGCGTGGCGGCACGGGAGGCGCGCTGGTGGCACGCCGACCTGGTGCTCTTCCACGCGGGCGGCCCCGACGTGGTGGACGATCCTCTGCCCGACAGCCGTCCGCTGACCGCTCTGCTCAAGGCGCAATGGCCCGAGGCGCCGCTGCTGCTCACCGGTCCCCTGGGTCGGCGCTACGGCGCGGAGCTGCTGAGCCGTCTGGCGGGGCTGGCGGGCGTGCTCGAGGGACCCGTGGGCCCCTGGATGCTGGGCGACGTCGACCTGGAGCATGCGCCGGGGCTGCTCACGCGCGAGCGCGATCAGCGCGGGCAGGCCGAGCTCGAGGCACCCTCCGATCTGCCCGCCTGGCAGCTGCTGCCGCTGGATGCCTACCCCGGCTGGGGCGCCCGCAAGGAGCGCATGGTCAGCGTGGGCGTCGCCCAGGACACCGAGGGCTTGCTGGCCGAGGTCTCCCACGCGGCTCAGCGTGCGGCGGCTCGTTTCCTGGTGTTCGACGCCCGCGATCTCGGGGCCCGGCACGAGGCCACCATCGAGCTGTGCCGCAACATGTTCGCGGCCGCGCCGGGGGTCATCTGGTCCTGCCGCGTGAAGGCCGAGCACATGGACGCCAGGTTGGCCCTGGCCCTGGCCCAGGGTGCCTGCAGCGAGGTGCTGATCACGCCCAGCTCGGCGCCCGAGGCCGCGGCACAGGAACCCATGGACGACCCGGACCGGGAGCCGCTGGAGGCCGCCCTGGACGCCGCGCGCGTGGCGGGCCTGAGCGGCGTGGCCATGCACCTGGTGGGGCGCCCGGGTCATCGGGTGCCCATCCTGGACGGGTGGCAGCGCTGGTTCGCCGTGCGCTGCTTGCCCGTGCGCCCGCACGTGCGCGTGGTGCACGCCGGCGAGCGCGGCCCCGATGCGCCCGACCTGGCCCAGGCCCTGGCGCGGGCGGGCTGCTGGGACAACGAGCTCTCGCCCTCCGACGTGGAGCGCGCGGTCAAGCGCCTCAGCGCGCCGGGTGCCGCGCCGCTGGGGCTGGCGACGTGAGGCGCGCGACGTGAGCCGGGCGCCATGAGCGGCCCAGCGGATCGCGCCTGGACCTGGCGCGAGGCGGGGCCCGACGACTACGCCGAGCAGGCCCGGCTCTTCAACACCTGCTTCGGCAAGCAGAAGAGCGTGGACACCTTCCGCTGGAAGTACGCTCAGAACCCGCACGGCCCGGCGCTGAGCCGCGTGGCCTGCGACGCCGGTGGGCACGTGGTCGGGGGCTACAGCTACGTGCCCCGGCGCTTTCTGCGCGATGGCGAGGCGATCCTTCTGTACCAGGCCAGCGACGCCATGGTCGATCCCTCGGCTCGGCGCCAGCGCATCTTTACAGGCCTGGACGACATCGCCTGCGAGGCCGCCGGGGAGCAGGGCGCCGACTGGGCCTACGCCTACTCCGGGCGCCTGTCGTTCAACGGCTTCCTGCGCAACGGGTGGAGCTGCATCGGCTACGCGCAAGTGCTGCGCTACCGCTTTCGCAGCCGGCGCGGGCTGGCACGCTGCGGTCGGCTGGCTCCCCTGGCGCAGCAGCTGGCGCCGCTGCTCGATGCCAGCTACCGCCTGCGCGACCGACGTCTGGCGGCCCACGGCGCCGCAGCGGCCGCGCTCACGCCCGTGCAACGCTTTGACGCATCGTTCGACGAGCTGTTCCAGGCCAGCGCGCCGCGCACGGGGCTGGTGGGAGTGCGGGACCACGCCTGGCTCAACTGGCGCTACATCGACACCCCCAGCCGGCGGCAGCAGTGCTGGGCCCTGCGCGAGCCCGGCGGCGTGGGCCTGAGAGGCTGGCTGGTGACCGAGTGCGTGGACGGCAACGCCTACCTGGTGGATCACCTGGCGCGGGACGAGGACGCACGCGCCACGCTGATGGCGGCCTTCACCTCGTTGGCCCACGCGCACGGCCTGCACGAGGCCACGGCCATGCTGTGCTCCCATCACCCGGCCACGCCGCGGCTGCTCGAGCTGGGCTGGCGCGCCCCGCGCGGGCGCAGGCCGTTCCGCGACGTGTTTCCGTGGATCGTGCGAGCCTGTCGGGGCGCGGCACCCAGCGCCGACCTGAGCATGGAACGCTGGCATCTGGCCGACGGCGACCGCGATGCTGAACACATGTCGGCCTGAGCGCCGCCCCCGGACGAGTCCCTCATGAAGCACAAGCTCAAGCTGTTCGCGCGCTGGCTGGTGTCACGCGTCCTGCACCTGACGGGGCTGCGGGCCCTGTTCCGCCGTAGCCGCAGCGGGGTGCCGGTGCTGATGTTCCACAACGTGGGGCACCCCGCGGCCACCGACTACCTGCCGGGGCACATGAAGATCTCGGAGGCGCGCTTCGAGCGCCTGCTGCGCTTCCTCAAGCGCGCCGGCTATCGCACCATCACCCTGGGACAGATGGCGGCCGAGCTGAGCGAGGGCCGCGTGCCCGATGACGCCGTGGTGCTCACGTTCGACGACGGCTACCGCGACAACCACGACCTGCTGCTGCCGCTGCTGCAGGCGTACGACGCCACGGCCACGGTGTTCGTGCAGACAGGCCCCATGGCGGGGCGCCTCAACTGGCTGCACCACTACTTCTGGGTGCTCGACAAGGAGGGGCCCCGTCGTCTGGGCGAGCTGCTGGGGGAGCGCCTCGAGAAGCCGCACCTGCGCGACGAGCTGTGCGGGTTGCCGCTCGACCCGGTGGCGGCCGAGTACCAGCTCAAGCGCATGCTCAAGTACGAGCTGGCCGCCGATGATCGGGACCGCATCCTGGCGGCGGTGTTCGCCGAGCTGGGAGGCGACGACGCCGCCTTGGCCAAGGCGGTCTACCTGGGGCCCGACGAGTGCCGCGCGCTGGACCAGGCCGGGGTCGAGATCGGAGCTCACACGGTCAACCACCTGATCCTGTCCTCGCTGGACGAGGCCCGCCAGCGCAAGGAGATCGAGGGCTCGTTGCGTGTGCTCGAGAGCTGGGTGGGGCATGAGGTGACCTCCTTTGCCTACCCCTACGGCCGCACCTGGGACTACGACCAGCACACGCTGCAGCTGCTAACGGAACTCGGCTTCCGCTGCGCCATCACCGCCATGCCGGGGTTGAATGACGCCGAGACGCCGGCGTTTGAGCTGCGGCGTATCGCCATGTGTGACGAGACGCCGCTGGCCGAGGTGCTGTGCGAGGTGGACGGCGCCTTCGACTGGTTCCGCCGCAAGGGTCTGGAGCTGACGGCCTAGGCGCGGGGTCGCGCGGCCGGGAAGCAGCCCGTGGTGGTCGAGGGCGCCCCGGAGCGATACAGTCTGCCGCCCACACCCTCCGTTGCTGCCGCCGTGCCAGAAGACGAGAACCTCCTCCGGATCGCCGCGCAGGTCTTCATGGTGTCGCTCACCTGCGCCTTGGTCGTGATGCCGGGCTGCATCAAGCTGGCGCGACTGCTGGGGGTGGTCGACAAGCCGGGGGGGCGCAAGCGCCACGCCCATGTGACGCCGCTGCTGGGCGGATTGGGTGTGGTGCTGGCCTGCTCCGTGGGCTACCTGGTGCTGCGCTACCTGCTCGACACACAGTGGATCGACGATCTGGGCTTCCCGGACATCGGCCACGTCGTGGCCGGCAGCCTGGTGCTGTTCGCCATCGGCCTGGTGGACGACGTGTTCAAGGACTCCATGGGCTTCGAGCCCAAGCTCCTGGGGCAGGTCATCGGCGTGGGCATCCTGATGTGGCCCGGGCTGCAGGGCCTGTGGAACAACCCCGAGCTCGGCTTCGCCGCCTGGATGTACCAGCTGTTCTTCCTGTGCTGGTACCTCACCATCGTCAACTCGTTCAACTTCTCGGACAACATGAACGGGCTCATGTCGGGCCTCTCGATCATCGCGCTGTCGGCGGCGATCATGTACCTGCAGGACACCAGCTCCACACGCACCCAGCTGGTGGCGGTGATCCTGGTGGGGGCGCTGGTGGGCTTCCTGCCCTACAACTTCCCGCGCAGCCGCATCTTCCTGGGCGACGCGGGCTCCATGTTCATCGGCTTCTGGATGGCGTGGATCCAGTTCAGCCTGATCGAGGGCTTCATGGGCGTGCGCACCGGCGATCTGGGCGCCAACCACCTGGTGCCCGCCGTGCTGATCATGGGCATCCCGCTGTTCGACGCGGCCTTCGTGGTGCTCATGCGGCTGGTGCAGCGACGACCGGTCTACCTGGGTGACGACCAGCACCTGAGTCACCGCCTGGTGCGCGGGGGCTTCACGCCCGCAGAAGCGGTCATCATCCTGTGGGGCTTGGGCTGCATCCTGGCCTTCCTGGGCATCCTGGCCAGCAACGCCGAGGGCGAGTATCGCTACCTGATCATCTCGGCCAGCTGCCTGTTCCTGGCCGCGGTGACGCGCAAGGTCATGTTGCTCGAGCGCGCGCACACCGAGTACCTGGGCGGCCGGCGCGCCGACGCTCACCCGGGTGAGTTCAGCGATGGCGAGGGCCTCTCGCCGTGAACACGGCTGAGTTCGATCGCATGTTCGAGCTCGAGCAGCGGCACTGGTGGTACCGCGGTCGGCGCAGCCTGGTGCGCGCCGCTCTGGACCGCTTCGCCGGGCGCAAGCGGCCGCTGGAGATGCTCGATCTGGCCTGCGCCACGGGTGGGTCCATGCGCTTCCTGGGCGACTACGGCAGCATCCGCGGCGTCGACATCTCCGAAGAGACCATCCGCCTCTGCGCGGCCCGGGGCATCGACACCATCGTGCGCGGCGACGCGCTCAAGCTGCCGTTTGCCGACGGTTCGTTTGACGTGGTCCTGGCGCTCGACGCGTTCGAGCACTTCGAGGACGACGGGCTGGCCATGAGTGAGGTCTTCCGGGTCATGCGCAAGGGCGGCCTGCTGGTGGTCACGGTGCCGGCTTTCATGTCGCTCTGGAGCCCGCACGACGAGGCCTATCACCACTACCGACGCTACCGCAAGGCGCAGCTGCGGGGGCGGCTCGAGCGCGCCGGCTTTGCCACCGAACGCATGAGCTACTCGTCCATGCTGTTGTTCCTGCCGGTGCTGTTGTTGAGGCGGCTGCGCTCGCTCAGACCGCGCCCGGTGGACGACGCGACCTCTGACTTTGCGGTGCCCATGCCGTGGCCGCTGGAGCCGTTGGCCGACTTGGCCACGCGCATGGAGATCGCTGTGGAGAAGCGCGTGCCCTTGCCCTTCGGCGTCTCGCTCTACGGCGTCATGCGCAAGCCCGCCTGAACGCTGCGGCTGCCGGCCTGCGGCAGACGTCTGTCGCAGGCTAGGATCCGTACTGCTCGAGCCAGGTCGCAAAGAAGTGCTGACACTCCAGCCGCTGCACCAGCCACCCCAGCTGGTCGTGCAGCTTGGCGGCCCGGAGCTGCAGAGCGCCCGTGTCGAGGAACTCCAGCGCCATGGGCAGATCGACGTCCTTGAGGTCGCGATAGGTCTCGGCCATACCCAGCAGGATCGGGTGGTAGTCATACGCATCGATGGACTTGATGTACTGCCCGCAGACGCCGTAGCTGTACACCATCCGGTAGTCGTACGGGCCGTTGGGTGGGGTCATCTGGAAGAAGAGATCTTCCCGGGTCCACCAGGCGAGGTCGCGCATGCGTGCGCGGGCGGCGTCGTGCATGGGCCGCTGCAGCGGATCGAGCGGGTCGAGCGCGCGCGCGGCATGGTAGTAGCCCACGGGGCCGAAGCTGGCGGTGATGAAACCGCGCGCCTGGAAGTGCTCGCCCGGGGCCTTCTCGGCGTGGAGGTCGCCGGAGTAGGCGTAGTAGCGGCGGTCGACGCCAGGGGTCAGGGCCGCGAATTGCGCCGGGTTGAGCGGCGTTCCTTCCCAGCCGTAGCCCGAGCTGGCCGCGCACACGTTGAGCCCGCTGGGCTGGGTGATGTACTCCAGGCGCGGGATCAGCCGCGAGTCGCGCAGGTCGGTGTCGCCCGTGAACTCGATCACGTGCGCCATGGCCACGAGCGTCTTGTACATGGAGCGCTCGTGGGCCCACACGTAGACGCCGCGCAGCAACTCGGCCTCATCGTAGATGGCGTCCCTGAAGCGCGGGTCACCCGTGAGGTGGTAGGCCAGGATGATCCCCTCGCGGTAGCGGTGCTCGTCATCGCCGAAGGTGCCGTGTGTCGTGGGCAGGTAGGCGTTGGAGGCGGCATAGGCGCTGGCGTTGGCGTCCACGAAGTCGTCGCTGCGCCGGATCTGCCACTCGCTCTTGTAGAGCGCCTGGTCGAGGGCGCTGAGGTAGTAGCCGCCCGCGCCGAAGCGCAGCCAGTGCGACGCCAGGTGGGTCTCGATGCGTGGGTAGTTGTTGGGGCCGCCGGACTCGTGTGAATAGAGGTAGCGCCGGACCGCCGGCGTGATGTTGCCCGGCGAGATGTTCTGGCTGATGCCCAGGGCGGCGAACACCTGCTGGGTCTGAGCCTCGGTCACCAGGCGGTAGGGGAACACGCCGGCCGCGTCGTAGTGCAGATAGTCACTGACCCGGCCCGACAGCGGGTGATCCAGGATGATCGCGGCGGTGTCCGGGCTCCCGCTCTGATCCCGGTGGAACGAGAAGATGGCGGCGCGGCTCTCGTGCTGCTGCCAGAGCCAGGTGAAGCCGGCGTCGTTGCGGGAGCTGAACGCGCCCAACGTCACCAGGCCGTCACCGTCGGCCTCCAGTGACCCCGGCCACATCTGCGAGAGGCGCTGGATGGCGATGGTGACGCCGCCCGCCGCGCCGGTCAGGTCGAGCCAGGGCTTGTTGGCGTAGTCGTACTTGTTGCCCAGCGCGTGCACCACGGCGCCGCCCACGCTGAGCTCGTAGCCCTGGTCCACGAGCTGGGTGGCGCTGCCGCTCTGCTTGGGGATGTGCGGGCGGTACTGCGACGAGCCCAGGTCCGTGACGCTGGCGCTGGTCTGGCCCATGTAGTAGACGCACTCCTCGCCGGCGGCGAGCGCTTGACTGAAGTGGGGCTGGCCGGTGCGGGTCGTGGTCGTGACGGCGGTGTCCGTGCCCGTATCCAGCTTGACCGCCAGCTCGAACGACCCGAGCTGCAGGTGCTCGTTCTTGAACTGGCTAGCGTTGCGCAGCGTGAGCGTGGTCTCCACGTCGCGCGATCCGGCGCGGAAGATGAGACGGCAGCTGAACCAGGCCTGGGCGCTGTCGGTGGCGTCCACCAGCTTTCCCTCGGCGACCACGATGGAGCAGGCCGGCCCGTTGCGCTCGAGCGTGACCTGGGTGTCGTCGCCGGGGAGCAGCAGTTCACCGCTCATGGTCGTGGCGTAGAGGCCCGGCTCGGTGGACGGGCGCACCAGCGGCTGCTGATCGACCGTGACGTGCTCGAACAGGTCGAAGTCGTCCCGGGACAGAGTCACCTGCAGCGGGCCGGTGTCGATCTCGACCGTGTCCGAGCCGAGTGTGGCCAACGCCGCGCCGTCCGAGACACCGCTGCCGTTGGTGATCAGCAGGGGCGTCTGCTGTCCGGCGGCCACGTCCGTCAGCAGGTCGACCAGCACCCACTTGGCGCTGCCGTCGGGCCACTGATCCAAGCTGCTGAACTGCCAGCGGTTGCTGCCCTCCACGGCCAGGGCCGGGCGTCCGCTGCCGGGGTCGACGTAGACGCCGTCGGCCTGGGCCAGGGGGAAGCCGAAGGTGGCCACGGACGCCAGGCGGTTGATCCCGCCCTGTGAACTCGTCAGGGCCTCCTGGGCCACGACCGGAATGGACAGGCTGCCGCCGCCCGCGCCGCCCTGGTCGGGGTCGAAGCTGCTGCCGCTCTGGCCGCCGCCTGCGCTGCTGCTGCCGCCGTTGCTGCTGGCCGCGGCGCTGGGCGAGCCGCCGCCGCCACAGCCCGTGGCCGCCAGCAGCGCGAGCCCCAGGGCCAGACGGCCGGGGTGGGCACGACGCGAGCGCATCATGGCTGGCTTCCGGCGAACACGAGATCAGCGAGCCTGGGGGCGGCAAGCGTCTTGACGAGCGTGTGATCAGGTGTGGCCGGGTCGCGAGCCGGATCCAGCGGCCCGCAACGGCCAGCGAGCGTAGCGCAGGACCTGGAGATCCGGCGCATCTTCCGAAGGCCCGTGTCGGGCTCCCGAAAGGTGCGCTTCGTCCTCGATGATCGGCTGGTGCGGGGTCTGGGGGCATGCAGCATGGTGGAGCGATCTCGCGTGCTGGTGCGGCGGCCTGGGGGGCCACGGCCTGCGTGGGCGCGGTTGTCCGGCCCGAACTCCCGTCTCGGCTCCCCGCCGGGGTGACTTGACCGCACGGCTCGAGCGAGCAGCGGGCTCAAGCGACACGTTGCGGTGATACGATGGGTGCACCATGCGCGTCCTGCTGATCAACCCTCCGCCGCCTCCCAGGCAACGGGTGAGCCGCGGGCTCATGGGGGGCTTCGGGATGGTGGTCGGGGAGGGGCTCTGCTACCCGCCGCTCGACCTCATGTATGTGGCGGCCAGTCTGGGGCAGGCCGGTCACAAGGTCACTCTGATCGACGCCGAGGCGGACGGCACCAGTCCCGACGAGGTGCTGGAGCGGGTGGCTGCCTTCGCTCCGGAGGTGGTGGGTCTGGCCACCTCCAGCGCCACCATCCGGCTCGACCTCGAGCTGGGCGACCGCATCAAGCGTGCGCGCCCCGAGACGCTGGTCTTCGTCACGGGCAGCCAGGGCAGCAAGATTCCCGACATGGCCATGGGCTCCAGCGCCATCGACGCCGTGGTACGCGGCGAGCCGGAGCTCACGGTGGCGGCCATGCTGGAGCAGCTGGTGCTGGGCCAGGACCCGCTGGCCGTGGACGGCCTGTCCGTGCGGCGCGGCGACGAGGTGCTGCACAACCCCAACCGGCCCCTGCTCAAGGGCGACGCCCTGGACGCGCTGCCCTTTCCGAGCCGCGACCTGCTGCCCAACGAGCGCTACTGCATTCCCACCATGGAGGGGCCCATCCAGGCCGTGCAGTCCTCGCGCGGATGTCCCATCAACTGCACCTACTGCGGCTACGTGGTGGCCCAGGGCGTGCTCTGGCGAGGGCGCTCCGCGGCCAATGTGTTCGCCGAACTGCGTGAGATCGTCGAGCAGCACGGCGTGACCAACGTGGTCTTCCGCGACCCGCTGTTTGCCCATGACCAGCAGCGCGTGCTCGAGCTGTGCGACCTGCTCAGCGCCGCCGACCTGGGCCTGAAGTGGCAGTGCGAGACGGCCATCAAGACCCTCAACGACGACATGCTGCGGCGCATGGCCGCGGCCGGCTGCATGTCGGTGTCCTTCGGGGTCGAGTCAGGCAACGCCGAGCTCCAGAAGAAGTACAGCCGCGGCAAGATCAAGGACCATGACCACGCCAAGGTGGTGGTGGACGCCTGCCGACGGCACGGCATCGGCACGCGCGGCTTCTTCATGATCGGGTTTCCGGAGGAGACGCCTGAGATGGCCGCCGAGACCATCGCCCTGGCCGTGTACCTCGATCCGGACACGGTGCAGTTCACGGCGGTGACGCCCTACCCGGACACCCAGCTCTACAAGCAGAGCATGGCCTCGCGCGGGGACGAGGAGTTCGACTTCTCGCAGTTCACAGGCACCACGCCGGTGGGTGTGGCGCAGGTCATGAGCGGCGCGCAGGTCAGCCGCCTGCTGCGGCGCGCCTACCGCCGCTTCTACCTGCGCCCCTCCCGCGTCTGGCGCGAGCTCAAGCGGCCGCAGCTGCTGCTGCAGCGCCTGCGACGCTACATGGGACTGATGCACACGGTGGACGAGGCGGTCTGAGCGGCCACTGGCCACGACGGGCCGAGGGCGGTTGAGCGGCCGGGTCAACGGTGGCACCCTTGCGCCTCGGTCGCCCCGGCTGGCCCGTCGTCGACCGGCCCCGCGACGTGACCGCACCGGAGTCTCCCGATGAGCAGCCCTTCGCCCGCCCCGCGCATCTTGTCGGGCATCCAGCCCAGCGGGACGCTGCACCTGGGCAACTACTTCGGCGCCATTCGGCAGCACGTGGAGCTGCAGGAGCAGGGGCAGGCCTACTACTTCATCGCGGACTACCACGCGCTCACGACCGTGCAAGACCGCGCGGCGTTCTCAGGCTTCGTGCGCGACGTGGCCCTCGACTACCTGGCCCTGGGGCTGGACCCGGGGCGGGCGGTGCTCTGGCGCCAGTCCGACGTGCCCGAGGTCTGCGAGCTGACCTGGTTGTTGTCGACCGTCACCGGCATGGGGCTGCTGGAGCGGGCCCACAGCTACAAGGACAAGCTGGCCAAGGGGATTCGTCCGCGGGCCGGGCTGTTCCTGTACCCGGTGCTCATGGCGGCGGACATCCTGGCCTTCCGTTCCGACCTGGTGCCGGTGGGCAAGGATCAGGTGCAGCACATCGAGATGGCGCAGGACATGGCCGAGTCGTTCCACGCCGCCTACAAGTGCCAGGTCTTTGCGCGCCCGGAGTCGCGCCTGGCGTCCGAAGCCGCGGTGGTGCCGGGCACCGACGGGCAGAAGATGAGCAAGTCGTACGGCAACACCATCAGCCTGTTCAGTGAAGGCAAGCCGCTCAAGAAGCAGGTCATGTCCATGGTCACGGACAGCGCCGGGGTGGACGACGCCAAGGACCCCGAGGCCTGCACGATCTTCCAGCTCTTCCGGCTGGTGGCCGCGCCCGAAGATGTGACCGAGATGGCGCAGCGCCTCTCGCTCGGGGGCTACGGCTACGGCGACGCCAAGAAGGCCCTGCTGGCCGCGCTCAACGAGTACTTTGGCCCCGCCCGCGAACGCCGGCGCGAGCTGGCCGCCGACGCGGACGTGCTCGAGGACGTGCTGCGCGCGGGCGCCGCCAAGGCGCGGGTGGTGGCGCGCGAGGTGCTGGGCGCCGCGCGTGAGGCCGTGGGCATGAGCGGCGCGCCGGTGCAACCATGATCGTCGTGGCGCAGCGCGTCAGCCGCGCCAGCGTGACGGTGGACGGCGAGCGCGTGGGGGCCATCGAGCACGGGCTGTGCCTGCTGGTCTGCGCCTTGGACGACGACCTCGAGCCCGACGTCGAGTGGTTGGCCGACAAGCTGGTGGACCTGCGCCTGTTCGCCGATGAAGAGGGGCTCAGCAACCGCTCGCTGTTGGACGTGGGCGGCAGCGCGCTGGTGGTGCCGCAGTTCACCCTGGCCGCCGACTGGCGCAAGGGGCGACGCCCGTCGTTCACGCGCTCGGCCGAGCCGGCTCGGGCGCGCCAGCTGGTCGACTGCTTGAGCGCTCGCCTGGGGCAGCGCGGCGTGTCCGTGGCCGCGGGCCGCTTTGGCGCCATGATGGCGCTCGAGTTGTTGAACGATGGGCCCTTCACGCTGGTGCTGGACAGTCGCCAGAGTCCCACCCGGCGGGCCGCCACGGGAGGCCCTGCGGAGCCGGAGCTCTCGCCCTAAGCGCTTGCTTGACAAGGGTTTGCTTGACGCTAGAGTGGCCGCTCGGACAGGCGCGGTGGTCCGTTTCGGGCGCTTGAGGATCGAGCGGCCGGGTGCATCGGTCGGCCGCCCCTGCCGTGACCCGTCAGCCCCGGAGCCCTTGGTGGACACGACCCCCGACAGCGGCAGCTCTTCGGCCTCGGCGCCTGTCG
>Ga0164313_10000261_pt1 | contig 39774 bp, 27 predicted proteins | sample GuaBasSedimGuay4_FD_113735 | JGI IMG/M metagenome (GOLD analysis project Ga0164313, IMG submission 113735) | Subseafloor sediment microbial communities from Guaymas Basin, Gulf of California, Mexico - Guay4, Core 4569-4, 0-3 cm | ecosystem: Environmental > Aquatic > Marine > Hydrothermal vents...
CCCGCCGGGAACGGGCTTCAGCCAGATCGCGGCGGGCGACTACCACTGCTTGGCGCTGAACGCCGACGGCTCGATCAGCGGGTGGGGTTGGGACGCTTGGGGCCAGGTCTCGAACGCACCTGCGGGTCCGGGCTTCAACCAGGTGGCGGCGTCCTCGCGGCATGGCCTGGCGCTGCGAGTCGACGGCTCACTCGTCTCCTGGGGAGCCGACGATTGGGGGCAGGTTTCGAACACGCCCGCGGGAATGGGTTTCGTCCAGGTCGCGTGTGGCTCCTTCCATTGCATGGCGCTGCGTGCCGACGGCTCGATCGTGTCATGGGGAGCTGACTGGAGCGGTACGGTCTCCGACACGCCTGTTGAATCGGGCTTCAGGCAGATCGCGGGGGGTGGGTATCATTCCTTGGCCCTGCGTGCCGACGGCTCCGTCGCAGGCTGGGGCTACGACGTCTGGGGGCAGGTCTCGAACCAACCAGCCAATACCGGCTTCACCCATGTGGCGGCGGGCTATGGGCACTCCATGGCGCTGCGTGCCATCGTTCCGCCCTGGACCCACGCCGGATTTGCCCTGGCCGGCCTCCACGGCAACCCGCTGCTTGTCGGCAGCGGCACGCTCGCTCCTGGGAGTAGCAACGCCATCGAACTCTCCGGCGCGGCGCCTGGCGCCCTGTCGCTGCTCTTCGTCGCGCTCTCGAGCACACCCGTCACGTTCAAGGGCGGCATGCTCATCGCCTTCCCGCCCGTGGCCGATGGCGGTCTCTTCGTCACCGGCGGCGCGGGCGGGCTCGGGCTGCCATTCGTCATGCCACCGGGCTTGCCAGCCAGCACGGAGCTGTGGGTGCAGTGGGCCATTCAGGACGCCGCGGCCGTGCAGGGCGTGGCGCTGAGCAACGCCATCAAGGGGACGACGCCCTGATGCGGACCTGCGCGAGCCAGGGTCGTCGCAGGCAAGAGGACCCGTGTCGCCGAGGAGGCCGTTCAGCGCCTGGGGGCGAGCCTTCTCGTCGAGCGCTTGGCCGCGGTGCATGACCAGCCGCCGCGAGGAGTCGCCCTCGCCCGCTCGTTCTCGTTCTAGAGCGAGACGACCAGCCCCGGGCTGAGGTTGAAGGGCACGCGAAGGCCAGGTCGCGTCGTTGGCGCAGCTGCTCGATCTGCAGCTCGGGCCCGCGCCGCGCCGCCGGCCCTCAGGCGTGGCTCGGGTCGCTGCCCGGCTGGCGCGCGTCTTCGGCCAGCCAGGCCTCGAGCTGGTACTCGGCCATGACGTCCACCAGTTGGCGGCAGGTGTCCCCGGGTCCGGCCAGTAGCGTGCGCGAGCTCCAGGCCAGGTCGGGGCCGTCGGCCGTGACGACCGCGCCGCCCGCCTCGCGCACCAGCAGCACGCCTCCCAGGATGTCGAGCAGCCGCTGCGGCCTGCCGCGGCCGGCCACCAGCAGGTCGGCCTCGCCCGCCGCCACCAGCGCCAGGTCGAGGGCGATGGAGCCCATGCAGCGCATCTTGCGTACCTGCCAGAGCAGGTGCGCCAGGGCGCCCTCGCGGCCCATCAGCGGGCCGCGCCGGGCCACGTGCACGATGGCGACGGCGTCGGAGAGGCGCCCGCCGTGCTCCAGCCGGATGGGCCGGGGCGCCTGGCCATCCGGCATCAGCCGCCAGGCGCCGCCGCCCTGCCAGGCCACCAGGGTCGTGTCGCGCAGCACGTCGTGCACCACGCCCACCACGGCCTCGCCGTCCCGCAGCAGCCCGGTGGTGAGCGACACGTAGGGGATGCCGCGCATGTGGTTGGCGCTGCCGTCGATGGGGTCGATGTGCCACTCGTGCACGCCGTCCCCCGGTACGGGCTCGCGGTCCTCCACCACCAGGCCGTGGCCGCCGAAGCTGCGGGCAAAGCGGGCCTCCAGCTCGGCGCCGGCCAGGGCGTCGTGCACCGTGAAGACCTGCGTGGAGGTGCGCCAGTGCTCCTCGCCCTCGTGATCGCCCAGGCTGGGGGCCACCAGCGCGTGGGCCACCTCGCGCAGGTGCGCGGCGGCGACACGGGCCCAGGCGGCCAGGGGGGTGTCCGGGCTCACGAGCAGGGCTCTCTGGGAGGGGGCTGGGCCTGGGCCCAGCCGAGACGATCCGGAGTCAGACGCTGTGCTGACCCGCATTCGATTCTATGATGGTCGACCGTGAGACTCCTCCTCCTGATGTTCGTTCTCGTGCTGGCCGGTTGCTCCTGGTCTGTGACCCCGGCCTTGCCGCCCGTCTCTCCGCCGCCCAATGTGCCGGAGAACGTGCTGCTGATGACGGTGCCAGCCCGCTATCTGAAGGACGTGAGCTCGCCGTTGATCGAGCAGCACCTGCTCGAGGAGATGCTGCGTTTCCAGCTGTCTGAGCCGGCTCGCGCGGCCGATGTGCTGCGCCACGAGGTGCGCACAGGCATGACCGCTCAGCACCTGGTCTGGAGCTTTCTGTCCCACCCCACCCGGGTCGTGGACCAGGGGCCGCCGGGCGGGCACACCCTGCTCTGGGGCCCCGGGGGCGTCTGGTCCCCCGGGCGCTACTGGGTGCGCCTGGACAGCTTCGGGCAGGTGGTCTCGGCGGGGCGCTACTGAGCCGCCAGGCGAGCGGTCTGGGCGCGGCACGCCATCTCATGATGCGCGAGTCGCGTGCCGCGTCGACCAGCGCTCGCGGCTGCTGCCAACGCCCCGCCCAGCGGCTGGCCCGGGGTGCGCGGCCAGCCGGATCGCCCGCGGCGCGCTAAGCTCCTGCTGTGCCCTGCTCCCTTCGCCCACTGCTCGTCGTGCTCCTGCTGGCGCTCGCGCCGGCCTGTCTGGTGGCGCCTCCGCAGGTCAAGGTGAAGGCCCAGATGGGCGTGGTGCGCGCCGACTCGCCCCACGCCGCCCAGCGCGTGGCCGGATTGCTGGACAAGCTCGCGCCCCAGGTGCACGCGCTGCTGCCGGACACTCGCCGCGCGCCGGTCGAGGTCTGGGTGCAGCGCCAGCTCGCCATCTACAGCCACTGGGAGGTGAGCGCCGAGGTGCCCGCCTTCACCATCGAGGGCGTGGGGCGCATCCACATGCTGGAGGCCAGCCCGCGCGAGCTCTCGGCGGCCCTGGGCCACGAGCTGGTGCACGCCCTGTTGGGCGAGAGCTGGGAGCCTCTTCCCGCCGTGGCCGAGGAGGGCCTGGCCGACTGGGTGCAGGAACAACTCAACCCCGAGCTGGCCAGCTCCCTGCGCGCCGATCACCTGGCCAAGGCCAGCGCGGCCTTCGACGGCCTAGCGCTCGGGCTCTGGATGCCCGCGCGCAGCGGCACGCGGCAGGTGGCGCGCTTCACGTTCCTGGGCCGGCCGGAGGACAGCGAGCCCCTGCCGCCGCCCAGCGTGGCCATCCGCTCCAGCGGCGACGACGGCGGCTCCTTCTGGAAGCCGTACCAGGTCTCGGTCTCCGACCCGCGGCTGTACGGCCTGGGCTACCTGCTGGTGGCGCGCATCGTCGAGCGCCACGGCGTGGCGGGCCTGCACTCGCTCTGCCTGCGCGCCACGCGCGAGGGCCACAGTGAGGTGCCCAGCGAGTGGCTGCTCGAGCAGGCCGGCCTGAACGACGACGCCTCCGCCTGGCGAGCGGCCATCGCCGCGCGCTTCGGCAGCACCGAGCTGATGGCCCTGGGGCGCACCTTGGTGCCGTTCCTGGTGGAGCTGGTGACCGACGAGCTGCGTCCGCGCGTCAACGCCCGCAGCGGTGACGAGTTCCTGTGGCGCTACCACCCGCGCCTGGGGCTGGAGGGCGCCGAGACGCGGGTCTCGTTGGCGCGCGTGCCCGACATGCAGCGCGCCCTGCGACGGGTCTGGCCGCGGCAGCGCGTCCGCGGCGCCGCGGTGCTGGCGGCGCGCTAGCAGCAGAGCTCGCTGCGGGATGCGCTCGCGCGGGCGCCAGCTCCGCCGCACGGCCTGCGAGCCGGCCCTAAAGGTTGCTCCCCTGAATACAAATGGCAGGATGCACACAGGCCCCTGTCGTGGGGCAGGTAGCTGCGAGCGGCACCGCATCGACGGAGACAGGAGACGGCACAAGACGACTCCGAGGCACGCCCCGCCCAGGGGCAGGGCGGGGGCCAGGCGAGCATCACGCCCGGGGCCCGCTTCGGGGACCTGCAGCTCGTCCGTGAGATCGGGCGAGGGGCCCAGGGGATCGTGTACGAGGGGCGGCAGCTCTCCATGGACCGCACCGTCGCGGTGAAGATCCTGCCCAAGGACTTCTCCCTGGGCAGCGAGCAGGTGGATCGGTTTCACCGCGAGGCGGAGGCGGCGGGGCGCCTCAGCCACCCGAACATCGTCTCCGTCTACGGATTCGAGGAATCCGGCGGCTACCTGCTGCTGATGCAGGAGCTGGTCACGGGCGGCGACCTTGCGGCGCAGTGTGACCGCATCGCGGACCTCGAGGGCGACGTGGAGGCGGCCTGCCAGCGAGCGGCCGAGCTCGTGCGCAAGCTGGCCCTCGCGCTGCAGCACGCCCACGCGCACGGCGTCATCCACCGCGACATCAAGCCCGACAACATCCTGTTCACAGAGGAGGGTGAGCCCAAGATCGCCGACTTCGGCCTGGCGCGCATGGACGACAAGCTGGGGCTCTCGCAGACCGGCGCCATCATGGGCACGCCGCACTACATGAGCCCCGAGCAGGTCACGGCCGAGCCCACCGCCATCGACGGCCGCACCGACGTCTACAGCCTGGGCTCCCTGCTCTACAGGCTGATCACGGGGCGGCCGCCCTTCGACGGCAAGACGCTGCAGGGCATGTTCAACGACATCCTCAACCGCGCGCCGCGCAGCCTGCGTTCGTTGCGCCCGGGCATCCCGGCCGACCTGGAGGCGGTCTGCCTGCGCGCCCTGGAGAAGTCGCCCGACGCCCGCTACGCGACGGCCGAGGAGCTGGCCGAAGACCTGCGCCGTTTCCTGGGCGCAGAGACCACCCTGGCCCGGCCGGTGGGCACGCTCATGCGGGCCTTGCGGTCGATCCAGCGCCAGGCGAGCTCCACGCTGGTGACGCTGCTGTTGCTGCTGCCCACGGCCTGGATCGCCCTGGACGCGCTGGTGATGCGGCGGCTGAGCGATACGGGTGCCGCCTGGCACGCAGCGCGCATGGGGCTCCTGGGCTTGGCCACGTTGCTCATGATCTGGCCGGCGCTGCAGCTCGGGCGGCGCGTGCGCCCGAGTCGTCGACGCCCGGCCATGGCGGCGGCGTTGGCGCTGGTGTTGTCGCTCGCGGGAGCGGCGGCGTGGGAGCTCGAACAGCGGCGCCTGGGCCAGCTCCAGCTTGCGGATCGCGAGGTCACGGCGTCGCGCCTGGCGCAGGAGTGGCTGGGTTCGCGCCCGGACATCAGCGACCTGGAGGCCTTCGAGGAGCGCTGGTCGGGGCGCCTGCAGGATGACGACGTGCTGCTGCTGGCGCGCGGTTACCTCAAGCGCGAGCGGCCCCTGTTGGCGGCGGCCTGGGTCGGTCGGCTGGACCGTGAGTTGCTCGACACGCCCGTGCACGACGCGCTCATGTTCGCCATCGACGACACGCTCGGCCACGCCGCCCAGGCGGCCCAGGCCCGTGAGCGTCTGGCGCGGGATCGCCCGGACGCGGACTGGAGCGCGTGGATCCTGGCGGGGGACGTGCTGCGCGACACGCGCCGTTCGCGCGACGCGCGTGACGCCTACCTGCGGGCGGGCCGTCAGCCCGACGCGCCGCGCGACCAGCTCAACCTGGAGTTGGCGCGCGTGTCGGCGGACCTGTGCCTGTGGGGCGACGTGGGCGAGTACCTCAGTGACTATCGCCGCTGGTTCCCCGACGATCCGGAGGGGCAGCTGATCCTGTACCGCGCCGCGGCCGGGCGCTTGGACTGGGAGGGGGCGCAGGACTCGCTCGACGTCTACATCGCGCAGGAGACCGTGGTGCCGCTCCGGCGTGCCTTACTGCCACACCGGCTGGCCGCGCTGCAGGGACACGACGACCGCGCCTGGGGGCTGGTGCTCGCAGCCGCGCAGGACCACGGGGACGATGTGTGGGTCATGACCTGGGTCGCGGAGCAGGCCCTGCAACGGGCCCGTGCGGAGCAGCAGCGGGCGTCGGCCAGCGCCGTGCAGGGTGACGCTGAGGGGGCGGTGGGCGCCGTCACGTCCGCCGTGCGGTCGTTGGACCTGGCAGCCCAGATGTACGCGCGCATGTTGCAGCTCGAACAGGGCGTCTTCTCGGGCGAGCTGGGCCTGGGGGCCGTGGCCATGAAGCGTGCCGAGCTGGTGCCCGAGCGCCGCGACGAGCTGTTGCAGGAGGGCTTGGCGCGGTCGCTCGCCGCGCGGGAGCTGGACGACTCCTACTGGCAGGCCCACTACAACGTGGCACACGCGACCCTGGCGCTGGCCCGGGCCCGACACGGCGGCTTCGCCCAGGTGCCGCTGGAGACGCTGCGCGCCTACGTGCAGGGCATGCAGCGCGCCATCGAGCGGAACGGCCTCGAGCACCAGGCGCTCAACAACGCGGCCTGGGTGCTTGGGCACTACCTGTCCACGGCTGAGGGCGCGACGGACGAGTTGGAGCGCGCCGTGGGGCTGGCGACGCGTGCCGTGCGGCTGACCGGTCCGCAGCGGGACGGCAGCTCTTGCCTCACCACTGACGCTATGCGTCAGGCCCACAGCAGCAGCTACGACACCCTGCGTTCGTTGCAGGAGCGGGCGGGGGACGTGGCCGGCGCGGCCGCCAGCGCCGTCGCGGCGCGAGACGCCCTGCCCGAGGGCGGCCCGCGCTGGGCTGCGCGTCAGGTGCATGTGGAGCGACTGGCGGAGCTGCTGCAGGACGGCTGAACCAGCGTGGCTGAACGAAGCGGCTGGCACGGCGGCTGAACGAAGCGGCTGGCCCGGCGGTTGAATCAAACCCCTGCGCCGGCCAGGGAGAGGCGCTACTTCACGATCAGCATGGCCAAGCCAGGGCTCGCCGCGAGCTGCGTGGGAGCCGGAGGCCCGGCGCCCGGGTCGTGCAGCAGAACCTGGAAGCTGACCTCCAGCCCCACCAGTTCCGAGTCGTCAGGCGTGGCCAGGTCCCAGCTGCCGCTGCCCGCGCCGACCTCGCCCGGCAGACCGTCGAGCGCGATGGGCAGCTCGAACAGGACGCTCTGCACGTGCAGGAAGCCGCTCTCCACCCGTCCACTGCCCACCTGCAGCACGCCGCTGGCGCCGCCCAGTCCGTCGCTGAGATGCAACTCGAAGTGCCCTCCAGGCGTGGAGAAGCCCTGCGCGCTGAGCTGCGGCACGAGCCCTCGGCTGCCCGGCTTGCCGCCGCCGTAGGACTCAAAGCTGCTGAGCTGGTTCACGAGGATGGAGACGCGGTTGGAGGTGCCGTGTACCAGCACGAGGTCCAACGCGCCGTCGCCGTTCATGTCGGCGATGCGTGGCGCGGTCGCGCCGAGCGGGCCGGTGGCCTGGAGCGCGTCCACGTTCTGGATCGAGAAGATGCCCTCGGAAGCGGTGCCCAGCAGCACGCGTACGAAGGCCTGGTCGATGTTCCCATCGTCGGTCGCCGTCGAAGACACCAGGTCGAGGCGCTGGTCGCCGTCCACGTCCGCGAGGGCCAGGGCGCCGCCGCCCACGGCCGCCGCCTGAGCGTCGACGGCAAAGGCCTCGAAGCGACTGCCGCCCAGACCCCGCGCCACGAACAAGCGACCGTCCGCCAGCCCCACCGCGACGTCCGCCAGCCCGTCGCCCGTGAGGTCACCCAGGACCACGCTGGCCACCTCTCCCCAGGCCGGGCCGAGCGCCACGGTGACGCTCTCGGAGCTGACCCCGTCGACGATCAGCAGCAGGCCCTCGTCGGCCTCGGTGTCCACGGCGGTGGTCAGCACGTCGAGGCGCCCGTCGCCGCTGACATCCGCCAGCACCAGCCCGCCGCTCAGCGACAGGCCAGCAGGGATGGGCAGCACCCGCGGGGCGAATGGGAGCGAGCCGTCGTGAAGGGCGTCAAAGATGTGCAGGGCGTCGGGGCCGCCGGGGCCCACGCGCGCCGCGAGCACGACGTCGGGGCGAGTGTCACCCGAGAGGTCACCCAGCTCCATCTCGCCGGCTCGATCGAGCCGCAGCGACTGGACCAGCGCCGCCTGGGCACCGTCCATGCGCGACAGGCTGGCGAAGACCCGGGGATCGGGAGCGACGTCGGACTGGTCCACGAACCAGCCGCAGACCAGGGCGTCGGGCAGCCCGTCCGAAGACAGGTCAGCTACGCGGACGCAGCGCAATCCACCGACCCAGTCCCCCGCAGGCAGGTCGTCCAAGGTGTACGGCCCCACGTCCGGAATCATCAGCTCGGAGCGGACGCCGCCGTCGCCGTTGCCCAACAGGATCGACAGGCTGTTGTCGGCCATGTTGGAGACCAGCACATCGAGCCGCCCTTGCGGCGCGTGGTCCGACCCGCTGTCGTCGCTGTTCACGTCGGCGATGGTGGCGTCACTGGGAGCGCCGCCCACGTCGAACTGGCTGCTGGACGGGTCGAAGAAGCCGGCCTCGCCGTCGGACGTGAAGGCCGTGACGAAGGTCACGAGCTGTTCGTCCTCACCCTCGAGACCTGCGGCGGTGTCCTCGTACCAGACCAGGATGGCGTCGGGCAGGCCCTGCGGGTCCGCGAAGATGTCGGCCAGGATGGGATCCACGCCCTTGCCCGCGTAGGCCGTGCCCACCACGATCGGCTCGAACGCGCCGCCGCCGAGGCCGCGCAGCACTGTGAGTGACACCGGCGGCTGCTCGTCGGCAAAGGTCCCCGGCTCATGGGCGATGTTGTCGCCGCTGCTGTAGACGGCGTCGAGCGTGCCGTCGCCGTCCAGGTCACCCAGCGCTCCGTACAGCGGGTGGATGCCCTGGCCGCTGGTGCTCTGATAGCCGGAGAACGCGGGCGAGAGGCTGAAGCTGCCCAGCCCGTCTCCGGCGTAGAGGTCGATGCGCCCCTGGGGCTGGCCGTCGGGGCCACTGTCAAACGCGTGGGACACGAGCAGGGCGTCCAGCGCCCCGTCGGCGTTCACGTCGCTCAGCAGCGCCGAGGCCAGGGCGGTGCCGCTGGCGAAGGTGCTGGAGATCCTGAACGTCCCGTCGCCGTTGCCTGTCAGCACGGTCGCGAAGCCCTCCTCGCTGGGGAGCGCGGGGGTGACCGCCCGGCCACTGGTGCAGATCAGGTCCGGGAACTCGTCGTCGTCGATCAGCCCCGACTGGATGTCGGTCAGGAGCGCCAGCGGCGTGAACACGGGCGGCATGAAGACGCCGTGGCCGACCCCGAGGAAGACCGAGATGCCGGCGTTCCCTGCCAGCGCGACGTCGAGCTCTCCGTCGAGGTCGTAGTCAGCCACCGAGACGGCCATCGGAGCCGCGTTCTCCGGCAGCAGCGAGTGATTCACGGCGGGCGCAAAGCTGCCGTCGGGCAGGCCCAGGAGGAACGAGAAGTCGTCGCTGCCGCGGTTGGCCACCACCACGTCCTCGAGCGCGGCGATCAGGCCGGTTCCTGCGGAGAAGTTGCCGCTGCCGATTCCCAGCGGGTGCTGTCCCGTGGGGATGTCCTGTTCGGACTTGAAGCTGAAATCGCCGGTCTTGCCCGACTGTCCGACACGCACGTTCACGCCGTGGCCGCTGGTGTTGGAGGTGATGATCACGGGCTCGTCGATGAAGTCGCTGGAGCCGGCGCCTTCGGGGTCCGGCAGGACCAGGATGGCCCGCCCCGGCCTGCCGTCGAAGATGGACGCTGAGGGCACGAAGGGTTCCGACCCCTCCGCAGCCAGCAGCAGCACGCGTGCCTCGCCGCGATCGTCGCCGGCGCGCGGTGCCCCGAGCACCCAGTCGACGGCGCCGTTGCCGTCGAGATCACCGGCGACGCTGAGGGCCAACCCAGAGGCGTCTCCGTCCGAGAGGCCCGGGATGACCGGCTCGGTCAGTTCGTCGTAGCGCCGCTCGCTGAGCACGCCGCCGTCCGCCGCCAGCAGCAGCAGCCACACGGCGCCGCGGTCGCTGCCCACGACGTCGTCACCGGGCGCGCCCACCAGCAGGTCGGGCGTCCCATTGCCATCCACGTCGCCCACGGCGGCGATGCCGCGGCCGAAACCGTCGGCGTCAGCCAGAGGGCCCGCGAAGCCGCCGCTGGTGGATGAGATCTTGTGTTCGTCGATCACCATCCCGTCGGCGCTGAGCAGCAGGATCCAGAGCGCGCCGCGATCGGTGCCGCCGTCGTCATCGTTGAGCGCGCCCACGGCGAGGTCAGCCACGCCGTTGCCGTCCAGGTCGCCGAGCAGGGCCAGGGCGCTACCGAAGGTGTCGTTGTCGTTCAACTCGCCGTCGAAGCCGCCCTGCGTGCCGTTGATCAGGCGGTGCTCACGCACGCTGCCATCGGCGTTCAGGAACAGGATCCAGATCGCGCCCGCCCGCGTGCCGCCCTTGCGGTCGCTGAGGGTGCTCACCGCCAGGTCCGGGACGCCGTCGCCGTCGACGTCGCCCGCGGCGGACAGCGCCCGCCCGAACTCGTCACCGTCGCGCAGCTTGCCGGTGAAGCCGCCCGCCAGGTCCGAGATCTTCTGCTCGGCCCGGACGCCGCCACCGGCGTCGAGGAACAGCACCCAGACGGCCCCGCGCTTGGAGCCTCCGTCCGGATCTCTCGGTGCGCCGACGACCAGATCGACCACGCCGTCTCCGTCGATGTCGCCGGGGCTTGCCAGGGCCTGGCCGAAGCGGCTGTGGTCCGCGAGCGCGCCCCCGAAGCCGCCCGCATCGGAGCCGACCAGCGACTGCGAGGCGACCGTTCCATCGCTGGCCATGAAGAGCAGCCAGAGCGCGCCGCGGTCCGTGCCGCCGTGGTCGCTGCCGGGGGCTCCCAGCGCCAGATCGGGCACGCCGTCCCCGTTGATGTCGCCGAGTGAGGTCGTTGCCGCACCGAAGAGATCGCCGTCGTTCAGCTCGCCCCCGAAGCCGCCCGCGTCCGGACCCAGCACGAGGCCGCTGTCCAGGTCGCCGGGAAGCGGCTGGCTCATCCCCAGGGGAGCAAACAGGGCCAGCAGCAGCGCGGCCAGCGGGATCGTCCGGTTGGCTCCACGCTCCATGACTTCACGAACTGACGACATGCTGTGACTCCTGGTGATGAGCTTCGATGGTGGACCCAAGTGCCCGGCCCACTAGCGGTCGCTGCTCATGACCCGAAGCGCGCGACCTGCCCCACTCCGCACTATCGCACGGATGCCGCAGGGCGCAGCCTTCAAGAGGGCGCGGGGTGGCAGCTCTGAAAAACGCCTTCGGACTCATGAAAGGACCCGTGGCGCGGAACGGGGCTGAGCACACGGCGGGGACGCGTGCGCGGCCAGCGGCCCGAGCGAGGGTAATCGCGCTACTCTTGGCAGCTCCCCCGCGCGGCCGTTGCCGGTCCACGCGCCCCGAGCCCCCGCCCCCTCTCCCGAGCCCGCCCATGCGTCCGACCGCGCTGGTCGCCGTGTTCTCGCTGTGCTTCCTGGCGTCGCTGACCCCGACCTCGCTCCACGCTCAGGCACACCCGCAGCGGCCGCCGTTCCTGTTCGTCGAGAACCTCGGGCAGGAGGCCGCGCCGGCGCGTTTCGTGGCTCGCGGCGAGTCGCTCAGCGTGTTCTTCACCCCGGGCGGCGCGCGGCTGGTGCTGGAGCCCGAGGGCGGGGCGGCGGCGGCCGTGTTCCTCGCGTTGGAGGGCGCTCGTCGGGCCGAGCCCGAAGCGCTGGGCCAGCCGCTCACGCGCATCCACAGCTACCGCGGCCGCGACCCGTCGCGCTGGGTGAGCGACGCGCGGGCCTTTGCGGGCCTGGCCTATCGCAACCTGCACGAGGGCGTCGATCTGCACTTCGTCACTCGCGAGGGGCGCCTGAGCTACGACCTCGTGCTGGCGCCCGGAGCGGACGCCGGCGGGCTGGTCATGCGCTGCGAGGGCGCGCTGGGGCTGGCGCTCACGGACGACGGGGGCCTCGCCGTGCGGACCGCGGCGGGGACCCTGCAGCAGTCGGCGCCGCTGGTCTGGGAGCGAGCTGCGGACGGCTCGCGCGACCCCGTGCCCGCGCGCTTCGTGCTGCTGGATCAACAGCGCTGGCGCTTCGACGTGCAGCGGCGCGACCCACAGCGGGCCCTGGTGATCGATCCGGGGCTCACCTGGGGCAGCCACCTGGGCGGAGGCCTGGCCGACCGTGCCCAGGCCGTGGCGCTCACGCCGGAAGGGCACGTGATCGTGGCGGGCAGCACGGGCTCGCACGACTTCCCCACCACGCCGGGCGCCATCCAGGGGGCGATCACGGGCTACAACGACGCCTTCGTGGTGCGCATCGACCCCAGCGACGGCGCCTTCATGTTCGCCACCTTCCTGGGTGGCGCCGACGCGGTCATCTTCCGGCCGGACGTGGCGCAGGCCGTGACCGTGGGCGACGACGGCTTCGTGCTGGTGGCGGGTACCTCGGCCAGCCCCGACTTCCCCACCACCAGCGGCGCGCTGCAGCAGCTGAGCAGCGGCGGCACGGACGCCTTCGTGGCGCGCCTGCACCCGGACGGCAGCTTGAACTGGTCGACGCTGCTGGGCGGCTCGGGCCATGACGAGGCCACGGCGCTGGCGCTGGACGCCGACGGCACGCTGACCGTCGCGGGCATGACCTTCTCCAACGACTTTCCCACCAGCGCGGGCGCGTTCGACGAGAGCTTCAACTCCCTCGCGCTTACGAACGACGGCTGGGTGGCGCGGCTGTCCAGCGACGGCGCCGCGCTCGCATGGAGCACGTACCTTGGCGGCTCGCTCAGAGACGAGCTGTGCGCGCTGGCACTCGACGCGCTGGGGCGTCCGGTGGTAGCGGGCCTGACCGGCTCGAGCGACCTGCCCACCACGCCCGGCGCCTTCGACACGAGCTTCAACGGCGGCGGCAGCACCGAGACCGACGCCCTGGTGGCGCGCCTCTCGGCCGACGGCAGCGACCTGGAGTGGTGTACCTATCTGGGCAGCGTCGAGCGGGTCGAGGCCCAGGCCCTGGCCCTGTCTGCGCTCGGCGAGGTGCTGGTGGCGGGCGAGACTCACGGGAGCGACTTCCCCGTGACGCCCGACGCGCCGCAGCCCGTCTATGGCGGCGGCGCCTGCGACGGCTTCGTCACCCGGCTCGCATCCGACGGCGGCTCCCTGGTCTGGTCGAGCTTTCTGGGCGGCGCGGCGGACGATCGGCTGGAGGCGCTGGCGCTCAGCAGCGGAGAGCAGGCCACGGTGGCGGGCTCCAGTGGCTCGCTGGGGCTGATCGCCGGCTTGTTGCCCAAGCTGTCACCGGCGGCGTCGGGCCTGCTGAGCGACAGCGGCGTGGTGGTCAGCCAGGGCGGATCGCCCGGCCCCCTGGTCCCCGGTGGCCCGGGCCCCGGGGCCCGCAGCGCGGCAGCCTTCGACCTGAGCCTGGGCGGCACGCAGGACGGCCTGATCGCGCGCTTCAGCTCCGACGGCGCGCGCCTGCTCTACGCCAGCTTCTACGGCGGCAGTGGGCGCGAGCAGGCCCTGGGTCTGGCCCTGGACGAGGTCGGCGCGGCCTGGATCGTAGGCCTGAGCGACAGCGCCGATCTGCCCCTGGCTGGCGCGTCGGTGCAGCCCGGGCCTCAGGGCGCCCAGGACGCCTTCGTGGCCCGGATGTCCGTGCCACCCCTGTCGTGGTTTGCCGCGGACTCCGCCGGCGACGGCGCGCGGCCGCGCCTCAGCGCTCGCGGCGCGTTCGAGCCCGGCAGCCCCTGGTCGTTGCGCGTGTCGGGCCTGCGCCCGGGCGCGCGGGTGTGGCTGCTGGCCGGCCCGCCGGGCCCGGGTGCGCCGTTGCTGGCCTGCGCTGCGTCGCGGGCGGGCGCCGTGCTGGCTCCGTGGCCCGTGAACCTGGCGCTGTGCTTGCCCGCCGATGCCCGCGGCGAGGCGCGCTGGGCCGGCCCGTCGTGGCCCCTGTCCAGCGGCGAGGCGTTGGTGCTGCAGGCCTGGGGCCCGGGGCCCTGCAACTCGGCGGCGTTGCAGCTGGTCACGCCGTAGCGCCCGGCGTGCTGCGCTCATGGGGCGCTGGTGTCGTGAGGTCGTGAGGTCGTGAGGTCGTGGCGCTCGGCATGGGCGCCTTGTACGCGGGCGGTTGCGCCATGCGAGCGGGTGGAGCGGTCGGTACCCTGGCGCGCTGCCTGGTTCTTCCGGAGTGCTCGTCTTGCGCGTGATCTTCGCCATCGTCGCCGGCTTCTCCGTCTGGAGCGCCCTGTGGCTCGCCGGGAACACCGGTATCAAGTCCCATGAGCCCTGGTCGTTCACAGAGGGCGAGCCCTACACCGAGCGGGCGCCGCTGCTGGCGGCCCTGGGGCTGAGCGTGGTCTGCTCGCTCATCGGCGGCGCCTGCGCCGCCGCCATCGCACGGGAGCTGCGGCGCGCGGCGCTGATCCTGTTGTCCCTGGCGTTGGTGTCGGTGGGGGCCGCCATCCAGGCGCAGGTCTGGCAGCTCATGCCGCTCTGGTATCACCTGATGTTCCTGCTGCTGCTGCCGCCGGCCACGCTCCTGGGTGGACGCTTGATCCGGGAGTCCCAGCCGCTCCCCGAGCCCGCCGGACCGCCGCGCTCGCCGTAGGATCACGACGAGACGCAGCGAGCACCAATGGGCGCGCAGCTGCACCAGGGCGCTGCGTGGCATCCCGCCAGCTTTTCGGCGATCATCCAGACGACACTCAAGCGACCACACGGAGGACTCCGCATGGGATTGTTCGGACGCAAGCAGGCTGAGCAGGTGCGCGTCGTCGGCGTGGACCTGCACTGCGAGATCTGCAAGCACGAGCGCTTCTTCAGCCGCGATGCCCAGCTCAACACGGCCGTGATGTCGTTCTTCGACATGGACTGGGCCAACAAGACCGCCACCTGTTTCGTGTGCGAGCGTTGCGGCTATGTGCACTGGTTCCTGCCGACGGGCTGAACACCGAGTTGGGCGCAGACATGACATCCGAAGACCTCAGCGATCAGCTCCTGGAGACCTGGCGCCGGCACCAGGAGGTGCTCATGTTGCTGCTGGACGCCGTGCCGCGTGGCGGGCTGGCCTGCCTGCCGACGGGCTCGCGCGGTCGCGACGTCTCACGTCAGTTCTTCCACCTCGATCGCGTGCGCCGCGGCTGGCTGCACTATCACGAGACCGGTGAACGCCCCAAGCTGGCCCGGGCCGCGAGCGGCAAGGCGCCCACCAAGGTGGAGCTGCGCAAGGCGCTCAAGGCCTCGGGCAAGCTGGTCGACGCCTTCCTCGAGCAGGCGCTCGCCGGCGAGGCCAGGGTGCGCATGTTCGGTCGCAGCCCCGTGCGCTGGATGACATACCTGATTGCCCACGAGTCCCATCACCGGGGTCAGATCGCGCTGGCGCTGAAGCAGTGCGGCAAGCGCTTGGACGAAGACGTGGCGGTGCAGGGCCTGTGGGGCCGCTGGATGGCGGCGGAGTAGCGGGCAGCGGCTGAGCGCCCTGCGGTTGTGGCCTCGCTCCGGCAGGTGGATCACGGCCGCGCTGCGCATCATCGGAGCCAGAAGGCATACTCGCGGATTCACACCGGGAATCAGGGAGACAGCGCATGCCCAAGCTCATCAACCGTCCCACCATCACCACGGTGGGCGAGAACCCGCCCATGCAGGTCCGTGAGTTCACCGGCACGCGCAATACCGGCGAGTCCGGGCTGAGCGTGGCCTCCATGAACGCGCCCATGGGTTGGACCGGGGTCGGTCAGAAGCCGGACTTCAACGAGACGCTGGTCGTGTTCACGGGCATGCTGCGCGTGGAGTCCCGCGGCAGACGCGACGAGGTTCAGGCGGGTCAGGCCATCCAGTGTGCTGCGGGAGAGTGGGTGCGCTACTCCGCGCCCAACGCCGGCGGCGCCACCTACATGTCCGTCTGCGAACCTTCGTTCACCGAGGCCGGGGCGCACCGCGGCCCGTAAGCCGCGCCCCCCAGCGGCGCGGCCAGCCAACGCGAGAGCACGGCGACGCCGCGGCTGAACTCGTCCAGCTCGATGTGCTCGTCGGGTGTGTGGTCGAGAGCCGCGTCCCCCGGGCCATACGCCAGGCAGGGACAGCCCCACGCGGGCGCCACGACGTTCATGTCCGCGCTGCCGGTCTTGCGTTGGAAGCGGGCGCGGCCACCCTCGGCGGCGATGGCGCGGCCGAACTCGCGCGCCAGCCGCGACGTGCGCGGGCCGTCCCACGCGGGCAGGCCCTCGCCGGCTGTCACGTCCCAATCCGGAGCCTGCTCCCGCACCCACTCCAGCGCGCGCTGCGGCGGGAGCCGGGGAGGCAGGCGCAGGCGCAGGCGCAGGCGGGCCTGCTCGAACAGACCGTCACTCGTCAGGTCGAGATCGAGCAGGTGCAGCAGCAGCCGTTCGTAGAGCGAGGGTTGTCCCTCGTCGAACGTCGCGGCGGCTCGCTCGAGCGCCACGAACTGTCGGCAGGCGAGGGCCGCGACGCCGGGCGCCTCGGCGGCCGTGTGTGCCACGCCCTCGCGCCGGGTGAGCGACAGGTCGAGCACGCCCTTGTAGCCCAGCGTCACGCCGCTCCAGCCGCTGGGTTCGCCCACCACGCAGACGTCCGGCGCCGGCAGCGTGGCCCGGTACTGGGCGCCCACCGAGGCGCCCTCCTCATCGACGCAGGCCACCAGTTCGACGCGGCAACCCAGGGCGCCGCGCTGGGCGGCGCGGGCCGCGGCGGCCACGAACGCCACCAGCGGGCCCTTGGCGTCCACGGCGCCGCGACCGTACAGCCGGCCGCCCTCACGCCGCAGGGGCACGTGCCCGGGCACCGTGTCGATGTGGCCCAACAGGGTCACGCGCGGGCCGCCGCTGCCGATCAGGCCCACGGCGTTGCCGGCCTCATCGATGTGGGCGTCGAAGCCCAGGGCGCTGAGGTGCCCGACGAGCAGCGCCACGGCGTCGTGCTCGGCGCCGCTCAGGCTGGTGGTGCCCACGAGCTCCTCGAGCAGGTCGATGGCTGCGGTGTCGTTCATGAGAGCACTTGCTCGCCGCTGATGTCTGCCGGCGCGTCATGCGCGGGCGCGCGGGAGCTGTCTGCACCCATGATCTCCTGCACCAGGGCCTCGCCCAGGCGCTGCAGGTCAGCCCAGGAGCACGTGAGCGGCGGCAGCAAGCGCACGACTCGCGGCCCGGCGCCCAGCACCAGCACGCCGCGCTGCTGCAGGCGCTTGAGCACCGGCGCCGCGGCGTCGCGTAGTTCCACGCCGATCACGAGGCCGAGCCCGCGCACGTCGCGCACCGGGGAGCCCGCGCCTGGACGCAGACGCTGACGCAGCCAGCGGCGCAGGCGCTCACCGTGCTCAGCGGTGCGGGCCGTGAGCCCGTCGCGCTCGAGCGTGTCGAGCACGGCCAGGGCCGCCGCGCAGGCCAGCGGGTTGCCCCCGAAGGTGCTGCCGTGGGTGCCGATCTGCCGGGGCACCTGGCTGGAGCGGAAGGCCAGCGCGCCGATGGGCACGCCGCCACCCAGGCCCTTGGCCAGGCAGACCATGTCCGGATCGAGATGCTGGATGTGGGGCACGCGGGCCTGCGAGTCGTCGCTTGTGGCGTCCGCCGGCCCGGCCACGCCCTGGTAGGCGCAGAAGTCGCCCGTGCGGCCCACGCCGGTCTGGACCTCATCGACAGCAAAGAGAATGCCGCGTTCACGGCACATGCGCCGGGCTGCGCGCAGGTAGCCGGGGTCGAGCGCGCGTACGCCGCCCTCGCCCTGCACGATCTCCAGCAGGAGCAGGCCCACGTCTGCGTGCAGCGCGGCGTCGAGGGCTTCGATGTCGCCCGGGCGCACGTGCGCGAAGCCGTCGAGCAGCGGCTCGAAGGTCTCGCGATGGCTGCGGCGCCAGGTGGCGGACAGCGCGCCCATGGTGCGCCCGTGAAAGGCGCCCGTGAGAGCCACGACCCCGTGTCGTCCGGTGACCCGCCGCGCGGTCTTGATGGCGGCCTCCACGGCCTCGGTGCCCGAGTTGCACAGGAACACGCGGTCCAGCGGCGCGAGCAGCTGCGTCAGGCGTCGCAGCAGGCTCGCGCGCTGATCGTTGGCGAAGCTGGCGAAGCACGAGACCAGGCGTCGCGATTGGTCGCACAGCGCGCGGGCGAGGGCCGGGTGTGCGTGGCCCAGCGAGGCCACGCCAAACATGCTGGTGGCGTCCAGGTAGCGACGGCCGTTGGCGTCCCAGACGTGGGAGCCCTCGCCGCGCACCAGGGTCAGACCGCGGTGCCCGGAGAAGCCGGCATCGAAGCTCGTGGGGTCGGCGAGCGCGGCTGCGTCCGCAGCATTGGCTGCGTCGGGTGCGTCGGGTGCGTTGGCTGTGTCGGCCGCGTTGGCCGCGTTGGCCGCGTTGGCCGCGTTGGCCGCGTTGGCCGGGGCTGCGTTGTTCGTCGCGTCCGCCAGCGGCTGGCCAAGTACGGTGCCGCGGCCAGCCAGGGCGTCGGCCAGCGGATGCTCCGAGCGCGCGTCTGCCAGGATCACCCGCGCTACACCTCCGGCGAGCGCCTCGCGCGCCGCCAGGATCTTCTTGGCCATGCGCCCCTTCGCCAGGGCGGCGGCGTCGTCCATGCGCTCGCTCGGCACGTGGGCCACCAGGGTCTCGGGGCGCGCCGGGTCCTCCAGCAGGCCCGGCACGTTGGTGAGGATGACCAGCGTCTCGGCGCCGGTGTCCTGGGCCAGGCGCGCCGCCAGCCGGTCGCCGTCCACGTTGAACAGATCGCCGCTGTCGTCGCTGCAGACCGGCGCGAGCACAGGCAGCAGGCCGCCCTGTTGCAGCCGCTCCAGCAGCTCGGTGTCCACCCGCTCCGGGCGTCCGGTCCACTGGTCGCGCAGCACGCGCTGACGCCCGTCCTGCACGGCGCGCACGCGGCTCTTGCGTTGGCCGCGCACGAGCCCGCCGTCGGCGCCGGACAGCCCCATGGGGCGCAGGCCCCGCGCCGTGAGCCCCTCCACCAGCCGGCGATTCACCAGCGCCGTGGCCATCAAGAAGGCCTCCAGGTCATCACGCTCGCAGACCCTGCTCTGCTGCCCCGAGGGCGAGGTCACGAAGCGCGCCGGCTTGCCCAGCGCCTGTTGCAGACGCGTGGTCTCGTCGGATCCGCCGTGCACCAGCACGAGGTCGTCGCGCCGGCGCGCCAGGGCCGCGAGGTCATCCAGCAGGGCGTCGCCGCCGATGCCTGCGGCTCCACCGATCTTCACGATGAGGGTCATGGTCTGTGTGTCCAGGATGGCCGCGTAGCCGCGGCGTTCAGAGAGGGTGGATGCCGCCGAAGTCGAGACCGGCGGTCTCGTCGAGGCCAAACATCAGGTTCATGCTCTGCACGGCGGTGCCGGCCGCGCCCTTGCCCAGGTTGTCGAGGGCGCAGAGCGACACGACGCGCCCGCGCTCGGCGTCCAGTGCGAAGCCGATCTGCGCGCGGTTGGTTCCGGTGACGAGCTTGGGTTCGGGGTGGCGGTAGGGCCCGGCGCGTTCGTGCAGCACGTCGACGAAGGGTCGCTCCGCGGCGTAGGAGCCGTAGGCGCGCACCAGGTCGCGCTCGCTCACGTCCTGATCGATGCGCAGGTGACAGGTGGCCAGGGCGCCGCGCACCATCTCGACCGCCGTGATGGAGAGGTGCAGCTCGAGGCCCTCGAAGGTCTGCTCGACCTCCGCAGCATGGCGGTGGCCCACGGGCGCGTAGCTGCGCACACAGCCGCTGCGCACGGGGTGGTGGCTGGCGTCGCTGGAGCTGGCGCCGCCCTCGCTGGAGCCCACCTTGACCTCCGCCACCACGGGCTGCTCGCGGCTGAGCAGGCCCGCTCGCTCGAGCGGCGCCAGGGCCAGCTGCACGGCGGTGGCGTTGCAGCCCACGCCGCTGACGTAGCGCGCGCCGCCGAGGTCGCCGCGCTGCAGCTCCGGCAGCCCGTACGCGAAGCGCTCCAGCCACTCGGGCGCGGGGTGCGGCTCGCCGTACCAGCGCGCGTAGTTGTCGGCGTCGGACAGGCGGAAGTCGGCCGAGCAGTCCACGATGCGCTCGGCCCGATCTGCCAGGGCGTCGATGCGGCGTGCCGCGCGCCCGTGGGGCAGGGCCAGGAACAGCACGTCGCAGCTCGGCAGCTCGTCCATGCGGCAGAAGCGGCTGCGCGCGCGGCCGCGCAGGTGAGGGTGCACGCGCTGCAGTGGCTGCCCGGCCAGGCGCTCGGAGCTTGCGCCCACCAGCTCGACCTCTGGGTGGCCGAGTAGCCAGCGGATGAGCTCGCCGCCCACGTAGCCCGAGGCGCCCGCGATGGCTGCGCGGATCATGATGTCGCTCCGCTGCAGGCTGAGCTCGACTGGGCCCAGGCGGCGTGGGCGGCCAGCACATGGCTCACCATGGCGCCGGGGATGTCGACGCCCGTGGGCTCGATGCTGTTGCGGAACTCCATGCCGTGGTTGACCTCCAGCACCAGCGGACCGAGCTGCGGGTCTTCCACGATGTCGACGGCCAGCAGTCCGCCGCCCACCGCGCGGGCGGCGTCCATGGCCAGCGCGCCGAAGATGCCATCGACGGGGCAGGCGCTGGTGGTCGCGCCACGCGCGGTGTTGGTGATCCAGTGCTCGCTGTGCCGGAAGATGGCCGCCACGGGCTGCTCGCCCACGACGAACACGCGCACGTCGCGCCCGGGCTTGTCTACCAGTCGCTGCAGGTAGAGCGAGCGGTGGGTCCAGCCGCCGAGCTGCTCGCGGTCCTCCAGCACGGCCTCGGCGGCGTGGCGGTCGTTGAGCCGCGCCACCAGGCGTCCCCAGCTGCCCACCGCCGGCTTGATCACCGCGGGGTAGCCCAGGTCTTCGTCGAGCAGGCGCAGGGCCTCCTCGGTGCTGAAGGCCAGGCGCGTCTCGGGCTGCGGCACGCCGGCGCGCTGCAGCGCCACCGACGTGGCGATCTTGTCGCCGCAGGTGCGCACCACCGCCGACGTGTTCACGCAGCGGATGCCGCGGGACTCCAGCACCTCCAGCAGGTGCGCGGTGGTGCCGAAGGCGATCGAGCGATCGTGCACGACGGTCACGCCGCGCAGCGCCTCGTCGAGCCTCGACCCGGAGAGGTCGGCCCATAGACGTCGGGGGTCGAGCCGCACCGGCTGCATGCCGGCGTCGCTGTACGACTGCAGCAGCAGCTTCTCTTCGACGCGGACGCGGGATGCGAGCAGGGCGATCATGGGGTCACTCTCCCCAGTCCTCGGCCAGCTCGGGAGCCAGGGCCAGGTCGACGGGGTCGAGCGCCAGGAGCTCGAGCTCCGCGCTGCACGAGTTGCAGGCCACGATCTCGCCTTCGACGGCGTCGGTGGGGACGGTCACGCTGCTCTCACATTCGGGACAGGTGTTCATGCTTCTCTCTCCGTAGGGGGGTGCTGCAGGACGGGAGCCGACGCGCTGGGCCGGCTGGTGAGGTTGTGGGCGGCGTCGGCGCTCGAGCCGCTGGCGGCCAGTCGCCTGAGCACGGCATCGGTGACCGCGCCGGTGGAAGCGTCGCCGCCCAGGTCTGCGGTCCAGGGGCCCCTGGCCAGGCAGTCGTCGAGCGCGTCGGTCAGGCGTTGGGCTGCATCCGACAGGCCCTGGTGCGCGAGCAGCGCGGCGCCGGCGCGCAGGCTGGCCACGGGGTTGGCGATGTCGCGTCCGGCGATGTCAGGGGCGGAGCCGTGCACGGGTTCGAACAGCGCGTGGGCCTCGCCCAGGTTGGACGAGCAGGCCAGGCCCAGCCCGCCGCCCGCGTGCGCCGCCAGATCGGAGAGCACGTCGCCGAACAGGTTGGTGGTGACGATCACGTCGAAGCGCTCGGGCTCGGCGGCCAGGCGATAGGCGGCGTGATCCACCAGCATCTCCTCGACCTCCAGCTCGGGCTGCTCGGCCAGCACGCCCAGGGCGACCTCACGGAACAACCCGCAGGTGGCGCGCAGCACGTTGGCCTTGTGCACGACGCACACCCGTCCTCGCCGCGCGGCGGCCAGCTCGCCGGCCACGCGCGTGATCCGCCGGCTGGCAAAGCCGCTGATGACGCGCTCGGCCACGGCCACGTCGCCCTCACGGCGTTCGCGGCCGGCGTAGAGCCCCTCGGTGTTCTCGCGCACGATCAGCAGGTCGACCTCGGGGCGCTGGCTGTCGGCGGCGGGGCAGGTCGATGGCAGGCTGCGCACCGGGCGCAGGTTGGCGAACAGGTCGAGCTCCCGGCGCAGGGCGACGATCGGGCTGGCGTAGCCGGGCGTGGGCTCACTGGGTGATCCCACCGCCACGAGCAGGCAGGCGTCGGCGTCGCGCGCGGCGGCGAGCGTGGTGTCGGGCAGCGCCGTCCCGTGGCGCTCGAAGGCGCCGAAGCCCAGCTCGGCCTCCACGAAGTCGAGCGTGGGGCTCGCGGCGCTCAGTACGGCGCGCACGTGGGGCAGCAGCTCCTCGCCCACGCCGTCGCCGCGTAGCAGGCAGATGCGGGGGCTCATGCTGGGGCCTCGGTCGTGGGCGTCGTCTCCGGGGTCGTGGCGGCGTTTGCCGTGGTGACCACTTCTCCCGGCAGGTGTCCGTGCTGGCGCACGTAGTTCACGAGGCCGCCGGCGTTGCAGACATCACGCACGAACGGGCCCTGGGCCGGCAGCTGCAGCACCTCGTCAGCGGCGGTCAGGCGGCCGGCGTCCAGGTCGAGGGTCACCTCGGTGCCATCGGGCAGCTGGCGCAGGTCGGCCTCCACCAGCGGGATGCCGAGGTTGACCGCGTTGCGGAAGAAGATGCTGGCGAAGCTGGGGGCGACGATGGCGCCCAGGTCGCACAGGCGCAGCGCCAGCGCCGCGTACTCGCGCGAGCTGCCGCAGCCGAAGTTGGGCCCGGCCGCGAGCACGTCGCCGGGGGCGACCTGCTCGGCAAACTCAGGGCGCAGTTCGATGAACGGGACGCGGCGCAGGTCCGCGTTGCTGTTCATGTAGGGAGCGTGTCGACCCGGGACGATCAGGTCGGTGTTCACGTCGGTGCCAAAGATCCAGAGGCGTGCCATGATGGAGATCCAGTCAGGAGGCGCGGGGGAGCGGAGCGGTGTCGGCCGGCAGGGCATCGGCCGGGAGTGGCGCAGCTGAGGTCGGGTCGGGTGCGGAGTCTGCGCTGGTCGGCGCCGAGATGTGCCCGGACAGGGCGCTGGCGGCGGCCACTTCGGGCGAGGCCAGGTAGATGGAGGCGTCGGGTGAGCCCATGCGCCCGGTGAAGTTGCGGTTGCCGGTGAACACGGCGGTCTCGCCGGGAGCGAGCACGCCCATGTGCCGCCCGATGCAGGCGCCGCAGCCGGGCGGGCCGATGGTGGCGCCCGCGGCTAGCAGCGTGGCCGCGGTGCCGTCGTCCACCGCCTCGGCCAGCACGCGTGACGAGGCCGGTACGACCACCAGCCGCACGCCGTCGGCCACGCGCTGGCCGTCCAGAACCCGCGCCACGCGGTGCAGGTCATCGAGCCGGCCGTTGGTGCAGGTGCCGACGTAGACCACATCCAGGGCCACGTTCGCGAGCTCCTCGGCGTCCACCTGATCGTCCACACGGCCAGGGCGAGCCACCCGCGAGCGCAGCGCGCCCAGATCGATCTCGAGCCGCTCGACGTAGGTTGCGCCGTCGTCCGGCGTGTGCAACCAAGGCGGGATCTGCAGGCCCTCGTGCTCCAGGCCGGCGGGCCAGACCAGGCCTGCCGTGGCGCCGGCCTCCACGGCCATGGAGGCCACCGTCATGCGTCCCGCCAGGGGCAGCTCGTCCAGCCCGAACAGCTCCAGCGCCGCGCCTGTGGCGCCCCCGGCACCGAGCCGGTCGACGATGGCGAGAGCCAGGTCCTTGGGGCCGGTGCCCGGCGCGAAGCGGCCGCGCACGTCGATGCGGACGGCGTTGGGAACACGCATCCAGGTGCGCCCCGATGCCAGGCACAGGGCCACGTCCGTGCTGCCCATGCCCGTGCCAAAGGCGCACACGGCGCCGTAGGTGGTGGAGTGGCTGTCGGTGCCGATCACGACCTGCCCGGGCAGGGCCAGCCGCTCTTCGATCAGCACCTGATGGCAGATGCCGCGGCCGCTCTCGAAGAAGTGCGAGATGCCCTGCTCGCGGACCCAGCGCCGCAGCGCCTGCTGGTGGGTGGCCGTGGCCAGGTTGGCGGCGGGCGCGACGTGATCGATGACCACGGCCACGCGCTCCGGGTCCGGCAGGCGCTCGCAGTCCAGCTCTTCGCGCAGCACCGTGATGACGCTGGGTCCGATGGCGTCATGCAGCATGATCCGGTCGGGGGAGAGGGTCACGATCTCGCCGGCGACGACGGCGCGCCCGGCGGCGCGCGAGAGGATCTGTTCGCTGAGGGTGGGCATGGCTGGCTGGGGCTCTTGTGTCGGAGGTGCGTTGAGCGCTGTGTTCAGCGCGGTGTTGGCTGATGTGTCAGGTGTTGTGTTGGTGCTGCGTTGGGCGTCGCGCGCTGCGCTGTTGGAGCGGGTGCGCGTTGGGTTGGCGTGGCTCAAGGGGCCGTCGCGGCGTCGGCCGCGTGCTGGCGCAGCAGCGTGTCGACCCGGGCCGCGTCGGGAGTGCCGTCGTCGCCCAGGGCCTTGAGCGCGGTCGTGGCTCGCCGCAGCGAGGCGTCATCCAGGGACAGGCCCAGCTCCTGCGCGCGCCGCCTGACGGCGTGGCGGCCCACCAGCGCGTGGCCCACCAGCAGGTCCCGCTCGCGACCGAACACGCTCGGGTCGAAGGGCTCGTAGCAGGAGGGCTCGGCCAGCACGGCCTTGGTGTGCATGCCCGCCTTGTGGGTGAAGGCGGTGGGGCTGGTGATGCAGGCCGTGAAGGGCACGTCGATGCCCACGGCCTCGGCCACCAGGGCGTCGAGGGAAGGCAGCAGGCGCAGCTCGTAGGGGCTCAGCACCTGCGGCGCCGACTGCATGGCCCGCGCCACGAGGTCCGACAGCGGCGCGATGCCGTTGCGCTCACCGATGCCCAGCACGGTCACGTCCAGGTGCGTGGCGCCCGCGTTCCAGGCCGCCCAGGCGTTGGCCACCGCGCAGCCGCCGTCGTTGTGCCCGTGGAACTCGATCTCGCACGACACGGCCTGTCGCAGCACGCCCACGCGTCGGGCCACCTCGTCGGGGCAGGCCACGCCCACCGTGTCCGCCAGGCCGATCCGGTGCACGCCGAGATCCTCCACGGCCTGAGCCACGCGCAGCAGGTCGGACAAGGGCGTGCGGAAGGCGTCCTCACAGGAGAAGCGCACCGTCACGCCGGCATCCAGCAGCAGCGGCACGACCTCCCGGGCCGCGGCGATGATGGCCGCCAGGTCGGCGCCGTGGGAGTGTTCTTGCAGGCGCTGCGAGGTGCCGTAGAGCAGGTGCACGGCGTCCACCCCCGCGGCCAAGGCCGCCTCGGCGTCATCGCGGCGGCAGCGCACGTGGGTAGCCACCTGGGCCCGCAGCCCGAGCCCGGCCACGCGGGCCAGGTCCTGGGCGGCGCGCGGCGAGGCCACGGGCGACGTCAGCTCGATCACATCGGCGCCAAACGCATCGAGCGCCCGGGCGATGGACACGCGCTGATCGCTCGTGAAGCGGCTGAGAGCGAACTGCTCACCCTCTCGCAGGGTGCAGTCCACAATGCGGAAGCAAGGGTCCGTGGGCATGATTGAAGGCCTTGAGGGGCCGGCCTTCAGGGACCGCGGGGCTCAAACGCAAACCGCCGGTCCCCGAGGGGCCGGCGGTTGTCGTGACGAGACAGATCTGACGAAACCGTTAGCCGCCCCTGTGGGGGAGGGTGCTCTCCTGCGCGGCTTTGGGTTTGGTCGTATACATGTCGTCGAGGGCAGTCGATCTGACTGCGTCGCTGCGGGACCATACCCTGCGCTGGCCGTGGTGCAAGCCCCGGTGGCGAGAAACCTGGCCAGCGCTCACGGCGCCGCGCTCTCCCGACAAGCGCTGGACTCGCTCCGGCGGCCTCCGACAGCCGGCGCGGGGGCTGCCTGCAACGCCCGATCACATCGGGCCCGGTCGCACGCGGGCAGCGGGCTGGCCAGTGCGAGGTCGCGCACGAGTTGCCGGCTGTCCCCGGGGGGTGGGCCGCGGTGGGCGTATGCTCGACGTGCCGGGCTGGCGCTCCCGCGGGGGCCGCGACCTGTCAATCCCAGGGAGGACTTCGATGGTGCCCCTCGCCGAGCTGTGGCTGCCGATTCTGCTCTCAGCCGTGTTTGTGTTCGTGGCCAGCTCCGTGATTCACATGGCTACGCCCATGCACAAGCGTGACTTCAAGCCGCTGCCCAATGAAGATGCGGTGCGCGAGGCCATGCGCAACGCAGGCGTGGCGCCCGGCGCCTGGGCCTTCCCCTGCCCCGCATCCATGCAGGACATGGGCTCACCCGAGTTTGTTCAGAAGTACACCGAGGGGCCGGTGGGCTTCATGCAGATCCTGCCCAACGGGCCGCCCAAGATGGGCAAGAGCCTGGTGCAGTGGTTCCTGTGGAGCCTGGTGCTGAGCGTGTTCATCGCCTACCTCACCGGCTTGGCCGCCGGCCCGGGCGAGTCGTACATGGTCGTGTTCCGTATCGCGGGCACGGTGGGCGTGCTGGGCTACGCCTTCTCCAACGTGACCAACTCCATCTGGAAGGGCGAGAGCTGGTGGACCACGTTCAAGTTCATGCTCGATGGCGCGATCTACGGTTTGGTGAGCGCGGGGACGTTTGCTTGGCAGTGGCCGGGCGTGGCGGGCTGAATTCGAGCGGGCCGGGGGCGATGGTCCCATCGCCCCCGGCCCTTTCAACCTGCGTCCTGACTAGCGTTGCGAAGCGCGCATGCGCTTCGACAGCTCACCAGACAGACGCTGCTGCAGCTCGAACAACTCCACGTCACGCACGTCGACACGCCCGTCGCCGGTGAGGTCGGCGGCCAGGGTGATGTCGTCGTGAACGCGGACCCACTGGCGGGTCTCGCCGCGATCGCCAACGACGAGCGGGAGCGTGCAGGCGCAACCCGACATCGACAGCCAGCTGGCGACCATGATGTTGTAGTCCTCAGCGGCCACGGCGCCGTTGTTGCTGAAGTCCGCATCCTTCGTCACGCCGTCCCACGGGCAGCCGCCCGCGGCCGCGAGATCTCCGAACTGCGCCAGCAACAGCGTGACATCGTTGATGTCGATGTCCCCGTCGTTGTCGGTGTCGCCGCCGTCCAGCACCAGCGTGGTATCGGCCACGTACTTGGCCCCAACCAGCGTGAGCGTGGACGTGTCCCACTGGGTGTGCTGCTCATCCTTCGCGCAGATCTCTGTCCACACGCCGCACGGCACCTGAATGGTGACGGTGGCGACGGCGGGCACGGATCCGGTGAAGCTGAGCGACACGTCGGCGATCGCGCCGCAGTCGTCCATCTGGAAGTGGATGCAGCGTGACGCCGCCTGAGAGCCCGGCAACTCCACCACGATGTCGACGTCGTTGGTGGCCGTGATGGTCACGTCGAAGTCGCAGCTCGACTCGTTGCCGCAGGCGTCGGTGGCCGTGCAGGTCACCATCGTGGTCCCGATGCCGAAGGTGCTGCCGCTCGGGGGCGAGCAGACCACCGTGGGCGAGGGGTCGCAGTCGTCCGTCGCCGTCGGGTCGGTCCAGGTCACCACGGCTCCGACGCAGCTGCCCGCGTCCGCGGACTGGGTGATGTCCGCGGGGCAAGGTGTCAGCACCGGCGGCGTGTCGTCGAGCGTGATCGCCGACGCATCCGTGAGCGTCGTCGCGAGCGCCGATCCCCCGAAGCTCAGCTCGGAGGCAAAGCTCCCGCCCACTTCGAATGAGGCCGGCAGCGTGGCCACGCAGGTGGGCACGGTCACGTCGAAGACCAGCGTCGCCAGCAGGGCATCCGCAGTGGTCCCCACACCGCCGCCGGCTGCCTCGGTCCCGTCGAGTTCCAGCAGACCGTCGTCAGCCTGCCCGATGAGCGAGATGTGCAGCGGGAACGGCGAGCCCGTGTAGCTGCTGAGGTCGCCGCGGTAGGTCAGCGTCCCCATGGGGTACTCGACGAAGCTCTGGAAGCCCGAGACCAGGCTCGTCAGGTTGAGCATCTCGAGCTCGACCTCGATCTGATAGCCGGCCTCGCCGGGGAAGGCGTCGTCCTGGCAGTCGCCCGCGGACAGCACCAGCTCAGCCGTGCCCCCGGTGAAGCGCCCGGCGTTGTCGAAGGCGATGTCATCGAACTCGTTGGTGGCGAACCAGGCGTAGCGGTTGCCGCCCACCGTGCTGCCGACGATGTCGCTGGGGTCGGAGCGTGTCCAGGAACCCATCACCGCGCCCGAGGTGTCCGTGATCGTCAGATCGACCGCCAGCACGTTGCCGGCGGCTGCGTAGAAGCGATGCTCGAACGTGTACCAACCCGTCGCCGTGATGGCGACCGGCAAGGCGGGTGGGTTGAAGGGCGGCTGGCCCGAGTTGTTGCTGGCGCTGACGATGAAGCGGTCCGTGCCGCTGCCTGGTGCGGCCGGGTCGGCTGCCTCGTAGAAGCCGGCGTTGAAGATGAAGTCGCGGCGATGGAAGCCGTCGGGCTTGTTGATCGCCGAAGAGAAGTCAAAGCGCGTGTCGGTGGCCCAACCCCCGGCCATGTCGAGGTAGATATCGATCACGGTCGTGTAGCCGTGCTGAGGGAACTCCGTGCCGCCGCAGCTGCTGCTCGCGCAGTCACAGTGACCGCCGTAGCCACCCCAGTTGCCCGCGGGTTGCACGCCGTCCATGGCCGACCCGGTGGCGTGCCAGGCACCTGTGGCGGAGGTCACGCCGTCCGTGCCGGAAGGAACGCGTGTGGCAAAAAAGGACGGGCTGCTGAAGACCTCCCAGCCGTCCAGGTCGGTCTCGAAGCCTTGGAAGTCCTCGGGGCAGTCGGTGGAGATGAAGACGTTGTCAAAGAAGTAGCCATTGCCCAGCACGCCGGCCGAGGCGCCAGACGTGGAGAGGCGGAACAACAACGTGTCGATCGCGCGCGACGACGGGGGCGTCTGCCCCTCGGTCGTGGTCCACCAGTACGACTCCCAGGTGGTGCCGGTGTGGACCAGCACGCCGTCGACGAAGATCTTGACGATGTCGTTGCCGAACACGTTGCTGCCCCCGTCGATGACGTTGCCGTCCACGAAGGTGATGTCGAAGGCCACGTTGTGATGGGTCGCGTACGAGAGTCCCGTGCTCACGACAGTCAAGTCGAACCCGCCGTTGGCGTTGGTCACCGCGTGGTTGTTCGAGGTGTCGAAGAAGTCGATGTCGATGCCCGTGCCGTTGTCTTCGATGCTCAGGAAGCTCTGGCGCGCGCCCGCGCCGTCATCCGGGCTGATGGTGACGTCGAGGCCGGGCTGCGGGGCGCCGGTCACCGACCAGAAGTCAAAGGACGCGAAGAAGTGGTTCGTGACCGGGCCCGCGTTGTCAAACACGTGCTCGCTGCCCGACTCGCCGGCGTACAGGTCGCTGGCGGGGGCGAAGGGCTGGTCGCCAAAGGACCCGCTGATGACGGCGTTGGACACACGCCAAGCCATGTTTCCGAAGCCGTCGTCGACCACCTCCTCGTCCCAGCCGGGGTTGGTCGCCTTCCAGCCTCCCTGGCCATCCACGCTCACGTTGGGCGTGAAGCCCTCGAAGTCCGTGAAGGTCGGTACCTGTGCCGCCGCCGTGCCGCTGAACAGGCACAGCAGCGAGCCCCCCCACGTGACCGCTCGCAGCGTGCGCCGCCAGAGACGATTGGATTTGTTCATTTTCAACATGGTCCTCTCCCGGTTGTTGAAGCAATGGTTGAGAGCGCGCCCTGCTTCGTGGTGCTGGGACAGCGCTCGGGCGTGAGTGCCCTTGCTGCAGTCACAATGAAGTTCTCGATACTTGCCAGGTCGAACGGCGAACGGCGGCCAACGTGTGTGTCAGCAAGAGACGGAGCCATCGGCGGCGACGTGTCGTTGCGAACAGCACTGCCCCCCTGGCGTGATCCCACTCGCCTTCTCCCTCCCTGGCTGTCAGGAGGTTAACGCAGCGTTTGAATCACGTGTTGTGCGCAAGGGTGATTTGCTGTTCGTGGACGCGCGAGTGCGTTGTTGTCGCGCTCGCGACTACAGAAGGCCTGCTGTCCGCACTCCGCCATGCGTGTGCGGAGAGCTGTGACCGGCTGTCGTGTACGGATCCCTGCGTGCAGCGCCGCGTGCTTGCGTGCGTCTGAGCGCGATCTGTTGCGCGTCTGTCCGCGCGAGTGACGCTTGCGAAGCCGGCCGTGATGCGTCGCCTCAGTCGTCTCGCAGGCGGTACAAGTCCAGCGCGGGGCCGGGGCGTTGCATGAGCCACGGGCGGGCCCACGGCACAAAGAAGGACGGGTTGCCCGTGGTCTCGTCGGGCAGCGCTGGCGTGGCGCGGTCACTGCGCCCGTCCAGGCGCAACACGCGTTCGTAGCGCTGCGCGACGAGCTCGGCGAAGAGATCCCAGCCCTTGGCGTCGAGGGCGTGATGAGAGCGCTCGTGCAGCATGAAGCGCGGCGGATGCGCCAGGACGCCCTCGCGCGCTGCGTCGCCCTGCCGCGCCCGCATGCCCAGAAAGGACACCCAGGGGGCCTTGCGCGCGCCGGGGTGCATGGCCGGCAGTCCGTAGAGGCCAAACGCGAGCACGTCGTCGCGCTGCGCGCCGGCCTCGCGCAGGGTCGCCGCCACATCGATGCGCGTGTCCACGGCTCGCAGCAGGCGCCCAAAGCTCAGCGAGCGCCGCAGCGGCAGGGCCATCGCGGCCATCATCAAGGCGCCCAGGGCCCAGCCAGACGCGCGCGGCCTGAGCGAGCCGAGACGGACCGTCAAGGACTCGATGCCCACCGCCGCCAGCAGGCACAGGCCCGGCAACAGCGGGAGCGCGTAACGCGTGGCGGTCAGCCGAAACGCCACCAGGAACAGGCAGGGCCACAGCGTCAGCCAGAGCAAGCAGCGCGCCCGTCTGTCGCGCTCGGCCAGCAGCGCTGCCGCGCCCACGACGGCCAGCGCCATGGTCACCCAGCCGAGACCCACACCCAGCGAGTTGGTGAGGTGCTCGGACAGAGCCGCCGGGAGGTCGCCCGGACCCGCCGCGAAGCGCGCGCTGTTCTCCCGCAGCAGCTGCGTCACGTCGTCCAGCGCCCACAGAAGGTGCGGGGAGAGCAACGCCAGTGTGCCGGCCCCGGCCAGCAGCGCGCCGAGCAGCGAGATGTTGGCGCCGTGCGATCGCCTCTGGTCGCCCCGGCGGGGCCGGCCGAGCCACCACGCCAGCAGCGGCAGGCCGAAACCCAGCGCGCCGATGGTCTTGGTGGCGGTGGCCAGGCCCAGCGCCAGGCCCGCGCGCAAGGCATGGCGGCGACCGGCCGTCTGGCTGGTGCCGTCCTGTCGCCGGGCCGCGAGCCAGGCCAGCGACTGGTCCCAGGCCAGCGTGATCCACAGCGTCAGCAGCACGTCGAGGCTGCCCACGTGACTCTCGCGCACGTGCAGGTAGCAGGTCGCCAGCAGCGCCGCGGCACACAGGGCCGTGCGCGAGCCGCGCTCCCTGGCCGCCGCACGCAGCAGCACGAGCACGGTGAGCAGTCCAGCCGCCGCGCTCGCCAGCCTGTGCAGCAACAGGATGCCCGACGGGTTCTCGCGCCAGGTCTGCGTCAGGTCGTCACTGCCCACCAGCGCTGCCAGCCCGACCACGCTCAGATCGAGCAGCCCAAAGGTCCAGAACCCGCCGCTGCCCCAGTGCAGGAAGATGCCCGGGTCGGCGCTGCCGCTCAGGGGGCCGTCCAGCACCGCCTGCGCCATGGCGCGCTCGTCGCGCTGGCTGCCGAGCTCGACCTGCATGGGATCGTCGAGGTGCAGACCATGGCTCAACCCGTCGAGCCGCAGCAGCAGCGCGACCGCGAGGATCAGCAGCGTCCAGGAGATGGGCGGGCGCATGGGGGGGGCATGGTAGCTCCGACGGGAGCAGGGCCCGCACGTCACACGCAGCGGGCCCTGCCGTCGGTAGGGGCGCGGCGCCGCACGAGCGTCGTGGCCTCGCCTTTCCGGGCGCGGCTCCCTCCCTCGCTGACCCTGGAGTCTCCATGGCGCCGTTGCTGGCTGTGTGCTTGAGCTTGTGCCTGTTTTGGCCCGCCCCGGTCGCGGACCCGGTCGCGGACCCGGGCCGCCCGTCGGCGCCGGGCGGCCCGTTCTCGGTGCCATCGTCCCAGCCGGGGGATCGCTTCGGCGCGGCCGTGGCGGCGGCCGGAGACGTGAACCGCGACGGCTGGCCGGACGTGCTGGTGGGCGCTCCTCGAGCCGAGCCGGCCGGCTCTCTCAGCGGCCGCGCCGTCGTGCTCTCCGGTCGGGACGGCAGCGAGCTGCTGGCCTGGGAGGGCGACGATCCCTTCGATGCCCTGGGCTGGTCGCTCTGTGCGCTGGGAGATCTGGACGGGGACGGCCACGCCGATCTCGCGCTGGGCTCTCCGGCCGGCACCCCTGGGTCCGGCAGCGTTCGCCTGGTCTCAGGTCGAGAGGGTCGGCTGCTGGCGACGCTGGTGGGGGAGGCAGTGGGCGACCGCTTTGGCCACGCGGTGTGTGCGCTGGGCGACGTGAACGCAGATGGCGTGGGTGACCTCGCCGTGAGCGCCCCTCACTCGGACGCCGCGGGCAACCAGTCGGGCCGCGTGTACGTGATCTCGGGCGCGGACGGGTCCTGGATCCGTGTGCTGGACGGCGGGCCCTTCGACCACTTCGGCCAGTCGCTGGCTGGCGCGGGCGACCTGAACGCGGACGGTCGCGGAGACCTGTTGGTGGGGGCGCCGCTGTCCGACCTGGGCGCATTCAACGGCGGCAGCGCCTACCTGATCTCGGGCAGGGACGGCGGGGAGATCGCGGCGTTTCACGGAGCTCAGATAGGCGATCAGCTCGGGCACTGGGTGGCGAACGCAGGCGACCTGGACGGGGACGGCACGATCGATCTGGCCCTGGGTGCCCCAGGCGATGACGGCGGCGGCCTGGATGCCGGAGCGGTGACGGTCCGCTCCGGGGCCACCGGCGCGCTGCTGCTGAGGGTCACGGGCGACGCCACCGGCGAGGGCCTGGGCGTCGTCGCGGGCGTGGGCGATGTGGACGGCGATGGTCGCGATGATCTGGCGCTGGGAGCGGCCACCGCTGGCATCGACGACACCCACGTCGGACGCGTGCGGGTGATCTCGGGTGCCACGGGTCAGGACCTGGCGGACGTCCTGGGGCGGCGTCCGTTCGGCTGGTTCGGCTTTGCCCTGGCCGGGGTCGGCGATCTCGACGGCGACGGCCGGGCGGACGTGGTCTCTGGCGCGCCCGGGCATGACGATGTGCTCAGCGTGATCGGCTCCGTCCGCGCCGTGCGCGTACCCTAGGCTGGACGCCTGGGGTGGGGCTTGAGTGTCGCGAGCCCCGGGAGAGCGTCCGGGGGGCGGCCCCATGACCAGCTGGCGCACGTGAGGCCGGTCCGGCGGTCTGGCGCGCGTCCAGGATGTGCCGGCCGAACTCGCCGCGGATAGCTGCCGAAGTTGGCTTTCGGGGCGTCGGGGTGGTTCACAGCCACCCTGCAGGTCGAGTACTATCCGAGGTTCGGAAGCACCTGCGTAAGAGCATCCACAGCGCGGCCCGATGCTCCCCGGGCCACAACGGAACGAGCCCCACCATGACGACGACGAACACGGCCCTCAAGAGCTGGGTAGACGAGGTCACCGCCCTCACCACTCCGGACAAGGTCCAGTGGTGCGACGGCTCCCAGGAGGAGTACGACGCGCTGATCCAGCTCATGCTGGCTGACGGAACCATGCAGGAGCTCGACCAGGAGAAGTGGCCGGGCTGCTACTACCACCGTTCGAGTCCGACGGACGTGGCGCGCGTCGAGCACCTCACCTTCATCTGCTCCGCTACCAAGGAAGAGGCCGGCCCCAACAACAACTGGGAAGACGCGGCCGTCATGAAGGAGAAGCTCACCGGCCTGTTCAAGGGCTGCATGAAGGGCCGCACCATGTACGTGGTGCCGTACTGCATGGGTCCCGTGGGTTCGCCCTACAGCAAGGTCGGCTTCGAGATCACCGACAGCGCGTACGTCGCCGCCAACATGAAGATCATGACGCGCATGGGCCAGCCGGCCCTCGACAAGCTCGGTGACAGCACCGACTTCGTGCGCGGTCTGCACTCCATCGGCGAGCTTGATCCCGAGCGTCGCTACATCTGTCACTTCCCGGACACGCGCGAGATCTGGTCGTTCGGCAGCGGCTACGGTGGCAACGCCTTGCTCGGCAAGAAGTGCCACGCCCTGCGCATCGCATCGGCTCAGGCCCGCGACGAGGGCTGGATGGCCGAGCACATGCTCATCCTCGGTCTCGAGAACCCCCAGGGCGAGACGCGCTACGTGGCGGCCGCGTTCCCCAGCGCCTGTGGCAAGACCAACCTGGCCATGCTCATCCCGCCCGCCAGCTACAAGGGCTGGAAGGCCTGGTGTGTGGGCGATGACATCGCCTGGATGCGCTACGGAGAGGACGGTCGGCTCTACGCCATCAACCCCGAGGCGGGCTTCTTCGGCGTGGCTCCCGGCACCTCCGAGAAGACGAACAAGAACGCCCTCGAGTCGCTCAAGACCAACTCCATCTTCACCAACACGGCGGTGACGCCGGACGGCCAGCCCTGGTGGGAGGGTCTCACCAAGGATCCGCCGGCCAAGTGCACCGACTGGAAGGGCAACGAGTGGACGCCTGAGAGCGCCGATGGCCCGGCCGCTCACCCCAACAGCCGCTTCACCGCGCCGGCGCAGCAGTGCCCCGTGGTCTCGCCCAAGATGGAGGACCCGCAGGGTGTGCCGATCGATGCGCTGATCTTCGGCGGCCGCCGCGCCAAGACGGCGCCGCTGGTCTTCGAGGCCTTCGACTGGAACCACGGCGTGTACGTCGGTGCCATGGCTGCCAGCGAGACCACCGCTGCCGCCACCGGCGCCGTGGGCGTGGTGCGCCGCGACCCGATGGCCATGAAGCCCTTCTGTGGCTACGACTTCGGCGACTACTTCAGCCACTGGCTGGAGATGGGCAAGGCGTCCGACAAGGCGCCCAAGATGTTCCACGTCAACTGGTTCCGTCAGGACGACGAGGGCAAGTTCATCTGGCCCGGCTTCGGCGAGAACATGCGCGTGCTGGAGTGGATCCTGAAGCGCTGCGCCGACGAGGCCGACGCGGTGGAGACGCCCATCGGCCTGGTGCCCGCGCCGGGCACCATCAACCTCGATGGCATCGACGTCGACGAGGTCACCCTCGAGCGCCTGCTGGGCGTGGACCCCGAGGCCTGGACCAGCGAACTGGAAGGCCAGAAGGAGTTCCTCGAGATCTACGGTGATCGCATGCCGGCCGAGATGTGGTCGCAGTACAAGGCCCTCGAGGATCGCCTCTCCGCCGTGAGCACCAGCTGACGGCGGCGCCCAACCGCGCGGCGTTCCTGGCGGCGGCCTTCGGGCACGCGTGCTGCCACGGGTCCAAGCTGGCCTTGCCGCTGGTGACGCTCATGGTGGGCGCCGAGTCCTTCGGCGTCACACCAGAGCGCATGGGCTGGTGTTTGTCCGCGTTCGTGCTCGGCATGGGCGCCACGTCCTTGCCGGCGGGGCTGGCGAGTGATCGCTTCGGCTCGGGGCGGGTACTCACCGCGTATTTCTGGGCCCTGGCTGTGGCGGCGCTGGCCTGTGGGCAGGCGCAGGGCTTTGGCGCGTTCTTGATGGCGCACGCGGCGCTGGGCTGCGCGGCGGGGCTGTTTCATCCGGCGGGGCTGGGGTTGGTCTCGCTGGTGACGCCGGCGCCCCAGCTGGGCCGAGCCATGGGGCTGTTCGGCGTCGCCGGCAGCCTGGGCATGGCGCTCATGCCCCTGGCCATGGGCAGCGCCCTGGGCTGGCGGGCGGGCTTCAGCATGCTGGCCGTGGCCGCCTGTGTTGGCGCCGTCGTGTGTCACCGGGGCCTGCGCTCCGGTTGGCTGCCGGCCGCCGCCCAGGGGACGCCGACTACGCTGCAGCGCGCCGGCGACCGGCAGAACGAGCTGTTGTTGTTGCTGCTGGTGATCATGGGCGTGAACGCCTTCGTGGCCTCGGGCTGGGAGGCGGTCTTCCCCCAGACCGTTGCCGATCAGGGCCTGGTGGTGCTGGAGAACTGGCAGATCGCCACCGGCGTGTTGGTGGTGGGCGGCGTGGGGCAGTACATCGGCGGTCTGCTGGCGCGTGACGCCTTCGCGGCCTCGCGCCTGGCGGTCATCCTGGTGATCCAGGCGCTGGTGCTGTTGGGCACGGCCACGGCCCTCGACGAGGGCGTGCTGCCGTTCATGTTCCTGGGCAGCTTTGCGTTCCTGAATCACGGCACCCAGCCCATGGAGAATCGGCTGCTGGCTGCCTTCACGTCGTCGCGCCGGCGCTCGTCTGCCTACGCGCTCAAGTTCGTCGTGGCTCTGATGGTGGCTGCCCCCGCGCCCTGGATGGTGGCGGGCATGTACGAGCAGACCGGCCAGCCCCAGTCGGCCTTCCGCCTGCTGTCGGCCATCACGCTGGTGGGAGTGTTCGCGGCCTGGCTCTTCCTGCGAGGTGGGCGCAGCGGCAAGGGCACCAAGGGCGCAGGGTAGGGGCGCCCGTCAGGCCCTACAATCGACGCCCATCATGTCGCCCAACCGAATCGTCGACGCGCGCGCTGGCCCGGGGCGGGCGTGGAGACTGGCTGCCACGCCGGTCGCTACGCTGGCGCTCGCGGCTGTGGTCTCGTTGACGGCCTGCGGAGGCGCAGAGGCTGAACGCTCGTCGCGAGACGATCCGGCAGCGGCCACGGGCGCGGCGGCCTTCGAGGCCGCTCGCAACCGCGCCTTCCGTCTGGTGGACGCGGGCGCGCCGCCGGAGCAGGCCCTGGCCGCGCTACGCGAAGCCCACGCGCTGGACCCCACGGCCTTCGGCGTGAACGCGCGACTGGGCGCGCTGTGCGTCGAGCTCAAGCTGTACGGCGAAGCGCTCGGCTTCCACGCGGCAGCCTTGGCCGCTCACCCGGACGATCGCGTCAGCCGGCGCGAGGTGGTCTGGCTCGCGCTGCAGCTGGGCGACCCGACCCGGGCCCTGGCTGAGGTGGAGCCCCTGCTGGCGGGGCCTGAGCCGGACGGCGAGGCTTGCTATCTGAAGGCCATGGCGGCGGATCAGCTCGGGCGACGCTCGCAGGCCCGGGCGGCGCTGTCCGAGCTGCCCGAGCAGGGCGCCGCCTCCGCGCTGGTCCTGCGCGGTCGCTTCGCGCTGGAGGCCGGCGAGCTGCCCGCGGCGCGCTCCGACCTGGAGCGTGCGCTGGCTCAGCGCCCCGACGATCAGGCCGCCCTGCGCGCCCTGGCCGACACCTGCCGGCGCGCGGGCGACGACGCGGCGGCCGCCCACTGGGACGAGGTGCTCTCGCTGTTTGTGGCCCTGCGAGACAACCGCTTCACCCGCCCCGCCAGCGGCCGCGCCGAGCGCAAGCTGCAGCGTCAGGCCCAGCGCAAGAACGAGTACATCGCCGCGGAGGTGGCGGCCCACGAGCGGCGACTGCGGCGCCTGCTGGAGCTGCACCCCGACTGGCGCGAGGGCTACGAGCAGCTGGCGGACACGCTCACGCGCGCTGACCGCGACCAGGATGCGTGCGCTGTGATCGACGCGCTGCTGGCTCGTCACGGGCAGCAGATGGACCCGACGAACGTTGCGAACCTGCGCCGACGTTACTGCGGCGGAGAGAGTCAGTGAGCGACGCGAGACCTGCTCGGGGCGCTGCAGTGAGCGGCACGCTGCCTGGCCAGAGACCTGCTCGGGGCGCTCAGGCCCATGGCTGGAGAGGGGCTGCGGGCGTCACGACGCGTGGGCGCCTGGTGCTGGCGATGGCCGTGTTGCTCGGCGTGGTGACGGCTTGCGCTGACGACGGCGGCGGCGACGGCGGCGACGGCGCAGGCGGCGCAGGCGGCGCAGGCGGCGCAGGCGCGGCAGGCGCGGCGGACCTTGGCGCCCGCGGCAAGCATGCGCCCGCGGGCAGCGGCGGCGCTGCCAGCGGCAGCCACGTCCACGCTGGCGAGCCCGCCTCAGGCCCTGCCCAGCTGCTGCCCGACGTGGCCTCGGCAGCCGGCATCGACATGCGCCATGAGCGCGGCGCCGCCGGCGACAAGCACCTGTTCGAGACCATGGGCTCGGGCGCGGCGCTCTCCGACCTGGACGGCGACGGCCGGGTCGACTTGGTGTTGCTCCAGAGCGGCAGCCTGGCTCCCGAGCAGTTCGACGCGGATCAGCTGCCGGCGCGTGGCCACCGGGCCGGCGCCACCAACCGCCTCTACCTGAACCGCGGCGGGCTGCGCTTCGACGAGCGCACGGCGGGCTCGGGGCTCGACCGGGCGGGCACGTTCATGGGCCTGGCGGTGGGCGACGTGGACGCCGACGGAGACCGCGATCTGTGGCTCGCGGCCTACGGCGACGACCTCGCGCTGCGCAACGACGGCGCCGCGCGCTTCGAAGATGTCAGCGTGCCCTCCGGCCTGGCCGACCGCCGCTGGAACATCGGCGGCGCCTTCCTCGACGCCGACCTGGACGGCGACCTCGACCTGTACGTGGTGGGCTACCTGGACGTGCCGCTCAGCGGCAACCCGATCTGCGGACCCGCGCCCGACCAGCGCACCTACTGCCACGTGGACTCCTGGGCCGGCCTCGACGACAGGCTGTTGCTCAACGACGGCGGCGGGCGCTTCGTCGACGGCAGTGCGGCGGCCTCCCTGCCTGGCACGGGTGGCAAGGGCCTGGCGGTGGTGGGCGGCGACTTCGACGACGACGGCGACACCGACCTGTTCGTGGCCAACGACTCCTCGCCCAACATGCTGCTGCGCAACGAGGGCGACGGGCGCTTCGTGCAGGTCGGGCGCATGAGCTCGGTGGACCTCAACGGCGACGGCCGCACCGAGGCCTGCATGGGCGCCGACTTCGGCGACCTGGACGGCGACCTCGACCTCGACCTGTACGTGGTCAACTTCGAGCAGGAGACCAACACGCTCTACCGCAACGACGGCCGCGGCTTCTTCACCGACGTGTCGACCTCCAGCGGGGCGGGCGTGCCCAGCACGCGGGTGCTCGGCTTCGGCACGCTGTTCGCCGACCTGGACGTGGACGGCGACCTCGACATCTACGTGGCCAACGGGCACATCGACGACAACATCGGCGAGATCTCGCCGGGCAGCCGCTACGCGCAGGTCGACCACCTCTACCTGAACGACGGGCGCGGGCGCTTTGCCCTCGCTCCGGCCGAGCTGTCGCCGTCGCTCTCGCAGCCGCGGGTGGGGCGCGGGGTGGTGACGGGAGACCTCGACGGCGACGGCGACGATGACCTGGTGGTGACCAACAACGGCCAGCGTCCCTGGGTGCTGCGCAACGACCTGGCCACGGGCAACCGCATCACGCTGCGTCTGGCCGGGCCCGACGGTCGCGCCGACGCCGAGGGCGCGCGCGTGCTGGTCACGCTGGGCGAGCGCACGTTCATGCGCGAGGTGCGCGTGGGCGGCAGCTACCTCTGCAGCCGCGACACGGAGGTCGTGCTGGGGCTGGGCGCGGCGGACGTCGCCGAACAGGTGCAGATCCGCTGGCCCGGCGGCGCCGTCAGCACCCACGGGCCGCTGCAGGCCGGCCGCCGTTACAGCATCACGTTCGGTGGGGAGCAGGTGTCCGAGCAGGCGCTGGCGCCGCCGTCTCGTTGAGGCGTGCGGCCGTCGTCGCTGAACAGCGCTCGCCGCCTGGTGTTCCCTGGATGCCCTGCGCGGGTGCTCCCCACTCGTCTCTCCTCAGCCTCGCGACCGAGACCTGCGACCGAGACCTGC
>Ga0164313_10000262_pt1 | contig 39742 bp, 25 predicted proteins | sample GuaBasSedimGuay4_FD_113735 | JGI IMG/M metagenome (GOLD analysis project Ga0164313, IMG submission 113735) | Subseafloor sediment microbial communities from Guaymas Basin, Gulf of California, Mexico - Guay4, Core 4569-4, 0-3 cm | ecosystem: Environmental > Aquatic > Marine > Hydrothermal vents...
TGGTACTGTTAAAGAGAAAGGCTGGATGAAGCGACTCGCTGACAAAATATTAGGTCAGAAAACTACCAAACGCCTCGACCAGAAGAAGAAAACCTTAGACGAGATAGCTAATTACGCTGACGGCGGGGAGGTTGAAGAGCCTGGAGGAGAAGTCAAAGAGAAAGGTTGGATGAGGAAGGTCTTTGACAGAATATTAGGTAAGAAGACTACCAAACGCCTAGACCAGAGGAAGAAAACCTTAGACGAGATAGCTAATTATGCACCTGGTGGAGAAATAAGAGAAAATAAAAAATACATGTCTCTTATATCTGGTTTTAAACAGAATACCACATTAGGTAAAGAAGATTTCGATTTATTAGAATCAAGTTTAGGGAATGTATTAGGTAGAAACCCTAAGTTGTTGGATTATATTTCAGGGGTTAGCTCTTCTCCTATAAACACGAGAACTAATGCTGGGGCGGAACATATGGAAGGTTCCAAAATATCCAGCCTGTGGTTCAATGAACTAGCTACAAAAGACGGAGCCGCACGGATGCCTGCAGCACAATATGGCGGCACGGCGGAGGAAAAGCTAGAACGTCTAGTTGCTCATGAAGTAGGCCACGTCAAATTTACCGCGTTACAGCAAGAAAATCCGGCTCTATACGCCAAATGGATGGCGGCAATGGCGTCTGTACCTACAAAAGATTTGACTATGTACGCGAAATATAGAAGAGAAACTAACCCCAGTGAGCGAGAAACTTTTTCTGAACTTTTTGCCTTGTATAATAAGACCAAAAGTACACAAGACATATTTGAAATTGAACCCTCTGAGGCCGTATCTTTATTTAGGGGTAAGGTACCTACAAACATAGCCGCAGCTCAATTAGGGAGTAGTACGAAACCTAGTAGTCCTACTATCTACTCAGGTTCTAAGGAAATAGTTCCGCCTAATGTTAAAGAAGCATCGCTTAGAGCTAGGGTGAGCGAACGTATTTTGCCCAAACCTAAATTCAGTCGGTATGACGACCCAACTTCTCAAGCGCGGTTATTGAAGGAAAAGATAATAAGTGATACACGCGGCGTTTGGAAGCCAGATGACAGGTCAAAAGCGTTGGCCCTCACTATAAGTGGTTATGCTCCAGCACCTCAGATTTCTGGAGCTTCCAAAGAAGACAGCTATTCTGTATCAGGCGCTTCCAAAGAAGACTTAGACAGGTTTACTAATTACGGCACCGGTCCTGTAACACAAGTTGGCGGCTATTCTGTATCAGGCGCTTCCAAAGAAGACTTAGACAGGTTTACTAATTACGGCACCGGAGGCTTTGTAGGAGACCCAGATGAAAATATTCTCAATGCTATAGGTGCTACATCAGCCGAAAGAAAGAAAATTAATTATCCTCAGACAGACTGGAGTTCCGGCGTATGGGGAGCTGCTGTCAATAGTCAAGGACATCATTACGATGCGCCAAAAACCAATAAACGTACATGGCTTGATGAGCGTAGAGACAAGACTAAAAACATGCTAGGGATTTCTAAGGAGGAATTTAACCAATATTTTTTGGGTAAGCACGGCCTTGACCTTCGTAATGATGAAGACTTTATGGCCTCGGAGGATTCTACTCAACATGCTATATTAAAAAGCAAACGAGACGCCCTTAAAAAAGCTATAGACTCAGAGGCTTATGTTAATAAATTTATAGGTACTACAGATAATTTCTACAGAAGTAGAGAGGCAAATAATCAGTTAGCTCGTTCAGAAAGAAATTCTATGTTGGCTGGATTACCTATGTTATATAAAGGTATAAATGACCAACGTATAAAGGCTCATGTTAATAAGCAGTATGGTGAAGGTACGTACGCAGGAATGAGAGCAATGGGTAGCACCATCTTTGAACGTAAACACTTCTCAAAAGAAGAAGTTGATGCAAGAGCAAAGGAAGAAGCGAAAAGAGCGAATGAAACTGCAAAGCAGGCAGAAGAAAGAAGAGAGGCTGAAGACCAAAGTTTACGTAGTAAATATAAATATACTGTACCTTCCGGTAACAGTGGTCTATTTGATAAACTAAAAGAGTGGCTTAGAACTTTAGGCGTACCTTATATTGGAGCTGCAAGCGAACAATTTATGCCTAGTCACGCAGCTTTAGGTGGTGAGATAAATAACCACAGTGCGCCTGTCAAGCATAATGGTGGCAAAATAGATACCACAGGTAAATATTTTCTAGAGCGTGGGGAAGAAGTGGTACCTAAGAGTTTTGCTTCTGGTGGTTTAGTAACCCGTAGTAGCGACGCGGGCATGTCCTCATCTAACTCTACTATAGAAATAAAAGGTTTAGACGAATTTAACGCGGCTATAGATAAGTTAGACGAAAGTCTAAAGAAAGTACCATCTATTAAGATAGAAGGCTTAGATAAACTAACTGATATTAAGATAGAAGGCATAGAGGATTTGAAGGATATAAATATTGCCGGTATCGAGGATTTGAAGGATATAACTATTGCCGGTATAGAGGATTTAAAAGATATCAAAATAGAAGGTTTAGAAAATTTAAAAGATATCAAAATAGAAGGTTTAGAAAATTTAAAAGATATCAAAGTACCAGATATAAAAGTAGAAGGCTTATCTGAGCTACGAGACATTCAGATACTAGGATTAGAAGAGTTAAAAGATATTAATGTCAACTCTGGTTCTTCGGTAGGTGCTGACACCAACGACGCTTTAGCTGAGACATTGAAAGAGTTTGATAGCAGGGTTCTTAATTTAGAAGAGTCCTCATCTTCTCAAGTAGATTTTATAAAAGCTACAGTGGACGATGTTGTAAACAGCTTACCGGTTATGGAAATAAACCAGAACTCTGATATAGCTGATGTACGACAAGAGATTAGTAATACTCTCTCTAATATATCTTCAGTAGAATCCTCGATAAAACGCTTTAAGCAAGAGGTTGACTACGCTTTTGATGAGGTAAATAAAAAACACAATACTACTTTAACTCATCTATACTCAATAGATAGAAATAAAAGGTAAGGTAAAACATGGCAGAAAAGAACCCAGAGCAGCCGTGGCCAGGCTTTCAACAAATAGACGAAGATATCACTCCCCCAGAGGACTTGGGGAGTGTTGCGGAAGATATTCTAAATGCTTTTGGTATAACACTGAAAGCTTCTGGCGGCGGCTCCCTTACAAATGTTGATATAAAACGTGCAGATGCTTTATCCACGTTGAAAGCTTCTTTACTAGAGAGTTATGCTGAAAGTGCTGGGGCTCCACTAAAAGAAATTAGAATAGATGCTTCTGGAGACGCGGAGTTTTATTCAGTAGGTGCTTCTTCTGCAAACTTGGACCCTTACTACACTATATCCTCCTCCAACTTTGTAAAGGACCCAAATAAAGTAGGTGTTATGGTTACGGGCGCAAAACCTAAGCAAGAGCGTAAAATATTCGAGTGGTACGAAGTGATAGGGCCTACTGTCACAAATAAAACTGTATATGATACTTCTGCTATGGCTACTGCTTGTCTGTCTAACTCTTTTTCTACCCACGCCACTATAACTTACTTAGACCCACTAAGGAATAACAATAACGCTAATTGGAATGACGGCGTGAATGATGGCGTAAATAGTATTTTTGAATTAGATTCTCCATATGATAGGTTTATAGGCTACTCGTGGCGTATTACACCACCGGAAAGCGAAGTTTCAAAATTTACTAAAATACACAGACAAATGCAATCTTCTGTTCCTATACTACTAAGTAATAAAGATTATTCTATAGGAAACGCGGTAGATTTTCCTAACTTAGGTACACCTTTAAAAAGAGCCACGTATGAAAGAAACTCAGAAACAGAAAGAAAAGACTCAGAATGTAAAATATTTCAGGGTGAAGAGGTAAAATATTGTAGTGATACAACCGTGCCTTTAAAACTAGTTATGCATGAAGGATTAACCCATGAGATTAAAAGAGGTGTCGAAGTAAGTAAATTTTTAGGGCTTACAGGAGTATTTGTAGTAGGCATACCTTTAATAAATTGTTATGGTATACCAAAACCAAATTTTCAGAAAGAAGAAAACATACCCAAGAATACTAATTTATTTGTCGGAGCACAAAATACTTACAATACTCTAGTTAAACTAAGTGAAGGTATACACTACGTTACTTTATATAAACAAGATGATGGGACAGATGTTGATATATCAAACCCGAGGCCTACAGAGGAGTATTTGCCCTGCATACAGTTTGCTAATAATTTAAAATATAATGATTACGCAGCTATAGGTAGTGGCGCGGCCGATACAGGAGGGGACGCTGAAGGAGTGGACTTTTTCATAGGAGCTGCATTTACAGACCTTTTAGTATTATTTGGTGGGGAGCCTACGGGAAGAGGAAGTATTCTACCTTTAGAAGAAAGAAGCGGTATATTAATAGACCAGCTATGGGCACAGGTACTCTTAGACACTTCTTGTTTTATAGTAAATGACCCAGCAGGCAACGCTAAGAAAATAGCAGAAAATCTAAAAGTAGAGGTATTGGGACTAGCACTTCATGATGAGCCTGCGCCTATAGCTATGAATGGGGTTTTGATTGACCAGATTTCGGGCATCAAAGACAATGACCCCACTACTATACAAGATATGACTAATACTCCTATGGAGCTAGCGTATGCTGAAATGAGTTCAGGTAGAACTATGAGTTTAAATTTTGCGTCTTTAACTGAGCAACAGACAGAAACATTGTCAAAAAAACTATATAATTTACTTATAGACGACGATGGTAGTGTGTATACACATACTTGTGGTCCTACAGAAGAGGTTGAGGTTGGTCAAGAAGGACCAAATGGAGGTATAATAAATACAATAGAGTACTCTTATACTGATCAAGGGTCTTATTTAGTAAATGTAACTGAAGGCCCCGTAAATTTTGGCGACTTTGCTGGTATAGACGGAGGAATGTATTATAAACAGGCAGAAGACATTACTACTAAAGGTACTATAATACAGGATGCTGGTAATCATGTAGACTATAAAGTACGTGTTGATGGCTACGGCGACCTTACAGCTATAAACGGCTGTGCTGAGATTTTAGATGTAAAAGACAGGGTATCAATAACAATACATAATAATGCGGTGGAGAGTTAAATGGCTATACAAGATGTACCAATAAGGGCAACTATACAGTTTGGGGGCGTGACTGTAGAAACTCCCTACATATTATCTTTTAGTGTAACTAAAACTAGAAATAGTAAGTCTACTTTTTCAGCATCTTTAAAAATTCCTTCATGGCAGCTTAGTTCTATTATAGGTAATGAACTAACAATAAGTGCAGGAACAAGAAGCAATGAGATACTGATATTCACGGGGTATATTTTATCGTCAAGACCTAGTATATGTTTTGACGATCCTAACTTCACTATACTTAATGTATCAGGTAGTGACATATTATATGTGCTTGAAGGTGAAAAGTATACTAGAAGACAGATAGACTCTAAAGCTAAATGGGCTGTAATAGACAGTGTCACTAGAAAATCTGAAAAGGGTGGCCAGTTTGAAATAAATTACATACCTGTACAGACAGTTGACATGGGTGTTATAAGTGATGAGGCGAAAAAGAATAAAACAAATACAACTCAAGATTTAAGTGTTATGGGTAATAGTAATCTTCCTGCTGGAGCTAAAGAGTTTCAATTTACCTTCAGTTCAGTGGAGATAGTGTAAAGGGAGAATAAAAATGCCACAAGGTACATCTACCACATTAGCCATGTCCCAAGGCACTTACATAGATATTAGTATGCCTTCAGATACGGACTCAGGTTACGGTGAATTTAAGCGGCCTGAAGAAGACAAAGTAAAAGTAGGAGGAGAGAAAAGAGACCATATATTAGGGTTCGTGTCTGAATTTGAGAGTGTAGGTACAATAGAAGAGCTTATAGACTCTCCAGATATAAAAGTTAGGTATACACATAAGGACAATAAGGCTAATAGAATATTCTTTTTTAGTGCGGACAATGATAAACATACTATAAGTATAGTATCTATGCCAATACATGACCATTCATCTATATTTCAAGGTGGGCCAGCTCACGGTACTTATTCTTACGATAACCCAGAAGAGGGCTAGACTATGGCGGAAACTTGTTGTTATCTAGTAGGAAATTTTTATGTGACAGCTCCTGGCATTATTTCAGTTACTTCCCAAGGCTCTACGGAAGTTACTCTAATAACCGCTGGGGGCGTTAGTGCTACTACTGTGGGCCCCAGCACTGGCACAGTATCTATATCTGCTTATGCAGGTACAGCAAGATATTATGGCTGTCCAGGAAGGGCCGGAGTAAGCATTCCTTGGTTAACCAAAAACGACTGTTCTGAAAATGTTTACTTATTTGGAGGTGCCGGTAAATCTTATATTTCAGGTAACGACGGTGTAGGAAGTTACGCTTCTTTCCCATCAATACCTGATGTGTCCAACCCTGTTAATAGCTTTAATGTAATAAATGCTTCAGCTTCTTCAGGCCCAGCATCTTTGTATGAAGACTCTATACAACAAGATGGGTATGGCCTGATTTATGAAGGAAATCCTTGGAGCATAAACACCACAAAAGAGACGGGGGCAGGCAGTTGTACAATTAATCTAACCTCATATGGTATAGGAGGGTACGGCGAATGTAAGCTACAAAATTTACAGATACAAGCCGTACCAGGACAGGTTCCGGTAGTAAATATGAGTTTCATATATTCTTTAGGGGATGACTAATGGCAGGCGACGTTAAGATAGATGGACGCATATACAGACTTCGTGCAGGTTCTCCTATGCCTGTAGGGGGGTCTAAATTTATTCTTCAGACTTTTATGGGAGAAGAAGCTACAGTAATTAATTATTTATACACTGAATCATTACCAGGAAGCGAAGAGTTTAGAGGCCAAGGAGGTAGTAAAGTGTCTGCGTCTTTTACAAGACTACTAAATACTACAGGTGACAGTTATTCAGGAAAAGAACAGTTTAATCCAGAATATGTAGAGGAACGTTAAATGGTCACAACGTCTATACCTGACGGGTGTGGTTTTATAGACTGTACTTCATTGTCTTTTACTTATGATATTATGGGAAGAGTAGTAGTATCTTACACTACTGTACACAGATCTCCTGATTTCTGCTACACAGACATTATTGACGCTGGTGGTCAAACTTTTGATGGGAATGTAACGTCCATGAGCTTAAATCAAATAGTTGGTACCAGTGGTTGGTACGAAACTCATGTAACTTTAATAACCACAACTAATTAGAGGATAAACCATGGCGTGTGGAGGATGTTCAAGCAAACGAAGAACTAATAAGGTTAATGACGTAAGTAAAAACCTTTTTGGTGGATACAAATATTTATCAAACAAGCAGATAGAGGCTAGGTTAGCATCATATAAACGAATCAATTGTAAAGATTGTGATAAGAGATATGAATGCAACTACCCTTCTTTTCTAGCGTGCAAAAAAGGTGAGTAAATTATGGGTGTAATAATAGGAGCAGCGACAACAGTTTCATTTTCTAGCGGGCATGCTACACAGGTATCTTGGACCATTAATCCTAATGTGCAGAGGGCTTATGTATTAGGACAGTGGGGACCTTATGAACCTGCCCAGATTAAATCCCCCACAGAAACAATGAATGTTACAGTGTATACTCCAGGACCTACTTATAGTACTGAGCCTACAGATGAGTGTGTTTTAGCTAATCAAATAGCTGCAAGTGTATCTCCCGCAGGTTGTGGCTCAGGGTCTGATGGACCATCTTCTACTAATTGGTACGTAAATAGTTATAGTTGTTCTAAAGGGGACCCCAGACAACCTGGTTCAGAATCTTGGTCACTTCAACAATACGTGACCTTAGGGGACGCCGGTGTCAGGCTACCTACATATGTACTTAGAGGTATATCAGAAGGTTCTGCTACGGGGGAAGAGGCCGTAGGAGTAGTAGCACCTAAAGCTGGGGTTGTGTTTGAAGGCACCGCAGACTCAGGCACCACAGGCAGTGTATCTGCAGGACAGATAGGCCGATCAGATAATCAATTCACCGGAGTTATAAGTCAAGTAGGTGGGTCAACTTGTGGAACTGGTGACATAGTGTCATCAAGCTGTTCTATACCTTATACTCCTTTATATATAGATTGATAAATTAAAGGAAATGAATTATGAGAAACGAATTTTTACTTGGAGAGAAATACAGATTAGATGTAAAATGGGCAGATGTTGAGTACGTAGATAATACATGTAGATTTATAGGTGCTTATTTTACTGGCCCTGTTCTACAGTTCGCAGAAAAAATTGAGCCTAATATTAGTATGGAATTAGACTTTTTTAAACAGTATTTTGTTTTGGTGGATAATGTGTACATTGGCACCTTTTCTTGGGGAGAAGTTACATACGTGGAAGATAAAATATTTCTAAGTGATTGTACTTTAACTCACAAATCTGAGCTACATAAGGTACCTAAATTAGATAAAAAAGATATGTTAGTCATAGATTGTAAGTTACACGAGAGAGAAACACATGACTTCTATCCAACGTATAAGACTTACGTAGTTAATGCTGATATACAAGTATATAACTTTTTAGGGTAATATTATGAGAGATAAGGATATATGTGCAGACGATAGCCTAACTCCAGAAGAGAAATGGCAAAAGATATATGGAACTGAAAGTATTGGAAATCTACCTATATTTAAGTCTAATAACCATGAAGGTAGAAGTTTTGCCCCATGCCCTTATTCTACTCAATCACCAGAACTAAGAACTAGGCATATGCTAAATTTAACCATGTCAGGGACGTTGCCTGCTAGGGTTAACCATGTTGATGAGGACGGTAGGGAATACTTTATGAAGACAGATAACCAAGGTGATTGGGGATATACCTGCACTTACTCAGGGTGCCCCTACCTAATTGACAATGGTAGAGAGTATTTTTACAGGTAACTTATAACAAACCGTAATAAAGGTTAGCTTATAGTAAACCTTTTACTAACAATTTAAGCTCGGAGAATACAAATGGCAATTAATTTAGATGTACAAGACTTAGACAACTACCCCGGAACTGTAAAAAGAGTGACTTTAGATATGGACAGTGTAGTACCTACAGGCACTAATGGTGATGAGAAAAATATGCTTACAGCGGCAACATCCGCCTATGCTGATGTAGACACTAGAGAAGCCATACAGACTTTATATATTATGGGACAACAGGTAGGTTGGACGAAGAGTTCGGGCTTTGAAGGATTATCTGGCAAATTCCAACTAACAAGTTCTAATCGTAGATTAGGTATAAATATGGACGCCACAGTTAGTGGTACCTATAGTTATGAGACTAAAGGCTACTATGAGATAGTTTTAGACTATGAGGCAACACCTATAGCTGGTACAGCTATAGCGTCAGATATGCAAGCTAAAATAAGAGCTATAACGTGTAATAGTACAGACATTGGCTATCAACTTGCCTATAGAAATGCTAATGTAGTTTTTGATGGCGGCAAATTTCATATATCTTCAGGTACTATAGCCACTAGTTATACTGGAGCTTTTAAGTCCTCAGCTAGAGTTGCTCCAGCCCAAACAGAGGATTGTACTTCTGTTTTAGGGTTTAATCAACAATTAGCTTCTGAGGACCTAGCAGGCGTAACTGCAGTAGAAGCACAAGTCACGGTGGATTATACTGCTGGAACTACTCCTTTAACAGTAAGCCTAAACTCAGGAATTACTGCAGGTGATTGTTTTTATATCACTGATGGTGTGAACCAAGACTACTGCACGGCATTAAGTGTCACTCTGGGGGAAATAACTGTGCCCATAACAGCAAGTAATTCTTTCAATGGTATAGCAAATTCTTATACAACAGCGTCTGGTTCTTTTATTCAGATATTGAAGAGACAAGACCCAGAGAACACACCAAATAGTTATTGTAAAGACATAGATGAACTTACTCGTTATATGGCCACAAGCCTCATAAATCAGATTGATTTTTCCGGGTAATATATGGCAGAAATAATAGTAAAAAGTAGTTTAAATCCACATAAGGCTGTAAGATTTAATATATCTTTAAAAAAGTTTCACAATGATGTGGATGAAGCAGAAGAAAAGTACTATTTAGAGGTAGGGACTACGCATAGTGGCCTTTTTTCAGAAGAAGACACTACTACTTTTAGTGGTACTAACGGTATTAGGATAAGGCCTTACTATTTAGACTCTGTAAACAACCCAAACTTAGACGTAGAACTTTCGAATGTGATAGGTTATTTATCTTCATATATAGATTGGGAAAATATATATGAAGATAAAAACGCACCCTATGTAGAAAGCATGTCCCCTGTAGGAGAAGATGTGTCGTTGTACACCAATGTTAATTTAAAAATTGTAGACGACATCCCAACAACAGGTATAGACTTGTCAGAGATAAAAGTAATGTTTGATAATGGAACTGTGGAGTTTGATATTACTTCAGAAGTAGTAATAAATGGAGATCCGTTTATGTATAACTTATTCTGGCAACCAACTTTAAGAGTAATATAGGTTAATTATGTCAACAAATATAAAGTTAAAAAAAGATCATTTCACCCTTTTGGATGGTTATTTTTACATGTTCGATGATGACACTGATGTTTTATATCAAAGAACTGCGGACAGTAGTACTTCTTTTTCTTACCCTCTAGACAGCTTGTTAGATAATGAAGTAAAGTCACTAGAACATGACGGCGCTAATTTTTGGACTCTGGAAGAAACATCTTCTGTGTCACTAAGTATAAAAAGGTGGACGATAGAAAATTATGTCTGTGTTAAACAACAACAGATTGATCTTAACTCTTCGGTAGGCCACAACTATAATGCGGATGCTTTCACAGTAGAGCATTACCACACAACTATATCTGGAACGGTTCTAGTTGATGACACTAGGTTACCAGTTAAGGACTATTGGGAAAAAGTAAGTAGTGGTATGACAGTGACTATAGGCCCAAATATAGATGGGGTCATAGAAACTATAAATATCCAAGACTGGGAGCATGGAAATATTGTTTTAGCAGATCCCGTTACAGTAGATTACCCTCAAAATACTAAAATAAGTTTTTACACAAATATATGGCTATTTAACAACTATAGTGGTCTAGACGGTACTACAGCTGCTCTATATAAAATAAACGCTTATACCGGAGGATATCTAACTAGATATGAGGCTGCTCAGTATAAAGAGATTACTGCATGTACTTTTTATAAGATTACAGCTTTGGATGAGTATTTAGGGCAGGACTCAACAGGTACTGATATGCTGTGCTATGTTAAAGCTACAAATGTTCTTTTTATAGATATAACTGGGACCGGCTTATCCTTAACCAACTACGGGTCAATGTTATTGGACAACGTGGAGGATAATGACGTAGACATTATAGATGTGTACGACCTAGCTATAGAAGACGATAATATATATAAACTTCAGCATAAAGCTAATTATTTTGGGACCACACAAGGGTTTGGTGATCTAGCAAGTTATCATATAGCTACACAATCAAAAATAGTAACTTCAATATCACTTATCACAGGTAAAAGTATAATATCAGCTAATGACACAGCTACTACACTTATAACAGCTAGAGTTAAGGATCAATTCTGGCAGCCTATAGCGGGGAGATTAATTTATTTTGACCATGATGAACCTTCTTCTGGTTCTATATCAACCTCGCCAGTAAATACTGATGCAGATGGTGAGGCCACTACAATATTTAAAGCAGGAACGGAAGCAGTAGAGGTTAAAATTTCCGCACTTACAGAGCAGGTCTAATAGTGTATGAAAACATTAATATAAAACCCAATAACTGCTGTATAATAGATGGTATTTATTACTACATAGATATAGATTTAAACGCCTTAGTTTCTAAATCTGCTGGCGGCAACATTTTATATACTTACCCCATATTTATACAAGTACCTACGGAACCTTTAAAATTTGATTTTGATGGTGTTTACTTTTTCTCTTTGCATTTAGAGAGTAGTAGAAATTTAATACGTAAGTGGCGCATAAAAAATTATACTTTAGATTTCATACGAGACTATGATTACAGTAGTATTGGTCTGTTATCAAGTGAATCTATTTCTTTTAGAAAGCATTTCAATATGCCAATAGAATATGGTGGTTGGGTGCCTGGTTACCTCAATGCCTCTAATGCATATTTTACTATAGATAGGGACGAGTTAGTTGTCGGCAGTTTTGGAAGTTATAGTGGCTGGCGTGGTCCCTTATTAGAAAAAGACTTTTCACCTATATTAGATTTTAAATTGGAAGCCAAGTTCTATTTTTCATCCAACGGTGTAACATCTACAAGTAACACCAGGATATATTTGTATTTGAAGTACGGAGACTCCAGTGTCTATCTTTGCCTATTTGACCGAGACTCTGTGTGGTTGTGGGATAATGGTACTTACGTAGTTGATGACAGAACTCACTATCTTATAGACAACGGTTATAATTACGTAGAATTAAAAAGGCATGATTCACACTTAGACTTCATAGTAAACGATGTAGTTATATATACAGCAACGACCTCTAATAACGAGGTCAACCGATTTAGGCTACTTGCGAATAATCACTCCTCATACCAACCTGAAACTTTCAGAGTAAATAGATTGTATTTAACAGGGTTTACAAATGAACATATTATAGACACCAACACGCTTGTTATAGATAGTTACGAATCCACTGTAGCTTCCGGCATACCGGCAGGTGTAGACTATGTAGAATTATCTGGAGAAACCGATTATATAGAAGCAGGTACAGTACTGTTTTTAGGTGATACTAACTCACAAACATATGAAGAAGTTACTGTAACAGGTACTTTAGGTATTAACACATACGGTATAAATTTCTTTACTTATTTTGACCACGAGGAAGACGAAAGAGTTAGCTTCTCTAAAAATTTTTACATGTTTAATAATTACAGAAGAAAAGATCCAGGCGGTTCTATTTATAAATTAAATTATGTGACAGGGTTTTTAGAAGACACCTATGATTCAGATAATTATATAGATATAGATGCAGCTTGTTTTTTTCATTCAAACAATACTTATCAGTGTGGCTATATTAGTAATACTAATTTTATAACACTAGATATACATGACGATATGAGTTTTTTTGAAGCCATGAACGTAGAAAATGTAGAACCAGATCAGGTAACTACTATACCTATAACTGACATTGAGGTTGTTGCATACTCTTTATATAGAATTCAGAAAACGGCAGCATATTACGGGGTTAAGTATAGCTGGACAAACTATAACTTTCAATTAACACCAATAAATTCATTTATAGATTCTACCACAATAGAAGCTGTGCCGCTTATTATGAGTGCTGACGGTATAAGTACTATATCTATAACAACATTAGCAAAAGACCAGTATGCAGAAGAAATAACATTTATCAGAGTGAAGTTTTATGATGACGACGATGTAGGTTACATGACTATACAAGATACTTATACAGGTCTTACAGGAAAGGCACAAAGTTACTACAAGTCCGGTATTGACCCGAGAGAAGTTTTGTTATCCACAGAAATAATACAAGAGTAACTACTTCAATGGCATACGAAAATATAGAATTTACATATGATACGTTCTGTATAGGCCCACAAGCAGGCACATACTGTTTTGTGAATTATACAGATTTGAATAATGTTCTGTTACAGGTAAAAAATAGTTCTGGTACACTTATAAGAAACTATACTTTTTTACCTGCAGGGGTTTTTTACACAAACTTGTCCGCATTTCCTTATAATATAATTGTAGACTTAAAATACGTAGGGCCAAGAGGAAGACCTGATTTTTTTAATGGTGCTGTATTTTATACTATGGAAAGGGTTATAATAGGCACATTAACCTTACCAGACAACTCAAGCTCAGAGTATTCTGATAAATGTATTATACGAAAATGGGCTATAGATAATGACGCACTTACATTAACTTTAGAAAATACCTTCTATATTAATAGTGACGAAACATATTATTTTGATTCTTACACATTTTCTGTACAACACCAGCAGTTAAGTTTTCTAGACAGTGTTGCTAAACATACTGAAGAAATAAGTGTATCAAACACAGATGGTTTAGCTGTAGGGGGCCTTTTACAACTAGGTCCTAGTAGTGATGTTGATAATACAAATGAGGTAGAACTCGTATATATACATTCTATAGACACCAACACTGTGGAGATTAGGAGTTTTGATGGTGTAAACCCGACAAGATACGAGTATGTTATAGGGGACCCAATAACTTATATAGGAGATATGTTTTTACTTAGTAATCCAAGGCCTTTACTTGAGGGGTCATTATTTATAGGTTATGCAGATAATGGTAATGTGTACAGGCTAGACCAACAAAATTACGGCGGTGTGATAGAGTATGACGAAAACGCAAAATATACAAATGTACAGGCCTCAATATGGAACATTACGACAGGGGGCTTGTCAATAGTAAAAGTCAATAATTATATGACTATAGATGTTGATGGTGGCTACACTAATATAAAAGCACAAGTAATAAAAACACTAACAAAAGATTTTGAAGTGCTGTCAGTACACGCAGTAGACTATTATGACAATGACTTGTATTTTTTACAAAAAAAAATAATAAAACTAGCAGACGACGGCACAGAAATAGTAGTTTCTTGGAGTAATTTTAACTACGTTAAGGACAGTATTATTCCGTATGGGTATTCCACTAATATAATAACTCCTAGAGATATTTTAGTAAAATACACACAAATAGCCGCAGAGGTAATAGTTAGAGACCAATTCAATTCTGGTGTTCTTGGGGCCAATGTATTTTTTTCTTACACGGGCGACCCTTCTGCTGTGCTAGACCCTTTATCGGGGTATGTAACTACAGATGTTAATGGTAGGTGTTCTGTAACATTTACTACAGGCTCTACGTATCAAGGGGCTATACAATTTAGAGCAAAGGCAGACAAAGGTAGTACAAATCAGGGCAGCCAGTACACGAATTGCTACAGATATGTAGAAGAGTATGTTGAGTTTACGAGAGATTTTTATATATCTCAAGAACTTTACGAGATAACAAGTAATATTTATGTAAGTCAATTCGATATCAAAGAAGTAGACGTACATTTATCATGTTTTGGGAAATATGTATTTGGACTAGGCAACTCCAGTATAACTGATATAGAGACCCCCTGGGCTCGCAATATTCAGGTTGCGATTGTACAGCAAATACATGAACCATTATTAGCGGAGCAATTTAATCATTTAAATATACCCATAGTATCAGTTTACGTACAACAATTAAATAAAGAAAACCATTTGTACATAAGTCAATTCGCCGGCACCAATGATACTTTACAACTAAGTCAAATGACTTCCAGTAGGCATTTATATGACTTAAATAAAGACGAGCTTAGTATAAATCAGTTTGTTTTTATACAGGATGCTATTCCTCCGTTTTGGGAAGAAAAAGTATCAGTAAATACCTATATATGGATAAGATTACGACCTTTTGCGTATAGTTTAGACCCAACAACTTTAGTCTTTCTTGTAAAAGAAGTAAATTCTCCTACAGAATTTGATTCAGGATACATAGATGTAACAGATTTAGGCCAAATAACTTTATATGACGCAGGGGGCGGCATGTTTGGGGTGGATTTTTTATATCTACCAGAAAGTTTTTTTACTAACGAAAGTATTGTGTATGTTACTGTACAGATAAAAGATACCGCCCCAATACCTAACTCTTTGTCTATTGATTATTGGTTTAAAATTATTGATGATTATAGGGGGCCGGTAATTTATAATGTGGTACCACCAAAGGACTCTATAAACTTAGCGTTAGATATCGTATTAGAATTTTATGTTGCAGACTATGGAATAGGTATAGACATAAATTCAGTAGAATTATTCGTAAATGATTCTAAAGTAGTTTTTTCATACGAATATATAGAGGATGATGTTTATAAAATAACATACGATTTAGCAAATAAATTTAATTATGGAACAGACATATCTGTAAATGTAGTTGCTACTGATAAATCTAAATTTAGTAATAGTACTTATGAGTTTTGGACCTTATCATTTGTTAAAAGTACCGGCCCTTTAATTTCAATGGATAATGCTGAACCACGTATGTGTGAAAAAGGCGTGAATGTGACATTATCTAATCTGTCATTTCAAATTTATTCTATAGATGGTACCGGCGTGGACGTTGATTCTATAAGTACAAGCATAGATGGTAAATACTCTAATATAGACACCCTGTTGTTACCCGTGATTTACCACATAAGAAAATAAACTGACCTTTATATAGTAAGTTTGAACAAGTTTAATTAGGAGTACCACAATGTCAGAACCAAAACTAACATTTTTTTATAACAGTACATCTAATGATACTCCCTACACAGGGAGTGGAGAAGAAGATTCTCAGTGGAAATTTATAACTATTTCCGGGGCAGTACCTGACAGGAAAATATTTACAGGTGGTGGTATAAATAATAGATTACCCACACCCACAGCACCCTGGATGAGTAGAGATGCCACTATAAGACCTTCTTCGGGAAGGTTACCTATACCCCAAACATTTATAGAGCCTACCTCTTCAGGATTGATGCACCACGTACCACTAGCAGGGAGAACTACTGGAAGGTATGTTTTTGCAATATATGTAGATGGTGAAATTACTTCTGATCTATATTTAGAAGCGTGGGATGACGCTAACTATATATCATATGGTTTACCAGTATTATCAGGTACGGCTGCATACACAGATAGCATGGTTAACGCTATAGCAACCGTAGACTCCGCCCCAATAACAAATTGGCAAGGAGTAACTTTAAGCGGCGCGACGGAAGTTCCGCCAACAAATTTTGGAGTTTGTTTAAGAGGTACCGACAGTAGGGTAAGGCTTAAAGGTTTCGATAGTGTTACAGATGAGGCTTTGTATTACAACATGTTTATTTACTTACCAGACGATGCCCCATTATTTCATAATCAGCCGGTAGAGGCTTTTAGATATTTATATATTTAGGTGGTTTAAATGGAAGATTTAATTACAATAGAAGGCAAAGTTAACACAATTAAATATGTTAACCCAGAGAATACTTATTTCATAGCTAGCTATTTAGATAAAGAAATTAAAGGTACTGGCTTACACGACACTGGTTGGAAAGAGTTACCAGATGGCCTCCTAAAGTTATCTTATTATTTATCAAACGGTGTACATATAGAGATACCAAGTTTATTTACAGAATACTTGCATTTAGTAGAAGTATCTCAAGCCGTGATTACTGATAATAAAGTTTTTCATTTTGTATATATTAAAGGAAAAACACCAGCTGGTAAAATTATAAGTTATAGGATATCACTAAAGGAAGATAAAAATATTAATGTTAACATAGGAGATATTTTAGTTTCTGAGGATTCTTCTATAAAATCAAAGCATTGGAAAAAAGCAACTATAGGATAATATTATGTCGGTAACGTTAACACGTAAATTTTGGAACGGTACTCAGTATTCTGATGTATCTAAAATAGTTTTTACTTCTACCAATATAGAAAGTCCAGCCGCCGCAGGTACAAGGTCACATATTTTACCAGGCTCCCCCTACATAGGTACGTGGTATGAGGCGGTGGATTTGCAGTATAGACAAAAACTTAATCAAGACCCACCAGGTGCAAAAGAATGTTTATTTAATAGATTACATTTATACCAGGATAATTTTATATTTGGGCAAAGCACAGATGCTATTTTTATATCAAAGTTTCCAGTTACAACTACTGGTACTGTTTACTATGATGCTAATAATAACGCTAATACCTCTTCAATAACTGACCAAGGTACTGAAACTAAAGATGGTATTGTGTTTAATAAATATAGTTTTAGTTTTTCTGAGACCAACGGTGATGCTACAGTATCAGGTAGTCATTATTATTTTGACGAGTCCGCGCCTACGGTAAGTGGTAGTACTACATTACCAGGCGCTATGTATGTTTGGCAAAGTGGTACTGTAGCTACAGATTGTTGGTCCAACCCTCAAAACTCTATAATATTTGAAGTAAGTCAAGGAGAGGCATACAACTGTAGGCTAACTGCTTGGGATGATGATACACATTCTACTACTACAAATAAAATATTACAAAACAAAAAATACAAAGTTACAAGTTGTGTATATAAAGCGGGAGCAGGTTCTAAGGAATTACCAACACCAGATCAAGATGTAGACGCCATGGCCCATCCTCCCGGGGTAGATGCACCGCTGTCGGGGGATGATTCATATTACGGGGATTTTGATATGATATATGTTGCAAATGGAGGCTCTTCTGGCACCCAGCTAGGTGAGTACTTATATTTTACACCTAGGTTAGATGATATAGATGTGTCATTTACAAGTGGTAATTATGATTTTGTAACAACGCTTCATTATCAATATACATAATAAATGGTAGTAGCCCTAAATGATATCAACATATCTTCAGAAGTAGGGGAAGAGTCGTTATTGTCACCTTATTTTCCTACCATTTTTTCTACAGGACAAAAAATAGTAGAGAACACGGACACTTCTGTTGATATAGTTACTGGTTCTGGGGTAAAAACCACTGTTGACACACGTACGTCTAATACACTTAAGACAGATTTATACACTAATAATTACGATGTTTATGGTGACTATACAATTAACTTGGATTTAGACTATGGTAGTGTAACTACTGCGGTGTACCCAACATACAGTACAAATTTATACACTCGCCACATAGATACATTAACAAAGTTTAAAGTACTAGAAAAAGTTGTTTGGTTAAATTCATTACAAATTTCATACTATAACAACTTTAATTTTAATGACACAGTTAATTCTTTAGCCACAGTATTAAAATTGTACAGCGGCAAAGTACGATATAGTAATACATTAGAAAATAATATTTATCTTTCAAATATTAAAACGTTTGGTTTGTACGAAGACGTATATTGTACAGATATAAAGTTGGTTGGTAAATTAATATATGACGTAGAAGTAGGTAAAGGTAGGATAACTAACGTTTCGTGTGATGTTTATAGTTCTAATGTGCATATTACAAATTTAAAATCAGACGTATATGCTACTGATATTAAAATACTAAGTCTTGCAGATGATGTAAGAACTACAGCAGGTAGAATACTAAATATACAAAATGATGTTTATTCAGCTGCTGTAAGTGTTATACATATGGACACAGACATTAGATTAAACAGTCTACATATAACTAACTTTTCACTAGACTACGATAACTATGCTTATATAGGTAATTATTTATATGCAGATATGCTGGAGTACATGTTTGATATTGATGTTTCTAATTCATATATTCAAATTGACGGTGTTATAACAGAAACAACGTTTAGTGGTATATCAAATGGAGTAAGAGCGAGCTGTTTAATAAATGAAGATTTCATTTCCGATAATGAAATAGAGGTCAAAGTTGTAGCTAGTAATACTATAGGTGATACTTTTTTTGAGTTTTACTATTTGTTGTCTGGGTACAGTGTGGAGTTAGACACCACTCTTTTATTTAATTACAATAAAAATATCCTTGTACATAGTTGTGGTACTAATGCTGTAGAATGCCCAAACACTGAGTGTAATTCTTTTATTTTTACTACAAGTGACTACCCAAGTTATGATTTAAGTGCTAGCATATCGTGTGTTGTTAGTGAGGATTTATCTGCAGAGATTGTACCTCAATCAACTGCTCTTTTCTACGGTAGAAGTTATAGAATAATAGTAAGCAACATAAAAGATAATTCAGGTAATTATTCAGACCCTGTAGTGCTGGAGTTTACTATAGAAGAAGGGTAGGCAGTTTAAACTAACTTATGTATAATAAGTAGTATTGAATGTAAAATTATAATTTAGGAAATAAATATATTTGGAGGTTATTATGGCGGCAGTTACACGTTGGGTACAATATGACATAGGAGCTGTAGGAGTAGCTACAGATGGGTCCACTGGCTGTAGAGGTACGAGGGGGAGCTCGACCAGTACATCAACCACAGTAGATACATTTACCCTAGGCTCTACATCCAATAGGTTATACTTATCTTTAGACGGGGAAGCAGCTCCTTATATAACACTGGCTTCTGGTGTTGGCCTAGATCCTAGATTTGTAGCTAAGGATATAACAGAGAAGTTACATGATTTAGGGAAGAGTGCCGAAAGATGGGACAATGCTATTTGTAAATGGGAAAACAATAAGTCTACAGGTAGTTGTTTTAAAATATATTCTGGCACCTTAGGGTCATCTTCAAGTGCAACTGTTTCTACTGGAGTTAATGATGCTTCTACTATATTAGGGTATAGTACTAAATCAGAGGCAGGAGGATTGACAACACCAGCGCATGGAGTTGCCTATGGTTTTGATGGCACCTTAAGTGTGGCGGGTACGTACGGTGGAAAGTTTGATGAAGTGTATAAAATAGTTATGAGTAATGACACTTATTCAGAAGCAGTGACAGCACCTAGAGGTATAGCTGCTCCTACCAAAGACCCGGCAAACATATTTGCAGGTACATTTACTACAGGTGGTGTGTTTAATGCCTCAGCTAATTTAACTTATACTATATCTATAAATACTACAAATGGGACTACTGTAGGTGCAGGAACTGGTAATGTACCAACTATGTCCTGGGCTTCTACAGGATCTGATGACTCTACGCAAGCTGTAGAGTTGATTTACTCCGATTATTGGTATTCAGTAGGTGATTGGGGACTGCAGGTTAAGTTTTCTGACGCTGTTTTTAACACCGCATCACCAGCTTGGACAATCGCTTGTTACACCCCTGACTACGTACAGGGCACAAACGCGTCTGCGCCAGTAGAGTTAGCAGAGTATACTTGGGCATCTGACAGAGGTGATTTTAGTGATTCCCCTATAACTACTTCGTCAGGCACATTTACACAATTAGGTTCAAGAGGATTAAGTATTAAATTTGATCCTGCAAATGGGTCTGATAATTTTTCTGCAGGCGACGAATTTTACGTTATATGTTCTGCACCAAAACCCGCATCTTACGATATAGCAGGATTAAATTACGGAAATGTCACTGTAAGTACGGAATCTACATTAAAAAACGTCATGTTTGAAATATACGCTGGCGCTGTTAACATGTCTACAGTTAAGTTTGGTCTACAGTCCCACGGCTCTTTTGTACACCATGATCAAAACAATAATGATACTAACTTTAGGTTTGGAACTCTTGGGGTAGCAAATACCGCCGGGGTAGCCCCAGAAAATGGTATAGAATGGACTCAGAATATACTTGCTAGCGACATTAGTTCTGACACTGCCCCAACTTATATGTATTATACAAGAGAAGACTTAGCTGTAGCAGCCACAGCGGATGAAAGCGAGACTTTAGGAAGTTACGGTTTAGTGGCAGACGGTGTGTGGCTAAACATAAAACTAGGCGCTGCAGAAACAGGTGCTAACAGTGCTATAAATTATAGATTGTATTTTGACTACAGTTAATTTACCTTAAGTACTGGCTAGATTTGATTTGTGCGGCTGCTTAATGTAACGGCCAGTTGTATGAATAATATACTTTAGGTAATAGGAGTTACTGTGGTTATAGAAAATGTAAAAAATAAATGTCAATATTGGGTAGAAGATCTACAATGTACCCATTGGGACCCTGCTACTAAATTATGTAGTTATGTGCCTTTATCCGGGGAGTCGCTCTACCCCTCAGCTTATCCATTATGTAATTATATAGGCACAAACGATAATTGTTCTCATTTTGATGCTGCGGCTGAGGACCCCAAGTTTAGGTGTATATTACCTGATCCTGCTAGCCATATTATTAATTACAGAACTGCCAAAAAGTACGCTTTTTATACAGAAGATGATGAAGGGATTCTGACATTAGACACATCATCAATAACTGGTTATGTGGGTGATGGTACCACCTGTGGTGATCAAGGTGAATCTGGAGGCACTAATAAAGAGTGCTCAGCGTTTTCTCCTTACATCCTGGGCTTTGGTAAGATAGCCCCCACGTTGTCAGCTGTAGAAGACGGCGATAGTTTTTCTTTTACCCTACCTCTGCACTATTCTTTGTTAAACTTAAGGTCTTCACTTTCGACTTGTCACTGGTGGAGTGGTCCTGCTCATATTTTTTACCTGCAAGATTTAGAAGAATCAGAAGTCCCTGTTGGGCCTGCTAACTCACCTAAGGGAAATGAAGAGTTTAAATACCCCAAAATAAGTGTGCCAGCAGGATGTACAAGAGGTGATACTTCAGATTACACAACACATACTTTTGAAAACTACGCATGTAATGGTAGCCACAGTGATTGTGAATATTATACAGGTATATGCTGGGAATACGCAATAAATGAAGCAATAGAATCTGGAGATAAAGTACTAGCGGAGCAGATTATAGAACTCCGTTATTATTTAAAAGAAGAAAATTGGACAGCTGACTCTTATAGTACTTTCGAATTTGAAGATTCAGTGATAAACGCTTTAGTTAAGACTTTAGACTACATTATAGACGCAGAAGCTACTTATGAGTTGATGGAGGTGGGTTTAGAGTTTGGGGCGGGAGAACTTACGCTTACCAAAAAAAGGCATACTGTGACAGAGGGCACAGAAGTTGCTGATTCAACTAATCCTAGTGATCCTAATTCTGTTAATTTTCCAACTCTAATTAGGGAGATAAAGCAATTTTTAATATCTCCTTTAATCATAAATAATTTTTTTAACTACTATGACCAAAATGTTTTCGAGACTAACAAAACAAACAACAGCTCATTTTTAGTAGTCGGCAGCCAATGTTCCTATGCTCATGACTCTGTGTGTATAAATATATCTAAATTAAGTAGAACACCTGATTTTTTAAAGTATATAGACGAATACCCTGATGTAAATAAACTTTACCCGCATTTTATAGATATTACACCAGGAGAATCAGACAACTGTGCTTCAGTAAACAAATTTGCTAAAATACAGGAAGATATCGACGCAGAAATAGCAGAGTTACGAATAAACAACTCCGAGTGTGTGTTCAGCAACTTTTTAGGTGGGGACAGTAAGGGTTTTATATTTGAAGTAGACTCGCTGTATGGAAAAAATGAGATCCTAGTACTTTCTAAGTACAGCTATGACGACGGAGTCTATTGGGGTTACAGCACAATAACAGTGTTTAATACTTTTGTTACTGGATTTTTATTGCAGAATGATTATACTATAAAAGACCCTGACTCAGGTGACAATTCTCTGTTTGTTGATAAGTTATATGATTACAGGCGCAGCCTTTTTGGGTATGATTGTAAAGTAGAGTTTAATTTTATACCTTTTATAGATAAGACTTTAAATTATGCACCAGAGTCTTTTAATTCTTACAATGATTTTAAAGCTCCCGACGTTTTAGATATACATAAGAACTACTCAGGTAATGTGTTGTATAGACTACGTTGTAACCTTGAATATATAGAACGTGAAAATTTACACCCTTTAGGTTCTAGTGGGCATATTTTAGTAGATTTCCCAGACCCAGATAAAGTTATGACAGCAGTATACGGTGCAGTTGTACTGCCCGATGATGAAGATAGTGACTTATACTTAAACTTACCTAAAGAGGATGGAACATTTGGTCAATGTCCCATGCTAGTGGTAAAGTATGGGGCCGAGGATGGCTTACAAGGAAACCAGTGCATACTTAAACCTAGAAATATGGAGGACTTTAGATCTTTATGTAAAGGCTCCACGCTATTCGTAAAAGAATTATTAGTGCCTATAAGGTTTAACCAAGATGACGTACCAGACGACCCAAACTATACAACTGGCTGGACGTTAGAACCAGACACATCAAACGATACAGTACCTTTAGACTCTGGTAGTGTAAAACAGTCGGGAAATAACTACACTGTTACTGGTTTTAGGAGTTCGTTGGTGATGGCTGTTGGCGTCAGCGGCGCGTCAGGAAGAGCGGTGTCTTTAATTAAAACGAAGATGGCCGTTTGGATAAAGATACCAATGGTTCCTGATGTAGAGATGTTCTATAAATGGGCAGCGGAGTATGACTTCTATGAAAATCACCCTACGTGCACTTGCTGTGGTCCTTATACAAGGAGTCTTTTAAGCACCAGTACAAGAACTCACTCTCCTCTTTGTGGTGACCATGAATGTTCACCCACTACTGGTATTGGAAAAATGTGGTATCCTTATGTGCAATGTAATGATTATTCTCATTATTTAAAAATAAATAATCAACTTTACGGAGGATTAACAGCTGTTAAAGGGCTCTACAAAGAGTTAGACGGCGACGGGAATAGGGTACACGGTAGCTGGGATATGAGGATGGAGGGGCCAGACGAAAATGATTATCTGACAGGGCTTGGTTGTTGTGGTATATGCCCTTGTAGTTGTCAAGTTCAAACTTTTAATTATAATAGGAAAGCTGGCTCTGAGGCTCATTTTGCGGGATTTTGTAGATATAGGGGCGAAGTAGGTAGAGGTACACTAGCGCACTGGTTAGACACTGGGGGAGGTTTACCTAGATTTGGAAACACTTTACGACCTTCATTTAGGTCATACCGGTCTACAGATTTTATACAGTATCTATATTATGATTGGCAACTCAAGGCGTTCGCAACTAAGTGGATGTGGATGCCCTCTAACATGTCGTTCTCAGATATTGACTACACTAACACTGAAGACCAGGTGTATAAGGAGTTTTGTAGTGGAGACGTACTACCTGTTAATTCTTTAGGTACCATGTTAATTAACAGCTTAGACGGTAAAGGTACGTTAGAGTATATAGGTGATGATAGATATAGATTTGAGGAAGTATTCGAAGTATATTTAGAAGATGAACAGTTGGCCTTTCCGAAAGCTATACACTCTAACGGTAATAATCCAGTTCTTCAATATAAAGCTATTAACAGTAAGCCTATACAATGGGCTTGGCGAGATATACAAAAAGATGTGGATAGGAATGTTGAAGAAACATCTGAAGATACTATTGAATCTATTACTACTAAAAAACTACTTTTTTTAGACTTATATACAACGCCTTATGAATTTGATATGAATAATATGGAACATAGATTAGTTTGTGATGAAGGGGAGCACACCATTACATTTATACCACCCCCGCTTGATGAAAGTACAGGCGAATATGAATACGGATACGAATACGGATACCCAACACTACAATTAGATCATGGATTAGAAAGACGCTTTACTTGGCAAGGCGATTTAGACCCAAGCATAGAAAGTGCTCCGGCTGATGATTACTCAGAATTAACATCATCGCCATGGTTAGGGCAGGGGCTATTTGATTCAGCGTACTCTTCAACTATAGAAGGCGCTGAAAATGCAGAAACATTTTTAGACCAAGTCTCTTACGGAGAAGCGACGAAGAGCTACTATAATAGAGGAATATCCTTTAATTTCGCTGGGGCCTTAACCTCACAGACCATCCCTGTGGTATACCAAACGATTCCCGACTTTGAGTGTTCTTCTCCGTATGTAGAAAATATACTAATGGCAGGGTACCCTTTAACTCTTCAATTTTCTTTTGTAGGCATAAAAAAAGCAGTCAGTAAGGGTAGCATTGTGTTTAAGTATGGTATAGAGGAGATTTTTGATACCGTTAGTGAAACTTATAGGTATGCCATACATTGCGTGCCTGCGTTCAGCATAACCCTAAACGAGACACCTGTTTTTTCTAGTGCTTGTAAAATACCTACTTTTTTCGGTGTGCGTAGCGAGACCATAGATTTTGACTACTATATAGATATTAATTATTTATCCAATAGGAGCAGTTTATTTTACATTGATCTAGACTTTAATGTGCCTACAGATTCTTCGGACAATAAAATAAGACCCGATATATACTATAAAAAACTAGATGGAAATGGTAGAATCTATAAGGTGTCTTATGATTATTATGTCAGCGTAACTAAGTCGACAGGAGTAGAAGAAGGAGAAGAAGAAGGTTCAGTTAAGGACGCAGTCGTTCTATTTGACACAGTAATAACTCCAGCTACAGAAGACATATTAGTATATGAACGTAAATACAAAGTTTCTTTTTTTGCAGGGGACCCCGAACCGCCACACGGCATTGATGTAGGCAAAAGGGTACTGTCTGGGCGTTTTGATGGCCAAGAGTATGATACTGTATGGCAAAGGGATAACGACGGTTCTGTAGTTAACTTGTCGCTAAGTGAAGGTGATAAGACATACATACATAAAACAAGATCCAGGTTTGTATTTGAAGCAGTGACCGATAATCAGGCTATAAAAGAAGATTTAAAAAAAATGGAGAGTACTCAAGAAGACTTGTACAATAAAACACTGAAAAAAAACGTAGATAATATTAGTTTTACATCTACTATATATCCAGACTTAGAAGATTTTTTAGAACAGCATAATTTACGAAAGATGGGATTTGGAAGCAGCGGTTCTTTTAATAATAGTATTATACATGAACTAGGAGTATTACTTCACTATCCTAAAATGCAAGGAAAAGGTTATCAGCTTCTTCCTAGCTTACCTTGGCATGAAACCTGTCAGGCCAACTACAGAAGGAACCGGGATGGCTGTGACGGGGATGATGTATTTTTTTACTCTCAAGTAGCTATGGATACTGGTTCAAGCTTTACGTCAGCTTTTAACTCATTCGACATATTCTACAGCGGAACCCTATTTATGATGCAGCGCGTAAAGGTAGCTAAATTTTTAATAAATAGGATGTCTTCTAAATATGAAACTTCACCTCTTGGTAAAGTGTTTTTTAAAGGAGAACCAAATACACCTAGTATTCCAGAGTTTATGCCTATGCCTGGGCTGTATGCTACTACATCAGACTGGTATGGAAATACCGGGTCTGTAGATAAATGGCCCGCTATATTACCTGGTTTATGGCCAACGATAAGCCCAATAGATTAAAGGAGTGGAATATGTTAAATATTAAATGTGATAAATGCAATGGTGACATGATACTAAGTGACCAAAAAACGTTTGAAGAATACGCCAGAGAGTTGGGGTATAAGGTATTGGAGGGCGCCGAGATAGATATAGGCACTATACAAGATTATACTGTTTTTACATGTGGACAATGCAGAAAGATAAAAAAATACTCTTTTAAAGAGTTAGAGTTTCAACTTAGAAGATCAATAGCGTACGAAGCCTTAAAGTATCGGATGGTTATGAATAATAAAATATTAAAAGATAAGGAAATAGATTTTGATAGTAAAATGTTCTATTGTGGTAAGTGTGTTGGGATAGACGCAGAAGCAAGAGACGGTTACTGTCTAAAGAGTATATCTAAATTTTGTAGAATTTATAAAGGTCTAAAAACATAATGTCATATAATTTTTTAAAAGAAGCCGAGTACATTAGAAATTCTACACTGTGTAGGAATGATACTTTAACTGGTTATACTGTAGATTTTTCTAGAAATGGCGATGTAGATGGGTGGGATATATATAATAATATATACATGTATGGTTGTTGGGACCATGTGCTTTTTGGTACGTCTTTTGACAATAGTTGTTATATACAAAGGTCTAATGTTTTTTTAAGTCTAGAAGCAGAAGAATATTTTTATGTAGAATTAGTACTCAAAATAACATCTAATGAAGATCAGCCTATAAAGCCTACCACAGGTAAGATTATGTGGCTACGTACTGATGACAATGGTTGGGACGATAATAAATCAATAGAGTTTGAATTAAAGTCTGAAGATAATTGGCAGAGGTATGAGATAAATATGGGCGAACAACGCTGGTGGCAAGGACAAATAAATAACTTGCGTGTATACCCATACCTTGATGGTCGAAAGGGTTGTAAGTTTGCAATTAAAGAAATAAAAATAAAAGCTACCAATAAATATACCTGTAAACAAACATCCTGTGATTATTTTTTGAATTACGAGCACCCATGTCCTGGGCGTGGTGAAAATGCTTATATAGTTTCCTCTGAAAGTAAAGCTGCATATACAACCGTATCTGGTATTTCAGATACTTTATACGTTAATATTGATGATTATGGTGATTACTTAATAAATTTAGGAACAAACACAGAAGTAAAAATACTTACTATGTGTAGGCTATTAGAGATGCATATACAGAGTTTGGGTATAGGTGGCTACATATACTCTGAAGTATCTGCTACTATAGATAATAAAATAAAAATAAAGTCTGGGACTACGGGTGTTAGCTCCTCTGTAAAAATAACAGGAGGTACAGCCGCATCTTCTTTAGGTTTTTTTACTGAAGGTAAGCCCACATATACAAGTACGGAGAGTATAGCCCAAGCTTCCCATTTTGATTACGCGTCTAGTGTTCGTTTAAGCTATTCAGAAATCACAAAGTTATTAAGTGATGACGGTACAACAGCTTATATACATAAGCCAGATGAGTTTAATGTTGAAATAGGAAGTAAGGATTTTTACTACAATATATCCGCAAATTCAGAAAATAAATTTTCTGTTTTTGGTTATAACACAAATTATAACAATATAGGCACGACTATTATAGACGTGTCTCATCCAGCCACTAACAATGGTGTATTGACAGATTTTTACTTAAACTGTGGCCGTGTAGAAGAAGGTTCTAGGATTTATATACTAAGGCCAAAAATAGACGGAACTTATGTAGTAGTAGACTATGTAGATATTGCCACAGAAGTGTCAGGAGAGTTATATACAGTCAGTCACACAACTCAGCATATAAAAAAACCAGTGTTTGTAAATAAAGGGGACGTGCTCGCTGTTTATAACGCGTCTGTAAAAGTGTCCATAAGTGAGCAGACTGGTAATCCAAATGCGTGTTTTTTTACAATACCAGGAGAACCCTCAGGCATTATTACACCACAAAAACCAAACGCTACTGGGGTTTACGGTTTCAGCATTTACGCAAGTGGTGATAGGCTACAAGATTCTTTGCTTTTAGATATTGATTTTGGACATAGAGTCAACGCCTCTAAATTTACCGTAAAAGGCACCGAATATGCCGAAACGTTTGAATATAATATAGCTATATGTGAAGATTTAAATTGGCAAGTAGACTGTAGGGGAGAGGACCACTTACATACATTAGGTATCTGCTCGGGAGGGGTAACACGCGTAACACACCCAAATATACCTTATGGGATAGAATGCTTGGATGACGGTGTGATCTCCCCTGAAGGAGGTAAACAAGGAGACTCTTTTGCTGGTGGGAGTACAGGGATAGTCACTGTAGGAGCACACGCATACTTTTATGTGAATGGTGATGGCGAGTGGGCCTTCGGTAAAGCAGGTAATACTGAAAACACTAGTCCTATATTTGAGTTCTATAATAAACCTTATTGTAGTCATTCACTTACAGAATATAAATTCGACCCTATACATTTTGTATTAGATTTTCCTCATGGTTATAGTACTAATATACATAAAACGGCTATGTATTTTAAAGAAGGAAAAAATTTTAAACACTTTGCGCATCAGTATTACATTGATAGTAACATGTCACAAAAGACGGGCAAGAGTGTAGGTTACCATCACATACCAAAGTACAATAATATAATTTTAGATAGTGTCACGTATAATGAGGATAGTTTTGTGCTAGGCGAAGTATCATTGAATGTACGGGATTATTTATTTGTTAATCCTACTGCCTGGTCTAACCCTATTTATATAAATAATGTATGTACAAATTGGGATATTGTACAGACTTCTAGAGATCTAACATGGAACGTTATAGAGCACGAGTTTGATGATGTTGGATGTAGCGGTTATAGATTTATAGTAGACTATCATATAAGTACTAAAATGTCAGAATTTGAAGTTTATAGTTCATTTCCAGTAGAGCCTTCTTTAGTAGATAACGTACTACTTACAATGTCTGTTTATGGAGATAGGTGGCTCCCAGCAGCGTTCGATTACTCAGAAGAGGAAGACACCATAGAAGCTACTGTTAGTCTTTCTCCAAGATACTTTAGGTTAAGTGTTTTTTCGCAGGATATTTTTAACATAGATAATTTTAGTATGTCAGTAACCGACTCTATAAAAACAAAAGGTTGTGAAGATGAAATTTTATTGACTTATGGAGAAGGGTATGCTAGTGATGTACAAGAGGTAGCTTTCGAAAATTTATATAACACTGTGTCTGATTTTACAGTAGGACTACCAAACAGTTATACTGAAGTAGACAAGGAAGTACTTGACATAGAGTTCAATGGAGAAGACACAGACAACGATATTTTAATTGTACATAAAAACCCCGATCATCCTATAGTTTTAGAATATGGGCAAATAGCCAACAATTGTAATGCATATGCTTTAAGTAATTTACTCGACGGTAAATCCAGTTACTTACTTACTAATGCTATGAATATCTGGAAATTTAATGCTGATTTAAGTCATGACGTTTCGTTAGATCTTACTTTTGAATATAAAGGCACTTATTCAAACACTATATTTGAAGAAGTATCTTCACGCTACTTATATATTACTACTACTGTAGATGAATTTTATATAAATAATATAGTTTTTTATTTTGGCGGCCAAGTGTTAAGTTCTTATACTTTATATTTTTCTAGTTTTATAGAGGGCTCTTATGTTTCTAGAACAGGTGTTGAATCGGCGGTCACAGATGAAGGTGATGTGTACAAACAATCTTTAATTTCATCAACGTTTAACCAGAATGGTGGTATAGACTATTCTGTTTGGTCAATTATTACTTCTGACCCTTTTTATTCAAGTAGTTTGTCAGTCTACGATAATGAAGGTGAGCTAGAGCTTTATCCTGACACACTAGTACCAGGGTCTGATGTAGGTATTAAAACCAATATAGACCCTGTAGTAAGTTTTTATTTAGCAACAACTTTTTGTATACATTGTAATGACCTTAGTCCTCTTAGTATATTATATAAATTTTATAACAATAGTAATGTAATATTCTATTTAGAGGCACTTCATGATAGTGGTGTAAGAACTTTTAAAGTATTCGATTCAGAAGGGGTAGAAAAAACATCCGTTACAATTACAAGTGACATTATGTTTTTAGAGGTTACAAGGATAGGAAGTAAGATGAATGTTAAATTAGCTAGTTCAACAATAGCTTATTTAAATACTGATATAGTGGACCTCTCGACATTATCTATAGATGTGCTTACATGTGTGTTTAATAGTTACGATACTTCGACAATTTGTTATGGCTACAATAGTTATTATGTCTCTAACCTAGAACTTTATGTTTTAAACATAGTGTCGGCTACTGATATGATTACAGTAGATTTCGGTACTACCACTACCGTAGATAGGTTTAAATGTTTAACTAGTCAGACAGTAACTAGTTTAGCCGTCAAGTATAGTAGGTTTTATACTTCAACTTGTTATTCTACGCCAGTTACTGATCTTTACTCCGAGGAAGTTAACAACTATTTAACCATAGATTTTTTACAACGCCATAAATTTAAAATGATAAGAAACTATGGGAGTATGTCTAATAGATTACCGTTGTCTCTTGATGGTATAGTTGTCCAGTTTTCCCCTGATAATACAAACGAAGCAAATAAAGTCGACTGGGGCGCAAATTATGATAAAAGTCTTATAGTTTTTGAAAGTAGTGGTAATACTACTTCTTTTTCTGACCTGTACAACACAGAAAGAACCTTTGCAGTGTATGGGGCTGAAATGACTTCGAACGAGTTTGTTTCATTCGGGTCTAGTTGTTATTTTGATGGTTTGTCTTTACTTGGTATATCTGACAACGGTGATTATAATTTTTTAAATGTGGATTTTGGGTTATCTTTTTATGTTTTTTTAGGTTCTAATATTTATGAAGAGAAGGTGTTAATCAGTAAATGGGGAGACCAGGAAGAACATAGAGCGTTTTATATAGGACTAACTGCAGATAAGAAGCTATTTTTTAAATTCACAACTGACGGCGTAGACACTATTAAATACGTAGGGAATACCCAGGTAGACATAGGCAGTTGGGTAACAGTAGAACTAAGTAGAAAATCTTGGTACCTTTACATGTTTATAAAGGGTACTTTAGATTCTGTGTTTTCTATAGGTAACTTATCAATTAACTCTACCCTTTTTTCATTATACTTAGGTGGTTTGTTTTACGATACAACTAAACATTTATTTGGTTATATTGATAATTTTCACGTTAGAAGAGGCAGTTTTATACATATAGACTCTTATGATATACATGAATACGAAAATACTCTTAATAATAACTCTCTTGAAGAGTATAGGTGGGTAAAGATTACAGTACCCACAACCCAAACATACACGTTAGATAAGATTGGTATATACCCAGACGTAAACACACCAATTCTGTCCTCAGGAGGTTATAATTGCGATTGGGAGCCTCTGGGTACCGGTTTAACTAATTATGTCGACGTATCTTATAATATAGCAGGTAAATATACAGAGTTACTGGAGTCTTCTGGAGAGTATGATTTTTATGTTGAGAATGTTATAAATGGGGCCACCGATGTAATAAATTACAATGAGTGCTGGGGGTTCTCTTCAAATGATTTAGAGCCTACTCTAACTCTTATTTTTGAGGACTATTTCAAAATAAATAAAATAAGATTATATCATGGAGTTAAAGTTGGTGATGGTTATGGTACTAATGATTTTATAATAAATGGCTACACAACAGCCTCTGGAACAGAGTATACAGAGCTAGTTTCTGTAACTAATAATAGTGAGTATGACACAGAACATATTTTTGCCGCTGTAGTTATACAAAAACTAGAATTAAAAATTACTAAGTACACATCAGGGAATAACCCTGTAACAATGATAGTTGAAGATGAACTAGAGGAAATAATTCTAGACGGTGGGTTTTTAAGAGAAATAGAAATATATACAGACACCTCCCCAGAATCCTTTGGCTCTGGTTATTACCCTATAGTGTGTTTTGATTTAAATTACCAGTTTAGTATTTCAAGGTACGAATTTAAATCATGCGGTTATTATTGCTCAAAATTTCTGGGCTATACAAACGATATAAGTGATTACACAAGTTATTCTGATAATGCTTTTTCAGACCCTAAAAAAGTACGTTTTGTAAATTCAAGTAATGACCCTGTGTATCTACTTTCCACTGTGGTTGCCTCTTCAGCTGAAATGACAGATATTACAATGACTATGGAGTCTAATGTCTACTTTGTGGAAGGAGACTACATGGTAACTTGGCAAGCATACAATAATATAGGAGATGCTGCTTTTTGTTTAGAATTTATAGGTATGGGCACTACGATAGAATTATTCCCAGAAAATCTTGCAGAGGATGCTTGGGCAGATCAAACTAATAGTTTAAATATACTACAGGCAGGTTTATACAACTTAAATTTTACTATGAAAAATGACGATAACGCAGGAGATACAAGGCAAGCACAAGGCGTTAAAGTTTATAAGTCATCCGGTACAGTTAGGTGGCTTTGTTTTACAGATAATACTGCAGAAGACTATTCGTTTGACGGGGATGACGCTAAAAAACACACAAACTACTTAGTTGGGTTACAAGTTTTCGCCTCGGGCAGCTTTTTAATAACAGAATACAATAAATGGTGGTTATCAAATATATCAGTGTTAAGTGAAAACTCGGTAGAGGTAAAAGTAAACTCAAGATCTTTACAAATAGACTACCCAACTAGCCTTGGCACGGACTATATAAATTTTAGAGAGGGTGATGATTTCATTAAAGATGATGTTTGGATGGAAAAAGATTTCTTGAGTTTTTGGTGGTATATAGATAATATAGATAATTTTGATACAGAGTATGGTTCTGTAGGTTTTGGTAATATCAACGGGGCTATATACGATAGACCATATTCCTTCACTACACGGTCTGCTTTTGGTTGGGATATAAGTGATATAAATCTAACTTCCGGTTGGAATAAAATAATGCTGCAATTTGCTGAATGTACAAGCATATCACCTTTAGACACTAGAACATATTTTAACTATAGACATCCTGATACAAACTTAAGAAACAGCTATATGAAAAGTTTTATTATATATTATAGAGGTACTAATAAGGGTCCTATAAGAATGTACATTGATGACTTGCGTATACAAAGATGCTTATATGAAGAGCCTGTTAGAAAAGAAAAAGCTTTATGTCTTTCTTATAATGAGTTTGCAGAACTTAATTTATCTAACCTTAGTATAGAAAAAGGAACCATATCTTTTTGGGCAAAAATGTACGGAGACTCTTCGGGTGTTACTCTATACGGAGATTCCTGCTCTAGAACTTTACTTTCCATAACTAGCAGTGATAATGATATAATTCTTTTCGGTGTAAAATACGGTACATGGTTTGAGTTTGGTGTAGGAGATTCTTTTAGAGAGTATAGTAGTTTTTCTTTGGAGGATGGAAAATTAGTTACACCCGGTGGGTACATAGGGTACGACGAAAGTTTTCATATAACTTTAATGTGGAGCTATGACGGCCAAGGTATGTCAAATAAGGATACTTTTAGGTTGTATTTAAACAACGAGTTATTTTGGAGTAGTAATTATACTTGGAAAATAAGTTCTTATAATGCCCCTAAATTGGTCTTAGGAGGAGGCGCACCGGAAACTGCTTTTAATAACTTATCCGACGGATCTGCTATATTTGAAAGTATGAAAGTATATAATTATTGTACAGAACAAAGCGATTATACAGCACTAAACACTGTACCTGATGATAAAACGGACCCTAATGATTATGTTTTTTTATCTACAGACAACATTAATTTTTACGGCAAGTACGATAAGGAGTTACCTATGACAGTATCTGGAGTTAATCCCGGAGAAAAAGTAACCATTTATATTAAATCTGTAAAAACTAGAGATTTTAAAAAACTAAAGAAAAAAACAGCTGAATTGTTGGTTGACTGGGTGGTGGCAGTTTAATTATGGCAAAATATAATATAGTAGCTAATAGTAAATTAAGTACGTTATCTGGTGTGGGTTACGGTAATGTTACATTAAATTATAACCAATTATCTTCCTTATATGACAATAATTTAGAAGCCGATAATGTAAATTTGATCGCGTCTGATAATTTGTATCTTGAAATAGATTTTGGGTATAGGATAAGATTAGATAGTTTTAATGCTTATTTACTCTCAACCACAAGCGGTATACTAGATAACATAGATTTTTATTATAAAAATAATTCAACTGATACATACACTAAATTATATAAAGACTATAACGGTGAGTTTTACTATGCTGATCAACTACCTAGCAGTTTTGCTCCTACAAACTTACTACTAACAGTATCGGGCGTGGGGGCTGATTTAGCGGAAGTAATAGCCAATAACGAAGAGTACTCTGTAAGTTTTGGTGAGGACGGCACACAAACTCAGATTGATATTTCAGATAGTGATTCAAGTAACTTATCTAACTCCCATATCCTAGAAATAAAAAATACAAGTAGTGAGCCCATGGTAGACGCTTACATTTGTGTAGATTATACGGGCGCAGAAGAAGATTTTTATCTAAAAATATCTGAAGACGATGAGACTTTTATAGGGCTAGAAGATGGCGTATCTATAACAAACGATTATGAAGGGTCTAATTACAGGTGGTCACAAGGAGCGCTTGACAATATTAAGATAGTGAATAGAGATCAAATAGAGTTAGACACTTCCACTTCTGGTTCTGTAGGTACATACACAACACAAATTATGGCTATGGAAGTAGAAAGGGAAGGCTTTTGTGGGCAGCCTTATAACAGAAATGATTCTAGTTTTCTTATAACAAACACCACAGGTGACATATCAAATACCAGCTTAAAGGTAGACGCTGTAGACAATGACTACACTATGGAAATTAGGAGTTCTAACACCGATCCTGTAGAATTTACTAAATTATTTTATATTGTTTATTCACACGTCTCGGGCTCCAGCTTTTATTTTGATATTCACACCAGAGATTTGTATACAGACAGTACAGATCTATTTGTAGAGGATGTTAGCGTATATAGCGGTTCCAGCTACGTTCGGTGGAGGTATTTATGTATGGCAGTTAGTGATTTAGATGGTAGTATTGTAACATTCGCAGGTAATTACAGTACGCGTTATGCGGAAGCTGCCTACAACACTGCGCGAGCTACTTCTATAGATCAGTACGGTAATATCATTGTTTCCGATGTGCGAGTAAATATTGAGTCTATAAGAAGTTATGCACTCCCAGATGATTTAGCTGAATTTTCTAGCGCCGGCAACGTTTGGGTTTTATTTGCATACACAGACAACCTATTTTGTTTGGATGAAGAGCTTATAACTGTCGGCACTGTATCAAATGTTTATAGATTTTCTGTGAGTTTGACCGCAGGCACTAATGAGGCGTGGGTTATTTATTCTGATTCTTCTCCAGGCGTTTTTTATGTGTCTTACGCGGGCAACAATCTTAGTAATATACCAGAACCCTCAGCCAAACTTGTGGCAGGTAATTATGATGGCGGCTGCTGGATTTATGAGGACAGTACAAACACCATATTAAAATATTCACCTACTGAAACTGAGGATGGGGAGGTAGTTTTTACAAAGACTGTGGACACTGGCCCCATAGCAGGGATAGACCAAATATGTCCAACCATGACAAATGATAAGACAGGTAAAGATGGTTTATGGTATGTATATAATTTTGACGTAATACACCTTGATAGTACGGGAAATATAATTTCAGCAACACGTATACATTTTGTGGCTGATAGCTTAAAAGCTAATAGTTTAGGTGTTTTAGTTAGGAGGCACTCTGGTTATTGGTGGGTTTACATAGACTTAGCAGGTACTATAATAAATACAGGCACAGGCACTTATTTTCAAGCTATAAAAACAGTTACATATAAACAAGCTGTCGAACAAGATCAGCGCTTATTACCTCTCGCCGAAGATCCTGTTTGGGGCAGTTCTGGTACTCTTGAGTGGCGAAAGGTGCCTATATCAGGTTATTTTTTACCTAAAACCAAGTACCACCAGGCAAGACTCACGTTTAGAACAGATGAGGATGGTAAATCACCAGCAGTCACTGGTTTAGTTATACCTAAACCAGTGGTACTACACGACGTAGCTAAAAATCAAACAAAAGCTTTATATGTAAAGACAGAATTTACAGGAAACGAGCAACCACACGAGTACTTCTCTAAATTAAGATGTTGGTGGCATATACAGGACGACTAAACTATAATGGCAGATTATATACCACCAAATATTAATAATTTACCATTTACGTTTTCAGAAAATGGTTATACTAAACCTGATTTTGACGATGTCACTTTCAATTTTTCATTACGCCCATTAATCCCATCAACCCCCTCCGTTTCTGATTTGCAAGCTTCAATAGAAGTTATGCAACTATACCAAGACTCCACCTACACCTATATAAAAGAATGTAAAACAATAATAGTAGGATACAGTGAGTTTGGGGTACAAACTTTAAAGTTACCTTGTAAATATGGAGGTATAAGGGACCTAGGGGGTACTATAACACCTCTTCTACATAGTAGGGATTTATATGCCACTATTGAATCCGGGAAAAGTACCGAAGCGAACTTGTCTGGTTTTATACGTACATGGTACACAGATACTTCTTCTATTCATGGAGCATTAAAAGGTGCTGGCACTGCTTACATTGATTTAAACACTTCAGTTATAGGGGACTATATAAAAGTAAATTTACCTTCTGAAGTTAATCTAATATATAAAAATAATTTAAATGCAAGCATGTTGCCTATCTTTTTAAAAGGCACTCTAGATTTAACTGCATATAGTAAAACAAACCTAAGAAATAACCTAGAGTTAAGTTCCTATTTAAACATAATAGAAATTAGAGATTTACCTGTAGATATAATACCTAACTTACTACATGGTGTGTATAGTATAAAGGCATATTTACAAGTATATCAAAGATCTTTTGTAGACTTAAATGTGTATTTTAGAGGCTGGGATCAAAGACAATTACCTGCAAATTTAAGTCAAATTAATTTTTCTAACCTTACAGGTAGGATTTTGTCTACACTAGACTTGGATTTATCGGCTTACCTATATGCAGTAGTGCATGTAGACTTAAACTCTAGTATACTTGCTTTAGACTATAAAAACTTAAAAGCTTCTATTCTTAGTACTTACGGCCCCACAGATTTACAGACTTATTTAAACAGTGTGGAACCGAAAAATTTAAAAGGTTCTTTGTACTCTTTTAGAGGGTTGTCTGTAAACATGAATTTACCTGCTACTGTTACCAGTCTATATGAGCGTAATTTGTACGCTTATTTAAATGCGGGAGGTTCTTATAACCTTGCATCAAGTATAACAGCTTCTGGCAGTACTAAACAGTTGTATGCCTATTTATTTCCCAAAGTTATACATGTAAAAAAGGCGTTTACAATAACATTATTAAGCACAAAGAACTTATTTTGTGCTATTAACTCCTCTTGTTTTAGAACAAGTTATAAAAATTTAGGTACCAGTTTATACTCATATGATAATAAAAATTTGAATGCTTATATTATGGTAGGGTTTGATTTAGGTGGCAATTTGCCAGCCAAGATCAATATGATAGATACTATATGTATGGATACTATAGACGTTAAATTTTTGCCGGACAAAAAATATACTAGTATCCATATGAACATAAAAAGTGCCGCTGCTGGACTTGCTTTTAACACTATAAGTACTGTGGGTAGACAAAACACTTCGTCTATTTCAGCTTATATTAAGGTTATAACAAGTACAGCTACACATAGAAATCTTTCAGCAAATTTAACAACAGTTATAGATGCCCCTTTTACAACAACAACCAGTCATATAAATAGATTTAAAGTACTGGATTTAAATCATAAAAACTATAGTAACTGGGAACGTGAGATAGAGGTATTGTTTGGGGCTCAAGCAAAGAATTATAGGTATGTTGAAGCTAATAAAATGGCCTATAGAGAATTTAGAGAACATCATTGGATAATCAGTGTAGTGGGGTTTAATTACGTGCCTGGCATAGGTGTTGAGCGTGGAAAAGTAAGAAAAAAATACATATTTGACCTAAGAAAATATAATGATATAGACGAGGCAATAAGAGACGCTATAGACAGGGTAAGCGCTTTTAGAAAGGGCAATTTGAGTTCGCAAATAAACGGTGTTATATCCCTAGGTGCTTATAAAGATCTTACTACTTATATACTGTCAAGGCTTTCCGATAAAGGTCTAACTAATATAAGTGCAGGTATTAAAGGTATATCTGAACTTATTGACTTTAATTTAACTTCTAGTTTAACAGGTAGGTTTCCTTTAGTTAATTTATTAGCTAGTATTACTGGCAAATTCTACGAACCTACCACAGGTGATGCGGTAGATTTTGATTTCAGAGAAAAAGATAAAGTTGTAAGCTTAGAAAGAGATGTGGATTTAAACTTTGATGGGGGCGTTTAAAAATGGCTGTAATAAGGGTAGGTACAAATAAAGATTATACGAATATTAATACAGCTATAGGCGCCGGTAGTGAGGGTGACCTAATACTAATAGACCCTGGGGATTATAGTACACAAGGCATCATAAATGTAACTAAACCAGTAAACCTGGTGGGGGACACCAGGGATGTGGCAGGCAACCGAGTCACACTCCAAAGGCTTCATTTTCAAAGTTGTACACCCATCAAAACGTTAAAAGTCGTAGCAGAGAATTTGTATATACATTACACAGCCGGCGATTACGCACTCTATTCTAGCGCCGCATGGCCCAAAGATGTAGAGGTTGTGTTTAA
>Ga0164313_10000263_pt1 | contig 39669 bp, 48 predicted proteins | sample GuaBasSedimGuay4_FD_113735 | JGI IMG/M metagenome (GOLD analysis project Ga0164313, IMG submission 113735) | Subseafloor sediment microbial communities from Guaymas Basin, Gulf of California, Mexico - Guay4, Core 4569-4, 0-3 cm | ecosystem: Environmental > Aquatic > Marine > Hydrothermal vents...
CCGCATCGATCACCGGGTTTGCCCAAAGGTTAAGCGCTGCAGTCAGGTTGGAGCGAACACCAGAGCGCTCTTTCGGTGCTTTGTTCAAAAAGCTCGCCAATGACAGTCGCGCACTGGAATCGAGGTTAAGTTCGTCACTGTCGAGCACGAGTTGTATGACCTCTGTGACGTCCTGTTCGCTTTTGAGAATCCGGTAAATCTGACCAATAGTTGCGGCCTGGCTTGGGTCATCAAGGACATACAGTGCAAGGCCCAGGAACAGGTCCCTGGCCTCGTTTTGCCACATGGGATCGGCGTGTGGCGGGTGGGGTAGCAAGATAGTGGCGAGTCGTTGAATGTCGGAGATTCGGTGCGAGACATCCTTGCGGATGGTGGAGAGCGGGTTAAAGCGGTGTGACAGTCCCTCATCATCTGCCGGCGACCATTTGAAGACCCGTTGATGTTTGGCACGGAATCCTGAGGTGATCTGATGGTTCTCGTGCTTGATGTCGAGCACCACCACGGAGCCCGGCCAGGAGAGGAGATTAGGAATTACAATGCCGACCCCTTTGCCGGAACGCGTCGGCGCTGCGACCAGCACATGACCGGCCTCACCGTTTCTCAAATATCTTCCGCCGAGTCGGCCGAGCAGAATACCCTCGCCGTCCAGCAGTCGTGCTTTTCGGATCTCACTGCGATAGGCCCATCGCGCATCACCATAATATTTTTTGGGTCGGGATAACCACAATGCGCCAGCAGTCATTGCGCCAACAATGCAGGCGATGAAAAAAGCGGTGCCAATCAGGTTGGCGTCGCCGGCTGTGAGACCGTAGTAAGTCAGATACTCATAGATCGACCAGGGGCGCACCGCATCCAGATGAAATCCCAGCATCACATAGAGTGCCGTGCTCCAGGCGAATGAGAAGACCAGCAAGCCAAGGGCGATGGCAGCTACCGCAATCAGGCGGCCGCGATCAAGCATGGAAGGCTTTGGGAAAATAGATCTCACTCACAATTCGGTTCCCTGCGGATGTGCGTTTGAGCTGAATGACCACCTCAACCACGGTCTTGATATAGGCCATAATTTCGTTTCGGCCTAGGCCGAGTTCAGCTTGCAAGACCATCAGGGCAAGTTGCTCGAAGGCGCCGGTGGGAGAGTCGGCATGCAGCGTTGTGATGCTGCCAGGATGTCCGGTGTTCAGGGCACGCAGGTAGGTGTAAGCCTCCCGGCCACGAAGTTCGCCCAGCAGAATGCGATCAGGGCGAAGCCGTAGAGTAGCCTCGAGAAGCCTCTGTATACCGACACGCGCCTCGCCCTGCTCGCCTTTGGAGGCAATTAACGAGACTCGATTGGGTTGAGTGAGTTCAACCTCGGGCGTGTCCTCAATGGTAATCAGTCGCTCATGGTTACTGATTTCCTTGGCGATCGCATTGAGGAAGGTGGTCTTGCCGCTGGAGGTGCCACCTGAGATCAAAATGTTTTTGCGTGCCTTGACCGCCTCGCGGATAAACCCCGGGTGGTCATTATTTTCAAGTCGTTTTGCCAGTACCGCGTCTGCATTGTTGTCGGTTTTTGTGCGAGCACCGATGGTGTGTGCAAATGCGCCATTGTCTTCGTAGTCTGACAACGACAAATCTTTAACCAATTGCTTGCGGATGGACACGGCACCGCCATTGGGCGCACAAGGCGGCAATATAATTTGTATGCGTTCGCCAGAGGGCAGGGCGGCAGAGAGCAGCGGGTTCTCGCCGCTGATGCCCTGACGAGAACACGCAGCGACCTGTTGTGCGAGGTTTCTGATATGTTGCTCATCGATTTCTGGTATGTCGTGGTGTTCCATGCCGGCGGATCCTGCCGACTCGATCCAAACCGATCCCGGTTGATTGATGCAGATTTCCGAGACATCGTCTCGATCCAGGAATGCTTGAATCGGGGCTAGAAATTGAGCGAGAAAAATGCCAGAGGGGTTGAGTGAGATGGCCTGTTCCGGGCGGTTCATACCATCACCGCGGTGACACACTTCTAAAATCAAGATCGCGAGCCACAAACACCTGAATGGCCGTGCCCTGATCGACGTGAATGGTTGGCGGGATGTTGATGGAATTCTCGAGCGCTATTTCTGCGGCTCGGTTGAGCGAGTTGGTGTTTTGCAGGATTGTGGTGTTGGATCCTGAGCTGTCGCGAACGCTCGCGACACCAATGGCGATGGCGCCGTCGACCAGACTCAGGAGCACGGATGCGCCGAAGATCTTAAAGAAGTGCGTATCAAGATCTCCCTCAAGGCCTGATCGGCCGAGCAAATCGGTGCCAGGGGAACCAATCAGAATTGATGCACCGTCCGGGCGGAGCAGGCGATCCCAGATTACGAATACGCGGGTTTGCCCACGAACCAAAGCGGATCGGTATTGCCCGACCAGGCGCGAGGCTTTTGGAATCAATAAGTGAGAGCCGTCAAAGGAGTACACATCGTGTGCCACCTCAGCGCGGATGAAGCCCGGAAGATCGCTTTGAATCGCCGTTTCCAGCACACCACGAATCATCGAACCCTGCGCGATCGTGTAACTTTTGTTGGCGATGGTGCTCGCATGGACCCGATCGACCGCGTTCGAGCTGAGCTCAGCGGCAAGACCGCCACTTACTGGTGCCGGGGCTGCTGTGGCCGCTGAAATACTGCCGAGGCCACCCAATCGTCCAAACGCCGTTTGGTCGCGCCGTTTGTCGAGTACGAGAATCGGTGCGCGTCGGCGCTGCTCTGCGAGCCGGCGTTGTTCTTCTGCTTCACGCAGTGCTATTCGCTGCAGTTCGGCTTGCAGAGGGTCCGGCGGTATGGCGAGCGCTGCCACGACTTGTGCAGGTTCCGGTTCAGGCTTAGGAAGTCGCGGGGGCTCGCGCCGGGCCGGGGGTTCGAACTCAATCGGCTGCGGATCGGTTAATCGTGCTGCAGCCTGTTGGTGGTCAGTGCGATTGACGAACCACAGCAACATGGCAACGATCGCAATGCCGAAAACAACGACCAGGATATTGGTTTGCCGACTCGTTGAGCCAACCTGCGCAATACTGCGCTCGTCGAATTCTGGTTCCTCCTCATCTGGGATGTAATGTGCGTCACCCTCGACCTGGTCACTCATGAGGCTGTGTCCGGCTTGTCGTTTATCACGATGAGCGCAGCACTACGCTCGGTTGGACTCCCCTGATCCAATAATGGGTCGGACTCGTAAGAATCATTGAAAATGCAGGTCACAACATCGCCGTTGCGTAACGTAAATTGTTGGGCTACGCGATGTACCACCACGTACTTTCCTTGCCGCACGCCATTGACCAGTGCTTCGTTGCGATCCGCATCGACCATAAAGATAGCCGGCGTATCGGTGTTGTCACCAAACTCAAAGTAGGTGAAGGTGCCGTTGTCGAAAATCTTCACCGGAACCTGTTGTCTGTGCCCGGCGAAGGAGTAATTGAAATTCCAAGCCGAGGGATCAATGGCAGGGGAGGGCCCCGTGATGGAGTCACTAGTGAGAGATTGTGGCCGCTGACGAAGATTTAGCAGCGCAGCGTCATCCTGCGGATAGTGAAACTGGACCGTCCAGGTAAAATTGCTTGAATTGTGGTGGTCGGCGCTTTTGGCACGTAGCGCGAACACATAGATACGTTGCGTGACGCCTGAGGGATCGTTGGCGGAGGGTGTGCTGGTGACGACGGTGAGATTCGTTTCGGCGTCTTTCTCGATGGGTTTTAGAAACAGCAGATTGCCGCGCTCGTTGGGTACCACTTGCCAGGCCAACGAATCACCAATCGAGATATTCTCGATCTGCTCATAGTCTGCAAAGCGAACCAGCGTTTGGTAGCCGAAATGGCCGAGAATATTGACCACATCGCGCGGGTTGTAGACGATGTTGCGCACGCGAGAATCAGCCGTGCCCGGTGTTGGACTGTTTTCAGCAAAAGCCTGAAACGGTGCGAAAATCATAATGGTGAGGAGTGCTATATTTCTCGGCATGTTTTTTGGCATGTCTTCGTCCTGTTATTGGTTGGGCAGGATTTCCTGATCGCGTCTGAAACGCGTGATCTGGAAGCCCAGCGGATTCTTGAATCGATCGGCGAGCGATGCGGGTTTTTGTACATAGCGAAAGGTGAGCACGGCGACCCAGTGCTCGATGACATTCCGATCGCGCGTCGTGGTAACGGTTTGAAAACGCACCTGCGCGGTAGACTCAGTCAGTAACTGCAGGCTTTTGATCTGTACGCGGACCGTGCTTTCATAGCCGTAGCGCTCAACCGGATTGTCTGGGTGGCCTTTGGCGAAAATAGCGCGGTAATTGTCGAGCGCTTGATCTGCCATGCATAAATTGACCTGGGCGAAGTTTTCCTTCACATCGGTCGCATCGAAGGTCTCGTGCGCGGTGAGGCAGCGAACAATATTGGCACTGGTCACGGCCTCGTCTTCTGAGAGATCGCCGGGTTTAAGGCCACGGGTGACCTCGAGATAGCCGGTTCCTTCGTGCACGGTCACCACATACGGTGCGAACTCCTTCAGCGGGAGGACCAGCACGAGCGCTAGCAACGACAGCACCGAGACAGCACTGGCCACGCCGGCGACGAGCCAGGCTCTGTTGTTGGAAAGTTTCAGGCGCAGATAGGTCTCATACTCCCAGGTGGCGCCTTCGCGATAATAGTGTTCTTGTGACTGGATCATATTGGCTGAGTCGGATCTGATTGCGTGCGGTTTCCGGCAATGGCATCCGCGGTATCGGTGGTTTCACTGCGACCACGGTTTCTCAGACGCCGCGCCAGACCGCGATAGGCAAGGGCGGCGCCGGCACCGGTGGCAATCACAGAATTGCGAAAGGCGTTGACGCTCGACAAAGAGAACCCACCGGCGACACCGGAGGCCCAACCCATGACTTGTGTGGTGAGCAGAAGCGAGACCAACATGACCAGAGCATAGGGACCCACGTGGGTGATGCCCCAGGCCTCACTCGCTGTCGCTGCCAGCATTTGATCGCTCATCGTTTCTATAATGCCAATGACAAGAGCCAGCAAGCCGTACAGGAATACCGGAATCAGCGCGAATGACATGAGCTGCCGCAACCAGCCCTCGAATACGCTTTTGGTGGACTCGAACAAATAGAGAAGAATAAAGAAGGGTGCTACTCCTAAGAGCACCGCCACGGCGAGCTTTGCCAGCATTACCAGAAAAGTGATGTACACGATCGCCAAGATGGTCACGATGAGGATAATTAGTGCAAAAACCACCGGGCTCCAGGAGGTCAGGCTCGCTTCCTGAAAGATGTTTTGCGTGGCTGAGAGACCTTGTTGCCAGACAATGCCAATGGTGGCGTTTATGCCACCCTCGTCACCAGCCGCCGCACCGGCCAATTGCGATGCTACCGCTTCGGGAACGTTGGTGAAGAGTTCGAACAGCAATCGTGTCAAGAGATCAACGTTGGTCACAAAAATAAAGACGACGGAGAGTTTCAGGACACGGACGAACCAGTCGCTAAAGGTACTGCCAAAGCGGCCAATGAGCATCATGTAGCCGGTGATGACCACGTAGAGAATCATCATCGCGGTGATCCAATCGCCGGCGACTGCGATGAAATTGGCCCAGGCGTCAAAGATGAACGCGCCAATTGCAACATCAGTAGCGGCCAGGAGAGATTCAAACATTACTGATATCTAATGCCCAGATCGGTGGGCGTTCGTTTCAGATTGATTAGCGCATTGTCGTACGGATCACATTCGTTCTTGTGCCGTCTATGCCCTTCTCTTGCCGCGCCACGCACTGTGACGGCAGGTGTCCCAAGCGCACTGACGCAGTCCAATTGGCTTTGACGCTTGTCGATATACCAATTCCAATATGCGGGATCCTTTAAGTGTTGGTGTTCAATGGTCGGAAAACCGTTGATACGAAGATAGTCGGCGTAGTCCCGCGTCCAGGAATCGCACCGCTTTACCAGTTCCTGGTAGCGCGGGTCTTCTGGTGCCAGATACAAGTCTCTGCAGCGTTTACCGTCTCCGACGCGTGAGGCACGTGCCAGAATCCACAAACGATCGGGATCTGCGCCCAGCAGCGGTGAGGACGATGTTGCCTCGACTGCTGGCTCGTCACCACAAGCGACTATTAGCATGACGAGAAACCCAAGGGAATGAATCCAGGTTTTCACTGGCTACTGAGCAAACGTCGAGGGAACGATTTTCGTGTTGACCGGTTCTCGTTGATCGCAGGGAATACTGCTCGAATTTAGGGCGGCAATGTTCGCACAAGGCGCCTTTAATTCCTTGTGTGCGCAACCACCAAGGGCGATGGCGACGAGAATGGTGGAGATTATTGTTTTCATCGAATGCTCCTACTCGATAGGGAGTTCGCCAAACGGAAAATCCGCGTACAGCGTTTGGCGTTTCATGTTGGTTTCATCCACAAGCTGTTGCGCTTCGATCGCGCCGGCTTGTTGCAGTTGAACGGATTGCAGCCGAATGAGATCGGCGAGTGAGGTGCCGTTCTCGGCTGCGATGCGAGCTTGTAGGTCAGCAATGGACTTGGCGTTTTCTGTCGCCTCGATCTGGCCCATAAACGTCTCGTAATTCACCAGGCGTGCTTGGGTGTTGTCGTAACTCGCCTCAGCCACTGCCGCCGCTGCAAGATTGGTGTTGCGTCGACGCTCAAAGGCTTGCGCATTCGGCGCCTCTGGATTGAGTTGGTTGTATTCATCGGCGCCGATGATGGCCAAGGAATCAGCGCGTTCAGCATAAATTGCGCGAACATCAGCAACGGAACCTGGCAGGCCACCGGCCTCAAGGATTCGTAGCGTGTCTCGCCAGGTGGTGGGCGTGTAGCGTCGCGCCGCACGGTATAGGTCGCCGTTTAACAGATCACCGATGCCGTAGTTGCCGGTGATTGCTTCTACTTGCTCCGCCGCTCTGGCCAGTTCTTCGAGTTGCCGGGCGTAGGCGAGCTCAAGTTGTACCAGTTGGCGAATATTCTCAGCAATGTTGGCAGGATCAATGACGGCGAGTTGGGCATTCGCTGACAAGGGTGCGACAGCCAGTAGAAGTAACACGAGGCGTTTCATAACACTCTCCGTTGGTGAAACAAGGGCAGCCAGTCAGCCGGGTCGTCACCGACCTCGGCCCGAATCTGATCGAGCAGACCGACCGTTTCTTCGCGTCCGGATAACACCGCTAATAGGTCGTCTTCGCCGGTGAGGTCCAGACGAGCGATGACCGAGTGATTGCCGTGCTTAATAAGAAAGCAGCGGCTGGAGTCCGATAGCTCCCGAACCGTTTTGAATTCCTCTAGCGTCAAGCCGAATCCCTCACAACAAGCGGCGCGATCGGCCTTGTGGTTGGGCATGAAGATTTGAGTCGGTGATTGCTCGATAATGGAATCGCCAATGCGACTGGCTAATGCGTCTTTGGCGGATTGTGAGCCAAAGCCAATCAAACCATTTCGTTTGCGAATGGTTTTGAGCCAGTCCTTGATACGCTCTTCAAAGGCGGGGTGATCGAGCGCCTTCCAACCCTCATCAATAAAGATGATGGCCTTTTGTCCGGTTAGGATCTGATCGACGCGATGAAAGAGATACATCATCGTTGGTGTGCGACCGATCGGGTCGTCCAGGATGTAGGTCAGATCAAAGCCGGTGGTGCGCTGATTGAATTGCAATCGATCCTGGTCATTATCAAACAGCCAGGCGCGCTCGCCGCTGCCCCACCAGGGCCGTAGTCGCGCGGCGAGCGATTCGGTTGAGGGCCGTTCGTGGCCCTGAAACAACTCCTGCAGAACACTCAGCCGGCGGTGTTCCGGTGCAGTAAGGTAGTTGGCGTCAGCGGCATCGGCAATGATGCCGTAGTCCGTCGATGTTAATAACGTGCCATCCAAGGGTCGTACAAGCTCGGCCAGCCAATCCCGCAAAAAGGCGCGATTGACCGGTGTGTCTGACAACTGCAGCGGGTTGAATCCGGTCCGACGACCGGGCCGAATTACACTGTATTGACCGCCAATGGCGCGAATGAATATTTCAGCACCGCGGTCTTTGTCAAAGAACACAGAGAATGGATTGAAGCGTTGTGCCTGGGCCATTAAAAACGTCAGTACCACCGTCTTTCCGGTACCGGAGGGCCCGATGACGGTGAAGTTGCCTATGTCACCGTGATGAAAATTGAAGGCGTAGGGCGTGCCGGAGGTGGTTTCCAACAAGGTGACGCTCTGGCCCCAGTGATTGCCTTGCGCTTTGCCGCGTGGAAAGTTGTGAAAACTGGCATAGCCTGCAAAGTTGGCGCTGGATATCGATGCTTTTCGGGCAACGAACGAGAAATTGCCGGGCATCTGTGCCCAAAAACAGGCTTCCTGATTGAGGTCCTCGCGAACGGCAATCAGGCCAAGATCGGTCAGATCGGCAATGGTTAAGGAGACTGCACGATCCAGTTCAGCCTGACTCTTGCCGGTCACCAGGCAACTCAAGTGGTGCTCGCCGAAATGGATGCGCCCACCCACCAGATCATCTGCAGCAACGAGTAGTTGCTCGCGCAGCGACACGGCGGCATCCTCGGCAGTGTCCATGATGCGCCCCGCGCGTTGCAGGGCTTCCAATGATTTTTGCTTGTCGACAAAGGCGAACGTTTGCGTGATCACCAGTTCGTGCGGCAAGCGGAGCAGGGCGTCGAGCATGCCGGCACCGGTGCCCGGGCCGTATTCCTTTATAGAGATCGTGGCACCGAATAGTGTGTCCTCCCTTGATGCGCCGCGAAGCTCCAACGTCTCATGACCGAACAACGGCCGCTTGTACGGCAAATAAACGTCCAGCGGCATCGGCGGCAGGCTCACGGGTCGCTGCTCGTGGTTAATAAGGTAGGAGAGAAACTCTAATACCTGCGAATGCGGCACTCCAGAGTGCACGTCGTTTTCCGTTTCGTAGATACTCAATCGTCGCGCACCGTATTTTGCGAGTGAGCCGATGACGTTGTCTGTGGTTTCGTACAACGCTTTGAGATCCGCTTTGCGTTGCGTGTCATTGGCAGCGCGATCGCCGGCACTTGAAATCAGGCGGCCGAGTTTGTCGGCAACACCGATCGAACCGGTCAACGAGCGCCGAACGACGGTTAAGTAAAGATCGTTGACGAATAATTGCTTGCTGCTAAGTTTTGCCGCCCAGCGATTATCCAGTTCTTCGCAAAAGCCTGAGTAGTTGGCTCTTGGATAGTCGCTGACCTTGCGACGAATGACGTGGTGATAGAGTGCGTGACGGGAGCTCGCGATGCTGCGCCACAAGGTATTGCGAACTACCTTGAGGTGATTGAGTGTTGATTGATCGGCGGTCTCAAACGCAATCCCATCGAGCGCAATCACCTGAAAGAGATATCCGTCTTTGGTCGCGATTGTCGTGTCATCGACATGACGGGTGTAGGGCAGATAAGCTGATACAGGTGTCTCCAGTGCCGCGGTCTTGCCGTGTCGAGTTATCTTAAGGGCTAAATTGGTCATCGTATCGCTGCTGATTGTTTATGGGGCGTAGCTACTGGCATTCCAGAAGCCCCGGTTGCGACAGGTGGGCGTTTTTAGAAGGCGGACCCGCCAGATATCAAAGATTCGCGGGTCCTTGAGACACACCAGATAGCCGACCATGTGGACCGGAATGCCAATGACAAATGCCAGTAGGTTGTTTGCCGCCAGAAAGACAATGGTCGTCAAGGTGCCGTTGATAACGAAGAAGGTATAGGTGACACCCATAAAGATGGGTGGTCGTGTCATGGCGAGAAACACCGGATCGATCTCGACCGCCTCATCGCTCACCTAAACCGATCCGCTGATGGCATCGACAATGGTGGCAGCACCGAAGATCAGTGCGATGCCGACAATGACAGCTCCGGCAACACCCCAGCGCAGGCGACCGGTCAGTCCTAAATACCCCATCACGGCTACCGCGATGATCGCGACGCTGCGCGCAAAGGCACCGGTCAGAAAGTTGACCAGGAAATCCACCACGTTTTCCAGCGGTGCTAACTCTTGGGCGATGACCGAAGTGGTGACGAAGTACGTCAATACGCCTGCGCAACACGGCCAAACCCAAGGCGATGATCGCCGGGAGTCTCTCAAGCGTTGTCTGGCAACGCCATTGAGAGAATCCGTGCGGCTAAGCTCAGTGGTTTCAGGTGATCGCGCTCGCCGCTGGGCGGTCGTTGTTGACTCGGTCATGAACTGGATTCCTTGTGGATAGCTGGCTAATTTTCGTGCGGCCAGTACTACTCGAATGTATTCATGTGGTCAAACCGTCACATATACATATTGGGTCTGTTCGTTACAAAACCAAAATGAAGTGGTTGCAGAGCGGACGCCCAGGAACAGATCAGGAGTTGACGTTAACTAATGGCGCCAAGTTGATGGTTCGCAATCAATTGATATGCGCAACAAGCGAGCCGTATTCGCGTGCATTGGTTGAGAGATCGAGGCGCATTGGATCGTCCAGTCGCTAATCCAGGCAAAACAGCCGGAAACAAGGGCGAAAAGGTTTCATATTCGTTACATATATGGCTGCGAAAGTGCTCAGTTTCTTGCGCTAGTTACCCTTTGGCACCCTTTTGATTGCAGATTCGCGCAACTGATGTTGCAGAGTTACAGCTGGAGTTTTGTGGCAGGGTATTGATCCACTTTCAATCGCAGCACCGCGGGGAGTAAGGGCGCGTCAGCTTCGCTGTACGGCGCTTGCAAGCAAGGTCAGGCGAGTCGTCACCTTAGCGATCTGCTGGCTCGATGATGACGAACCTTGCTTACGCGCTTAAACCGTCCAGCGCTTTGTTCACACACCAACTCACCTAAGCGGAGCGTGTTATGAGCGAAAACGGACAATCCCTTTACATCAAAACGGCCAGCGGCCTGTACAACAAGGCCAGCGGCGAGGACATCATCAACGGCGCACGATGTCATTTGCGACGCAAGTTTCGCAAAGGCAAAGCGATACGCTCACCGGCAGATACAGAAGCGTATCTGATGGCAGAACTCGCCACCGAGCCACACGAAATATTCTGTTGTCTGTATCTGGACAACCGACATCGAGTGATCAAGTTCGACCGTGCCTTCAACGGCACCATCGATGGCACCAGCGTGTATCCACGCGTGATCGTGAAACGCGCACTTGAGCTCAATGCAGCCGCAGTGATCTTTGCACACCAACACCCCTCCGGTGTTGCCGAGCCAAGCCAGGCCGATGAACGTATTACGCAGCGGCTACGAAGCGCACTGGAACTCGTCGATATTCGAGTCCTGGACCACCTGGTCATCGGCGGCGACACCGTTGTGTCACTAGCCTCGCGCGGTCTCCTTTGAGACCGCGCTTCACTTGACAGCGGGGAGGGCGGGTGTGGCGGACCCGTCCTTCTACAACGTCCTGGTTGAAACTGTCAGGTGGTTTTTGGGCCGGGATTGCTGTCAGGCGATATCCAACAATTCAAGCATGCGGTCGTATGCCTCGTCCCACACGTCGACGTGTTCGGGCTCAAATTGAAGTTCAATCCAAAGTCGGGTATTGGCGCCGGTGACTCTTGCTCTGCCGCGGGCGATCACTTGCCCATTATCGGCGGTCGTCAACGAATCGAGTTGTAGGGTCATTTCGAGCATGCGCTGTAGCGTGCGCTAGCGTCGTTCGACAAGCCATCTGCAAAACACGAGGTTTTGGCGAGTTTCTGTGCTCGCACCTGCCCATTACTCGTCCCATAGTCAACGACATCGGGCATTCACCAGCAGCGCTTCTTTGTGTTGAATCGCAATCCGGGAAATTCTGAAGCGTCGCTCGTCACTGTCAAGGCTCGTGTGGTCGTTGCACGCCTGCCCGTATAACCGCTCTATGACAGTGCCGAGAATGCGCCACTTCTTTTTCATTCCCGCCAATTCAAACCCACAAAGGAGAACGACCATGGCAAATCAAAAACCCGACTACGTTGTTTACACCATCATCGAGAATAACGGTGATGGCGAGGACTACTGGCAACGCCTGGGCTCTGCCTGGACCAACAAAGACGGTTCAATCAACGTCTCGCTCAACGCATTGCCGCTGAACGGCAAACTGCACATTCGTGAGCCGAAGCCCGACGAGGAATCGGACAGCTAGTCGATGCGCTGGGGAGGCTCCGCTTCGGAGCCTCCTCAATACACGTTACAGTGACCTATGCCACGCGCTGACGACTTCTTCTGTGCCAATCCCCGTTGTGTGCTGCATGTAACATCGGAGGACATGAACGTCGAGGGGCAGGGTGACTGGGCAATATTGCCGAATGGCCTGACATTTGCCCGAGTCCGGGTCGGCGACGTATTTTACTGTCATGTGTGTGCTGAGGATCCGGATAATCCGCCAGTGCTTAATGGTTCGGTATCCAAACCGCCGCCCTAAATCTTACTACCTGGATCCACCAAACACGACAAGCAGCAAAACAATCGGCACGAGGATCATAAGAATTACAACTGCCAGGTTTGCCAATGCTTTCCAGGCTGAAAATCCTTGAACTTGTCCAATGCTCTTTAGGAAAATGACAAACGACCAGACTGCGGCAACTACCTCTATACCTGCTAGGCTCAAATAAGAAAATAACAGTGTGTCACTGGCATCCATTCTAGGAGTTTGAGAGGTAAATAATTCGCCACCTAATAGGGCGAATTGCGGAATCCATAGCAGCATTGCCCAAATGATAGGCACGTTTGACCACGCTATTGCGGCTCGAAGGTTTACAGAGTCCGCAATACCCCCAAGCCATTTGCCGCTGATTTCGAACAGCTTCGCTCCGACAAACAGCATGACTATTCCAGCGATTGGTCCTAAAACTATCGCCAAAAGTAATATCCACATAAGAGCGAGATTGTCGCCCGCACTTTGTGCGCTAGCCCGATCGAGCGTTTGTGAAATTCCACCAACAGCGGCCAACACGAAAACTAGCCGCGTTGGGTTCGTCTCTACTATCTGCTGAATGGTTTCACGCGGTCGAGTCCACATTGAAAACCAAGGGTTCAGCGTCGTTGAATTTGTGTTGTCCATCGTTTTCTTCCTTGCCATCTTCACTCTGTCGAGCAGTAACTGACCAAAAGCACTTGGGTTCAAGTAACCGTCGGTCAATCTTGCCGTAATGTCGTACTGGCAAACCGACCAATCGAATACTCAACCAAAAGTTTCGCATATTCAGCGTCAACAGGATTTCGAAATCCGCGTGCCTTCGAAAGGGCATTCAAAATTGTCAACGGCATTTCGGCGACTAAGTATCGAAAAACCATAGTGAAGCAAAATGTGCCGCATGATCGACGCTTAGTGTCGCAAACGCGACAAGCCATGTCGTAAAAAGCCAAAGCAACCCATCTAGGATATTCACGAGGACGCAGCACAAGCAATTTGCGTCCGAGTTAACTTCATTTTCAGCGAGCGCGCTCAGTAGCAAGCGTGTTCACAAGGGTTCGCTTTCGTTAGTGCAGCAAATCGGCGGTTTGGGCCAGAAGCCCCTTAGTGCTTTTGTTTTGCTCTTGCTACGTTAGCTTCTTTGCGTGGGCTATCACATTTATTATCTGCTGCCTTTTCGGAATTGCTGCAAGGCAAGTCGCCCAGCGTTACCTTAAAAGTTCTCTCGTCCTTTCCATCTACCGTTTCTGGACGATGCTTCTCACCATAATCAACGTTGCTCACCTTTGCTGCTTCCGTTCCTGCTGTCTCTTCACCAGTGTTAGTTACAGTCCTAGCTGCGCTCGCTTGAATACGATCAGGTGTTGCGGTAACTTCTTCCGCAACTGCTTTTTCTTCAACCTCTCCCTTAATCTCACCAAGCTTGAGGTATACATCGGCTGATGCTGCTGCTGAAAATAATAGTGTTGCTGTAATAATTAATGTTTTCATTTCTTTTCCTTTAGCTGCACTAATGGTCGATTGAACCGAAGACACCGACCTAACTCGATCAATTCACCTTAGTAATTGTGGTCGTATCGATAAGGCCCATAAAGGCTTCTTCGATTACTACTACAGGTTACCGTAGCATTTGAACTCGCGAGTAACCGTGGGCTGGTTCACGCTGTCGATCTGCTGTTTGTCCTTGGGTGCAGATGTTGCAGCTGTCGATAATCGTGGGCTAAACGCAATGCATGCTGCATTCACTATCGAACGAGATTATTGAATGGTCTAAGGTTCAATTGCTCGTCTTACACCTTCTGCGTATTCTGGTGATTCCGATCATGGGGTTTCTGGCCCAAACCGCCGAAAAGGTGCAGTAAGGTTCCGGTTCGTGTTCTGATTACCCAACGTATCGTGGCAGGTATCCGTGGAATACACATGAGGGCAATATGGCAAGAAAAGAGTGGATTCTAATGCAGTGTTTTAATGCTTTTCGGGATGCACAAGGCAATGCTGGTGAGCAAAAAGAGCCTATACCTGGTTTTGATACGCCTATGACCAAGCAAGCCGCATTAAAGGCTTTGCGGGAGATAGAAGCGCGCCGACCGGGCGAAGATTTTTCAATACGGCGTATTGCCCCTGTAATCCATTTAGACAATTCATAGCTGCCTGTATTCTTACCGGATGGTCGAGCGGTCAACCGCTCGATAATTGAGCAGTGCGCAGCGGCCCCTGGACTGCCCCTGACCGAACGGCCCGCGCAGATGCTGCAATATGGCCCCGATTTATTGCTCAACTATCGATAACATTGCTTCTCACTAGCTGAGCATTCGGATCCTACAGGGCATCGGCGACTTGAATGCTCCGCGTCGAAACAACAAGTCCAGAGGACGAACACGATATCGATCTGAATAAGTCAGCGCTAGAATGTGAATTGAAATCGCGGCATCTGATGGCTATTGTTGGTGAAAGCAACGCTGAACCCTTTCGTCAATAATCCGTCTTTCGTGTTCTGTACAATGAATCATTGGTAATCGAACATTTAGCACATCGCGATTGACATACCGTGTTTTGACCAACGCCGAACAGAACTCAGTATCTTTAGGTCGTCCTGCTCCGATTTTTGACAGAAAAAGATCGTGCAGCTCCATGAAATGGGCAGTCACACCGATATCATCATAGTGAACAGGTATTGCCCGATCACGCCATCCTTCGGGTGCAAATACAGGGGTGTCGAACGTGCAGCCGTCGGCGTAGACATCATGATTGTCGTGGAACGGCGAGAGTTCACCAATTAAAACACTAATCTTGTCTGCAACATCTGGATCCCCAGACAAAACAACAACGTCAGCCTCATTGCTACGAGACAGGAAATAATCTTTAGGTGATTCAAAAACCACGAGGATCGCAGACGAACCAATAATGTAAAATTCCGTTTCGTTTGTTAGCTCTGATGCTCGACCGATAATTTCTTTAAGTTGCTCCAGATTCACCGGATTAAACCTTGTTTGCGTAAGATCTTTAGTCGTTCATTTTCACTGAGAATGCCGGCAAACGGTGAAACATGCCGCAGCGCCTTGGACTCTTCATCTTCCGCACCCAGAACCTGCAATACGTTTTCCAAAGGGCCTGCCAGTAATTCAGCCCAACGATCGAGATAGTTCTTAGAGTAGGGTGCCGATTGGTACATTCGCTGAAGTCGTTGGCGTGCACCGTCGACCAAACTAGGCCGGCGTATTAATCTACGTCCGACTTCAATGTGAAGCATCTTCGAGCGCAGATCCGAAATCGTATGGTCTGATTCGTGATTGACATACCGAGTCGCGCGGCCGCGGCCAATGGCACGAATGCGGCCAATCGCGCGCAATCTGTCGATCCGCCGCCATAGCGTAGGCTGACTTACCTTGGGTCGAATCACTGTCTGAAGATCCTGCGCACCTAACCCTTCTGGGTGTAACGTTAGATTGCCTAGAATTTGTTGTTCAATTTTATCCATAGCGTGAATAGTAAATGAATAGTAAATATTTGGCCAGTATGGTCGATACTGGACATCGGTGAAGTAGTGCTCAAGCGTAGGCAAAACGGGTGCAATTCTAATTCCTGCAACACACGGGCACTGGAAATGGCGCATTTTGGTGAGTATTTATGACATTGAGACCCGCTAAAACACGTATAGGCTCCCGACAGCTGAGTGGCGCGGCAACGTCTCGTAAGCGCGACTCATAGCTGGAGTTCGCAGCCAAAGGGTCGCGGACAAATGGAGTTGGTACAGCATTATTGACAGTACAATTACGTTCGTCCATACTTGTTCTCAGACTTTGGTGTTAGAGAGCAAGTACAATGACAGATATCTACGGTACACCGGACAAAGTCCACACAAAGCAACGTTTGTTTAAGATTGGTCTGGAAACGCTGGAGGGGCAGGGCTATGAGGTGAGTCGAGTCCCAGGGTCCGGAAAGTCCAGCGTCCGCCGGATCACCAAGAACGGTGAAAGTCAGCTGGTCTCGATCCGCACGACCCAGGACCAGTCGATCGCTTTCCCGCGCCTGAAGGACGACAGTGGTTGGAAAACGCTTGACGAAGTCGACATCGTCGTCGCGGTTTCGGTGGACGACAGGGACGATCCGCGGAACGGGAATGTCCATCTTCTGGACGGCGACGAGATGCGCGATCGATTCGATCAAGCCTACAAGGCCCGACTCGATGCTGACCAGCAGATCCCGCTCGGACGGGGCGTCTGGCTCGCGCTGTATCGTCGCTACGACGGCAAGCGCGTGAGGTTGGTTGGCGCAGGCGCAGGTCTCGATCACGAACCCGTCGCCGTGGTGCCGCTGGCCAATACGGACGCGAACAAAGGCTTGAGTAGGAAAGATCCTCTGCCGACGGCCTTGTCGATCACGGAAGCAAAAAGGCTGCTCGCAGCGTCGTTGGGCGTCGACGAGTCGAACATCAAGATCACGGTGGAGGCTTGAACGGTGCCCGAGGATCCGTATCACCTGCTACTGCATCGCGAGCTCCACATCCATGATGTCGAGGAGCATTTTGGCGATCAACTAGTTCTCCTCAGAGACATCGTTAACTATGGAACAAAGCTGATTCCGGCGTGCTTGACGTCATCCGACCGATCGCTGGGCGACACCATCGTTATTGCCGTTCTGCTGAAGCAGGTCATCTCAATGTTGGACGGCCTTGAAGTTCTGATCTCCAATGCGTGCGTTCCCACTGGCCTGTTGCAAGCGCGCGCCATATTCGAGGCCTCGGCGTACATTGATTTCGTACTTGCTGGAGAGAAGGATCGAAAGGCGGAGTTTTACTACGTCGCGAACATCAGGAAAGACTTGCAATGGGCGCGGCGGACGCAATCTGGCGATGATGAAGAAGCGCGATTTCGTGGCGCGCTAGGAGACTTTGCAGACGTCTTGGAGCCAACAAGGCAAAGGCTCGAAGCGGACGGTGAAGAGCACATCAATACACTGGAAGACTTCTTCGAGCGCGAACCGTGGTCCCACATCAACGCGCGATTTGAAGAGCTTCGTGGCAACCGGCCGTTCGATCTCAACTGGTATGTGGAATTCGGTCCCCGTTCGTTTCGTCAGTTGAGCGAAGCCGTTGGCCGGCTTCATGAATACGAGCTCTTTTACACAGTCAGTTCAGAAAAGATGCACGGCTCTGACTTTCGCAGCCATATCCGTTTCGCACAGGGCGAAATCTCGTTATCACCCATTCGAAACCTGTCGGCGATCGCCTCCGTCTTGAATTTCTCACTGAGTTCGGCGCTGCATACGTACCAGTGCGTCTTGAACGAGTACCGCCCTGGACAAATTCGAGAGTATTCCGAGAGATATATGCGTGACTGGCGTGAACCGTTTCTCGGCATTCGGGGCGTGACCTATGTGGCCGGTGACGATGGTGGTCCGATTCAATGCTAAGGTCGATTGCCTAAAAACTGCATGATTACCCTAATACTCATGCGGAATCATTATAGTTCTAAGGTACTGGCCTGCTTGTATTGTGGAGCAGGGCCGTCAGGCTATGTTCGAAATTGCGTATAACGCTCATTATGTTAATTGGTGGTCAGGAATATCAATGATATTCAACGCTAGTCGAAACTCTCGGCCGTTACTTGTCGCTCGCCTTTCTTGCCGTGAGCTCTAGTAGGAAATTACGGCAGCGCATATTGGTCCTTTGCCGTGCCGCGTCGTCAAAATTCAGCGACGGCAATCGACTCAGGTGGTAATTCGAATACGCTTTGCGGCATCGCAACAGTAGTAAGTGGGTCCACCGGGTTGGCACTGGCATCAAAAATGAACAATTGGGTTGGTGTCACAACAGCACCATCGAGAGTGATTCTCGTGGTTCGCGATGTTTGGTTACGATTAACAAGCAATACCTTCACGGCGCCGTTTGTGGTTTCGTGCGATACCAGTACCGCACCCATGCCAGCATCAAGCCGGCCATCTGCAGTGCCTTGTACCGCAATACGCTCGGCGGTATCGGAGACCAGTTTCGCCATTAGTTCGTACGCTCGATATAAAGGCCGCGGTGTACCGCCATTATCAATCAACCCGAGCGCGATGGCAGGGAAGAAATCATAGATGATCGCATTGTGCGAGCGATCGAGACCGGTGCTGGCACCCAGTGCGATCACCGTTGACGCATGCAGGGCTGGTGCCATTGAACTTGCGTACTGTTGGTCGCCTGCTCGCGTGGCAAGGTCCGGACCCCACTCGGCCAAGGCCATCTCAATATCCTGATAGTTTGTGGACCCCTGAATCGCGCTTTCCGCTAATTTAATGGCGTCGGCGATCACCAGCGGATCGTCGTTATAGGCATGAAACGAAATAAAGTCGAGCGGAATACTAACGGTGTCAAAATTGACGATGGTTCCGATTGCGGTGGTCTCACTGATAAAGCTACCTAGTCCGATTTTGATGGCTTGTCCGTTCAGGTCTGCGGTCGCAATCCTGTAGTTATCGAGCTCAAGCAGCGTTGCGATTGCCATATCAAAAAAGGAATCTGGGTCCGCCGTCAGTGTTGGCTCCCAGAACGTCGAAATCTCAGGTTCATTCCAGACTTCCCAATATTTAACGGGCCTGGGACGGTCATCTCCGGTCTTTGTACCGGTGCCTTCGACGACACGTGATACCAAGCCGGCAACGGCCTTTGAAAACACACGCGGATCAACGGGTTCATTGTTTGAAACGCTATTGGTAAATGTGGCGTCACAGGTGAGACGATTCGGCGTTTGATTAATCGACAACGCGCGCGGCATGTGGTCGATTGATAAGAACGGTGTCGCACCAAACGTCGTCGCGTCGTCGATGACTGATCGCACGTAGTCCAGTTGATAGCGTGCGTCGACGATATTAGCCTCAAGCACCGGACTGCCGTCAGTGAATGTAAACCAGTCTCGGCTGGCAAGGAGTTCAATATCTGTAGCGAAAGTCGAAACAGATTCGGGTGTGGCGTTAAGGCACGGACTGCTATCGGTCAGTATGGGCAGTATTTGAGTGGCGATTTCCCAGCGCCCAACTCCGATACGCCAATCAGTGCCAGTAAGTGTTGACGAAAAACCAACATTCTGCATGTTGCCCATCAGTCCAGGTACGTTTTGGAAGTCGTAGAGAACGCCGGAAAGGTCGTAATAGCCGATCAGAGCAGGCTTCAGCATGTTTGCAGCATCCGCAGTATTCACTACAAGGTCCCAACTCGGCGCGGCTGGCACAGGAGGAGGAGGCGTTGCGGGTGCGGAACCACTCGAGCCACCGCAGGCCTCGAGCACGGCCAATGTCACGCATAGAATTACGAGCTGTCTTCTCCTGTCCACCACCGGTTACTCCCAGGCGCTCCAATTCAATGGCTTGAACGGAGCGGCAATCAGTTTGTTTGCCAATTTAACGATACAAGGTCGATTGGGACTGTGATGTGGCTCTGATATTGCATCGACCATGGCATTTGAATAACAGTGATTTAGCGGTGAATCGAAGGTGATTGTTTTGATGGCAAGCGGTCAGCCTAATTAGCAAGTAAGGCGCACGACTGACTGCTACCGGCTAATACTTGCTACTGATGGGGACGGTGATAGCGGTATATTTAGGTCACGGATATGCCAATTTCCATAAGCCCTGACCTGCCTGATAGGGGGTCCTTGCGACGAGCGTCGCACTTGTGAACCTATTCACATCGTATGCAAGTTAGCCCGCGTACGATGTCAGAGCCTATGGGAGGCATTATCATGCGAACACCGACAACGCGCTCAAGGTCGTCAGTCGCCAGCTTAGTTGTGGCCGGCGTTCTCATCTCGATGCCCGACGGTTCGGGCCAGGCTCAAACCCCAACTCAGGAAGAATGCAAAGCAAACGAGTGTTTCGCGCCCGTGTTTGACGTCGGCATCGTGTCTCCGTCGCTAATCGGCCAGTACGGAATTACTGAGCTGATGTATGCCGTTGAGATCAATGATCTCACCAAAGTTGAAGCATTGCTCGCGTCGAAAGTGGATGTAAACGCACAAAACGAAAGTGGCGCCACCGCGCTCCTTATGGCGGCTGCGTATGGCAGCAGTGACATTGTCGACCGGCTGCTGGTGGCCGGTGCCGATCCCGATATCGCCAGCGATCGTGGGGATACACCGCTCGCATCGGCGATCCAGGCTAACCGCATCAATATCGCGGTCGCGCTTCTGAATCATGGCGCAAATCCCAAGGCCTATCACAATCCCGACAACCCGCGTACTCGCAAGGACGCGCTTGTGAGGGCAGCGGTTCTGGGGCAGACGGACGTAGTTAAATTGCTCCTGAAACTCGGCGTCGACACACAGGAAAACACCTTGGAGGCGTTAAGCCTGGCGCTCTGGAAACACCATGAAGATATCGTGGCGTTACTGCTCGAGACTGACATAGATCTCAACGCGCCGACCTATGACACGAAAAAGCACACGCACATGCAAACTGGCGAACTCGTGTTGCAAACCGCCGCTCAGGAGGGCCTCCAATCATCGACTGCGATGCTCCTCGAAAAGGGTGCCGACGTAAACGGGAGAAACGTATACGGTGCGAGTGCACTGTACTTCGCCGTCCGCGAGGATCACGCTGAAGTCGTAAGGCTTCTGCTAAATGCTGGCGCCACCGTCGTCGGTGACGACTTGGCCACCGCCTTCGATGCGGGCAATGAGGCACTCGTGAACCAACTCGAAATGCACCTCGACATTTCCGCGCTGGAGTTCGCGGAGATTGAGGCGCTCATCGTCAGGGCAGACAAAGCGAACGACAAAGAGATTCTAAATCGACTCTTCAGCGCTAGGGAATCAATAATAACGTCAGAGGCGGTCACGTCGCTTTTGTTCGCAAATGCCGATACGGACGACTGTGAGTTGGTGCGATGGGACATGGCTGACGATCGCCAAGACACCATATTCACGAGCCCGGGACAATGCGACCAGAGATTCTTCTTCAGCAGGCCGCGTTCGGAACTGTACGTCGTGGATAATTACAAAGTTAGCGTGATCTCGCTCGATGCCTCAGACGCTGCAGCGCAGCTGATTATATTACCCACCGCAATGATCGACGAAAACCAGGCTGCGCTGAGAGAACGTGTGTCGATCTCTTTCGGCGGTCGCGATTCGAACTGGATGAGCGCTCAGGTCGTTCAGGCCGGTGTTCTCGAAAATGGAGAGTTCGCATTTGTTACCCATTCCAATGGTCCGGCCGATGGAACCTACGGGTATCTCTACGCAATGGCGAATAACTCTTGGCGCCTCGTGAGAAATGAGGATTGCCACCGATTCGACCCATGCCGCTTCGAAGAAGTGCTAAGCCACTCGTTGCACGAGCGGCCGAATAGTATGAGTGTCTGGAGTCCCGAAATACGCCGCAACCCGTATTTCGTCGACAAGACCGAGACCGCCATCATGAACTACGAGTACTTCAGTTGGAACGGTGTCGTTACGTTCAATATCGATGGACAGCAATCGCTGCTGCACTATGGCAAAGGTGAAAGCGGGCATTGTGCGGAAGATTGCGTTTATTCGAGCGGCCTAAGTCTCGCACTGCCTAATCGAGGCACAGTCAAGATTGCGAAGGTTGGCGGAAACAATGCAATTGTCGATCGCTATGCCCTCGTGTGGACGCGGCAGCCGACGCGAAGTGAACTTATTGACCTCGGTACCGGCGAGAGCGTCTTCGGCGAATTTCAGATCGCCAGCTGGTTGCACTGAGCGACGAGAATCGGGAATAGCGGCCGCCCACGTTCAACGCGAAGAAAGGGTCAGGAGTTGTCGCCGGTTCCAGATCAATTCCTCACCAATACTCTTCGCGCAGGTGATCCAAACAGGACAGGAGAGTCTTTCAGAATACTAAAAAGCGCGCACTATTAATGGGTGCTACATACCTTGTCAACGCAGTTTACAGATGTCCTGTCCTTAACCAGTTAGAAATGTCCTCTTTTCGCGAAAGCGAACGGTCAACCAAACAGATATTCGTTGTCTAAAGACCCAACAATCTTGTTCAAGTTTTGAAAGTAAGTCACGCTATTATCCTCACTCTGGGTGAACCGGAGACAGTGTCCACGCTGTCAGCTAGATACCGCACTAACGATGAATGCGTTTAGTGGAAACTTGATCGTGCCGTCACTGTTTGCAAAGTCCGAATACTTGCTACGAAGCTTCGTGGCGATCTCAGCAATCTGATCCGCGCTGACACTGTCCGCCAGCAGCCACGCCTGAATTTCGACTCCGACCAGGTCTTCAACTGACGGGAACTCGGCGTAACCGTCATGTGCGGTTATGGAGATATCGTACAGTCCATCGACATTGAAGATGTCTTCAAGCTTCCCAACATCACCCATGGTGAATGGCCAAGCCATGGAATCTGCAGACTGGTCGTCAACTACTTCGCGAGTCGACTCAACCAAGGCGGCATAAACTGGGTTGTTGTCTAGTCCTTGCCAGATACCAGCAGCCATATGCCCTCCGGGACGCAACACCCGCAGCATTTCGCCAATCGCCTGTTTAGGATCTGGCACAAACATCAGCATGAATGCACTGACAACGGAATCAAAAGTCGAATTATCAAATGGCAACTCGGCCACGTTGCCCTGGTGAAAAGTTACCGTTGGGCAAACCTGTCGCGCTACGCCCAGCATGCTCTCGCTTAGGTCAAATCCCGTTGCACTTCCAGCGCACTTAACAATCTCGCGGGTCAATGCTCCGGTTCCACACCCGACATCCAGAACATCGTTGTTTTCCGTTATCGCGGCGGCCGAAATTATTTTCGCTGGCCATTGGTGGAAGATAGCGGGCACGAAGAACTGCTCGTAGCCAAGCGCTGCATCAGGAGTGAGTCCCATTTCGTCAGGTGCCGACATAAAAAGTCCCCCATTATGAATTCAGTGTACAGTCCGCTTTGAGTTGACGCCCACTAGCATCATATCAGGAGAACGGCAGCCTCTGAGTCCTTACCGGTCATTCGATTGAAATCGCGGCTGGATTGATCTGCCGATAGGTATCGTTACAGATACGCTTCTGGCCTCGACGCTGCGGCGCCGCCTTGCTGCGCTCGATGGATTTCACTCGTTGTTGTTCCTGGACGAGCTTAAACACGGAGCCTAAGCGTTTGTTCGAAACAATATCTGCTTGCTTCACTTGGCGAACTTTGTCGAACACAGAGTAGGGGAGCTCAGTGCCCTCGTACTTGATGGCAACGGTGCCGTCCGGATAGTCATACACACGAACCTTCTTGCGTTGCAGATCTTTAGCCAAGCCTTTTGGTTCGAGTATGTTTGCAACCCGATCGTATTGCACCGTGAGGCTGTGAGACACGGTTCGCTCTTCCTGCCAGTTCATGATCTCGTCGAGCTGATCAAGCTCTGTCAGTGATCGATGCAGGTTGGTTGGGTTGGCCGGGTCCTTCGCGAACTTCGCATTGAACTGATCAATGAACGTTGGTAGATATACGTTCGCCTGTTGCATCGTGTCGATCCCTTCGAGCCGCATCTCCTTCACGAGGCGATCCTGCAGCGTCTTGTTGACGCGCTCCACGCGGCCCTTGGCTACGAGCTGTTGGCGTAAATGATATCGATGTTGAGCTCGTGCAGGGCTCGGCCGAACTGCGTGAGACCGTTGCCACTGGTGGCCCCGACGTTGTTTACGCGGAACACCGTGTGCTTGTCGCTGTAGAAGGCCACTGGCTTGCCGTGCTGCTCAAGATAGCGGCGCGTCGAGTGAAAATAGTCAAAGGTGGACTCGGAATCGGTGAAGCGCAGCTCCATCAACCGACCGGTGGCATCGTCGATGTACACCAGCAATGTGCACTTAGGGCCGCGGTCTTCAAACCAGCGATGGTGCGAGCCGTCGATCTGTATCAGTTCGCCGAGGCTCTCGCGGCGGTAACGGGGTTGGTACACGCGTTTACGACGTTGCCGGCGATCCTTCCAGACACCGGCTTCACGGAGCCAACCACGAACCGTTTCACTGGATAACTGAATATCGTGCTTCTCATCGAGCTTCTCCGTGATCAAAGTCGGCCCGAAATCATGATAACGCTGTCGAACCAAGGCAATGACCGCGTTCTTAACGGCGCCTGGGTAGGCGTTGTTACTGCGCTTGCCACGCTTGTTTGATACCAGGCCTGCAGTGCCGTCGCGACGGTATCGCTCAATCATTCGCCGCAGGTGACGCGGTGTGACGCCCAGCTGCTTGCCAGCTTCAACCTGGCTTAATCGCTTCTCGATGACCGTCAATCGATCCAGTTCCTGTGCACTCATACTCACTAACTCCGCTGTCGACATCCTCATGGCCTCGTTTGCTCGAAAAAGAGCAACTGAGTCTGTCAGAATGTGAAAAAGCGGACATTTCTACTTTGGAGAAACCGGACATTACAACTTTGGCCCTACATCTTGTGTCAACGCAGATTACAGATGTCCTCTTCCTAACCAGTTAGAAATGTCCTCTTTTTCAAAAACAGTCGTCTGCAAATTGACGCTTAACAGGCCGAAGACTGCCTGCCAGAATAGCGCGGTCGTCGATCTTGCATAAGTCGACCATTCGATCGGAGGTTATTCGATGATTGCGGCCCGAATGGATTCACCCGGCCATACGTTTTCTACAAACTGGCCGTCTTGCAGAATCACAACACCGTTCACCATGACGACTTTTATTCCGTCCGGTACCGAAAGAGGGCTTTCATAAGTTGCCTTGTCGATTACAGTGGATGCATCGAATACGACAATATCGGCGTCCATCCCTACCTGCAATCGACCTTTGCGAGCCATTTGCGGTATCGCTTGTTGTAGTGACAAGGCCGGCAATAGTGAGATCTTTCTGATTGCCAGTGGAAGGTCTAAGAGTTGTTTGTCACGTACATAACGGCCGAGGAATCTTGTGTGTGATCCTGAGACTCTTGGGTGCGCATCGCCATCGTCCCATCCTCCGTCAGATGCGATTTGGGTCATCGGATGCGAAACGCATTTCTCAATCCATTCTTCTTGCATCCAGTGAATAATCACCCAGCCGCCTTCCTCACGATACTCTTCGAAAGTAGTACGCGTAAGTCGCTCGCCAGTTGCCGCCCACTGATAACGATCGAACTGTTCGTCCGACCAGTCACGCCAGCTATCAAACATGGTGGACTGGATTTCAGTTTTTCCTGCAGTATATGGATAACACTCGGTAGTAATCGGTAGGCCAAGTGCCGTTACGCGGGTCAGGAACCCGAGATAGATATCAATATATTCAGCCGAAACAGAATTGAGGTGGCTTATATGTATCGGCGCACCTGATACAACTGATCCTGCGATTACCTCGTACATTGCACCGTGATCAATCAAAGGGTCCCAGGACCGAACATGAATCTGAACGCTGCGACCATACTTTGCCGCCAACTTGAACACCTCAAGCACTTCGTTGTTTGTCGATGCCGGAAAATACTCAGGGCCCATGCCAACCGCTGGAGCGCCAGCTTTTAACCCGACTTCCACAATGTCGAGGACGTCCAAAAATTCTTCCGGTGTCATCGAATGCGCGTCAATCTCCGATACTTTGGCCTGACTCAAGCTATCGGGTAGATATGCGATGCCATTACGTACATCGATGTCGCCATCAAACGCGACCTTCATTCTCGCCGCTCCTTCACTACTGGAGAATCCGTAGTTGATGAGTGCAGACCCCGCAAGTGATTCGTAAGCCTGTGCTACGTCGATCGCTCCTTCTTCGAAATTAAACGTTGTCGTAACACCATCGGCAGCCCGAAGTCGGAATAACTCATCGCCCAGCGAATAAGTATTGCGGTCAATAAATCCAGGTGAAACGACCATATTAGAGGCGTCAATCTCCTCGTCGCCGACGAGTGGAGTCTCGGATATCGCGAGGATACTGCCGTTTCTTATTCCCACATGCCGGATAGCATCGAGATTCGTTTCTGGATCGATTACCCGGCCATTGTTTATGACTATCTCGAAGTCAGCTGAGAGTGCTCGGGATACCGCTAATCCAAGACATAATATGCTAACTACGATCCGAGACACTTGTCTACCTCTACATTTCGTTTTGAATACGACCAGCGTGATAATGCAATAATTAAGCATATCAGTCACTCGATCGACATGGCTGCCGGATTTGTTTTTCGATACGTTGCCCTGCAGATCCGTTTCTGACCTCGACGTTGTGGTGCCGACTTGCTGCGTTCGACAGATTTTTCTCGTTGCTGTTCTTTCACTATTTGCAGGACGAAACCCAACCGCTTGTTCGAAACGATATCCGCTTGCTTCACCTGGCGGACTTTATCGAACACAGAGTAGGGGAGATCGGCGCTCTCGTACTTGATGGCGATAGTGCCGTCCGGATAGTCGAATACGCGAACCTTCTTGCGTTGCAGATCCATGGCAATGCCTGTCGGTTCGAGGAGATAGACGACGCGATCGTATTGCACCGTGAGGCTGTTAGAGACTGTTCGCTCTTCCTGCCAGCTCAGAATCTCATCAAGTTGATCGAGCTCAGTCAATGATCGATAAAGGTCGGTTGGGTTGGCCGGCTCTTTGCCAAACTTGGCGTTAAACTGACCAATGAACGTCGGTAGGTACTCGTTAGCCTCGTTAGCCTGTTCCATCGTGTCGATGCCCTCGAGCCGCATCTCCTTCACGAGACGATCCTGCAGCGTCTTGGTGCTTGTCGCTGTAGAAGGCCACTGGCTTGCCGTGTTGATCGAGATAACGTCGCGTTGAATGAAAATAATCAAACGTTGACTCGGTGTCGGTGAAGCGCAGCTCCATCAATCGACCCGTGGCATCGTCGATATACACGAGAAGCGTGCACTTAGGCCCACGATCCTCAAACCAACGATGGTGTGAGCCGTCGATCTGGATCAGTTCACCAAGGCTCTCGCGGCGGTAACGAGGCTGATGCACGCGTTTGCGACGTTGTCGGCGGTCCTTCCAGATCCCGGCTTCGCGAAGCCACTGACGGACTGTCTCATACGACAAATGGATGTCGTGCTTCTCAGCGAGCTTCTCCGCAATCAATGTGGGGCCAAAATCATGATACCGCTGTTGTACCAATGCTATGACCGTGCTTTTAACGGCCTCCGGATAGGCTCGGTTGCCGCGCATGCCGCGCTTCTTGGACACGAGGCCAGCGGGCGCCATCACGGAGGTCGCATCCGATCAATCGCCTTACTTGGCGCGGTGTCATGCCTAGTTGCTTGCTGGCTTCAACCTGGCTTAGTCGCTTCTGGAGGACGCGTTCGATGACCGTCAGTCGATCCAGTTCCTGTGCACTCATAGTCACTAAGTCTGCTGTCAGCATCCATCGATCCCCACGTCCTCGAAAAAGAGGGTGAGAGCTTGTCAGAATAGGGAAAAGCGGACATCTCTAACTTGCAGAAACCGGACATTACTAAATGGGTGCTACATTTTGTGTGCGTATTAGCATTCTTATGTTAAACAATATAGATTCTGGCTTGATCATGTGAAGAAGACACTGACGTCCATCGACTTATGCGGTATACCAATGATGTCAACCTGTTGATCGTCATCGACGATATAGAAAATGACATGGCTTCCCTCTGGGTGACTTCGGTAGCCAGGATGAATGTCATTCCGTTCCCGGCCTGCGAGGGGATTTTCAGCCAGCCATTGAAACCGTCTATTTAATCCCAGCAAATAGGTTTCTAGCTGGGCAAGTCCCCATGTGTCGATTGTGTAGTCAGCAATTGCATCAAGGTCCGCAGCAGCTCTCAGTGTGAGTCTAAAAGAATTGCTCATGTGCGAGCTTTGGCTCGCTCAATCACATCCGTAATGTCAAAATCCTGGACAAAGTCTTTTTTGGCCGCTTGGCCAGCACCCTCTGCCAAATGTGCCCGCAATGCTTCAAGTCTCTTGCCGCGGTCCTCGAGCTCACGAAGCGCTGCGCGAACAACCTCGCTCGCAGTCGAAAATCGACCGCAACCAATTTCCTGTTTTATGAACTCTTCCCAATGCCCACCAAGGCTTAGTGATGTTGTTGCCATAGCATCCTACCCAATAAACTATTCAAAATGAATATACGTCAAAATGCCCTATCTGGCAACGCTGACAGCAGTGATTTGGGCAACTGCGCGACAGCATAATTATGACAATTTTGGAAAATCAAGAATCCACTTGCACGTAAAGACCTTTGGACTAAAGAGCAAATGTGTTGCACGGTGTTTACATAGTGCCCATTTTCAGCGCTAACTGTGTTTGAAAAACATTTTGCGACACATAGATTTCGCGATCAGTAAGGGAGATTGACCATGGCAATGCTTCTGGAACCCGCATACCAATGTGAAAAATGTGAAAGTCGCGTAGCAAAGCTCGATTTCGCTTCCCGAACGCCACCTAACGGATGGCAATTTGTGCACTCCTGGGTACATGGCGAGAGCAAGCCGCCTGATCACGAACTCGACGCCTTTCGTCGTAACCTCGAACTGATGCCCGAGCCTTTTGCCTTACCGCGTCGCCGCGCGGCGGGCAATATTGACGCACCGGTACGAGTATTTGTTTGCGACGAGTGTCTCGATCAGTTTTCTAACTTTCAGGCGTTAGAAAGAGAAATTCGCGAGAGCAGCGGTTGTCCCTACACCACTGAGGAGATTCGGCAACTCGTGCCCTATGTGCTGCGGGTTCGCGAGCACGATGTTGATGATGCGCCGCAGACTCCACCTAAATCAACAGATCGTGCGAATTCAGGTGCACTCTTTCACGCTGTTAAACAACTTCATAGCGAGGCATCGAGGCCACTAAGGGAGGCGCATCTCGCGGATGTATTGCAGCTCTGCGAGTCAGGGGAGAATGTCCTCGCTGCAGGTGAAACTGGTAGAACAGTCCTTCAGTCATTAGTCGAGATCAACGACTACGATCTCCATCGCGCACTCGGTATCTATTACGGAGACGATCGAGATGTGACAAGAATTCCCTATCCGATGCAGAGCGTATTTCATTACACGCTAGACATCGAAAAAGCAGCGCGAACTCTAATAGCGTTTGGTGGGGATATCGACGCGCCAGTTCCAGGCCTCGAGAGCACTCTTCTTATTCATTTGGCCAAATATCGATCGTCGCAACCAGACCACCTAGAAACAGTGAATCCATTTTCTTGCACGATTGCATTGTTGTTGAAACTTGGAGCAGATCCTCGTCTATGTATCGCAGATGGTCAAAGCACTGACAATTCGACCCAAGAAATATTCCAATATTGGCAAGAGTGGAAAGCTAAGGATCAACCATGATTGATGATGAACTGCGTATAATCTCTTTTATGGAAAGTCACATGTCATATTGGCTACTGGTATTTTCTAATCCGCGCGCGAATTAAGTCGCCCGGTATAAAAACAAGTGGATCATCGTGTAGCCTGTTTAGACCATCATAGAGCTTGTTGATTGGACAACAGTCGTGCTCAAACATTTCATCTGTTGCCCACAGTACTCCGTGAGTGTCGATTCCGTGGTCAATTGCGACATTCTTCAGGCGTTTGTCACCCGTAAGCAAGATCGACTGTTCGGTATCTTCTGCGACAACCAGTGCGAAACAGTCGTTTACCATCAATGCGCTGTATTTGTTCGCATATCGCATCGCTTTTGTAACACCCTCGCTTGAGACATTTATAACTTCGAGACCCAGTGCTTGTAGTCGATTCTTTGTGTCTCTACTGAGCGATAGCGCTTCATCCTCAAACAAAGGAAGCGGCATTACTACTGTATAAGGAAGTGTTACGAATTCCTCCAACAGTGCGGCTTTGTGTAGGTCGATGATGCAAGAGGTATCGCTAACTATAACTCTCATCGGGTCCGACCATCGCTAATTCTATTTCGGCGGCCGAAACGTGTAGCAGTTCCATTGCCTTTGCTGGCGAGATAAATTCTTCTGCCAGTGCCCACAGCCCCAATCGATTGAAGCGCTTGGGTCGCTCATATTCCCCTCTATTTTCTTCAGGCTCGATAGGGTCTGGTTCGATAGTGCGCCACTTTCTGCCAATGGTCTGGAAAATAGTGGACACAGTTGATTTCGCGATGATCCCAATTTGTTCAAGACGCATGACAAGCGCGGCAGCACTGACTCTATACATACGTTTGAGATAGACAATTTCCTTGTAGCCAAACTTGTCTCTGCGGGTCCCGACCTCTTTCTTAAGGTGGTCCGCGTGCATAAGGAACGCTCCCGCGAATAGCTGCGCTGCACGTTCTTCCTCTTGTTCCACAAACTGGTCGCCCAAATTGAAGACGCGATGGGCCAATTCGTGGGCAAGAGTGAATCGCCGACGCTCAAGACTTTGATTTTTATTGATAACGACGACCGGTAGACTAATATTCTTATCGCCGGTAGCGGCAAAACAAGTCATGCCGGAAACCCGTTTAGGGAGTTCCAGCAGCAATACTTTGATGCCATAATCCTCAAGCAACAAGGTCATGTCGGGAATTGGGTCTTCGCCGAGGTCCCACGCTACACGCAATTCTCGGGCTAGTAATTCAGCATCGTCAATCGACTCAAGATTAGAATGGAAAAGATCCGGGGGGTTCCACTCGGTGCTTTCCAGTTCGAGAACCTCTTCGATCGCTAAGTACCGTTCCATATGATCGATAACACTCGCTTCTACGCGTGCCCGATCCTTAGCGCTAGTTCTTACCTCTTTGCGAAAGTCCACGCCAATCAAATCGGCTACGCGATCGCTAAAGAGATAATCGACAGTGACATCAAGTGCCTTTGCCAGTTCAATAAGAACTTTTGAATCCGGCATCATCTGATTTCGTTCGTACTTGCTGATCGCCTGCTTGGTCACTAAGCCATTTATCGACTCAACAAGCCGGTCCAGCGACAAGCCGGCCTTCTTACGAGCAAGTTTTAAGCGTTCTCCAAACATTTCGATACCCTCCGCGGCGAGTGGTTGACAATATATAATATTGATGTAATATTGTAAACCATAATAATCATAATAATAGGAACTCCGTATGTAACTTGTTGATTATGAGAGGTAGTACCCATGACTAAGAAATCAGGTGGATCAAAGACAACCCTTCGATATCGTGATGCCAAGAATGGCCTGTTCCTCACCGACACCCAAGGCAAGAGGCGCGATCCGGCCAAAGTAGTCCGCGAGAGAGTTCCTAAACCGGGACGCGGCGACACTAACTGATGACCGACTGAATCGGCGAACCGCAGAAAACGCGGTTCGTCGATTTCAATTCAAGTGTCAAATCTCAACTCAGATGAGCGCCAAGCCCTTAACCCTAACGGGGGAGGAATTCGCTGAGCTCCGTCTTTGAAGACAATATGGGAAACAACAGCATGAGAAAATTGATGAACTATCCTTATGGCCTCACACCTGGTGACGCTGTATCGCGACAAAAGGGCTCGGTGACTCACTGGGGCATTGTTTTGGCTCCCGATTTGGTGCTCGATATCGTGCCGGGCGCGGCGCCGAGAATGGTCTCGTTTTGGGCGTTTGCTGACGGCGCACCGGTGATGGCACATTTCTCTCCGGACGAAGATAGGCCCGCCATCCTAACGCGCGCTTGGCAAGCACAGGCAAATCCGCGTCTATACGATGCGTTTAGCAACAATTGCCAGCACCTAAAAAATTACGTACTAACGGGCGAGCACTATAGCGAGAGCGTTCGAAATCTCGGCGTGGCAGCAGCTCTTCTATCGCTGGTTGTTCTGGCTAGTAGAGCCTAGCTTCAATGTACATCGTTTTCGAAGGAATCGACGGCTCAGGTAAGACAACTCAGTGTCAACTGCTTGGCCGCGCGCTCGACACGCGGGGATATACGCCTATCTACCTTCAAGAACCAACGTACGGTGAACTAGGTCGTAACATCAGGGACGTAATTGCGACGGAGTCGGACCTGGTCCCCAGCGAGCTGCACAAACTGTTCACGGAGGATCGAGTAGCGCACGTGAATGAGAAGATCTTACCGGTGCTTCGCCTAATTGAAATCCATCCCAATTTCGTCCTGCTGCAAAGTCGAGGATATTTGTCAGCACCAACTTATCAAGCTGACGATTTACAGGACCTTGCCGCCATCCTGAGGGGACAGCAGGAAATCGCTCCTCGGCCGGATATGTTTATTTACATCGACGTCAATGAGCGTGTTGCCATGCAGCGCATCCGGAACCGTGATGCCACCCGGGTGACTTTCGATAAAGAGAAAAAACTTAAGAGCATTCGAGAACGCTATCTTTCGCTCATCGATGAACCCTCGGAAAGGATAGTGCAATTTGATGGGGATCAATGCGAAGAGAGTCTTCACCAGTCAATTCTTGAATTAGTAACGACAGAACTGCAAGGCGAACAAAATGAGTGAAAATTTGGCTCAGGACACGAATAGCCCCCCATATGTATTGGCGTTGACCATTGTTCGCTCCACGAGCGCGGAGTCTGCGAGCCATGAAGATGACGAAGAAGTCCTCTTTTGCGTAAGAAACCGCTCCACCAATTTGACCCACCCCGACGTTGTTAGTGTGCCGACGCAGCGTATCCCGGACGTGGTAGGGCGAGCGATTGAAGCGCTAGGTTCGCCGCAGGGAAAAAGTGGCGATACCCAATTGCTTACATCTGCAAAATATTCGAACAACGGCACAAAGGGTCACAATCCACTGATCTACGTCGTAGAAAGTCTCCTAGCCAGCAAGATGGCGATGGCCGATCGATTGGAATTGGGTGAGCTCGAGTTTACGGTCGAGCTTGCCGGAACTCATTACGGTCGAGCGCGCTACGCCAAAGGGTCAGGTGAAAACCCGGAAGTCAATGATGACGAAGAGCTTAGAATGATAAACGCATGGGCACGAATTGATAAAGGTGCACATTTATTTCAGGGGGCTACCATTAGTTACGGTGTTCAGAAGTGGACTGCGTGCTCGGATTTTATTCGCATGTGGGACGGTAAAGATGTGACTATCGTGGGCCTGTCACCACAACAGGCCGTTGGCGTTTGTGTTCTCGGTTTGTGTATCACCAGCACCTATGATGTCCTACGTGCCAAGCGCAAATGAAGTTCTGCAATCTCCGTCTCGTCGAGTATCGCCGTCAATCGCGCGAGCGTCGGCTTAAGTCCACGTCGATTTATTCCGAGAATGGGGATACCGTAATCCTGATCGTCCAACATATTTACTAACGCCCGCATGAACACCCCACGGTTCGCAAAACCCTTTTTCGGTGGGTACTGTATCTTCGCAGCGCATGACGGCGAATATTCCATACCCAAAATTGCTGCAACCTCGTACCCATTCGAAACTATGCCGGCGATCTGCTCGACCACAATTCGTGCCTGCTGATCACAAAACTCCCTGAACTCTGGGACGTCGTACTTCTTCATTCCTTGTGGTTTGCGATTCAGTCCCGTTCTGGTGCCCCCGTGGTACATCGTCTCCATGCACGGCATTTGAATGATGTTGATATCACGGTCCAGCAAGATCTGAATGATAGGCCGTATTACGCCACCCCAGTCATACTTAACCAGTCCTTCGGCATGAAATGATTGGGCGAGTGTGCAAAAAGGCACTAGCACGAATCGGTTGGAACGATTGTCGGCAAAGGCAGTTGCTGGGACAGACATATCGACGGACTCCTGGGTCAAATGGCAATTTCAGCTTTAATGTGAGGATGCGCGTTGTAATTTGAGACAACAATGTCGTCACGCGTAATAGCAAGAATGTCTTCGCGAGTACTATTGATCGACAGTTGCGGCAGTTCTTTCGCTTCACGTGTCAGTTGCTCTTCAGCCAATGACAGGTGGTTAGAGTAAAGGTGGAGGTCGCCGAAGCTGATTGTGAGAACACCGACGTCAAGCCCACAGACGTGTGCAACCATCTCAGTCAAAAGCGCGAAACCTGCGATGTTAAACGGCAATCCGATGAATGCGTCGGAACTCCGCTGATACAAATGACACGATAGGCGGCCATTGGTAACGTTGAATTGAAATAACGTTGGACAAGGAGGAATCGACATAGCGTCCAATTCGGCCACATTCCACGCACTGACGATCAACCGCCGGGAATCGGGATTGGATCTGATTTCGGAAATGACCCAGGCGATCTGGTCAATTCCATCACCATCACCATTGGCTTTCGGCCAATTTCTCCATTGCTTTCCGTAAACCGGACCGACATCACCTGACGGGTCAGCCCATGGGTCCCAAATATGCACACCATTGTCATTCAGGTACTTAATATTCGTGCTTCCGGAAAGCATCCACAGAACATCGTGGATAATGGCGTCCAGCGACAGCTTCTTGGTGGTGAGCACCGGAAAGCCTTGACTTAAATCAATGGCGGCCTGATAGCCAAACACGCTTCTTGTGCCGACGCCGGTGCGGTCTTCTTTATTGGTACCAGACTCCAATATGTGCGCAAGGATGTCCAGATACTGCCGCATGCGATTCTTCCACCGTATTTCGTCGCCGGGCCCATCCTAGATCAGTTGGCCCCAAGGATAAAGCAACATTCTCAATTGGCAACGAACGACTAACTATAGATAGCCTTAAATATAGGCCATAAAGTATTGATTCTTTCCAATTATAGCTTATGATAATATACATTATCAAAAGGTATCCTGCGGATGGCAGATGGAGAAATCGACCGAATCGTGGCTACGGAAGAAACACCTATATATAAGGAGTCGGACGACACACAAAACGCGCCACGCCAGGGCGAATTATTGCCAGCCATGGATCTGACCGAACTTCCTGCACTGGAAGTGCCTGGGCAGTTCGTTTCCCAACACGCTAACGTGGCTGACTACGCAATTCACAGTGTGAGCTCAAAGCATTCCAGACGCACCTACGAATCTCGGCTGCGAGCGGTAGCCTCGGTCTTGGGCTACGAGGATCTTCGCAAAGTCCCTTGGGAGAATCTTCGCTACGAACACGTGCTGCAGATTCGCGAGTATCTACAAACCGTGGCTGGCAAATCCTACTCGAGCGTCAATACGACCTTGTCTGCCATCCGTGCGGTCGCTGAAGCTGCTTTCAATCTTGAGCGCATGTCGGCGGATGATTTCGGGCGCATCAAGAACGTGAAGATGATTCGTGGCTCACGCAATCTCGCCGGACGGGAAATCGCCCCGGGTGAAATCGAGTCCTTGGTGCGTGCCTGCCAGGCCACCGATGGTCCAGCTGGTATTCGTGACATTGTCATCATCGGACTCTTATATATATGCGGACTTCGGCGTGCCGAGGTATCGAGCCTGAATGTCGAGTCCTACGATGCCGATGAGGGCATAATCAAGGTGATCGGCAAAGGCAACAAAGAACGCATGGTGTTTCCGGACTCTGGTACAAAGGATGCCATCGCTGACTGGCTGGATGTGCGCGGCCACTTTGATGGCCCCCTCCTCCTCGCGATCTTGAAGAGCGGACAGATTCGTTACGACAATGGGCGCATGAGTGATCAAGCAGTTTACGACGTGACCAAACGGCGCGCCAAGCAAGCCGGCGTTAAAGCCTGTACGCCGCACGATTTCAGGCGTAGTTTCGTGACCCAACTACTCAGAAAAGATAAGGACCTGCTGACCGTGCAGCGGCTTGCGGGGCACGCTAATCCGGCCACTACTCAACGCTATGATCGGCGACCGATGGAGACAGATCGATTGGCCACTGAAGTGCTTCATTTGCCATATACAAAACGTGCTCAATAGTCGTTTGATTCCCGAAGAGGGAAATTTATGTCAGGGCCATGCGCTCGGTCGGCGTTCGATTTGGCAATCCAACGCTAACCAAAAACCCATAGGAGGGTGCTGATTGGATACTTTGGGACTAGCCGGTGTTGCTGAATTAAAGTGCGACGTGTGCAGCCACACGCTCATGATCGATGCGTCTGACCTGGCTGTTGAAGATGTCGGCTCTGAGGAACGAAACATGGGCCCGGAGACGTACTATCATGGCAGTGTCGAATTGGCTTGTACGGGTTGCGGAAGTGCCATAGAGGTTGACTATGACGCCTCGGAGTATCCGATTGGCGCTCTCAATGACCATGAGTTACTTATCACTGGCGCCGACCTGTCTACGGGTTTTGCTGAACCGAAAATACTTCTCGACAAGGAGCTCTACTCACTCGACGAACAAACTGACATTTACTTGCCAGATGAAAAGCAGATATTAACGAACCTGTCTCTCGGCGTTTCCGATCTGATGGCGGCGATCTCTGCATGGCCAGAACTACTTTACCGGATTAGCCCTCGTCAATTCGAGGAAATAATTGCAGAGGTTTTCGACAAACATGACTTTGATGTCGAACTGACGCCCCGGACGCGGGACGGTGGGAGGGATATCGTCGCTATACATTCAAAGCTCGGCGTTAAAACCAAATACATTATCGAATGCAAACGCTATGCAAAGACCAACCCTATTTCGGTCGGATTGGTAAGGCAGCTTTACGGTGTTCAAACTCACAAGGGGGCCAACAAGTCGATTCTGGCGACAACCTCTCGCTTCACATCTCCCGCTAAGGAATTCGCGAGCACCATAAACACGACCCAGTGGGCAATGGACCTCAAGGCCTACGAGGACATCGTAGAGTGGGTCAGGCAGACACATAGCCAAGCCAAGGGTACCTGAGCGCCATTGGACGGTGATTTGCAGTAGAAAAACCGGCTGTATATGAGACACTTACTGAGGGTCGAATCATAGGACGCGGTCGCGGATCAAGGCACAATCCGCCTTAGCATCGGCGTTAAAGGAGCGTAGAATCGAACACGGAGACCGGGCGCGATGGCAAACACGAAAAAAATACTAGCAATGATAGAGAGTCGTGCTCGCAATGATGATGAGCAGTTCTACTCGATTGCGCTTCAAATTGCGGCCGCCGAAGCCCGTAGTGGCCGGAAACAAATGGCCGAGAACATCCGAAAGGCGGTGGACGAGGCGCGAGCCGGAAAACGGTCGGCCGCGTCAGTTCCCTTAGCCTTTGCCAAGCCACGGGGCGACCTCGATGGACTGTTGGAGCTTCGCAATCCGCAATACACACTTCACGATGTTATTTTGTCGGAACCGCTCGCCAATAAATTACAGGACTTGGTACGTGAGCAGCAGCAGCGCGCTTGGTTGCGCGAGCACGGCAAGGTGCCGCATCGTCGCGTCCTCTTCTTAGGTCCCCCCGGGTCTGGTAAAACCATGACGGCCGAGGCGCTGGCCAAGCAACTCAAGTTGCCGTTGTACGTGATTCGCTTGGAGGCACTGATTACTCGTTTCATGGGCGAAACGGCCGCGCAACTCCGATTGGTGTTCGACGAGGTCGATCAGCGTCGTGGCGTGTATCTGTTTGACGAGTTTGACGCGTTGGGCACACGCCGCGATTCCACTAATGATGTGGCTGAAATGCGCCGGGTATTGAACTCATTCTTGCAGTTCATGGAGGCGCCCAATAGTACCGATAGCGTGGTCGTGACGGCGACCAACTTCCCCGATTTGCTAGATAACGCCCTGCTTCGTCGCTTCGATTTGGTGCTGGAGTTTAAGCCGCCGATGCCGGAACACGTTCGTGAAATTGTTAAGGCGAATTTGCGACCCTTGAAACATCCCCGGTTGGGCTGGAAATCAATCACCGCGGCGGCCGCTGGTCTGAGCCAATCGGAAATCGCGCGTGCCACCGAGGACGCAGTAAAAACAGCAATCCTGGACGAACAGGACCGGATACGGACGCAAGATATAGTCAACCGGCTTCACGAGCGCAAGGAGATGCGCGCGGCGTTCACCGGAGCGTCGTAACACGGACGTCAAATGCCAGTATACGATCAGCCACACATCGACATCAGCGCGCGTCGAGTAAGACGCGACTACCAAGACCGACAACGCAATATGAGCGGCTCGGGTGTTCCGCGGACTCGCGAAGAACACGGCGCACGTATTCGTCAGCAATTGATGGATGTGTTTCAGCGCTCTGAGGAGGCACGACCCGAGCGCGACGAGCTTGGAGCTCGCGAAGGCACTTACATCGAGGTTGAGTTGCTCCGTGGGAAGCACGCCGAGACGACCCTCGAGAAGAAAAGTCGTGGTATGCACCCCGGTGCCGTCAATACCGCACCGAACGATGCTGAAAAAGTGGTGTTGTACGTCCCGGACGCCGCCCGACCGGTGTTGCAGCAAATACTCGACAACTACACCGACGGCGACTTGACTGAGGCCGGTCGACCTCAGCAGCAGGGCTTTGTTGAACCGATTGAAGAAATTCGCGATGCACTTTTGACTTCATTTTGGACCGACGATCCGGACGCCCTGCCCGCTAACGCGGACGATCAAATCTGGTGGGAGTTGTGGTGTTTCAAGGGTACGGAAGACCACACGGTGGGATTGATTCGGCAACTCGGTGGGCGCACGGCAGACAATGATTTGTGGATGCGGTTTCCTGAAATGGTTGTGATCCCCACCTTCGCTACACGCGCGGCGATCGAACTGCTGATATTTGCGCCGTTCAGTTTATTGGAACTGCGGCGCGCCAGTGCCAATCCGACATTTTTTACCGACGTCCATCGGGACGAGCAGTACCAGTGGGCGGAGCATCTGGCTGAGCGCACGGTATGGCCGGGCAACGATGTCCCTGCGGTGTGTTTGTTCGATACCGGCGTGAATCGAGCGCATGCGCTGATTGAGCCGGCTTTGTCGACCGACGATTTGCTAGCCGCACGAGAAGCGTGGGGTGGCGACGACAGCGAGGGACATGGAACTCAAATGGCAGGATTGGCGTTACACGGGGACCTAGCCCCAAGGCTCTTGGACGATGCCCCGCACACGTTGTTGCATCGGTTGGAGTCGGTGAAATTGCTCCCGCCCCCCGGATTTGCGCCGAATCAACCGAACAGCCTGGGACCGATCACGCAATCTGGCGTTGCACGCAGCGAAATTAACGCGCCGGAACGACATCGCGTTTTCTGTATGGCAATTACCAATCAGGATGTATCCGGTGCACGCGCGTCAACGTGGAGCGCTGCGATTGACCAGGCCGCCGCCGGTGCCATGCCCGGCGATGAGGATGAGGCGCCGAAACGATTGTTTGTGTTGTCTGCGGGCAACATCCCCGCGGAAATAGAACGCCATCGACTGCGACCGAATGAGGCCTATCCCATTGAGGATCCCGGCCAGGCTTGGAACGCGTTGACGGTGGGTGGGTATACCGACAAACTCGACATCACTGAAGAAGAACTGGCCGACTACACTCCGTACGCAGATGTCGGTGATCTAAGTCCATTCTCACGCACGTCTGAGGCGTGGCCATCAGGTAAGTCTCCTTATAAGCCCGACATTGTGATGGAGGCTGGCAATCGCGCGCTTTCGCCTGACGAGCAAGAGGTCTATTCAACCGAGTCCCTGTCGCTGTTGACCACGGGCGCCGATGTCGATCG
>Ga0164313_10000264_pt1 | contig 39624 bp, 29 predicted proteins | sample GuaBasSedimGuay4_FD_113735 | JGI IMG/M metagenome (GOLD analysis project Ga0164313, IMG submission 113735) | Subseafloor sediment microbial communities from Guaymas Basin, Gulf of California, Mexico - Guay4, Core 4569-4, 0-3 cm | ecosystem: Environmental > Aquatic > Marine > Hydrothermal vents...
CTAATTTCCGTCCGCCAGAGGCCGGACGAGGAATTAAACCAAATCTTCTCGTCCGCCGTAGCGAACGCGAAGGAGGATTAAACAACTCTTATTCAAATATTTGAATAAAACGTTCAACACATAATAAAAAGCACAAAGATGGACTCCCGACATTCCATGGATCAGGAAATTATAAAAAAACTTGGGATTTTAGTATATTTGATTGGAACTGATAAAGTAATTTAATGTTTCAGGTCTAGGATCATATAAATACAAATGAACCAGGATTACTATTATTTGATCTGTCATTGACATTCTCGAAAGCAATTATACGCTATTTTTGATCATAGCAAGTAAATGATCCGGTATTATTATGGATAAAGTATTTTTAAAAAAACTAAACGGCATTCTGGAAGATAATTCCTCCAAGGAGCAATTTGGAGTCAATGAGCTTGCAAATGAAATAGGAATGAGCCGTTCTCAACTTCACCGTAAGCTAAATCTGATCTTCGGGAAATCAGCAAGCCAGTACGTGAGGGAATACCGACTTCAAAAAGCCTTGACAATCCTTCAAAATGAGGTAGTCACGGCATCTGAAATAGCATACCGCGTTGGTTTCAACAGCCCAACTTATTTCAATACCTCTTTTCGTGAATATTTTGGCTACACTCCTGGAGAAGTTAAATATAAAGGATCTGCCGGTTCAAATAACAGTGTCCTCGATGAGGATTCTGTATCAGATCCTACACTATCACCAATCGACACAAATGATAAAGAGGAAGAAAAGTCATCTAAAGAAAAAACAGTTGTATTTAGTTCCGTACTTATACTGCTAATTATTGCTATTTCTTATTACTTTTATACAGGATCAACAAACATTACTCCTGTTACAAAAAATACGATCCATGATAAATCTATTGCCGTACTACCTTCTAAAAATCTTAGCAGTGACCCATCCGATCAGCACTTTGCGGATGGAGTGACAAACGCAATTACCAACCACCTATCTTCCATAAAAGAGTTCAAAGTTATTTCAGGTACCACTATGGAACATTACCGGGGAAGCCGGCTAACTGCCCCTCAAATTGCAAAAGAACTTAATGTTTCTTATCTATTAGAAGCGAGTACACAGAAATATGGAGATTCAGTCAAAATAATAATTCAATTAATTGATGCCCTAAGTGATAAGCAAATATGGTCTGAAGATTTTGAAATGGAATTGAAGTATATTTTCGCAATACAAAGTAAAATTGCCATACAAATAGCAACGGAATTACAGATCTCCCTCTCTCCTAATGAAATAACACAAATTGATAAAAGACCGACAAAAAATATGGAAGCCTATAATAATTTTATTACCGGCAAATATTTCTCCAATGTAAAAAATATGGATAATTATAAAATTAGTTTAGAATATCTTAAAAAATCTATAAAATTAGATCCTGACTTTGCGCTGGCCTATGCCGCTATGGCCGATATTCATCTGTTTTGGGGGGATTCTGTAAAATTAACAAAAGAACTGGCACTTAAAACCATTGCTTTAGACAGTAACAACGGGGAGGCACATGCCATTCTTGGAGATTTAGCGAATCGTGTGGAATGGGATTGGGAAAAAGCAGAAAAAGAATATCAACTTGCTATTCAACTAAATCCCAATAGCAAAAGTGCTTATATATATTATTCTCAATTTCAATATGACGTATATGGTCAAATAGAGGAATCAAGGGAGCTAATAAATAAGGCACTCTATCTTGATCCTTTATCCTTCAATGCACTTATGAGAAGTGCCTATTTATACTTGCAGGAAGGTAAATTAAAACAAGCGATGACTGAAACTGAAAAGGGAATCGAGATGGATAAAAAAAATGGATGGGCCTATTGGTTAAATTTTGAAAATTATATCCAACAAGGTAAATATGACATGGCAGTTGATGAACTAGCTAAAGGCTGGAAATTATCTTCGGTAAGTGATGAAAACATAGAGTTGATGAAGGCTGCTTATAATAGATACGGTATCAATGGAGTTTATCAATGGATCATTGATTACGATTTAATAAAGTACGGTAGAGAAGCTTCTTATAATGGATATCATTTCTATCAAACTGCACAAAAGTTTGCCTTTGTTAATGAAAAGGATAAAGCTTTGGAGTGGCTTGAAATAGCCTTTAATAATCGTTCTATACTCATGCATAGAATTAAGCACGACCCCTACTTTAAAAATATTCGTACTGAACCCAGGTTTTTAGCCATTTTGAAGAAAATGAACCTGGGAGATTACCAATAACAAAGACCTCCGGAGATTAAATGACCTGATTATTTATCTCTCTATTGACCCCTGATTTTGTCCATATAATGTTTAGTGAATTATTAAAAAGAATCCAACCCAATATTTTTGAATCACAATAACTCGGCCTAACCACTTCCCTCTTTCATTATTTTTCATGTCTAATCACTTAAAATCATGTGTTGAATAATTCCGAACATGATTGTATCAATTGCAACATGGCTGTTATGTAGTGTCTCTTTATTTGTTTCAGCTTTGTATCAACAATTTATCTGTATTGATAGTTCAGATATATATTAAGAAATAAAATCTGTCAAATCTAGTGTAACAAAAAGTTAAGTTAATATAATATATAAATGTCTAATCTAATTGTCTAATCTAAATTATATATATCATGAAAAAATATCCTTTATTACTCGTCCTAATTGCTATTTTAACGATCAGCTGCAGTGATACCGCACAGGAAGAAGTTGCTCTGTTTGAATCTACAACAACAGCCGTTGAACTAAAGCCCGTTGAAGTTAAATTCTCTGCCTATATCGATCGAAATTCTTCGGATCAAAATTTTTCCGAACAAAATTGCGACACGGATAAATACAAAAATGCCAGTATGAAAGTAACATATAATGGTACCAGCAGAACCGTAACTAATGTATTCAATATTAATGATTGTTTATTTGAATCCAACGAAAATTCACTCACAGAAAAGTTTAACGGTATTATAACAGAAGATGAGGGAGATTTAATTTTTATCAGCGGATACTGTACAATTCAAATGGAGAGTGGCAGCTTAAAAGGAGAATTAAAAATAAGCAGTGGAACCGGAAAATTCAGTAGCTCCCAAGGAACACTAACTATTGAGGGTTCCATTGATTTCAATTCCGGACATATTACATGGGATGGAAAAGGATTTATATCACATAAGTAAAATAAATGGAACATAATTATGGATAACCACGGCTTTATAGGCTGTGGTTTTTTTTAGATATGTCTTCATTCAACTATTTCGCTCAACTCATCTGAATACAAATTACTTTATTGAATAGAGTCATCAGATGAGCTAAAAACACTTTTGTAATTTCCTCAGCTCGTATCCGACAAATTCTAAAAAACAAATATTGGCACTATTTCTACCTTTTATATTTGGATTCACAACTTCCTTTGTAGGGATGCTCGCCCCCGGTATGCTCAACATGACTTCCGTAAAGATCAGGTTGGAAAGAGGGAAATTTAATGCGGTGAAATTCGCGAGCGGCGTTTCAATAATTGTGTTAGGACAAGCCTACACTGCCATATTCTTTACTAAATTTTTAAAAGATAATCCTGATTTTATACAAACACTTCAAAAGATCGCTTTGGTTATTTTTTCATTGCTCTCCATTTATTTTTACGGAGAATTCAGAAAAGAACATAAATCGAAATCTGAGTTTCAACAGAAATGTAAAAACACTTTTATGGTCGGTTTATTATTATCCGTTTTTAATATGTTCGCCATACCGTTTTATTTCGGAATTACAACGTTTCTAGACGCATTAGGCTGGTTGCATCTATCACAGAATAATATTCCGTTGTTTGTAGTTGGCTCTGGTATTGGCACTTTTATGTTACTCTATTCCTACTCGCACCTTGCAAAAAATATGCGAATAAATTCCGGTAAAACCACGACTAAATTTAATCTTGCATTAAGTATGCTGACAGGACTTTTAGCTATAATTACTTTGATCAAACTGTATTAAAGCCATAAAGCGAACTTCTCACATCTCACTTCTTTCCATCTTTAAGTCTTTTGCTTCTTCTTCTTTGCAGCCGGGAACAATACATTATTTAAGATCAAACGATATCCGGGTGAATTTGGGTGAAGGTCCAATTCCGTTTTTGGGTCGCCTACCCGGTGTTGGTAGTCTTCAGGATCATGCCCACCGTAAAATGTAAACATCCCTTTTCCTTTAATTCCATGTAAATAACGGGCCTCTCCATTAACATTATTTTCACCCATGATCATAATGGTTGATTTAATCGAATTGGGGTCAAAGGAGGTGGTTTGCCCCATAAAACCTTTTATAAGTTGGGTGTGATTTTGGCATAACATGGTGGGGACCATATCCCATTTTGCAGAATATTCCTTTAGTTCAAAATAATCCTCAGTCTTCAATATTTTTCTTCTTCTGGTCATATCAATAGAAGAAAATTCATAAACAGATGGATTTCTCTCCAATAAAAAATTTGTAAACACAAAAGTTTTATCAAAATCGATCTTATTCTGATAATTACTTTCAGAAGGGTCCCCATCAAACATGGCTTCACAAATATCAACCCCTTCTGCTGCTAATGCAATATCAAAACTATCTGTGGCTGAACACATTGCAAACATAAATCCCCCGCCAATCACATAATCTCTTATTTTTAGTGCAACGGCTAATTTCTCCTGAGATACTTTATCATAACCCAGGTCTTCAGCCAATAATTCTGCCCTTTTTTTGTTCTGTATATACCAGGGAGCCGTTCTGTAAGCCCCATAAAATTTACCGTGTTGACCGGTAAAATCTTCATGGTGCAGATGTAACCATTCGTACAATAACAGTTTATCCTGTAAAACTTCTTCGTCATAAATTATGTCATATGGAATCTCGGCATATTTTAAAACAAGGGTAACTGCATCATCCCAGGGTTGGTTTCCTTTTGGAGAATAAACCGCTATTTTAGGCGCTTTTTCTAAGATAATGGCCTCCATATTTTGGGAAGGACTGGCGATTTCTTCTAAAATGCTCAGGGCTTCAGTATCGGAAATTACAGAAAAGGACACACCGCGAATGGTACATTCATCTCTAAGATCCTGAGCATCATCCAATAAAAATGAACCTCCTTTATAATTAAGGAGCCATTTAACTTTTTGTCCTTTTAACAAAGAGTAAAAAGTAATTCCATAAGCTTTTAGATGGTCTTTTTGAGAAACATCATCCATCGGGATCAACAAGAAGGAAGCAAATGTAGAAGATGAATACAGCAATACAATTAATACGACTATGCTCTTTAAATAACTCATTGAATGGAAGTGGATTTTCTTTGTTTAAGGAATGCAAGTTAATAAAATCAAAACTAGAAAAATTATGTGATCCGGAATAAACTACTTCAACGCAAAGCAAATGAGGTAATAAATCGGATTTTGTTTTTATTGAGCAGAATGTCTGGGAACCTGCCTTTGTTGGTTTAACTGCATAAGGTAGTCAGATTAAACCTTTTGGCTATCTCACCTCGATTAAAATGGAACGTCTTCATCGTTGTCCATCTTACCAAAAGCGTCGTTGGTACTTGCGAAATTACTAGGTGATATTACATCTTGATTCATAGAGCTTTGGAATTCTGTTGCAAATCCCTCTTCTAGATCCGTAAATTTTGCCAACCTGCCAATAAATTTCATTTTTATATTATCTAAACCACCGTTTCTATGTTTGGCAACAATGAATTCTGCCTGGCCTTCGCAAGGTGTTCTTTCTTCATCATCCCATTCGGTCAAACCGTAATATTCAGGTCTATAAATAAACGAAACAATGTCGGCATCCTGCTCAATCGCTCCTGATTCACGTAAATCAGATAACAGAGGACGTTTAGATCCTCCTCTAGTTTCTACCGCCCTGGATAATTGGGATAGGGCTATTACCGGAACTTCCAGTTCTTTAGCCAACGCTTTTAAATTTCGGGAAATTGTAGAGATTTCTTGTTCTCTGTTTCCGGAACTTTTGTTATTACCGGCCGTCATTAATTGCAAATAATCTATAACAACAACTCTAACACCGTGTTGTGAGACCAATCTTCTTGCTTTTGCACGCAAATCAAATACTGATAAGGAAGGTGTGTCATCAATAAAAATAGGTGCTTTAGCCAAATTTTTAACTTTTACATTTAGGGCTTCCCACTCATAGGTCTCCAAATTTCCTTTTCTTAATTTCTCTGAGGAAATACCTGTTTCACTGGATATCATACGAGTGATCAATTGTACAGAAGACATTTCCAGAGAAAATATTGCCACAGGCATATCAAAATCTATAGCCATATTTTTGGCCATGGACATTACAAAAGCTGTTTTTCCCATCCCGGGACGTGCAGCTATAATTACCAGATCTGAAGGTTGCCAACCTGAAGTAAGGTCATCTAACTTTGAAAACCCAGAGGCAACGCCACTCATTCCTTCCTGATTGGAAATTTCTTCAATTTTTTTAAGCGCCTGACTCACTAAATTTTCAGCCGCCTCAGAACTCTTTTTTAGGTTGCCCTGTGTGATATCAAATAATTTAGTCTCCGCATTATCCAATAGATCAAAAACATCTACAGTTTCGTCATAGGCATTATTTATTATTTCACTTGATATTGTTATAAGTCGTCTTTGAATATATTTCTGTAAAATAATTCTCGCATGAAATTCTATATGAGCAGCCGAAGAAACCTTTTGAGTTAAACTAACAATATAAAAATCACCTCCAACAATATCCAGTTTCTCATCCTTGCGCAACTGATTGGTGACAGTTAAGATATCTATGGGTTCTGAATTTTCAAAAAGTCTAAAGATAGCGGTATAAATATGCTGATGGGCCGGTTTATAAAAAACGTCAGCATGTAAAATATCTATGACATCATCAACGCCTTTTTTATCAATCATCATCGCACCCAAAACAACTTCCTCAAGATCAACTGCTTGAGGTGGTAATTTTCCTTGTTCAAGGTTTATTACCGTACCCATATTTCTCTTTTGGGGATTAAATGACTTAACTGTATCCATGGGGCAAATGTACTTTTTTAGAAACTTAAAAGTAGATTTTTAGACATTTAAAATTAACAAAAAATGTTAATAAACAGTATTTTTGTTGATAACCATATCATAATATATCAATTCCGGTTATCTCAAATAGGACAGACTGTCTCGTATTAAAAAAAATAATTTATTTAATCTCATAATTTACAATATCTTATCTTAAAAATTAGGAAAACAACATTACATAATTAGACAATCAACAAATTGTGTATGTTGTTATTAATTTGTTTTTTTGTTCTCTAACTTTTTCAAATGCAAAAAGAAAAAAGAAATAAGGTTCTTACAATTTTACTATTTGTTCAAATTGGAATTGTTTATTTGCTTTCAAATTTCCCGATTTTTATTGAGAGGTTCTATACCAACGGAATCTATATTGTAATTAGTTCTTTTTTAAGATTGGTTTTTGGATGGCTACCATTTTCTGTTGGGGATATAATTTATACAATTATCATAATTTTACTGGTTAGATTTATAGTGCTAATAATAAAAAAACGATTCAAAAATATTAAGTCACAATTACTTCAATTGGGAGCTTTTATCTCTATTTTTTATTTTTGCTTTTATTCATTCTGGGGTTTGAATTATTCGAGACTTCCAATTATTTATACGATGGCTCTTGAGAGTGAAGTTTCTGTTTCATCATCTGATTCTATAAGAGATCCGGCGAACAGCTATGATATAAAAAAATTGAAAAATCTTACGGATAAATTATTAGCTAAACTTATTTTGCTTCAAAACGAATTGGTTGATCATGATTCCTTAGCGGTTCGAGTTCCATATTCTAAAAGTGAGATCTTAGAAAACACATCAATCGGTTATAAAAATTTAAGTGAAACTTTTCCTCAATTCAAATACAATCCGACTTCTATTAAAAAATCATTCTTTAGTTTACCCCTGACCTATATGGGTTTCGCGGGATATTTAAATCCAATCACCGGAGAAGCACAAGTAGATTATTTAATTCCAAAAATCTCCTTACCCATGACTAGTTCTCATGAAGTGGCCCATCAACTTGGCATAGCCTCTGAAAGCGAGGCAAATTTTATCGGATTTTTAGCGGCAAGTTTTCATGACGACCAATATTTTCAATATTCCGCCTATTTAAGCGGCTTTAGATATGCTCTTCATGATATTTATACTTATGATCCGGAACTTTATAAGAAATATATTGAAAAAATACCTCTGGGCATTAAAAAAAATATTAGAGAAAATCAGGAATTTTGGAAGCGTTATGAAAACCCCGTCGAACCTCTTTTTAAGATATTCTACGATAATTATCTTAAAGTCAACCAACAAGAATCAGGACTATTAAGCTATAATCAAATGGTTGGTTTATTAATATCCTATGACGCAAAGTATCCTTTATAAATTTTATTGAACTTAGTTCAAAAACAATCGACTATTTTTTATGTATTTTTGAGCCATGATCAAGCAGATTTCCAGTATACAAAATCCATTAGTCAAGGAGCTATTTCAGCTTAAAGAAAAATCTCGGTTGCGTAAAAAGACAGGTCGGTTTTTAATTGAGGGAAAACGTGAAATTTCTCTGGCATTAAAAGGCAATTATGAAGTGGAAACTATTCTCTTTGACCCCTCTATAATTACCTTAGAAAGTATTAATGAAATGTTAGGTCCAAAGGGTTTTGAGATAGTGGAAATAACTTCTGATGTATATAATAAATTAGCCCATAGAGCTACTACTGAAGGAATTATCGCCATATCCAAAGCAAAAGAGTTAAAACTGTCTGATATAAAATTCCTAAGTTCCTCTCCTCTAATACTCGTGGCGGAGGCTCCGGAAAAACCGGGAAATATTGGCGCTCTATTAAGAACAGCGGACGCTGCTAATGTAGATGCATTTTTAATCGCAAACCCCAAAACAGATATCTATAATCCAAATATAATACGGGCTAGTGTTGGTTGTGTTTTTACCAATACCATAGGCATGGGCACAACAGAAGAAATAATTCAATTTTTAAAAATGAATAAAGTAAACATCTATTGCGCAGCTTTTGTAGATGATGCCGAGAATTACTGCAAACAGGATTATAAGGAAGCTACTGCCATTGTGCTTGGCACTGAAGCAGTTGGTCTTTCTCAGAAATGGCTTGAAAATTCACGTAAAAATATTATAATACCGATGCAAGGAGAAATTGATTCGATGAATGTTTCTGTTTCTGCAGGAATACTTATTTTTGAAGCGAAAAGACAAAGAGGTTTTAATTAATAATAATCACTTATCACTAATAACTAATCACTTATCACTAATCACTAATCACTAATCACTAATTTTAATATGACTCCATCACTTCTATTCAAAATCATTATGGCGATTATCATCGTTGACTTCCTTTTTGATAAATATGTCGATTATCTGAATGCAAAGCATTTTGATGACCAGGTTCCGAAAGAACTTGATGATGTTTATGACAAAGAGGAGTACATCAAATCGCAAGCTTATAAAAAAGAAAATTATAAATTTTCGCTAATTTCCAGTGGTTTTATGATCTTATTAACGCTTGGTTTTTTTTTATTCCAGGGTTTTTATTGGGTGGATAGCATAGCCAGGGGGTTCAGTGATAATGAGATTGTCATTGCTCTAATTTTTTTCGGAATCATAATGCTTGTTAGTGATATTATCTCAACGCCCTTTTCCTACTATCAAAATTTTGTGATAGAGGAAAAGTACGGATTCAATAAGAGCACGATAAAACTTTTCTTTATGGACAAGTTAAAAGGATGGATCCTTACGATCATACTGGGAGGAGGAATTTTGGCCCTTATTGTTTGGTTCTATCAACAAACCGGTAATTATTTTTGGATCTATACCTGGTTCTTCATTGCTGTTTTCTCCGTTTTTATGACCCTATTCTATTCCTCACTTATCGTACCATTATTTAATAAGCAGACGCCGCTTGAAGATGGTGAATTAAGAACTGAAATTGAAAATTTTTCGATCAAAGTAGGTTTTAATTTGGATAATATATTTGTTATTGATGGATCTAAACGTTCTACAAAAGCAAATGCTTATTTCTCAGGCTTCGGATCAAAAAAACGTATTGTTTTGTATGACACGTTAATCAATGATCTGAATACTAGCGAAATAGTGGCTGTTTTAGCTCATGAAGTTGGTCATTATCAAAAAAAGCATGTCTTTATTAATATGATCATCTCTATTCTTCTGACGGGCTTTACACTTTACCTGTTGTCCCTACTAATAAATAACCCTATGTTGTCTGAAGCACTTTCTGTTAATGAACCAAGTTTTCATATTGGTTTGATCGCCTTTGGGGTATTGTATAGTCCGATCTCCGAAATTACAGGTATATTGATGCATTATATGTCGAGAAAATTCGAATATCAAGCAGACAATTATGCAAAAGAAAAATTTAATGCACAAGATTTGATCAGTTCTTTAAAAAAATTATCGAAGAATAGTTTGAGTAATTTAACCCCGGATAAAGTCACTGTATTTTTACATTATTCGCATCCAACGCTCTATCAAAGGATCTTAAATTTGAGAAAATAAATTTCTCTTGATACTATCCAGTTAATTTTTTTTCAATTACTTTTATTCTATGCCTTATTCAGCAACGATAACTCAGGAAAATAAAGAAATAGCACTTCGCTATAAGAATATGTTGCAAGACACTTATTTAACTCTATCCAAAGAAAATAAAGTGTTGATCAGAAAGGCATTTGACATCGCACTTGATGCGCATAAGGATCAACGAAGAAAAACAGGAGAGCCTTATATCTATCATCCCATTGCTGTAGCTAAAATTGTTGCGAACGAAATCGGTCTGGGGGCTAATTCCATAGCTGCTGCCTTACTTCATGATGTAATTGAGGATACTGATTATACGGTTGTTGACATAGAACAATTATTCGGAAAAACTATTGCAAAAATAGTGAACGGACTTACCAAAATTTCTCGATTGAAAAAAGAGCAGGATGTTTCTGTTCAGGCTGAAAATTTTAGAAAGATGCTACTTACATTGAATGATGATGTAAGAGTTATTTTGATAAAAATTGCCGATCGATTGCACAATATGCAGACCTTAGATTCTATGCGAGCCGATAAGCAGGTCAAAACAGCTTCTGAAACATTATATATATACGCTCCTCTGGCACATCGTTTGGGCTTGTACAATATTAAGACGGAATTGGAGAATTTAGGTCTCAAATATACTGAACCGGAAGTATATAAGGATCTGTTAAATAAAGTTACGGACAGCATTGAAGAACAGGAATTGTACATAGAAAAGTTCTCGTCAACCATAAAAGATTCGCTGGACAAGCATAAGTTTAAATATGAGATTAAGGGCAGAACAAAATCCATTTATTCAATTAGAAAGAAAATGCTCACTCAAGGAGTTATTTTCGAAGAAGTTTATGACAAATTTGCCATTCGAATAATTTATAAATCCAAGATCAATGATGAAAAATTTGACGCCTGGAAAATCTATTCCATTGTTACTGACCATTTTACTCCTAACCCAAATAGGCTGAGGGATTGGATCACACAACCCAAGTCCACCGGCTATGAATCTCTTCATATTACGGTAATGGGACCAAAAGGCAAATGGGTAGAAGTACAGATCAGATCTGAAAGAATGAACGAAATTGCTGAAAAAGGATATGCGGCGCATTTTAGATACAAACACGGTGGTCAGAAAGAAACCGGTTTGGAAGATTGGCTCAATAAACTAAAAGAATCTCTGGAGAATCCGGATTTAAATGCTGTTGATTTTGTAGAACAATTCAAGTTGAATTTATATTCGGAAGAAATTTATGTGTTCACTCCAAATGGTGATATTAAATCCTTGCCGAAAGGTGCTACCGCAATAGATTTTGCCTTTGCCATTCATACCGAAGTTGGCATGCACTGCAGAGCTGCTAAAGTCAATAAAAAATTAGTTCAGTTAAGTACCGTTTTAAGGAGCGGTGACCAAGTAGAAATTGTTACTTCAAATAATCAAAAACCAAAACTTGCCTGGTTGGATATTGTTCAAACAGCACGCGCAAAATCTAAAATAAAAAGCATTTTAAAAGAGGAGCAAAAGGTTATTGCCGACGAAGGCAAAAATATTTTATCCAGAAAACTGCGTCATTTAAAAATTAAGTTTAATGATAGAACAGTTAATGAACTGGCTAATTTTTTAAATTTAAAAACAAGTTTTGATCTGTTTTACAGAATAGGCAATGGATCTATTCAAAATACGGAATTGAAGAAATTTGCAAATCAAAAGTCCAATGCTCTGGTTCATTTTATTAAAACTAAAATGAAACGATCTAAGGTGAAACCTGCAAGTATTTCAACGGAAGTTTCCAGTAATTTCGACAGTCTTGTTTTTGATAAAAACCAAGAAAAATTGGTTTATTCTCTTGCCAAATGCTGTAATCCAATTCCCGGTGATAAAGTGTTTGGGTTTATTACGATCAAAGATGGAATTAAAGTTCATAAACATAATTGTCCAAATGCCTTAAGTTTACAATCGCAATATGCCTATAGAGTTATAAGTGCAAAATGGATTGATTCAACTCAAGAGGGCTTCAAGGTGACCTTGAGTATTATTGGTATTGATAATTTAGGTTTGATAAATGAAGTTACTCGTATAATTTCTACTAGTTTAAACGTTAATATTCACAATATTAACATCTCCGGGAATGAAGGTTTTTTTCAAGGACAGATAACCGTTAGCATCAGAAACAACAAACAATTAACTGATTTAATTCGACTCTTAAAAAAGATTGATGGTATAGAAAAAGTTGAAAGAATTGTGAACTAATTTTTTCAATAATTTTATAAAAAAATATGTTATTATTTTTGGATTAAATGTAAATTTGTGAGTTATTATTCTCAAGATAAACAAATGAGTACAAATAAAAATCAAGAAACGGTTAAGACCTTTTTCACCACATTTTTGGAAGAAAATAATCAGAGGAAAACGCCGGAACGATTTGCTATTTTACAAGAAATTTATGACAATGAAGATCATTTCGATATTGAAACTCTCTATATCGATATGAAAAACAAAAATTATAGAGTTAGCAGAGCAACACTTTATAACACCATAGAATTACTTTTAGAATGCGGGTTGGTCAGACGCCATCAGTTTGGACAAAATCACGCCCATTATGAAAAATCTTATTTTAACAAACAGCACGATCACGTAATATTAACTGATACCGGTGAGGTCATTGAATTTTGTGATCCGAGAATTGAGAATATAAAAAAATCTATTGAAGATGTTTTTGATATAAAAATAGAGAGTCATTCCTTATATTTTTATGGACAAAGAAATAAACAAACTATAAAAAAAAATAAATGATCGACTTACTATTAGGGTTACAATGGGGTGATGAAGGCAAAGGTAAAATTGTTGATGTACTTACTAAAAATTATGATATTATTGCGCGTTTTCAGGGAGGGCCGAATGCTGGTCATACTTTGATTTTTGACGGAAACAAACATGTGTTACATACGATACCATCGGGAATATTTCATGAAACCGCTATTAATATCGTTGGAAACGGTGTTGTAATTGATCCGGTTATTTTTAAAAATGAATTAGACAATCTTTCTAAATACAATATTGATTTTAAATCAAAGCTTTTAATTTCTAGAAAGGCGCATATTATTTTGCCCACCCATCGGTTATTGGACGCAGCCTCGGAAAAAATGAAAGGAAAGGCCAAAATTGGATCAACTTTAAAAGGAATTGGGCCTACTTATATGGATAAAACCGGAAGGAATGGTTTTAGAATAGGAGATTTGGAATTTGATAATTGGCAGACGAAATACAAAAACCTGACTAAGAAACATCTTAAAATGTTAGACTTTTATGATGTTAATCTGGATTTCAATTTAGATGATTTAGAAAGTGAATTCTTTAATGCACTTGAAGTTTTAAGGACGCTTTCTTTTATTGATAGCGAAGAGTATATAAACGATGCAATGGCTCATGGAAAAACAATACTGGCAGAAGGAGCACAAGGATCCTTGCTTGACATTGATTTTGGAACTTACCCTTTTGTAACTTCCTCCAACACTACTGCTGCCGGGGCCTGCACAGGTTTGGGAGTAGCGCCAAATAAGATTGGCAAAGTTTTTGGAATTTTTAAAGCGTATACAACACGGGTAGGATCTGGTCCATTTCCCACGGAATTGTTTGATGAAGACGGGAAGACCATGGCTCGAGTTGGCCATGAATTTGGTGCAACGACAGGGAGACCCAGACGATGTGGATGGTTAGATCTGGTTGCCCTCAAGTATGCCGTTCAGATTAATGGTGTAACTCAACTGAATATGATGAAGGGAGATGTATTGTCAGGATTTGAAAAATTAAAAATTTGTACATCGTACAATTATAAAGGGAAAGAAATTACATATTTTCCCTATAATATTGAAGAAGAAAATACATCTGTAAATTATACCGAAATTAATGGATGGCAAGAGGACCTAACCGCAATGACAAGTAGTGAGCAGTTGCCTAAAAATTTAAACGATTATGTTGCTTTTATAGAGAATTTTGTGGGCGTCCCGGTAAAAATAGTTTCTGTTGGCCCGGATCGAACGCAGACAATAATGGTATAATGTTCTTGACAAAGAATTAAAAATAAGGTAAGGGTTCTAATGATTACCTTAGCTTTTACTTTATCAATCTATTTCCTTAAATTTGAACAAAGTTATTTTTTTGAAAACAAGATTCCTTATCATTTTGTGTGCTTTTATTATATCTACTGCTTTCTCTCAAGCGAGTAGAATTAATATTGTTCATTCAGATAATTCAAGTATTAATGAAGAAGAACTTCCCGGAGCAACTATTTTGCTTGGGAATATTCACATTACCCATGAAGGCTTTTCTCTTAAATGCACTAAAGCGGTACATTATAAAAGCGAAAATTACATCAAAGCATATGGCAATGTTATTCTAAATCAAGGAGATACAATAATTCAAACCAGTAAGTATACGGAGTATAACGGAAATACGAAAAAAGCCCTATCCTGGGGAAATGTTAGAATTAGAGACCCTAACATGACATTAACAACAGATACTCTTTATTTTGATAGAGGAAGTCAACTTCTTTTCTATAGGGATGGTGCTAAGATCCGCGACAGTATTAATACACTTACGAGCAATAGTGGTAATTATTTTTTAAATAATAAAAAATTTCAAGCTATTTCAGATGTGGTACTCGTCAATCCTGACTATGTATTAGAATCAAATCACCTAGACTATTATACAGATAACGGCAGAGCTTTTCTCTATGGACCCTCTACTATCACCAGCAAAGAAAATTTTATCTATTGCGAAAAAGGATTCTATGATACGAACCAAAATATTTCTCATTTTACTAAAAATGCACGAATTGAATACAACGACAGGGAAATAAAGGCGGATAGCCTCTATTATGACCGTAATGTTGGATTTGCATCTGCAACGAATAATATTATAATTACAGACACCATAAATCACGTCATATTAAAAGGGAATTATGCTGAATATTTTGAGAAGATAGATTCCGCATTTGTTGTCAAACGGGCTCTTGCTATTACCAATACGAACAAAGATTCATTATTTATACATGGGGATACAATACTCACAACCGGCAAACCAAAAAACAGAATTCTAAGAGTCTATCATCATGTAAAGTTTTTCAAAAGTGATATGAGTGGAAAATGTGATTCGATACATTCAAATGAAAGTACTGGTTTAATGCAGATGTTTATAAATCCCGTATTATGGTCTAATGAGAGTCAAATAACCGGTGACACAATTCAGCTTTTAACTGACGTTGTAACAGATAAGCTGGATAGTTTGAAGGTTTTGAAAAATACTTTTATTATCAATAAGGATTCTATAGGTTTTAATCAGATCAAAGGGAGGAATTTAAAAGGAAAATTTATTGAAAATGATCTGAAGTATGTGAACATCATTGGAAATTCAGAAGTAATTCATTTTGTAAGAAATGAAAATGATGCTCTGATAGGAATTGAAAAATCGACATGTAGCGAAATACAATTTACTCTTAAGGACGGAAAAATTGTGTATTCCAAATTTATTACTCAACCGGAAGGAGAAACTTATCCTCCCTCAAAATTGCCCGAAAACGTTAGGAAATTGAGAGGTTTTAAGTGGAGGGAAGATGAGAGACCACTTAATAAAAACGATATTTTTGAATTTTATGAAAGATGATTTCTTAAAATATCAGGCACAAACCAGCCCTACCCCACTTGCAATTGAAATTGACAGAGCAAAGGGATCTTATATTTATGATACTCATGGAAAGAAATATTTAGATTTTATAGCAGGAGTTTCGGCAAATACCCTGGGACATCAGCATCCTGAAATTATTAAAGCCATAAAAAAACAGGTAGATACTTATTTACATGTAATGGTCTATGGCGAGTTTATCCAAAAACCTCAGGTAGAATTAACCAAATATTTAGCGAGTAAATTACCTGAAAATTTGCAATGCATATACTTAACAAATTCAGGAACAGAGGCAACGGAAGGTGCACTAAAACTGGCTAAAAGAGTAACCGGAAGACATGAGATCATATCAGCAAAAAATGCTTATCATGGTAACACCCAAGGTGCTATGAGTGTTTGTGGGGTAGAACAACAAAATCGTCCTTTTAGACCATTGATTCCGGGAATAAAGTTTATACAATTTAACAACCATATCGAGATTACGAAAATAAGTACAAAAACCGCTGCAGTAATACTGGAAACTATTCAAGGAGGGGCTGGCTTTATTGAGCCCCGAGAAAATTATCTTCAAAAAATAAAACTTCGTTGTGAAGAAGTAGGTGCCTTATTAATTTTGGACGAAATACAGAGTGGCATAGGTAGGACAGGGAAATTTTTTGGTTTTGAAAATTACAATGTGATTCCTGATATCATTGTTGCCGGTAAGGCTTTAGGAGGAGGGATGCCAATTGGTGCTTTTATTTCTTCCAGGGAACATATGAACACTCTAAAACAAAATCCTAAACTGGGCCATATTACTACTTTTGGTGGTCATCCGGTTATAGCGGCTGCGTCTTTGGCGACCTTAAAGGAATTATTTAAAAGCGATTTCCCCAAAGATATACTCGACAAAGAAAAACTATTTAGAAAATTATTGGTGCATAAAAACATTGTTGAAATAAGGGGAAAAGGTCTTATGTTGGCCATAGTTTTAAAAAACAAAGAATCTGTTGACCAATTAATATTAAATGCGCTTAATAAGGGCTTATTATTATTCTGGCTTCTCTTTGAGCCAAGCGCAATAAGGATTACACCGCCACTTAACATATCAATGAATGAAATTGAAGAAGGGTGTAACATTATTATAGATCTCCTGAGCCAATCTGATTATCAAAATTGTTAATTATTTCTTATTTTATCCTTCATTATTACGCTTTTTCGTTAATTAATTCTTAAAATTTAAACATTTTTAGAATTTTATGTAACAACTATTACAATATTACCGTCTCTTATGTAAATGTCTAATCTAAATTATATATCATGAAAAAATTAATCATTGTAGCAGTTGCATTATTTACCTTAAATATTTCCGCAGCAGAACCTATTGAACCAAATAAATCACTCAGATCTGAAATCGTAAGTTTACTGGGAGATAATTTAACTTTTGATTTTGATCAAAACGAAATTAGTATAGAAGTTTTATTTACTGTGAACAGAAATGGTGAACTAATTATTATATCTACTGACGCACCTAATGAAAAGACTGAATCACTCATTAAGGAAAAATTAAATTATAAAAAAGTTGATTTTAAAGCCAATAAACCGGGAGAAATGTTCTTGTTGCCTTTGAAAATTAAAAATTCATAAGTAAATTCCACTTTACTTTAAAGGTGCTTAAATAATTTTAAGCACCTTTTTTCTTGCAAATTAATTCAAATAAACTAGAACAAAACAGGCGTTCGATATGTCAAATGGAGATTAGCACATATGGTCCAGCATTCCAATCGAGAAAATAAGGTAAACTGCCTAAGGCACAGAGGTGGGTTAAAGCAGATCTCCGCCGCCGCCGAATCCACCAACGGCGGAGAATATTAACAATGCAAATTATATGGCAATTAAAGTGAGTGTATAATATTAATATGTTAAATTTATCAGTCAATTCTTAAATACTTCACAACAAAAACATAATTTTAGTTAATTAAATCTTAATTAAGAAAGATTTAACTTTAAATAATGTAACAATATCAGACAAAGTATCGTCCTTTATATATATAAAAGTCTAATCTATTTGTCTAATCTAAATTATATCATCATGAAAAACCTTAAATTATTTGTCGCCACCCTAGCTTTATTATTTGCTGTTCAAGTTTCTGCCGCCACAGAGGATCCTGTAAAACCAAGTGCACAATTGCGAGCTGAATTAGTAGAATTAATCGGACCTGAATGTCCATTCACATTGGAAAAAGGTGAATGTACTGCTGAAGTTTTATTTACAGTTAACTCTGCAGGTGAAGTAATTGTGATCTCCATTATATCAGAAAATGAAGAAGCGGAAAAACATATTAAAAGAAAAATTAACTACAAAAAAGTTTCTCATAGAACTTCCAAACCTGGAGAAATATATTTATTACCTGTAAGGGTAGTTCAATCCTAAGAATAATTACAATCTAATCAAAAGAAGGGTGTTCACGCACCCTTTTTTTTGTTCTGAGCTTATACTTTAAATTTGCCACACTAAATAAATAAAGGTGGTACTCAAATTCTTAATTGCCTTTTATAGCGGAACTTTATTTTTTTCTAATAATCCAGGCCCTTTTCACTTTTTTCACAAGAGGTGACCCATTTCATCAATTCTAAGCTAAGTTGCTCTGCCAATACCGGATACTGAGATATGATATTATTTTGCTCAACCGAATCTATTTTGATATTGTACATTTCAAAGGAAGCATTCTTATTATTTTTTATGATTTTATATGTATCCGTAACCCAGGACATGGCGTTTGGGTATTGAAATCCAATAGGTGAATTTCTTTCTTTTTGATTACCACGAATAATATTAAATAAGTTAATACCATCTATTGGAATGGTCGATCGATATTCGATCTCAAGCATTTCGATAATCGTAGGCAAATAATCGCTTGTAACCGCAGGTATATTGGTCATTATTCCGGATGGGATTTTCTTAGGCCAAACACAAAAGGCAGGAACACGTACCCCCCCTTCATACAAATCTCTTTTTAACCCTCGATAGATTCCTGCAGAGGCAGGTGTTCTTCGTTCTGGTCCATTATCAGAACAAAACCATATCATTGTATTATCCGATACTCCCTGCTCTTTCAAAAACCGGTTTAGTCTGCCAATTTGCTCATCCATTGCGGTGATACTGCCATAGTAAAGTTGTTCCCGATGACTGTATTTGCTATAAACATTTCTATGTTTTTGATCAGCAACTACTGGTAAATGAGGAGTATGAATCCAAATGACTGTAAAGAAAGGTTGGTCGTCCAATATCGCCTTTTTCATAAATGAAATAACTTCATTCACAATTAACTTTGTGTTTTCACCTTTTAATTTTGATGGCTTCTCTTTTTCCTCATGACCAACCCAATATGAAGTACCATAGATTTTCGAATTTTTTTTATTCTCTATTTCTGACCATCCATATCTTAGACTCTCCCCTTTTAAACTATCAAATGCTATTGGATAAATTAAAGGGTCATAAGTAGGAATTTTAGATTCAGTTACGAAGTATTCGTCAAATCCATGCATATCAGGAGTGGAGTAATGTTCAGATTTTCCGAAGGCTCCTCGATTTGCATCTTTACCCTTCTTTGTGAGCGTACCTAAATGCCATTTACCAAACATCCCTGTCCTGTATCCTTCATTTTTTAAGATTTCCGAAAGTGTAGTCTCTTCAATTCTTAAATGTCCCACATTAGCAGAATAAATTCCCTGTCTATACGGGTTTCTACCTGTCAGACAACTTGCCCTTGTGGGAGAACAAACCGGAGCCGCGGCATAAAATCTGCTAAATATAATTCCTTCAGAAGCCAGTTGGTCCAAATAGGGTGTTTTTATGATTTTATTTCCGTTAAAACCTACATCCCCCCATCCCAGATCATCTGCCATAATTAATATGACATTTGGTTTGTCCTGAGAATGGATCGTTGCATTACCGAATAATCCGATCAATAGAACTTCAATTATCAAAATGACCTTTAAAGTTTTCATAATCTGATGATTTATTTTAATCTATCCAACGGGTATAAAACTGATCCTATTTATTTAATTTTTGTAATGCTTTGTATTCTCTGTTTAATTTACTAAAACCCGGCTCTATTCCTTGTTTCATTTCGCCTATCACTTCCGGCTTTTCTTCTTTTAACCATTTTATAATTGCAGGAGCACTTGGCGGTGGAGCATTATCCCAATTTATCATTTCAAAACCGTAATCTTTATTTCTTTCATTCCAATCCGTATAATATTCTCTCAATTTATCTGCAATTTCCGCATATTTCGGGTCATTAATAAGGTTAATCGTTTCGTATGGATCATTTTCCAAATCGTATAATTCTTCCTCCTCTTTATTAGATTCGAAAAATTTAGCTTGCAACTCATTCAATTCTCCTTTTTCATATAGATCCCTCATAATGTGTACCGCAGGTCGGTAAAACTCCAAATATGCTTGTTGTGCGTCATGTGCCTGACCTGTTATATTATTTTTAATATATCGATACTTATCTGTAGTTATAGCTCTGGATTGTTCTAAAATTTCATCCCAAAGATCCCTTGCCGAATAAACATATTCTCTTGGCTGTTCATCTGGTTTGATAAATGACCTTGCATTCATATATTCGGGAAGTTCTATTCCTGCTGCGTCCAAAATAGTGGCCGCTACATCAATAGAAGCGATCATTCGACTGTCTTCTTTGCCTCCATCTAATCCTTCAGGCCAATTAACGATCAAAGGTAAACGCAATCCGGGTTCGTATAAATAGCCTTTCCCTCTAATATTACATCTCCCATTATCTCCAATAAATATAACAAGGGTATTGTTCTTTAGACCTTTAATTTCCAGATCGTCAAGTAATAAACCCACTTCTTGATCCATATATTCTATCTGATCCAAATATTTGGCCCAGTCTTTTCTAATTACAGGAGTATCTGCAAAATAAGGAGGAAGAACTATGTTTTCAGGGTTAACTTTGTGTTCCGACTGTTCTCTAATGGCATCCCAATGATTTCCTCTATGGGTTACCGTTAGCGTAACTTGAGAAAAAAACGGTTGATCTTCCGGAGTAATTTCATCAAATTTATCGAACAATCCAAACTCGTTTTTACCATCCCAATTCCCCAATGAATTATGCTTAAAATTAACATCAATCTTTCTTCCTTTACCTCGTACGAGATCGCTTCCCAAAATACATGTATAACCCGCATCTCTTAAATAAGAAGTAATCGGAAAAAATGGTTTTTGTAATGGAACCTGACGGTTGGATCTATGATGCTGAGCATTGATCACATTTTGATGAACTCCTGTAATCATATTTGATCTACTTGGAGAACAAATGGAATTGGTACCATAACAATTTTCATACTGAATTCCCTCCTTTGCAAGTTCATTTAGTACTGGTGTTTTAACAGCTTGCATTCCATAACTTTCAATATCAGTACTGATATCTTCTGCAAGAATAAAAAGAATGTTTGGTGTGTTCTTTTCCTTTTCTTTTCTTGGTAAAGAACAACTAAGTAAGAAAGTTAGAAAAATAAAATATATTGATAACTTCAATAAATTCCTATATTTTATATTTTCTACTTTAAATTTTATTTTCGACATACAGGATCTATAAAAACAGATAGATAACAATGATATAAATCTAATTAATTTCTTAACAAAATACGGCCTATTTTTAATGAATAAAAAAAAGCAATTATTAAATGACAATCTAAAATTGCCCTTGGTTTCTAATTTACAAATTATTACAGGCAAGATGAGCTAAACGAATATTTCTCCTTAAGTTTGTATAACCCGCTATTTCGCAAAAAGTCAGAACATAATTATAATACTTATGATCAGAACAATTATTGGTTCATGCTTATTTTTAGCTCTATCTTTTCAACCTGAACCAACCAAAGAAAGACCTAATATCATACTGATCATGGCTGATGATATGGGATATGAATGTCTTTCCAGTTATGGAAGCACTTCTTATAATACACCCATTCTTGATGAATTGGCTTCGAAGGGGATAAAATTTGACAATTGCGTGTCACAACCTTTATGCACACCGTCCAGAGTTAAAATAATGACTGGATTGTATAATTATAGAAACTATGATTATTTCGGTCATTTAAATGCAAATCAGTTCACTTTTGGCAATCTACTGAAGGATGCCGGTTATGCCACATGCATTTCCGGAAAATGGCAACTTAATGGTTTGGCCTATAAAAATGAGATCTCAGATTGGAATGACAATAGCAGACCTAATAAATTTGGATTTGATGAATACTGCTTATGGCAATTGACAAAAACAGGAAAGCAGGGTGGCAGATATGCCGACCCTTTGATCGAACAGAATGGAAAGTTATTGGAAAGAAATAAGGACGATTACGGACCCGACATTTTTTCAAATTATATTCTGGATTTTATCGACCGAAAAAAAGAGAATCCCTTTTTTATTTATTATCCAATGGTATTGGTACACGACCCGTTTGTTCCAACTCCGGATTCCCAGGGATGGATAAATGAGGCTATTCGTAAAAAGAATGACACAAGTTATTATAAAGATATGGTAGCCTATACTGATAAAATTGTTGGTAGAATAATTCACAAACTTGAGGAATTGGAGATTATTGACAATACGATCATAATATTTACAGGCGATAATGGTACGCATCCCACTATCTATTCGCATACAAAAGAAGGAGTTATTAGGGGCGGAAAAGGAAACACGATCGATGCAGGAACACATGTTCCTTTAATAATATCATGGCCTGAAAAAATTAAGAAAGGATTTACTCATGAAGGATTAATAGAATTTAGTGATTTCTTTGCCACATTTGCAGATATCGTTGAAAAAGAGGTAGAATCAGATGGGAAAAGTTTTTATCCCTTATTGAATGGTAAAAATTATGAACCAAGAAAAACGGCATTTGTTCACTATGACCCAAGATGGAACAAACGAGTAAGTCAGTATAGAAATCAATTTATCAGAACAATAGATTATAAGTTATATCAAGATGGTAATTTTTACAATTTAAATGATGATATCCTGGAAAAATCTCCTCTGTTAAACGATTCAATATCATTCGATGAATCAGTAATTAAGAACAACCTGGAAATAGGTTTGAAAGACCACCCCAATTGGAAATAATATGAAAAAATATAAGAGAAGTTCATTTTTCAGAATTACGGTTGTTGTAATAGGGTTTTCAATATTACTATTTATTTTAAACTCATGTAGCACCGATAAAAAAGGATTTCAAAATAAAAGTCCTGCTAATTTATCAATGATGAAAAACCCTGTGGCAATTGCCATGTGGGACTATTCCTGGTTATTACGACACCATAAATATGGCGACTTTGAAGACTGGGACCTAGTACTGGATGGTTTGGTTGAACGAGGTTATAATGCCATTCGAATAGATTGTTTTCCACATTTAGTGGCTGCCGATAGCGAGGGGAATATCCAGGAGGAGTACTTACATATTAGAGAATCTTGGAAACCGGCTTATTGGGGCAATCAATTCACTATGCGTTCTAAGCCGAGAAAAAGTTTGGTGTCATTTCTAACAAAATGCAAGGAGAGAGGCATTTATATTGGACTCTCCACCTGGTTTATGCCTCACGGTACTGAAAGAAATCTAGAGGCCAGGAATGTAGACGACTTTGTAAGAATGTGGGATGAAACATTGAGTTTTTTGAGTGACCATAACTTATTGCACGACGTTATCTATGTAGATCTTTTGAACGAATACCCTTTATGGCACGGCTTCGAGTGGTTTAAAAATGAGTTGAACGAAAGAAGCGATGTAAAACTTTTTATAGAAAACAATCCAGATGCCAATGTTCCAGACGACCTTTTTATCAAAAGAAAAAATAGCCGATACACATCTATGCAGCATGATTTCTTACAGAACTTTATTGATGACGCAATAGATCAGCTTAAAGTTAAATATCCAGACATCCCATTCTTTGTAAGTTTACCCGGTTCGGCTAATTTAAATGATGTTGATTATAGTCATTTTGGAGCATTTGATCCTCATTATTGGTTCAGCCATCATCTTGATTTTAACAAACAAACCGGATTAGCTGATTTACATATGTTTAGAAATGAAAAACAAACTCACTTTGAAGATAGCTATAATAACGTAATGGTTTATTGGGATGAGAATAACAGAGAATTATCTGATTGGATGGAAGAAAGAATAGTTAAAGCATCGGAAATAGGTAAAAAATATAATATACCTGTAGGAAATACTGAAGGTTGGGGAGCTGTTTTTTGGCAAGACCATCCATTAACCGGATGGGAATTCATCAAAGAGGCCGCCGATATTTGTGTTGATCTGGCCATAAAAAATGATTATAAATTCATATGCACCTCGAATTTCACTCATCCTCAATTTAAAGGAATGTGGGAAGATATCGAGTGGCATCAACAAATTACTTCGAGAATTAAAAAAGGCAAATAAAATAAACTACCTTGACGCAAGCCTTCCATCGGTAGGCAGGCATACGAGGTATTAAATTGAGTTTGCCATGCAAACAACCTGATTTTCCGAGCCTAAGGCGGAGAATTAAACCTTATCTTCTCGTCCGCCGAATCCGCCATAGGCAAAGGAGGATTAAAGGCGAACAACTAAAGTTAAAATACTGTTGCATAAAAATATTGTTTAGTAATTATTACAGTCTAAGGTTAAATTGAATTATTGTACTTTGGCTGGCATGTTATATGACATTATTATATTTTATCAGGAAGTATTATTTCTAATAAATGCATTTTCATAAATAAGTGAATTTTTCTCATTAATTAAAAATATCAATCAATGAAACATATCGTATTTATTGTTTTTACTCTAATATCAAATCTGGCATTTTCTCAGGAGAAAAAACCTAATATTTTATTTATCATTGCCGATGATTTAACTGCTACAGCTGTATCTTCTTATGGGTTTAAAGCATGTCAAACTCCGAATATTGATAAGCTGGCTTCAGAGGGAGTAAAATATACTAAGGCTTATTGCCAATATCCGGTATGTGGACCGTCTAGAGCATCTTTTATGTCGGGTTATTATCCAAATGCGACAACTACATTTGGCTATATCAGTGGAAGAGAAAATATTGGTCCAAATAGAAAAACATGGTCTCAATTATTTAAAGATAATGGTTATTACACTGCTCGCGTTAGCAAGATCTTTCATATGGGTGTACCTATTGATATTGAAACAGGGTCTAATGGAACAGATGATGAAGCATCATGGACCGAAAGGTATAACAGCCAGGGACCAGAATGGAAAGCAGAGGGCGAGGCTGAATTAGTTCAGGGAAATCCTGATGGCAAGATTGAAAGAAAAGGTGGAAATGTGATGACCATTGTAAAAGCTGATGGAGATGATTTGGTCCATTCTGACGGGAAAACAGCAGAAAAAGCTTGCGAATTAATTAGAAATCATAAAAACGAAGCCTTCTTTATTGCTGTTGGTTTTGTACGTCCTCATGTGCCTTTTGTAGCACCAAAGAAATACTTTGACCCTTATCCTTTTTATGATATAAAAATGCCTGAAGATATAGATGGTGATTGGGATGATATTCCAAAAAGAGGAATTAATTATGTGACCAGTATCAATGGCCAAATGTCACCAGATCAAGAAAAGAAAGCCGTAGCCGCTTATTATGCTTCCGTGTCATATATGGATGCACAGGTTGGAAAAGTGATGAATACATTGAAAGAAGAGGGATTGGAAGACAATACTATTGTAATTTTTACTTCCGATCATGGATTCCATTTGGGAGAACATAAATTTTGGATGAAGGTGAGCTTGCATGAAGAATCCGTTAGAGTTCCTCTTATTATTAAAGTTCCCGGCAAGAAAGCAGCGGTTTGCAATTCATTAGTAGAACTATTGGATATGTATCCAACTATATCGGAGCTCGCGGGGTTAAAAACTTCAAAACATATACAGGGAAAAAGTTTGGTTAAAACTCTTGATAATCCTGAACTAAAAGTCCGTGAGACGGTTTTTTCTGTTAGTCAGGGCGGTAAATCATTTTTATTAAGAACTGAAAAGTGGGCATTCATCCAATATGATGAAGATGCAAAATCCGGTATTGAATTGTACGACATGGAAAAAGATCCTAATCAATTCACCAATTTAGCAAATAAGTCAGAATATACCGATATTGTTTCTGAGTTTCAAAAAAAATTAAAGAAGAAGTTATTACAGGTTAGAAATAATGATTTGGGAATAAATTATTAACTCAGCAGACCAATATTAATAACTTTATTAATGTATTAATTCATCCAACAGATCTTTTACTTTATTACTGTTCCAATCGACCGCTCCGGTTTTATCTACAACAATTTCTCCATTTCTATTTATTATATAAGTAGTTGGCAATGAATTTGATTGCATTTCTGCCGGTCTGTTGGAAGCTTCAAAATAAATCGGAATTGTATATTTATTCTTATTTAAAAATTTAGTTACTTTTTTTTCTTCGTCATTTGCCACGAACAAGAAAACAACATCTTCTTTATAAGCATCATATAACTTTTGAAAGCTTGGCATCTCTGCAATACAAGGTGGACACCAGGTTGCCCAAAAGTTAACAATTATTACTTTTCCTTTAAAACTCTCAAAACTAACAATATCACCTTCACTATTTGCTAATTTCCAGTTATAGGATGTAAGCGTCTTAACATCTTCCTTATCTATCCCAATATTAAATATTTGTGTTGTGACAAGTGACATTCCTTTAATAAGGGTTGTTCTAATGGGCATGCCATATGGAGTAAACAATAATATTATAAACCCGAAAAATATAATATTGGACCAGTGCTTTTTAATAAATTTCATTTTCTAGCATTATATAATAAAATGCAAATTTAATGAATTAGAATTCCTTTGGTTTAAACCAACCAATTAATTTCTCTAATTGAATAAAAAGAGAAACAGAGATTGCAACAATACAATTGCAGCCAATATTGACATCAATCTTTCCAAATAATATTTCATTCAATAATTTTTTATATTAGAGTTAATTTAGGAGAAAAGCTTACAAATAAAAAACGTTATACAAATTGTACAACGTTTAAACAAAATCAATTATCTAGCTTCATTATTCATCTACTTGCTGTTCCTGTGGGAAAATTCAAATTTTGTCCTAAATTATATGTCGTATGATCTGTAGCATCCATTGGAATATCACCAACCAATGGTTTTAGCAAAAACGGATCAGCGCTATTATCTGGATCAGGTTCAATTGAAATTACCGCTACACCACCTGCCAAATCTGTTGGAAACATTACATTTGTTGGTGCATTTATTAAATAATCCTCCCCCGGAAATGGAGGACCGGGCATGGTACTGCTAAATCCGTCAAATTCATCCACTTCATCAACTGCTGTGAACTTTCCGGATGTGACTGGTTGACCACTTATTACAGCCCAACCTTCATACTTCCAACCGGTTGGAAGAACAGGTAAACTGAGACCAACGGAAGGCATACCAGTGGACAGGTCCAAGAACCATATACCACTGTTTTCATCTGTATCCGGACCGTTAGTAGGTGTGGCTAGGATAAATGCACCTCCGGAACTCATATAATCATTCCCTAGGGCTGCACCATGTGCTATCGATAGCTGACCCGTCGCTCCGGAAAAATCTCCAGCCATAATATGAGTATGGCTAGGTGCGGGATCATCTCCTGATGAAGGTTCAATGGTCAATATAAAGGTTGTAGCTGCAGCAAGATCATCCCTGTCCAGACTAAAACTGGATTGGGAAAGATTACCGGAATCATTTACGGTAAATCGTCCGGTTGTTTTAGGTGCGCCATCAACAATTATCCATCCTTCATACACATAATCGGGTCCCAAATTTTCTAAACCATTAATGCTGAGCATTAAATCTTTTATAGTAGGACCATCGTCATTGTCACTACATGAAAATGCAATTGACATTAAAACAATAAATAAAATTGAGAGAAGTTTTTTCATCATATTAATTTTTAAAATTATACAACGAAATTAAATGGAAGAGGTAGAAATTTTTTGTTAGCCAGCTAACATATTAAGGCTTTTTAATGATAAATTCATTTCTATGAAAATCTAAATAATTTTCATTCTTTAAGTTATTCAATAAAATATTTAATGAAGGTCGCGAAATACCAAGAAGCGATGCCAGATCTTTTTGAGTATATGGATGTTTAATCAGAACATCTCCATTTGCCAATTTTAATCCAAATTCATTTTCTAATTCTGTTAGATACTCAATCAATCTTGTCCTGGCATCTTTAAACAGCAATATTTCCAGTCGCCTTTCCAATCGTCTTAACCTTAAGCCTATAAATTTGTAAATTTTCAGACTTAGCCTTCTGTTTTCCAGCATTAAGCCTTGTAGTTCTTCAACAGACATTGAACATATGGAAGTATCTTTGGTTAACGATTGTGCAAAATCATTATGCTTTGTTTCCCCTAATATTGATTTTTCTCCAAAAATTTCTCCTCGGGATAATATAGCTTTTACAACCTCATCCCCGGATTCATTATAGTAACCAATTTTAACTTTTCCTTTATCGATCAAATAAACCTTCGTTGAAGAATCGTCGGTAAAATAGATAAATTCTTTTTTTAAATATTTGCCAAATTCATGCGACCTTTTATAGTCCGCATAATAATGCGGGCAAAGAATTTTAAATAAATTAACATCTTCTAAAAACCAAATTTTATTCATAAGACAAAACTAGATATAAAAAGTAAAGATAAAAAAAACTCCCCGATTTGGAGAGTTTTCTATAAATGACCAATTGTTCTCTTGGTAAAACTATTAGTTTTGTTTCTTAATTAAGTTAAGTGCTGAACCTTCTTTAAACCATTCTATTTGGTTTTCATTATAAGTGTGATTTAACTTGATCACATCCTGACTACCATCTTCATGAAATATCTCTAGTGTTAATTGCCTGCCGGGAGAAAATTCATTTAAATCCAAGAAGTTAAATGTGTCATCCTCCATAATTAGATCATAATCATTCTCATTGGCAAATGTCAGGCCTAACATACCTTGTTTCTTTAAATTGGTTTCGTGAATTCTAGCAAACGATTTAACAATTACGGCAACTACACCTAAATGTCTGGGCTCCATTGCCGCGTGTTCCCGAGAAGATCCTTCCCCATAATTATGATCACCTACGACAATTGATTTTACTCCAGCTTTTTTATAAGCTCTTGCAGTATCAGGAACCGGAGCATATTCTCCGGTAATTTGATTTTTAACTTTATTAGTTTCTTTCCCAAAAGCATTGACCGCACCAATAAGACAGTTATTAGAGATATTATCTAAATGTCCTCTAAATTTCAGCCACGGTCCAGCCATAGAGATGTGATCCGTAGTACATTTCCCGAAAGCCTTAATTAACAGTTTAGCCCCGGTAATAGTATCACCGATCGGTTCAAAGGGAGTTAATAATTCCAATCTTTTTGAATCAGGATTTACAACGACCTCAACATCCGAGCCATCCTCCATTGGCGCAATAAAGCCGGGATCGTCAACGTCAAAACCGTTAGGAGGTAACTCAAAACCTGTTGGTTCGTCAAACATTACCTCTTCTCCATCTTTATTGATTAATTTATCTGTAATTGGATTAAAATCTAATCTTCCTGAAATTGCAACCGCAGCTACCATTTCAGGAGAGGCTACAAAAGCATGTGTGTTTGGATTTCCATCTGCTCGTTTAGAAAAATTTCGGTTGAAAGAATGCACAATTGTATTTTTTTCCTTCTTATCTGCATCTTTTCTATCCCATTGCCCAATGCATGGTCCACAGGCATTAGTAAAAATCTTTGCATCAAGATCCTTAAAAATATCCAAAAGACCATCACGATCTGCCGTGTAACGCACTTGTTCTGAACCCGGATTAATACCAAATTCAGCTTTTGAGATCAATTGTTTTTCAACGGCCTGTTTGGCAATGGAGGCAGCTCTGGACAGATCTTCATAGGAAGAATTCGTACAGGACCCAATCAATCCCCATTCTACATCTAAAGGCCAGCCATTTTTAACAGCTTTTTCATTCATTTCTCCAACAGGCGTTGCTAAATCCGGAGTAAAAGGTCCGTTCAAATGTGGTTTCAATTCGCTGAGATCTATTTCAATAAGTTCATCAAAATACGCCTCTGGATTTTCATAAACCTCAGGATCGCCTGTTAAATATGGTGCAATTTTGTTAGCTTCATCCGCCACTTCATCACGACCTGTTACTCGTAGATAACGCTCCATAGATGCATCATATCCGAAAGTAGAGGTGGTTGCACCTATCTCAGCGCCCATATTACAAATTGTACCTTTACCTGTAGCAGATAAAGAGAGAGCACCTTCTCCAAAATATTCTACAATAGCTCCTGTACCTCCTTTTACTGTAAGAATACCGGCCAATTTAAGAATTACATCTTTTGGTGCCGTCCAACCGCTTAAATTTCCAACCAATTTTATTCCTATTAATTTAGGAAATTTCAACTCCCAAGGCATATCAGCCATAACATCAACGGCATCTGCACCACCAACACCTATAGCTATCATTCCTAATCCACCGGCATTTACCGTATGAGAATCCGTTCCAATCATCATACCTCCCGGAAAAGCATAATTTTCCAGTACGACCTGATGAATAATTCCGGCTCCCGGTTTCCAAAACCCAATACCATATTTATCTGACACCGATGCTAAAAAATTAAACACCTCACTACTGTTATTTAGCGCCGCTTGCAAATCTTTATCAGCTCCTATTCGGGCTTGAATTAAATGATCACAATGTACTGTTGTTGGTACAGCAACTTTTTTCTTTCCCGCCTGCATAAATTGAAGCAATGCCATTTGTGCTGTAGCATCCTGACAGGCAATTCTGTCGGGGGCAAAATCAACATAATCAACACCTCTTTTAAATGCCGTCTTTGCCTTGCCATCCCAAAGGTGATTATATAGTATTTTCTCAGAAAGTGTGAGAGGTCTTCCAACAATAGTCCTTGCACTATCTACACGGTCTACCATGCGGTCATAAACCTTTTTGATCATATCAACATCAAAAGCCATAATTATCTAATTTTATTTGTATAATATTTATTTTTAAACGGTACCAAATTTACGAAAAACCCATGGTATTTTATTCATTTTAAAAAAAATTAGGCAATTATTTTGAATTTAATAATAATTCAAAATTAAAATACCTTTGTCACGATATTACCGATAAGAATAATTGAATTTTTACAGTATTGATAAAATAAAAAGTAAGCCAATAAGCCGGATTCTGTTATCCATTTTACAATGGATTCCTATCATTTATCTGAATCATAGATTACTCTATAATTTTAGCTGCTCACCCCTTGAGATAGAACGAGAAGTTCCTTCCTAAACCTGTTAAAACAGATGAAGTAATCAATATACGTAGCATTGCACCACATAGAGTTTACCTGATTTCACTACAGCCGAACTGTACTTGCTTTCTGTTGCACTTGTCCTATTCGTCAAAAACGAATGACGGATGTTATCCGCTATGCTTCTCTATGGTGTCCGGACTTTCCTCCATGTGTTTCTACTTAAAGAAAACTGAATTTTGTTCAGTACATGGCGATAGGATGACTTACTTTTTGGCAAAAGTACATTTAATATAAGTGAAAAAAAAATCCCACTTTTGAGAACAAAAGTGGGAAAATTGCTATGAAAAAGAATATTACTATAAAAAGTAATATAAAATAGACTGCTAATTTACACTTTTTATAATAATATTCCTCTAGATTTTAATTTTTTTTTAATTATTCTCAATAAAATATTGACTAAATAAAAAAACCCACTCTTGAAAACAAAAGTGGGAAAATTGCTATGAAAAAGAAAAAGTTATCAGATTTAAAAAATCCGATAACCTCAAATATAAGAATTATATTTCATTAACGTAGCATTTAGCTTAAATTTTTATTCAATAAGCCTTTGGTACATTTAATGTTACGAAAACATATCTTTCACTTTTTCAAAAAATGATTTGTCCAAATTTGACGGGTTAGGTATAAAGTTCTCATCATTTTTAAATTTATTGAATACTTCTCTTTGTTCCTTAGATAATTTTTTCGGAGTCCAAACATTTATATGAACCATCAGATCTCCTTTACCATACCTGTCCAGGCTTTCCAAGCCTTTACCTCTCAAACGAAGTATTTTACCAGACTGCGTTCCTTCCTCAATCTTAATTCTCACCTTCCCGGTCAAGGTGTCAATTTCTTTGGAACTTCCTAATGCAGCTTCCGGAAAGCTTATGTATAAGTCATAATGTAGGTTATTCCCTTCGCGTTTTAATTTATCGTGAGGAATTTCCTGAATAACTACATGAATATCTCCGGTAATTCCATTTCCAGGGGCTTCATTACCTTTACCTGAAACTTTTAATTGAACACCATCGGTAACTCCGGGCGGAATATTAATTTCAACCGCTTCTTCCTTATAAATAAGTCCTTGAGCGTTTGCACCTTTAGGTCGCTGATCTACAATTTCTCCGGATCCATGACAGGTAGGACACGCTGCTGAGGTTTGCATTCTACCCAAAATTGTATTACTAATTCTGGTAACACTTCCTTGCCCCTTGCACGTATCACATGTTTTATAGGTAACCCCTTTTGCTTGTACTAATCTTTTTACCTTTACCTTCTTTTCAACTCCATTTAAAATATCTTTCAGTTCCAGTTTTACCCGGATCCTTAAATTAGAGCCTTTTACTCTTGCCTGACGAGTGCCTCCAAAACCTCCACCAAAGCCTCCACCACCAAAATGACCACCAAAAATATCGCCAAACTGACTAAAGATATCATCCATGTTCATGCCACCAAAACCTCCGGCACCAGCTCCACCATTTTCGAAAGCAGCATGACCAAATTGATCATATTTGGACTTTTTATCTGTATTGCTTAAAATTTCATAAGCCTCAGCCGCCTGTTTAAATCGCTCTTCCGCATCCTTATCTCCAGGGTTTTTATCCGGATGATTTTGAACTGCTTTTTTGCGGTAAGCTTTCTTGATTTCAGATACTGTGGCATTTTTTTTAACCCCCAGAACTTCATAATAATCTGTTTTCATAAATCTATATCTTAATTACCAATAACTACTTTTGGAAATCGTATGATCGTCTCTCCAAGCTGGTATCCCTTCTCGACAACATCAATTATTTTACCCTTTAATTTTTTTGATGGTGCAGGAATCTGAGAGATCGCTTCATGAATTTCAGCATCAAATTTATCACCCGCTTTAACTTCCATTACCTTTAACCCTTTCTGATCTAATGTATTCTTGAATTTACTGTAAATCAATCTCATACCATCTAAAAGTGCTGTATCAGCTGATTTTTCAACCTCGAGCAAACCTCTTTCGAAGTCATCAATAATAGGCAACATTGCTGTCAATACTTCCTTATTCGCGGTACTGTAAAGTTCAATCCTTTCTTTAGTAGTTCTTTTCTTATAATTTTCGAATTCAGCAAATAATCGTAAAAAATTATCCCTCTCTTTCTTTAATTCACCTTCAAGAGTTTCCTTCTCATCTTCTATGTTTTCTTCCTGACTTTCCATAGTTTGATTCTCCACATCCTGAGACTGTAAATCATTTTCTGTATTTTTATCTTTAGTTTGTTCTTTGCTCATTATTTCCTTATTTTTACTATATGCTTAACAAGGCAAATTACTTGCCAACTATTTAATTGTGTCATATTGTCACAATTCAAAATGTTTGAATGGATTTCTCTCTAAAAAGTATTTTCTATTCTCTCTATTTTAGCACCTATTGATCTTAATCGTACGTCAATATTTTCATAACCTCTATCAATTTGGTCAATATTATGAATTGTACTCGTGCCATCAGCAGATAATGCTGCGATCAATAAAGAAATTCCGGCCCTGATATCCGGAGAGCTCATGGTGGTAGCTCTTAAATTAGATTCGTGATTCAATCCTATCACCGTAGCTCTGTGAGGGTCGCATAATATTATTTTGGCTCCCATGTCTATAAGTTTATCCACAAAAAATAATCGACTTTCAAACATTTTTTGATGTATCAATAGACTGCCTTTGGCCTGTGTGGCCACCACCAGAACTATACTTAATAAATCAGGGGTAAATCCCGGCCATGGTGCATCTGAAATGGTTAAAATTGAGTCATCTATATAATTTTTAATGCTATAAGTATTCTGTGCCGGGATGAAAATATCATCTCCTCTTTTTTCTAAATTAATACCCAATTTCTTAAAAACATTTGGAATCATACCTAAATTATCCCAGCTCACTTCCTTTATAGTTAGTTCAGATTTTGTCATTGCCGCCATCCCTATCCAGCTTCCAATTTCAATCATATCAGGCAGAACTCTGTGTTCACATCCTCTAAGCTCATCAACACCTTGAATAATTAATTTATTTGAACCAATACCTTCAACGTTTGCACCCATGCTTACCAACATCTTAGATAATTGTTGGATGTATGGTTCACAGGCCGCATTATAAATTGTTGTCTCTCCTTCAGCTAAAACTGAAGCCATTAAAATGTTAGCAGTACCGGTAACTGAAGCTTCATCGAGAAGCATATAAGTACCTATTAACTTATCTGCTTCAACACCATAAAAAAATTCATCCTTGTTATATCTGAATTTCGCACCAAGATTAATAAAGCCTTCGAAATGTGTATCTAATCTTCTTCTGCCTATTTTATCCCCACCGGGTCTGGGAATATAGCCTTTTCCAAATCTTGCCAATAGCGGGCCCACAATCATTATCGATCCTCTTAATGAACCTCCATCTCTCTTAAAATCACTTGACTCCAAATAAGATAAATTAATTTCATCCGCCTGAAATGTATAAGTGCCTTGCGCTATTTTTTTAGTTTTTACTCCTAGTTCAGTAATAATAAAAATAAGCTTGTTAACATCTCTTATATCCGGAATGTTAGATATAGTAACTTTTTCTGAAGTTAAAAGAACCGCACAAATAACTTGTAGCGCTTCATTCTTCGCTCCTTGAGGAGTAATACTGCCATTTAAACGATGCCCTCCTTCAATCTTAAATATTGACATTTTTTGGATTTAATATTTTGAAGTATTCTTTCTCTTGACCGGTCTCTTCCCTTGCTTTTGTGTATTTTTTTGTTGACTTTTTGGATTCTTTTTACGAAGTAAATTTTTAGAATCAGAAAGAACTTCCTTTTCGGGGGTTAAATTAATTTTGCCTCCGGAAAGTTCTGTAAGATGCTTAAAAATCACAATATCATCTACCGTGTCTTTATTCCAGTTCAAATAACATTTCTTCATATGATTGGCGATAGAAAATATCAATGCATCCTTTAAGTCGCCATCTTCCCAACTCATCGCAGTATCAATCATAATTTGAATATTATTACCATAAAACCGATACTTTGATGCCGTTTTCGGATAGGGCAAGGCCGCCGGTTTGGCATTCAATAATTCCAATTCTGGTTTTGGATACGGAGATTCTACTTCCAATTTATAATCCGATATAATAAATAACTGATCCCAAAGCTTATGCTGAAAATCAGGTACATCTCTAAGGTGTGGCTGTAAATTTCCCATCACATCTACAATCGCTCTGGCCATTTTATTTCTCTCATCGACATCCTCTATGGCAACACAATAATTCAATAATTTTTGAATGTGTCTTCCGTATTCCGGAATAATCAAGTGTTCTCTTTCAGAATTATATTCTAAATCCATCTATCTTCTCTTTATTTTAATTATTACCTTTATTTTTACTGCAAATTAACAATTAAATTTAGGTTTAACAATAAAAAATTAACCTATTATCTTCAATTTTGCAAAATGTAGCAGCAATTTTTTAGTAGCACCAGATTCGAAATTAATCTCTGCTTTTTTACTGTTTCCAACACCTTCAATTAGTCTGACTTCCCCCCTCCCAAATTTTGCGTGTTCCACGATGTTTCCAACGGTCAATGAGTCATCAAATAAGTTTGATTTTGAAGCACTTACCGTACTCACTTTTTTTAAATTTCCGGGAACTGTAACATTTACGGGAATTGCCTTTTTAGGTATTATTTCTTTTGTTCTTTTCTCCGGTCTTTTAAATCTAATCTTATTCTCGGGTACAGACCCAAATAGTTCCGCCTCTAAAAATCTATTAGGTTGATGAATATCCTGCTTTACAGATAAATATTCCAAATATTTCTCATCGATCTCTTCCAGAAATCTACTGGGTTCACAATCTATTAACTTACCCCATCGGTACCTCGATTGGGCATAGGACAAATAGACTTGTTTCTCAGCCCTGGTTAATGCAACATAAAATAATCGTCTTTCTTCTTCTATCTCACTCCTGGTATTCATACTCATTGCAGAGGGAAATAGATTTTCTTCCAGTCCTACAATATAAACATAAGGAAATTCTAATCCTTTTGATAAATGGATGGTCATAAGAGAAACCCGGGGAATATCCTCCTTCTCATTATCAAAATCAGTAGCTAGAGCAACATCTTCCAGAAAATAAGATAAAGACGCATCTTCCTCATTTTTAGCCTGGACCTCTATAAAATCTTTGATCCCATTCAATAATTCCTGAACGTTTTCAACCCTGCTGATCGCTTCGGGTGTTCCCTCCGATTCAATATCCTTTACCAACCTTGTTTTTTTCAGAACCACATCCGCCATTTCAAAGGCGTTCTTTGATTGCATTTCTATTTGAAAACTTCTAATCATATTCGCAAAGTTTTCCAATTTGATTTTAGTGCCTGTATTGATTTTTAAATCTACCTGATCTAAATTCAATAAAATTTCAAAAATTGATTTATCATACTGATTCGCGGCAACAGTTAGTTTGTCAACAGTGGTTTGTCCAATTCCCCTTGCGGGATAATTTATTACCCGTTTTAAAGCTTCTTCATCATTTGAGTTAACTAATAATCTAAGGTAAGCCAGTGTATCTTTTATTTCTTTTCTTTGATAAAAAGAAAGTCCGCCATATATTTTATATTTTATGTTCTTTTTTCTAAGCGCATCTTCTATGGCCCTTGACTGAGCATTGGTTCTGTATAAAACGGTAAAATGATGATTCGGTATTTGATCTTGCATTTTATTATCAAAAATTGAATCTGCAATAAATCGTCCTTCCTCTCCTTCCGAGAAGGTTCGCATCACTTTTACCCTTTCCCCTTCTGCATTTGAGGTCCAGATTTCCTTATCAAGTTTTGTTTTATTTTTTTCAATAACGCTATTTGCCGCCTCAACTATTACCTTTGATGAACGGTAATTCTGTTCGAGTTTAAATATTTTTACATCGTCATAGTCTTTTTGAAAATTTAATATGTTCTGAATATTAGCTCCCCTGAAAGAATAGATACTCTGACTATCATCTCCAACCACACAAATGTTTTGATATCTGTCTGCCAGTGCTCTTACAATCAAGTATTGCGAATGATTTGTATCCTGGTACTCATCGACTAAAATATACCTAAATCTATCTTGGTATTTCGCCAGTACATCCGGAAACCGTGTAAGCAATTCATTGGTTCTTAATAATAGATCATCAAAATCCATGGCTCCCGCCTTAAAACAACGATCCACATATTCCTGATAAATTTTCCCCAATTGAGGACGTCCGGACATTTTATCTGCTTCCAATAATTCAGGACTATTAAAATAAGCTCTCACCGTAATCAAACTGTTCTTGTATTGTGATATTCTACCAAGAACTTGTTTCGCTTTGTACTTATCTTTTTCAAGATTTAGTTCCTTAATAATAGAAGTTAACAATCGAACGGAATCCTGAGTGTCATAAATTGTAAAATTTGAAGGAAACCCTATTCTCTCACTCTCTGATCGAAGTATTCTGGCAAAAACACTATGAAAAGTACCCATCCACAAATTCTTTGCCTCACTTTGACCTACTACGTCAGCTACTCGCGTTTTCATTTCGCGTGCTGCCTTATTCGTAAAAGTTAAAGCCAAGATATTGAACGGATCTACATTATTTGTCATTAAATGCGCTATACGGTAAGTGAGTACACGTGTTTTTCCTGACCCTGCTCCCGCAATTATGATCATTGGACCATCCTTCTGTAGAACAGCCTCTTTTTGCACTTCGTTTAATTGATCCAGGTAATTATTCACAATATAATTTTCAATTCCCAAAAATACAATCCTTAACTATTCAGCGCAATAAAAGTTATTGACAAAATAAAAAACCATCCGACTTTCGACGGATGGTCCTTAAGATAAATTACAAATAATTACTACTTATCCAAGAATATTTCCACCCTCCTGTTTTCCTGTCTTCCTTTCTTGGTCTTATTATCACCTATTGGTTTGGCAGAACCATAACCAACTGCTTTAATATTATCCGCCGGAAAGCCCTGCGATATTAAATATTTCATTACAGCATCTGCACGTTCCTGAGATAATTTATTATTGATCGCATCACTGCCAGTATTATCTGTGTGCCCTTCAACGATAAAATTCGACGCGGTATAATCAGATAATATATTGCTCACACTCACTAGTCTTATAGATGCCTCATCTGTAAATACTGCTTTACCTGTTCTAAAATAAACTGCTCTTGCCAGATCTGTGATCTCTTTTTGCACCTCCACGGTTACCATCGGGCATCCATAATTCTCTGCTACTCCTTTTATGTTAGGACATTTATCATCTTTATCGGGAACACCATCACCATCGGTATCAATAAAAGGACAGCCTTTATTTTCTATTGGGCCTGCCACCTCAGGACATTCATCTTTTGAGTCCATTACACCATCGCCATCGGTATCCGGACAGCCGTTAAATTGCTCTAAACCTGCTACCTCAGGACACATATCTTCCTTATCTGTAAATCCATCGCCATCAGAATCCGGACATCCATTCATAGAAACCAAACCGGCTACATCAGGACAGGCATCTTCTGAATCCTGTACACCATCACTGTCAGAATCAGGACATCCATTAAACTCCCATAATCCCGGTACATCCGGACAGGCATCTTCCTTATCTTTTACACCATCTTTATCAGAATCTTTATTTCCAAAATTAAAATTAAGTCCAATCATAAACATATGGGTATTCATATCATAAGCCACTTCAGTCCCCGGAATTTTACCCAAAGGATTAGCTGGAGAAATAGCCATTGGATTCAACATATTTCCAGAGGTCTTCCCATCACTTATACCATAATGATAAACTGCATCAAAAACAAAAGCATCACTAAATGCATAACTAAAACCAAATTGGAATGCATTGGCAATAACAGCTGTTGCAGGAATAGAGAACATGGTTAGATCATCTTCAATAGGATTGGAACTATAAGTATATCCAAAACGTA